>JADEYI010001161.1_pt1 | contig 22944 bp, 24 predicted proteins | sample 8542331 | NCBI WGS metagenome assembly JADEYI01 (sample SAMN16510988, study PRJNA670497) | mine drainage metagenome | isolation source: biofilm near Copperflume 1 | place: Germany: Marsberg coppermine Kilianstollen | collected 2018-02
ATTGTGGACGGTGCGGTATTGCGGGTGCGGCCCATCCTTATGACGGTGACGGCCGTCATTGTGGGCCTGCTGCCCATCATGTTCGGCAGCGGGACCGGGTCGGAAGTCATGCGCCGCATTGCCGCGCCCATGGTGGGCGGCATGATCAGTGCGACGGTCCTGGCACTCTTGGTGGTGCCGGCGGTGTATTACCTGTGGCAGCGGGCCAGGCTGACACGTTCAGCCACGAAGCCGTCATCGTGAGGCTTCCGCCACAACTCAGACGGCGATTACATGAGGGAGTTATATGTGGTATTACGCTTTGAAGGTTGCGGTGTCGGCCTCGCTGATTGTGCTGGTTTCGGAGATTGCCAAGCGCAGCTCCGTGGCCGGTGCCATTCTTGCGTCATTGCCGCTGGTGTCATTGCTGGCCTTCGTGTGGTTGTATTACGAGACCGGCGACACGCAGCGGATAGCCAGGTTGTCCTTCGACATTTTCTGGCTGGTGATTCCCTCGCTGGCGCTGTTTCTGGTGCTCCCGTGGCTGTTACGACGCGGGGTGTATTTCTGGCCCAGCCTGCTCGCTGCCTGCGCGGTAACCGTTGTCTGTTACGGTTTGATGCTATGGGTATTACGCCGCTTGTTTTCATGACTGCCCAATCCATTGCGTGTCCCGCTTTCATGATATACAGTCACCAACTCTGATTTTGCAAGTTCCTCAGAACCCATCAGAAACTTGGCGTCCGAACGCCTCGATCGAACACCGCCGGATTGATATGACCACTTCCGCAACCGCCGCTTTGACATTGGATACCCGGGTCAGCCCGGCGCGCCGACGTGTCGCATTGGCAGTCCTATTGACGTGGTTAACTTGGACCTTCGCGTGTCCACAGGCGATGGCCGGTTTCGATGCCCATGTTTCCGAGACGCCGGGACAAGTAAGTCAGGTCCTCGCTAGCCATGGAATATACGGCGATGTGGATGAGGATGTTTCCTGTAATGCTCTGCAGCATCTTCCCACCGTTATACAGAAGTACGATTTCAAAATCCCGACTGCAGTTTTTGCTTTTCACGCCGTATCTCCAGCTATTATTGATTTGGCGCACTCAGTTTTCATAGTCACGATCTCAAGGCACTGGTTTAGTCAAAGTTCACCGCTCACACGAAGACATTCACCCACTTTGGGTGGGGTCTGGCCCCACGCTCCTCCGCGCATGACCTGATCGTGCCGCCCACGGGCGGCGCCGCGTAACCCCGCGCAGACGCGGGTGTTCATGATCATTGTCATGGTGGAGTTCTATACATGTCATCGCTTATCCGGCGCCTTGTGCGCCGCAGCGGCCGGTTCCTACCGCTGCTTTTAGCTGTACCGCTCGCGTGGAGCAGCGCGGCGCTTGCTCAGGGTCTTACGCTGGAGCAGGCCATGCGCGAGGCGCTGGTTCGCAACCAGGATCTGCGGGCGGCGCGCAGCGCCGTTGATGCGGCACGCGGGCGGCTGGAACAGGCCGGCCTCTGGCCCAATCCGCGGCTGGTCCTCAGCAATGAGACCGGCAGACCCTTCAACAATGCGGGTGAGTACACCCGCTCGGTCGGCGTTAGCCAGGATTTCCCCATCGCCGGACGCATCGGCCGCGCCAAGGATGTGGGCCGCGTGGATGTGGCCCGCGCGCTTGCCGAAGTTAACGATGTCGAACGCCGGCTTTTGGGCGAAGTGGCGGCATCATTTTACAAAGTTGTCACTCTGGATCAGCAGATCAAATTACGTGATCGTCTGATCGGCATTGATGAATCGCTGGTAAGTACCTCACGGGCGCGACAGAAGGCAGGTGAAGTTTCCGAGCTCGATGTCAATACGGCAACGCTCGAACTGGAACGGCTGCGCCAGGAGCGTACCGTACTCACAGGCGAGCGCACCGCGGCGCTGGCCACGCTCGCGGCGCTGCTGGGGCTGCCGCCGAGCGCAACGCCCACACTCGATAGCACGCCGCCACCCGCCGCACCGCTGCCCCCGTTAACGCAGCTCACTGAACAGGCGTTCAGCGAGCGGCCCGATCTGCGTCTGCTTGCACTTACCGCCGATCGGGCGCAAGCCGAACAGGCGCTCGCCAGGTCCTCGGCCTGGGAGGACTGGAACGTGTCGTTGGGCGTGCAGCAGAACCAACGCGTGATTGTGGGCGCCCCGTATCAACCCGTAGACAAGGCCCTGATGCTGTCACTCTCCATTCCGTTGCCACTTTTCAATCGAAACCAGGGGGCAATCGCGGCGGCCGCGGCTGACGAGGAAAGGGCGCGCGAACAGCTGGCCGCGTTGCGACTGAAAATTGAGAATGAGGTGGCGGGGGAATACGTACAGGTGACGCGCTTGCTCACTGCGCTCAACGCTTACACCCAACGCACCCTGCCGCTCAGTCGCAGCAACGCGGAACTGGCACGTGACGCTTATCGCCAGGGGCAAGTCTCTATCGTCGAAGTCATTCAAGCCGAGCGCCAGGAAAACGAACTCAACGCCAGTTACACCGATGCCCTCGGTCAATATCTCCAGGTGCTTGCCGCGCTTAATACCGCCGCGGCCACCTGGGCCCCACTCATGACTCATCCGGTGAATTCTTCCGCCGGTCAAGCTGGAGAACATTGACATGCGATCCATTCGTAGTTACATGGTTACTGCTGTCTTACTGGCGCTGGTTGTCGTTGTCACGCTACCAGAGATAGGATTCGCTCACGGCGAGGAAATCAAGCTCGGCGGCGCGACCCGGGGTTCTGTCTCGCTTACTGCCGCGCAGACAAAGGCACTGGGACTCGAACTCGAACAAGCCAAGCGGCGACCCATCGCCGATCTTCTTAAAGTCAACGGCGAAGTGCAGGCCTTGCCCGACGAACAAGCCGATGTAAGCCTGCGTATCAGCGGCCGCGTGGATGCGGTGTATGTCAACCTCGGGGATCACGTGCGCAAGGGCGACAAGCTCGCGCTGATCCAGTCGCGGACGGTCGGCAATCCACCCCCCACAGTCGTGGTGCGCGCACCCATGGACGGTGTGATTGATGCGCGCAACATCATCGCGGGTCAGGCCGTGGAGCCCAACACTGCGTTATTTCACTTGAGTAACCGTACCCGCATGCGCGTGGTCGGCAGGGTATACGAGGAAGACCTGGAGAAGGTGCACGCGGGCCAGAAGGCCTATGTGCAGCTTCTGGCTTATCCGGACAAGACCTTCACCGGTATCGTCAGCTTGGTGGGGCCGACACTCGATCCGGATACGCGCACGGTGCCGATCTGGATTGTGCTGGATAACAAGCAGGGCCTGCTCAGGCCGAATTTATTTGCGCGTGCCGATATCGTGCTGCACTACAGCCAGGCGGTACTCACCGTGCCCAATGCCGCAATTCTCGAGGCGAATGGCGAAAAATTCGTGTTTGTGCGTGAGGCGGGCAAATACCGCCGCATGGTGGTGACCGTCGGCGCTTCCGACGACGAATACACCGCGATCGACTCGCAACTCGTGCCCGGTGACGAAGTGGTGACCCAGGGTGCGCGGGAGCTGTACACGCTGTGGCTTACCGGCGGACAACTCAAGGCGGAGGACTAGACCATGTTCAACCGCCTCATCGCCTGGTCTCTCAACAACCGGTTGTTGGTGCTCGCCATCACGGTGGTCCTGTTCCTCGCCGGCGGCTATGCCCTGAAGCAGATGTCGGTGGACGTATTTCCCGAATTTGCGCCGCCCCAGGTGGTGGTGCAGACCGAGGCGCCCGGACTCGCGCCCCAAGACGTGGAAGCCCTGATTACCTATCCGCTCGAAACCGCCATTAACGGCACACCGGGGGTGGCGGTGGTGCGTTCGTCGAGCTCCGTCGGGCTGTCCACCATCGTCGTGGTCTTCAAAGACGGGACCAACATTTACCTGGATCGCCAGCTTGTCAACGAGCGCATTCAGGATGTCGCGGGCAATCTTCCCGCTGGCACCCGCCAGCCGATCATGCTGCCGGTGACCTCGGCGGTGGGTTGGCTGGTGAAATACGCGCTGACCAGCAAGACCGTCTCACCGATGCGGCTGCGGACCATCTCCGACTGGGAAATCCGCCCGCGTATTCTCTCGCTCGGGGGCATCGCCTCGGTCGTGTCCATCGGCGGTGACGTAAAGCAATACCAGGTGCGGCTCAATCCCGAACGCATGCTGGCCTACCGGGTGAGCGCCGAGGAGGTACGCCGCGCCCTGGAAAACGCCAATCTCAACGTCGCGGGCGCCTTTCTGCAACGCGGCGCCGAAGAACTCATCGTGAGCGGCCAGGGACGGGTCAAGACCCTGGCCGACCTGAAGCGGACGCTGATCACCGAACGCGATGGCGTGCCCATCACCGTCGGCAACATAGCCGAAGCGCGCCTGGGAAGCGAGATCAAGCGCGGTGACGCCGCGTTCGGCATGCAACCGGCCGTCATCGGCACCATCTCAAAGATTTACGGCGCGGATACCCTCACCACCACCGCCAAGGTGGACAAGGCCCTGGCACAGATCAAAAAGGATCTGCCGCCCGGCGTGGAGATGAATACCCGGGTGTTCCGCCAGGCGGACTTCATCGAAGCGGCCATCCGCAATCTCAAGGTTGCCCTGCTGGAGGGCGCGCTCATCGTCATCGCCGTGCTGTTCGTATTCCTGATGAACTGGCGCGCGTCCTTCATTACCTTCCTATCCATGCCCGCGTCTTTCGTGGGGGGCATCATCGTGATGTACTTCCTGGGGGTTGGCATCAACGCCATGACCCTGGGCGGCTTGGCGACGGCCATCGGCGCGGTGGTGGACAACGGCATCATCACCGTGGAGAACGTGGTGCGGCGCCTGCGCCTCAACCGCAACGCCGCAAAGCCCGTGCCCGCCATGGAAGTGGTGTTCGACGCCGTGCAGGAGATTCTCAACTCGGTGTTCTATGCCACGCTCATCCTGAGCGTGATCTTCGTGCCCATTTTTTTCCTGCAGGGCCTGGCGGGACGCATTTTCTCGCCCCTGGGCATTGCCTATATCGCTTCCATGATTGCTTCCCTGGTGGTGGCGGTGACCACGGTGCCGGCGCTTTGCTATCTGCTGCTGGTGCGGCGGACTGAGAAGAAGGAAAGCGAAAGCGTGTCGCTGCATCCCTCAACGGAAGCCCCGCCGGATTATGGATCTCAGCCCGTGAAGCCGCCGCCGGAACCCCTGGCACTTCATCCCATGAGCGCGCAGGAGCTCAGGGCGGATACCTCGACAGCGGGCAGGGAACGGGAAACGGAGACACGCTTCGTGATCTGGCTGAAAGGACACTTCCTCAAGCTGCTCAACGCCTCGCTGGCCCATCCGCGCTGGGTGGCGGGGATCGCCACGGCGCTGCTGGTGGGGGCACTCGCGCTCCTGCCGTTTTTCGGCAAGTCCTTCCTGCCGGAATTCCACGAGGGCAACTACATCATTGCCATGACCACGCTGCCGGGGACCAATCTCGAGGAATCCATGCGCTTGGGCGCAGAAGTGCGCAAAACGCTGCTCAAGTATAAGCAGGTGGTTTCCATTGACCAGCGCGCCGGGCGCGCCGAGCTGGACGAGGACGCCCAGCCGCCGAATTTCAGCGAGTTTGACGTGAAGCTCGATTTCGCTAGGGACCCGGACATGCTGCCGGATGAGCTGCTGCGCCGGGTGCGGGCCGATCTGGCCAATGTTCCCGGGGCGGTGTTCAACATCGGTCAGTTTATCGCCCACCGCATGGATGAGGTGCAGTCGGGCATTCGCGCCCAGGTGGCCATCAAGATATTCGGCGACGACCTGGACGAGCTCTATACCCTGGGGCAACAGGTGCAGAACGTGCTGCAAGGGGTGAAAGGCGCCGTGGATGTGAATCTGGAACAGCAAATCCGCGTGCCGCAGGTCAGCATCCATGTGGACCGCACGCGGGCCTCGCGCTATGGCGTGCAGGTGGGCGAGGTGCTCAAGGATGTCAAGATGTACCTCAACGGCGAGACGCTCTCCAAGGTGCTGGAAGGGCAGAAAACCTTCGATCTCTACGTGCGCTTGGATAAGGCTGGCCGCAACAGCGTGTCGGCCATGCGCAATCTGCTGATCGATGCGCCCGCCCTGGGCCGGGGCGGAAAGATTCCCCTGCGAGAAGTGGCGGATGTCTCGGTGCAGGACGAGCCCTACGTCATCAATCGGGAAAACGCCAAGCGGCGCATTGTGGTGAGCTTCAACGTCCAGGGCCTGGCTCTGGGCAGCGTCATCGGAGAAACCCAGGCAAAGATCGCCAAGCAGGTCAAGCTGCCGCCCGGGTACTTCGTCGAATACGGCGGCCAGTTCCAGAGCCAGCAGGCGGCGAACCGTGTGCTCGCGGGCTTCGGGCTGATCGCCTTGTTCGCCGTGCTCATGCTGCTCTACAAGGTATTCGGCAACTTCCGCGAGTCCCTGCTGGTGCTGCTGAATCTGCCGCTCGCCCTCATCGGCGGGGTAGTCAGTCTGTTTCTGGCCGGTGCCGATATGAGCACCGCGGCGGTGATCGGCTTTCTGACATTGTTTGGTATCGCGGCACGCAACGGCATCATTCTTGTGACCCATTACAACCAGTTGCGTCGGGAGGGCAGACCACTGAACGAGGTGGTTGTACAGGGTACCCTGGACCGCCTAGTGCCGGTACTCATGACCGCCGCCACGGCTGCATTGGGGCTGATTCCGCTCTTGTGGGGTTCGCCGGTGGGCAAGGAACTGGAGCGACCGCTCGCCCAGGTGGTACTGGGCGGACTGGTGACGTCCACCTTCCTCAACATGGTGGTGATTCCCACGCTGTATAACCGCATTGAGCGCTGGCGCGAGTCGCGCGCCGTGCGGCCGCTGTTTCCTAAGCCGCCGCAAGGCCGGTAACGGCGTTTTTGGGCCTGCGATTGCACCATGCGGTTTGCCGAGGGTTACTCAGCCTTTTTATGAATGTGTGTGCCGGAATCATCGGCACCTCGCATAGTGGCATTGCCGTTAATGAGATAATGGCATTTTTGACTCGGCAGACAGAAAACCGTGAGCGTGTGGGGTGCACTTATCGGCGCGCTGTTGGGTTGGGCGGTCGGCCGGTCTTGGGGCGCGTTGCTGGGGGCGTTGCTGGGTTATAGCCTGGCTGCCAGCCGTGTACGTGTGAATTGGGCGCATGTGAACCCGGGACATGCGCAGGCAGCGTTCTTCAACGCCACTTTTTCGGTGATGGGCTGCATCGCCAAGGCCGACGGCCGGATCTCGGAAGACGAGATCCGTGCCGCCCGCGCCGTGATGGCGCAGATGAATCTGAGCGCGGCACAGCAGCTCGCCGCCATTGAACTGTTCAACCAGGGCAAACAGCCGGATTTTCAGCTGGACGCGGTGCTCATCCACTTTCGAAATGAATGCGGCGGTTATCCGGCGCTGCTGCGCATGTTTCTGCAGATACAGCTGGCGGCCGCGCTGGCCGACGGCGTGCTGCATCCGGCGGAGCAGGCGATGTTTACGCGCATCTGCACGCTCTTGGGCATTGCGCCCGTAGAGTTGCATCGCTATGAGGAATTTATCCGCGCCCAACAAACTTTTGGCGGCGGGCGCGGCCCCTCGCGGCCCCAACCTGACAGGCTGGCGGCGGCCTATCAGACCCTGGGCATGAAGTCTGGGAGCAGCGACGAGGAAATCAAGCGCGCTTACCGGCAGCTCATGAAAGACAACCATCCTGACCGGTTGGTGGCGCGCGGTCTGCCGGAGGAGATGCTGAAACTCGCCCAGGAAAAAACCCAGCAGATCAACGTCGCCTACGAGGCCATCAAAACCGCCCGGGGCATCAAGTAGGCGCTATCGGCCGATAGCTGCGGTTTCACCGTATCCATTCGTGCCGGCGTGGTTCGTGCCGCTTTTTTATTATGCTTTGCCACTCGCAGCGATAACGAATGGATATGATGAGCCATGAATTAAAATTCCACTTTGGATACGCTCGCAGGAACAGCGCTTAGCCGGAGATATTGCGATCATGCTGGATAACGCGTTCCCGGACGTCGGCAAGTCTGTGCAAAAACAACCGCACTTCGTTCCGGAATCCCGCTTTGGCTTCTGGTTTCTGGGCACGCGTACCTGGGAGCAGCATGTCATCCAGATCACCCTCGATGATTTGGGGCCTCTGATCAGCGCACCGCGGAAAGCGTATGCGGTGGTGCTGGATGCGGGTTGTGGCCAGGGTAGGGCATTGCATCTGTTGCACTCCAGATTTCGGCCGCAACGGCTGATTGGCCTGGATGCGGAGGATAAGGCACTGATGCGCGCCCGCAAGCAAGCCGCAAACCGGGGCCTCGATGTGGAATTATTGAAAGGCGATTGTGCCGCCATCGCCTTGCCGGACCAAAGTATTGATTTGCTGTTTTGCCATCAGACCTTCCATCATCTGGTGCGCCAGGAAAAGGCGCTGGCGGAATTTTACCGGGTACTCAAACCTGGCGGCGTTCTGTTGTTCGCTGAATCCACGCGCGCCTATATCTGTACCTGGGTTATCCGTTTTCTGTTCCGGCATCCCATGGAGGTGCAGCGCAGCGCCGATGAATACCTGGCGATGATCCGCGGCGCGGGTTTTGTTTTTGAACCGCGGAATGTGTTGCTGCCCTACCGTTGGTGGAGCCGAACCACCTTGGCGGGGGTGCTGGAACTATGCCGCTTGCGGCGCGTGCCGCCGCCGGGTCAGCGTGAGGAGACGCTGGTGTATATGGCCGCTGTCAAGCCGGACTAGAAGTTTGCCAAGCCTGCATTCGTGGAGCCGCACAGACTCAGTCGTAGAGCGAATAGGCACCCATCATCGCCACTAGGATCACCAGCAATCCCAGGATCAGATTGATGAGCATGACGATGCGGATCTGGTTCATGGCCTTGCCGGCCGCGACCTCGTCGTTGATTTCCACACTGTGCCGTAAACGCCGGTAGCCCGCAAAGAACACATGTGCGAACAGCAGCATCATCAGGATGCCGAGCGCCAGCATCAGGTTTACGAAGGGCGGTAACTGTTTGAAACCACCGAAGGCGCTGAACAGCATGTAGAAACCCGTTGCCAGCAGCACCAGAATGGCAATCCACACCCACGGGAAGAAACGCCCGAACACCGCGGCCCACAAGTGCGCGCGCGCCATGGCAGTGTGGCCTGCGAGCGCCGGCCGCAACGCCACGTAAGCGAAGAACATGCCGCCCACCCAAATGACGGCCGACAGCACGTGCAGTGCAATGGCGATGGCGTTCATGGATGATTGCTCCGTTGTTGGTTGCCGGTGGCGCGGCTGGCTCGCCAGCCGGCCGATAGGGTAGAGTGTAGCGCCAACGCCGCCACAGGGTAACCGGGAACGCTCATGCGGGATTTTCGCATCGCCCCTTCGATTCTATCCGCCGATTTCGCCCGCCTGGGCGAGGAAGTGGATGCCGTTCTCAAGGCCGGCGCTGACCTGATCCATTTTGACGTGATGGACAACCATTACGTACCCAACCTCAGCATCGGGCCGGTCGTATGCGCAGCGCTGCGCAAGCACGGGGTAACGGCCCCCATTGATGTGCATCTGATGGTGAAACCGGTTGACCGGCTGATCGGTGATTTCGCCAAGGCCGGGGCCACCTATATCACCTTCCACCCGGAAGCCAGCGAGCACGTGGACCGCAGCCTGCAACTGATTCGCGATAACGGCTGCAAGGCCGGATTGGTATTCAATCCGGCCACGCCGCTGACCTACTTGCAGCATGTCATGGAAAGGCTGGACATGGTTCTCATCATGTCCGTGAACCCCGGCTTTGGCGGCCAAGCGTTCATCCCCGCGAGCCTGGTCAAACTGCGCGAGGCACGCGCACTCATCGAGAAAAGCGGCCGCGACATCCGCCTGGAAATTGACGGCGGCGTGAAGCTGGACAATATCCGCGAAATTGCCCATGCCGGCGCCGACACTTTCGTGGCCGGTTCCGCGATTTTCGGCGCCCCGGATTACACCGCCGTGATCAAGGCAATGCGGCGTGAGCTGGCGAAAATTTCAAGCGGGTAGGGTATGAGCCGCGCCGGCTGCCCGGCATTAGAAATGGATCGTGTACGCGATGCCGATGCCGTAATTCTCGAAACTGGTGTTGAAGCCGTCAATTTTGCGGTTGTTGAGCATTCTGCCTTCAAACCGCACATCCCAGTGGCCAAAATGGAACTGCCAGCGCCACGTCTGGTAAAGAAAAAGCTGCGCCGTGCTGCTGACCGGCATGGAGGTGGCGACATAGTTGTTTCCGTTGGGGGTGTAAAAGATCGGATTGCCGCTAAAGTGCCACAGCGCCACGCCCAGTCCGTAGCCAAATAGCCAGTAGCTGTCGGTGCCAGGATAGATTGGTCCCAAGCGCAGGTAGATGAACGGCGCGCCCGCCAGATAATCGCCGCTGACACGGGAGCCGATATTCTGGCCTATGATTGCGCTGCTCCCGGGGACATTTTGGAAAGAGGTGTTCTGCTGGCCGAAGGATCCGGTGAAGTTCAGACCCAGCACCGCGTCACCGTACTTCATGGGCATGTCGGCGACAATGTGTTCAGGGCTGACGTAGTCGAGGATGGGCACGGTCCGGCCATTATCCGTGAGCTGGGCTTTGGTGTTGCCGTTGAACATTTTGAACGTTCCCTGATCATAGCTTCCGCCCAAAACGATTGATTGCACGCTCAGGGCTTTGGCAACCTCGTCAATCACGTTCTGATCCTGCCCCGAAGGCGGGCTGTCGCTGGAGCCGCTGTCGGCGAGCGCAGACAACGGCAGCAGACAGAGCAGCAGCAAAAAGCCAGTGGATACGGCGCGCTTCATGTTGTTTTCCCTTTCAGTACCAGTGATAGCCGAACAGAATGCGGGCATCACTCCGGCTGTTTCCGGTGGACAAGCTCAGCCCTTGGCCTTCGAAGCCGTTCACTTCGAAAACAATGGACCAGTGACTGCGGCTTTCCCAGCCCATGGCGAAGCCCAGGCTTGGCCCATAGGTGCTCGCGCTGATGGTGCCGTTGCTGCGCACCAGTTCATCGTGAAACAGGAACTGCGCCCCCAGAAACCAATTTCCGATCCAGCGTCGCGCCTGCAGGCCGGCGGCGCCATTCATGATCGCGTAAGGGTTATTGGTGTGTTCGTACGAGATTTCGATGTAGGGATTCAGCGACCAGTCCGGATTGAGTGCCATTTGCGCGTCTGCCGTCAGGCTCAGCCCGCGGCCGGTGCCATAGCGTGAGGAATCGCTGCTGTGCACCGGTCCAAGATACAAGCCCAGGCCATTGCCGGGCTCGGCCTGCACACGACCGGTCCAGCCTGAGAGTGCAACGGCAATAAAAACGAGCGGCGCGGCCCTCAGGGCCAACCCGAACTTTCCCATGCTGATCTCCCCAATGATCGGTATGCAGTTGTAGTTTTGTGGATACCGTCGTTAATATTCATACATAAAGCTATACGTATCGTCAAGCGCCACCCGGACTGCGGCTTGATGTTCCGTGAGTCGTATCCGGATTTTTAATAATGGGTTTCCATTGCCTTGAAGATTGATCCGAAAGATAGCGTTACGGCACTCGTGGCCTTTGACCTGGACGGCACGCTGGCCGACAGCGCGCCCGACATCGCCCGCGCCGTGGACCGCATGTCGCAAGCGCTGGGCAGAGCCGCGCCCGGTCTTGAACAGGTGCGGGAATGGGTCGGCGACGGGATACGCCGTCTGGTGAAGCGCGCACTCACCGGCACACAGGAGGGTGAGCCGGAGCCCGGGTTGTATGCGCGTGCGTTCGAGATCTTTCGCCGCAGCTACCGCACGCATCTGGCGGTGGAAACCCGTCTGTATCCCGGCGCCCTGGCAGTGTTGCGGCAGCTGCAGGAACGCGGCTATGGCCTGGCCTGCATTACCAACAAATCGGCGGAATTCACCGAGCCGCTGTTGGCGGCACTGCGCATTCGCGAGTACTTCGGTGTAGTGCTGTCCGGAGACTCCCTGCCCCGGCGCAAACCCGACCCCGCGCCTTTGCTGTTCGCGGCGCGGCATTTCAAGCTTGATCCGAAACACGGATACATGGTCGGCGATTCCAGGAATGACCTGCTCGCAGCCCGGGCCGCGGGATTCAGGGCCATCGGTGTGGGCTACGGCTACGGCCAGGATCTGGGTGTGCTTGAGCCCGATGCCTTGTTGGGCTCGCTTACGGAATTAGCGCCACTGCTGGAAAAGTGGACAGTGGGGCTTGCTAGCGCCGGCGCAAGCCGGTATGTTTGATCGGAGGCGCATCCACCGCGCCCCGTTTGCAGGTCCCGCATGTCTTTTTTAGTCAAGCTGAACGGAGTCGAAAAAGCCCGCACCCGGCGATGGTGAGGCTGACGTTTTTGCGTATTTAAGCAAATCGTTGTTTTCCGTTTTCAGAGTGACCGTGGCATGGATCATCAGCAGTTTGACGCTTTCCGGCGCGCCGGCTTCAATCGCATTCCTGTTACCTGCGAGATACTGGCGGATCTCGACACGCCCTTAAGCACGTATCTCAAGCTGGCGGACGCGCCCTATTCCTTCCTGCTGGAATCGGTGCAGGGCGGCGAAACCTGGGGGCGCTATTCCATCATCGGCCTGCCGTCACGGGTTCGTATCCGCTACGCCGACGGCGAATTGCGGGTGCAGAGCGCCAATCTGGAGCAACGCCGGCGCAGCGCCGATCCGCTCATGGAAATCGAGGCGCTGCGTCAGCAGGCGCGGGTACCGGTGCTGCCGGGCTTGCCGCGTTTCGCCGGTGGATTGGTGGGCTACCTGGCTTTTGATACGGTGCGTAGTATTGAGCCGCGTCTTGCCAAGTACGCCAAACCCGATGTCCTCGGCTGCCCCGATATTTTCCTGATGCAGGCGGATGAGTTCGTGGTGTTCGACAACCTGCGCGGGATACTCACGCTGGTGACGCATGCCGATGCCGGCGATCCCGGCGGCTTGCGGGAGGCCGAGCGGCGGCTGGCGGATATCGCCGCACAGTTGCGTGGGCCGCTGCGCTATCCCTCGGTTCGGGGTTTCTCCGGCAGTGTCGCGGGGGAATTTCAGCCGGGTTTCGGGCGTGCGGATTTCTGCCAGGCGGTGGCGCGGGCGCGCGATTACATCCGCGACGGCGATATCATGCAGGTGGTGTTGTCGCAGCGGCTGACCGCGCCCTTCGCCGGTTCGGCCTTGGATGTGTACCGGGCATTGCGCGGTGTCAATCCTTCACCCTACATGTATTATTTGAATTTCGGCGAATTCCAGGTGGTGGGCGCTTCGCCGGAAGTGTTGGTGCGCGTGGAGGATCGCGAAGTGACCGTGCGGCCGATTGCCGGCACCCGCCCGCGCGGACAGACATCTGCTGAGGATGATGCGCTGGCCGTGGAACTGCTGGCGGATACCAAGGAGCGTGCCGAGCATCTGATGTTGTTGGATCTCGGGCGTAATGACGTTGGCCGCGTGGCTGAGACCGGCAGCGTGCGTATCACCGAGCAGATGCTGATCGAGCGCTATTCCCACGTCATGCACATAGTCTCCGAAGTCAAAGGCCGGTTGCGCGCCGGGCTCGGGCCGCTGGACGCGCTGCGCGCGGCCTTTCCCGCCGGTACCGTCAGCGGCGCCCCCAAGGTGCGGGCGCTGGAAATCATCGACGAACTGGAACCGGTGAAGCGCGGCATTTATTCCGGTGCCGTGGGTTACCTGGGCTGGAACGGCAATCTGGATATGGCCATCGCCATCCGCACGGCGGTGATCAAGGACGGCTACCTGCATGTACAGGCGGGCGCCGGCATCGTGCATGATTCGGTGCCCGAGCGCGAGTGGCAGGAAACTCTGAACAAGGGCGAGGCGCTGATCCGGGCCGTGGCCATGACGAAAGGGGCAGATGTATGAGGCGCAATGCATGTTGCTCATGATTGATAACTACGACTCCTTCACCTACAACCTGGTGCAATATCTGGGCGAATTGGGCGCTGATGTGCGCGTCTATCGTAATGATGCGATTACTCTCGAGCAGCTGGAGCAACTTGGTCCCGAGCGCATCGTGATTTCGCCGGGGCCGTGTACCCCAAATGAGGCGGGAATCTCGCTGGCAGTGATCCAAAAGCTGGGTGGGCGTATCCCGATTCTGGGCGTGTGTCTCGGTCACCAAGCCATCGGTCAGGCGTATGGCGGCCGCATTGCGCACGCCGGCCGGGTGATGCACGGCAAGACTTCCATGATGCATCACACCGGTAAAGGCGTGTTCGCGGACTTGCCCAACCCCTTCGAAGCTACGCGCTATCATTCGTTGGTGATCGAGAAACACTCATTGCCCGAGTGTTTGGAAGTCACCGCTTGGACCAGGAATGACGATGGCAGCCTGGAGGAGATCATGGGGGTGCGCCACAAAACACTGGCGGTGGAAGGGGTGCAGTTTCATCCGGAATCCATCTTGACCCAGCATGGGCATGCTCTGTTGAGGAATTTTTTGAAAGCGCAAGCCGCTCACTCTTCAGGTTCCCACTGAAGACGGAGGGCAAAGAAAAAGAGGCTGGATCACTTGGACATCAAAGAAGCTATCAGCCATATCGTGGACCGGGAAGACCTTTCCCGCGCCGACATGGAATCCGTCATGCGCCAGATCATGACCGGCGGCGCCACGCCCATCCAGATCGGCGGATTTTTGGCCGGTTTGCGTGCCAAGGGCGAGAGCGTGGAGGAAATCGCGGCGGCGGCGGCCGTCATGCGCGGATTGGCAGTGCACGTGACTGTCAGCCAAGCGCATCTGGTGGACACTTGCGGCACCGGCGGCGATGGCGCGCGTCTGTTCAACGTCTCCACCGCCGCCGCCTTCGTGGCGGCGGCGGCGGGCGGACATGTCGCCAAGCACGGCAACCGCGCCATGTCCGGCAGTTCCGGCAGCGCCGATGTGCTGGAGGCGCTGGGAGTCAAACTGGACTTGCCGCCGGAGCGCATCGCCCGGTGTATTCAGGAGATTGGCATTGGATTTCTGTACGCGCCGCAACATCACAGCGCCACCCAGTATGCGGCGGCACCGCGCAGGGAGCTGGGTACGCGCACGTTATTCAATCTGCTGGGGCCGCTCACCAATCCCGCGGGCGCGCCGTACCAGCTTTTGGGTGTGTTCGCGCAGCGTTGGCTGGAACCGCTTGCCAAGGTATTACGCACCCTCGGCAGCCGTCACGTGCTGGTGGTGCATTCCCAGGATGGACTGGACGAGATCAGCATCGCGGCACCCACCTACGTGACCGAGTTGCAACACGCCCAGCTTCGCAGCTACACCCTGCGGCCGGAGGATTTCGGCCTCCGGTCACAACCGCTGGATACGCTCAAAGTAACGGATGTGGCCGGCAGCGCGGCGCTCATACGTCAGGTATTTGCCGGCACGCAGGGCGCGGCGTTCGACATAGTGGCGCTTAATGCCGGCGCGGCCATCTATGCGGCTGGTGTGACCAACACGCTGCCGGCGGGCGTGGAGCGCGCGCGGGAAGCCCTATGCAGCGGTGAAGCGCAACGGCGGCTCGAACGTCTTGCGGAGGCGAGCCGATGAATGCTGCACCTGAGATGCTGAAGCGCATTTTATTGCGCAAGGCCGAAGAAGTGGCGCAGCAAAGCAAACGGCGGCCACTGGCAGATTTGCGCGGGGCGCTTGCGGGCTTGCCGCCCAGCCGCGGGTTTCTGGCAGCGCTGCAGCGGCGCACCGCTGCCGGTTCGCCGGCGGTGATTGCCGAGATCAAGAAGGCCTCCCCCAGCAAGGGCATCTTACGGTCGGATTTCGACGTGGCCGGCATCGCCGCCAGCTATGCCGCGGGCGGTGCCACCTGTCTGTCGGTGCTGACGGATAAAACCTACTTCCACGGCGATGCCGCTTACCTGGGTACCGCCAAACAGGCTTGCACATTGCCGGTGCTGCGCAAGGACTTCATCGTGGACCCTTGGCAGGTGTACGAATCACGGATATTGGGTGCCGATGCCATCCTGCTGATTGTGGCGGCGCTGGGCGATGCCATGCTTGGCGACCTGGCGGCGCTCAGCGACGATCTTGGCATGGATGCGCTGGTGGAAGTGCATGACGAAACGGAGCTGGCTCGGGTTTTACCGTTGAATCTGCCGCTCATCGGCATCAACAACCGCGATCTGCGCACTTTCGAGACACATTTGCAGACGACTCTGGCACTGCTGCCGAGAATTTCCGCTGACCGGATGGTAGTTACCGAGAGCGGCATCGGTACGCACGCGCAGGTGCAGGATTTACGCGCTCACGGCGTGCGGTCTTTCTTGGTCGGTGAAACCTGCATGCGCGCGCCGGATCCGGGCGCGAAACTGCGCGAACTGTTCTGTGATTGAAACCGTTATTTGCCGCGGAGTTGGCGCGGCATTATGGTCTTGTCGCTGGCCGGGCGTGCGCCGAAGACCACGATGGTTTTGCCGTTCGCGGCAATAAGTGATTTGTCTTCCAGCGACTTCAGCACACGTCCCGCCATCTCCCGCGAGCAGCCCACGATGCGTCCAAGTTCCCGGCGGCTCACGCGTATCTGCATACCGTCCGGATGGGTCATGGCATCCGGTTGTGCGCACAGATCCTGCAAGCCGCGCGCAATGCGACCACGGACATCCAGAAAAGCCAGATCCCGTACCTTGAGGGTTATGGTTCCGAGGCGCGCTGCAAGCTGGCTTGCGAGCTCAAACAACAGCTCCGGATCGTTACGCGCGAGTTCACGGAAACGCCGATAATTGATTTCTCCCAACAGGCATTCTTTGCGGGTCTGCACCCAGACACTGCACGCAGGTATTTGCTGAAACAAGCCGGCTTCGCCGAAAAATTCACCGCGATTCAAGTAGGACACCACGATCTCGTTGCCATTTTCGTCTTTGCTGATGACCGCCACGGAACCCTCCATGACAAAGTACAGGGAACCGGGGGCTTCACCGGCACCGGTGACCATCGTTTTGGCAGCTACGCGCCGCACCTGGCACTGTCCCAGGAGGCGATTGACGGCGGCCATACCGAACCGCGGGATTGTTGCGCTGTCCACGTCGCGTCGCACCGATTCCCCAGGATGAGTTTGGGCGGCGCGAAACACGCCCCCTACCGCATCTTTACGCACAGTCGGTGCGACGGTTTACCGTGTTGCGGCCCGCTTTGATTCCTGAAAGGACGAATTCCTGGCCCGGGAAACTGAATGCCTTTGCTCGCGGTTGAAAACCAGATGCCGGAAAGCGTTCGCGGGCGTAATATCCAGGGACGCTCGCCATTGGGAATTGCGCAGAATGATCGAGGCAGGTTTTTGATATGAAAGGCATCAACAGTTTATTTGTCGCTGCCGGTGTGCTGGCTATCCTCTACGGCGTGGTTATCCTGTGGAGCATCGCCAGCGGTGCCAAGGACGTAAAACAGGGAGACTGGCTGAAATCGGAAGAAATCACCCACAGCCGGTTCAACAGCCTTAAAAACATGCGCCATCTGCTGCAGCCGGAGCGGCAAAACATCAGCTTCAGCCGCAGCCGGGTGCGCGGCTATGCCATGGTGGCGGTCGGGGTTGCCCTTATTGTCCTGGGCTTTACCTGAATGTACCTGGAAACACATGGAGGTGTGAGAAGCCGGCCCCTGAGGAGATTCCCCAGCTAAAGCCAATAGGCGGTTTCAGTCATTAGTTTCGATGTGAACCGCATCAAGGTACGCACCAGCGCCGGCATGGCGCTGCCGCCGGCGTGGGTGGCGATGCTGCCGTGGCGGGCTTCGTCCTGTTGCATCTGCTCCAGAATGGCACGGCTTTTGTGATCGTCCGCGGGCAGGCGTTGCAGATGTCTGTCGAGGTGTTCAGTCACTTGGCGCTCGGTTTCGGCCACGAAGCCCAGGCTGAATTTATCGCCAACGATCCCTGCCAGGGCGCCGATAGCAAAAGAACCCAGGTACCAGACGGGATCAAGCTTGCTGGCACTGGCATCCAGTTCCTGAAGACGTTGCTCGCACCAGGCCAGATGATCAATTTCCTCGGCGGCAGATTGCGCCATGCCGCTGCGTACCGCATCACTGTGGGCGGTGCATGCCTGCCCTTGGTACAGCGCCTGCGCAGCTACTTCCCCGGCATGATTGACGCGCATGAGCCGTCCGGAGAGTTGGCTTTCCTGTACGGTTAAATCATCTTGTGTGTGCGCTGCTGCCGGGTTGGCGCGTGCGGCCGTATGGCAGGCAGCCGGGAAGGCGGTGCGCAGCGCCCGATCCAGCTCGGTGATGATGCGGTCCAGGGGGCCGAGGGAGCGGCTGGTGGTCATGCGGGAATTATAGCGCTGACGCACGGCGCGTCGGGCAGTTGCCGCGCCAATAGTTCGAGCGGGTGCAACAGTGGTATTTCCAGGCCGTGACGTTGCAGAGCGGCTCGCAAGTGCAGACTACAACCGACATTCGATGTGACTACGATGGTGGGATGGGTTTTTCCCGCGGCCGTCGCGATGTGATCCGCGAGGCGGTCCGCCATCTGCGGTTCGCTCATCACATAACTGCCGGCCGCGCCGCAACAGCCGGTACTGTCCGGCATAATTTCCAGTTTCAGTTCCGGGATACGGCGCAACAACTCAGCCACAGACTTACCGGTCTTGAGTACATTTTTCAGGGTGCAGGGAGTATGCAGCAGCACCGTTGCCGGTAAGGGCTTGAATCTGATTTGCTTAAGTTGATCCTGACCGACAAGAAAATCGCTGATATCCCGGCTGCGCCTACTGAATGTGACGGCACGCGGATCCGCCACCAGCAACGGATATTCACCCAGGGTCGCTCCGCAGCCGCTGGCGGTGTGCAGCAAAGGCATGGTGGTATTGGTGCTGAAGCTGTCCAGGTTTCTGAGGGCCTGTGCCGATGCCTGGGCGGCGCGGCCCGCATGTTGATCCAGGGCGCCGCAGCAAGACTGTCCGTCGGGGATGCGAACGCTATAGCCGAGTGCGTTCAGCACCCCGATACTTGCCCGTATCACCCCAGGTTGGGTGATACGGGCAATGCAACCCAAGAACAATTCCACTTCCTGCGGGTTGTCGCATGACGGAAGATTGACGCGATGCCAGCGATGCGGTGCGGCTAACGGCGGCAACATTTTCACAAGCCTCCGCAGCTGCGGAGACACGAATGCAAGCGTGGACAGGCCGAGATGTTGCGTGAGCCACAGCAGGAAATGCAAGCAACGCAGTAACCAGGGATGCCGCATGCACACGGCAAACGCTCGCGCAGTTCTTGGTTCCTGGTGGCCATGCCGGCCGAGTTCTGCACGTGCGGCGTCGATGAGTTTTCCGTAGGGTACATCCGCAGGGCACACCGCCTCGCAGGCGCGGCAAGCAAGACAGCGATCCAGATGGCCGATGAGGGCTGGTGTAATGCCGAGCGCACCGGTGGCAAAACCCTGCATCAGTGCGATGCGGCCGCGGGGGGATTCGCCTTCATCCAGAGTTTCACGGTAAGTGGGGCAATGCGGCAGGCACAGCGCGCATTTCACGCACTTGTCGGCGTCGGCGAGGGGGAAATCCGGGAATGTCTGTGGCATGAGAGGCAACGCCAACTGGCAGGGCACAACGAATGCGTTATGATACAGCCTGCGGCGCCGCTCACTTGATTCGGCCGGATACGCCTGGAAAATCCTTTTTTCATTCTTCCTGTTACCAGCTCCAGAGGGAGCTTCCATGTCTATAGAACCCTTATTAGCAGGGGTTACTCTATTGCTCGTGCTGTCCGGTACCGCGTACGCGGATTCCTACTGGGTGCAGATCGAAGCGAATGCCGATGCAGCCAGGAAGGTGGCCACCAAACCGGGTTGGCAGGGTTCCATGTCACTGGGTTACCTGGCCACCACCGGTAATACCAATACCCGCAGCCTGAATGGCCATGCACTGGCCGGTTACAAGAGCGGCAAGTGGCAGGATGCGCTTTCCTTCCAGGGCATCAATGCCAGCCAGAACGGTGTCACCACGGCGCAGAGCTACGAGCTCAACGGCCAGAGCGATTACAATTTCACTGACAGGGATTACGTGTTCGGCATGGCGGATTATCTGCGGGATACCTTCAGCGGTTACCGGCGGCGTACTTCCGAAATCCTGGGCTACGGGCGTCGCCTGCTGTCTACCGCTACCCAGCAACTGGACGTAGAGGTCGGTGGCGGCGCGCGCCAGACCCACTACACTAACGCTACCGACAACAGCGAGTTCGTGGAACGGCTGGCTGCCAGCTATCTGTGGAAATTCAGCGGGAAGAGCAATTTCTCCGAAAATATCAGCGTCGAGCACGGCGCAAATAACACCTTTACCCAGTCTGTCACCGCGCTTACCACCAACCTGAAGGGCAGTTTCGCCCTGTCCGTGTCCTACACCGTGAGGCACAACAGCAGTGTTCTGTCCGGCTTCAAGAACACCGATACCATCACCTCCATCTCGCTCGTTTACACGTTCTGAGCGGCAAGGCGGGGAGTAAAATGGGCGGACTTTAACGGGGGGGCCACGTTTTCCCATGTCCTACTACCGGCGCCATATTTTTTTCTGCACTAACAAGCGCGAGGATGGTTCGCCCTGCTGCCAGAATCATGATGCCGAGCACATGCGCAGCTATGCCAAGCAGCGGGTGAAAGCCCTCGGGATTGCCGGACCGGGCGGTGTGCGCGTCAACAAGTCCGGTTGCATGGATCGCTGCAGCGAGGGGCCCATCGCGGTGGTTTATCCGGAAGGTGTCTGGTACACCTATTCCGATCTGGCTGACATTGACGAGATCGTCGAGGAACATCTTCTCAGCGGCCGCGTGGTGGAGCGTTTGAAGATATAGTAAGTGATTGAGTTTGCTGCATATTTATCATTGTTTCCCGCAGGCGTAAGCGCGCGTGCCGGCCGCATGGAGACCCGTAAGTGGTTGAAAAACAAAGGGCTGTCGCGTAGCATTGCGCCCCTTTCAGCGGTTCCCCGGAGTTCTGGTTCATGAAGACTTTCTCGGCCAAGGCAGAAACCGTCAAGCGCGACTGGTATTTGGTGGATGCCAACGGCAAAACCCTGGGCCGTCTGGCTACCGAACTGGCGCGCCGCCTGCGCGGCAAGCACAAACCCGAATTCACCCCACATGTGGATACAGGTGATTACCTGGTGGTCATCAATGCGGAAAAAATTCATGTCACCGGTCACAAGCGGGAAGACAAGATCTACCACCGTCACACCGGCTACATCGGCAACATGAAGCACACCAGCCTGGGCAAGTTGCTGGAAGAGCATCCCGAGCGCGCCATCGAGATTGCCGTCAAGGGTATGCTACCCAAGAACCCCCTGGGGCGCGCCATGTTCAAGAAACTCAAGGTGTATGCCGGTGCGGAGCACAAGCACGCGGCCCAGCAGCCCCAGAAACTCGATATCTGAAAACCCGTTTTCCTCAAGAGAAACATCCAATGGCAGTGAGCAGCAATTACGGAACCGGCCGTCGCAAGACTTCCAAGGCGCGCGTATTCCTGAGACCCGGCAAGGGCCGAATCCTCGTCAACGGCCGTCCCCTGGACGAATATTTCGGGCGTGTGACCTCGCGCATGATCGTGCGCCAGCCGCTCGAAGTGGTGAACCAACTGGACAGCCTGGATATCACGGTAACGGTGGCCGGCGGCGGCACCACCGGTCAGGCAGGCGCCATCCGTCACGGCATCACCCGTGCATTGATTGATTACGATGAAATCCATCGCTCGCCGCTGCGCAAAGCCGGTTTCGTAACCCGCGATGCCCGCGCCGTGGAACGCAAGAAGGTCGGCCTGCACAAGGCCCGCCGCGCGCCGCAATACTCCAAACGCTGAACAAGCCCCGGGACCACCCAGGGACTGGTTTAGAATTACCCCGACTTTGGGAATCGTCTAGCGGTAGGGCCCATCGCAGTGCGATGGGCGCCGAGACAGCATGTCGAGGCCGGCAAGCCCGCCAGGGGCGGTTCCCTGATAATTTGGTGATTGTTTGGGGGATCGTCTAGCGGTAGGACTGCGGACTCTGACTCCGCCAACCTAGGTTCGAATCCTAGTCCCCCAGCCAAACAAGCAAAAAGCTCACCCTCACGGTGGGCTTTTGGTTTTGTGATTCCCCGGATCACGCCGTTGACTGCGCCTGCCGCACCAAAAATTCCCGCATGGCCGGATCCTCACACAAACCGATGGCGCGCTGGTATGCGGTGGCAGCTTCCGCAGCGCGCCCCAGGCGTTTGAGCAGGTGCGCAACCAGCGCCCAGTACGGCTGGTAGCTGCTGACGGTTTCTTCGGGCAGAGTCTGCAGCAGTGCCCAGCCGGTTTCGGCACTGCGGGCTTCAGCTACGGCGGCGGCGCGGCCCACCAGGGCGCCGACCGTAGGCGCGATGCGCGCCAGTCCTTCGTACAACAGCGCAATCGCTTCCCAGTCGGTGCCGCCGGTTACGGCGCGACGTGCGTGCACCGACTGAATGGCTGCTTCCAACTGAAAGCGTCCCAAGCGGTTCGCGGACTCGGCGATCTGCAAGAGTTGATCGGCTTCGGCGATCATCGGTTGCGACCAGCGCGCCACGTTCTGCTCGGAAAGCGGCACATAGTTGTCCGTGGCGCTGCGGCGCGCATCGCGTCGCGATTCGCAGTACAGCATCAGCGCCAGCAGTCCCATTGCTTCCGGCTTTTCCGGCATAAGCTTCAGAAGAAGCCGGCCGAGATCCATGGCTTCGGCGACCAGTCCCTTACGACGGGCGTCAGCACCCGCGACATCGTCCCAGCCGCTGCCATAAGCGGCATAGACCGCTTCCAGCACCGCATCGAGGCGCGCAGGCAGTTCGCGCTCGCGTGGCAGTTCAAACGCAATACCGGCGTCGCGGATTTTGTTCTTAACGCGGCTCAAACGCTGGCCGATGGTGGAGGGTTTGACCAGAAATGCCGAGGCAATACGCGCCGCATCCAGCCCCAGCACGGTTTGCAGCATGAGCGGCGTGCGCACCGCGGCGTCAATGGCTGGGTGCGCGCATACGAACAGCAATTTCAAC
>JADEYI010001162.1_pt1 | contig 22917 bp, 21 predicted proteins | sample 8542331 | NCBI WGS metagenome assembly JADEYI01 (sample SAMN16510988, study PRJNA670497) | mine drainage metagenome | isolation source: biofilm near Copperflume 1 | place: Germany: Marsberg coppermine Kilianstollen | collected 2018-02
ATACAGAAGGGAATCGCTAACTGCTTCCCGCCTGTAAGCGTTCAGAGTTGAGGTGGAGCAATCTTGAAGGAGTAGCTGTGGAGGCGTACCCTTACGCACCCTCACCCGCCCTCACCCCCAAACCCTCTCTCCCATGAAGGGAGAGGGGGCTAAGCTAGCCCCTCCACCCCTATTCCGAACACTTACTTCCGCCTCTGGCGGAATCGCGAATTAGCTGTAAGCTGGCATAATAGCTCAGAATGTAAACACCCCTTCTCTGCTTACCGAAGCGTATACTCAGCCGTAACTCGCAACTCGCTACACCTTCGCGCGCCAGTAGTCGAGCAGGTCGCGCAGGGTTTGCTCGTATCGAATAGTGGGCTCCCAGCCGGTGGCTTCGCGGAACTTGGTTGTGTCAGCCCAGAGTATCATCACGTCAGAGGGGCGGAGGCGGGTAGGGTCTACTGTGACTTCTACCTTTACTTTGGAGATGCTGAGGAGCATATCGAGTACCTCTTGCATCGGCCTGGTATTGCCGGAGCCGATGTTGTATACCTCGCCCGGCCTGCACTTGTCGAGCAAAAGCCAGTAGGCACGCACGGTGTCGCGCACGTCAGTGAAGTCGCGCTTGCTGGTCAGGTCGCCTACGCGAATAACAGGTTCTTGCAGGCCCTTCTCTATAAGAGCTATCTGTCTGGCAAACGAGGAGTCTACGAAGTTTTCGCCGCGGCGCGGTCCGCTATGATTGAAGCCGCGAGATACAATGCTTTTTACGCCGTAGCTCTGGTAATATTGGTAGGCAAGCATCTCCTGCGCTACTTTGCTCACGGCGTATGGCGACAAAGGCCGCAGAGGATTGCTCTCCTTCATCGGCACTTCGTCGGGGTAGACCATGCCGTATTCCTCCGATGAGCCTGCTATCTGGATCAGCGGGTCTACTCCCGCCTGGCGCACAGCCTCGAATATGTTAAGCTGGCCCAGTATATTGTCCTGTAGTGTTGCCGAAGGGGAGTTCCAGGAAGTAGGTACGTGGCTCTGAGCAGCCAGGTGAAATATACGCTCCGGGCGCACTGAGCCGATCAGCTTGTTCACGCTGAAGGCATCCAGCAAATCGCATTCGACAATGTTTATCTTGTCCGGGTCAAAGGCATGCTCAAGGGTATCTATGCTGGCAACCCCAGGCTCAACCATGTGGAGCTTATCGCGCAGATGATCCAGATGATCCAGCCGGCTCCGACGCCTGTATATGCCAAATATCTGCACATCAGGCTTCTCCAACAAGAAGTCGCACATGTGGCTCCCCGCAAAGCCTGTAATACCTGTTACCAGAACTCTCAAAAGGCTTCCTCCAGAATTATGTGTAGTGCTATTATAGAGCAATCAGTGGAACTATGTCAGCCTGGCTAACGTTAGAGTTCGTCCCAGAGTTACTTCCAGCCTGCGGTGTTGCGAGTCATGCGAGTTATGACTGACGACGGAAGCTCAAAAGCACAAAGGTTTTGTGCTGTTCACAGCGCGGAAAGCAGCAAGTAAATTACAGAAGTCACTCTGCTGAGATTACAACTCCCCATCCGGCATTACAGAATTACAGAGCCTGGCTCAATCTTTGCACCACCAGTGATTACAGCGCATGCGCCAACCACAGCGTTATCGCCTATGATGGATGTGCCGCTCACCTCGCAGCCATCGCCTATGCTGGCGTTGCTCCCTACAATGCACTCATGGCTGTGGCTTCCTGGGCCGAAGACCACGTTGTTCCAGGCGACCATATGCTCAAGATGAGCCTCTTTCTCCACGCGGCAACCGTCGCCGAGCACCACCGGCCCTGTTATCGATGCCCCTGCTTCGATCTGGCAGTGCTTGCCCAGCACAGCAGGCCCGGTGATGCGGGCGCCACTATCCACGAACGTGCCTTCGCCCGCCCATACCAGTTCGCCCATCCTCTCACCATCAGGCGGCAAGTGGTATTTGAGCCGCCCTGATAGTATCTCCGTCTGGGCTTGCAGGTACTTGGCGGGTGTGCCTATATCCAGCCAGTACGCGCCTGTGCGGTAGCCATAAAGCGGCTTGCCTTCGGCCAGCAGAGTGGGGAAGAGGCTGAACTCTACCATGTAATGCTGCCCTTGCGGTATGTAGTCCAGTGCCTGCGGCTCAAGTATATAGGTGCCGGCGTTGACCCAGTTGGAGGTAGCTTCTTCGCGCCTGGGCTTCTCTGTAAAACGCTCTATACGCCCTGTTTGATCCATATCAACCACACCGTAGGCGCTTGGGTCTTCAACAGAGGTGAGGGAGATGGTGCAAATAGAGTTATTCTCCCGGTGGTAGCGTGCCATATCCTCCAGATCAAGGTCGGTAAGTATATCGCCATTGAAGACAAGAAAGCTCTCGCCGGGGGTGAGCGCACTCTCCACGTTCTTGATAGCGCCCCCCGTGCCGAGAGGCTCGACTTCATGCACATAAGTGAGGTTCATATCGAGGTGAGAGCCATCGCCGTAGGCTTGCTCAAAGTTCTCTGATAGGTAGGACATGGCGAGAATAACGTCGCGGATGCCGTGTGTACGCAGCAAGAAAAGCACATGGTCGAGGAAGGGCCTGTTGACCAGCGGTATCAGAGGTTTAGGTGTGTTGTTGGTCAGTGGGCGCAGCCGCGTGCCCTGCCCGCCAACAAGAATCACTGCTTTCATATTGCCAGTGACGAATTACGAATTACAAGTTAGCAGGTAGATGAGTCAGTGGTGAACGGTTTATAAGTTGTAATTCGTAATTCGTCACTGGTCAATCCTCACTTTCTTTCGCCAGTAACCCAGTATGTCCTTGAGGGTCTGCTCAAGGGGTATTTGCGGCTTCCAGCCTGTTTGTTGCTCAAAGCGCGATGGGTCGCAGACCATAATGGGTATGTCCGAGGGGCGCATCCGCGCAGGGTCCTGCTTTACTTCGACTGCTACATGGCTCATAGAGAGGAGCGTGTCGAGCACCCACTGCATGGTGTGCCCCTGCCCTGAGCCTATATTATACACTTCGCCCGGCTCGCCTTTGGTGATCGCCAGGTGGTAGGCGCGTACCATATCACGCACATCAGTGAAGTCGCGCTCGGCTTCCAGGTTGCCTACGTAGATTACAGCCTCTTGCAAACCGGCTTCTATGAGCGCTACCTGGCGCGCAAAGGCTGCTGTGACAAAGTGCTCTGTCTGGCCCGGGCCTATATGATTGAAAGGGCGCACCCTTATGGTGCTCTGCCCATATGCCAGCGAGTATTGCAGCGCCAGTGCATCCTGAGCTATTTTGCTGACCGCGTAAGGGTTGTTTGGCCTGAAAGGGGTTTCTTCGTTGATAGGTATATCTTCGGGCCGAACCAGGCCGTATTGCTCGGACGAGCCGGTGATCATGATGCGAGCATCGGGGCAGCAAGGGCGAAGGGCATCAAGGAGGAAAAGCTCACCGACGATGTTGTTCATCAAGGTAGCCTCGGGGTCTTTGAAAGCCTGCTGGACGTTGCTCTGTGCCGCCAGATGAAAAACGTAGTGAGGTGCTACCGACCGGAGCATCTCGGCGCTTTGCTCGCGCTTCGTCAGGTCGCAAGTGACCCACTGCGTGCGCGCCATCTCACCGCCCCAGGGGGGTTTGGAGAGGGCGTTGGCGTAGATTTGCCAATCGGTGACGGAGGTGAGATATTGGAGCAGGTGCTTGCCGACAAAGCCCGCTGCCCCGGTCACTAAAACGCGTACCGGGGCAATGGTGTTCTGATCGTTCATCCTTAGAGCGATCTGCTTTTGGCAGCGTTTCCGTTGGTAGAGTTGGCGCTGCCGTCATGCCCGTTGCTTTCGCCGAGGGTGCCTGGCACGAGCACCTCCAGCTTTGGATCGGCATCGAGTGCCGCCTCGTGGCGTAGAAGGTTGGCCTTGTCGGTTCGCTCCCAGGGTGCATCTATATCGGTGCGCCCGAAGTGACCATAAGCGGCGGTTGCCTTGTAGATAGGGCGGCGCAGATGGAGGTCGCGGATGATAGCACCTGGACGCAGATCAAAGTGCTTCTGCACGAGTTCTTCAATCTGCTTGTCGGGTATGCGGCCCGTGCCGAAAGTCTCGACCATCACGGAGATCGGCCTGGCAACGCCTATGGCATAGGAAAGCTGTATCTCACAGCGGTCAGCGATACCTGCGGCTACGATATTCTTGGCGGCGTAGCGTGCAGCGTATGCAGCCGAGCGGTCAACCTTCGTCGGGTCTTTCCCCGAGAAAGCGCCTCCGCCATGTCGGGCAATACCACCATAGGTATCAACTATGATTTTGCGTCCTGTCAGCCCAGCATCGCCCATCGGACCGCCAATCTCGAATCTGCCGGTGGGATTGATGTAGTAGTGGGTGGCGTCATCAAGCAGCTTTGCCGGGATTACTTTCTCGATAACCTCTTTCTTGATGGCGGCCTCTATCTCCTCGTGGCTGATTTCCGGCTCGTGCTGGGCCGAGACGACCACAGCGTCCACGCGAACGGGCTTGCCATATTTGTATTCTACCGTTACCTGAGCTTTACCGTCGGGGCGCAGCCAGGGGAGAGAGCGGTTCTTGCGAACATCAGCAAGGCGTTTGGTTAGTTTGTGCGCCAGGGAGATAGTGAGGGGCATAAGCTCTTCGGTTTCGTTGCAGGCGAAACCTATCATCATTCCCTGGTCGCCCGCGCCGATTGACTCTATCTCGTCGTCAGCGGACATCTCGCCTTTTTTGGCTTCAAGAGCCTCGTTGACGCCCATCGCGATGTCTTTCGACTGCTCTTTGATCGAGACTATCACGCCACAGGTGTCGGCATCGAAGCCATACTTGGCGCGGGTGTAGCCTGCTTGCTGGATTGTTTCGCGGGCGATTCTCGGCACGTCAATCCAGGCTGTTGTAGTAATTTCGCCCATTACCAGAATAATGCCCGTAGTGGTAGCTGTCTCGCAGGCCACGCGTGCGTCCGGGTCCTTCGAGAGGATAGCGTCGAGCACGGCGTCGGAAATCTGGTCACAAAGCTTATCCGGGTGCCCTTCAGTCACAGACTCGGAGGTAAGGAAAAGCTGCGGTGACGACATAAACGATGACGAATGCGCATTTGGTTCTTCTTTAGCCATGATATTCTTCTCCATGATATAGATATGTCAAGTGTGAAACGTGAGGAGTATTGCGTACTGCGTGAGCTAGGCATAAAGGTGGAGCATCCATAATCCTTCACGTTTCACGTTTCACGAGGCTATGTTCCACTCTCCCACGAGGCCAGGTACTTCTTCTGCTCCTCGGTGAGGGTATCTATATTTATCCCCATCGAGAGGAGTTTGATACGAGCGATCTCGTGGTCCAGCTCCTGGGGGATTACATATACCTTATCTTCCAGGGTTGGGCCATTCTTCACCATATATTCAGCAGCCAGCGATTGGTTGGCGAAGCTCATGTCCATGACGCTCGCCGGGTGGCCTTCGGCGGCGGCAAGGTTTACCAGGCGGCCATCGGCCAGCAGGTAAATTGTGCGCCCATCCGGCAGCTTAAATCCCTCAACGAAGTCGCGCACTTCTTGCCCGCGCCCACCTGCAAGTTCCTCAAGAGCAGGGATGTTGATTTCGTCGTTGAAGTGGCCGCTGTTCGCCATGATCGCGCCATCTTTCATCACTTCCATGTGGTGGCGGTCAATCACATTGAGGTCGCCTGTCACAGTGATGAAGATATCAGCGATGCGCGAGGCATCCATGAGAGGCATAACTTCAAAGCCTTCCATGACAGCCTCAAGCGCGCGTACAGGCTGCACTTCCGTGACGACCACGCGCGCCCCCATGCCGCGTGCTCTCATCGCAATGCCGCGCCCACACCAGCCATAGCCGCAGACCACGAGTATCTTGCCCGCGAGCAGGATGTTGGTGGCGCGCAGCACACCATCTATAGTACTCTGGCCCGTGCCGTAGCGATTGTCGAAGAGATGCTTGGTGTCCGACTCGTTGACTGCAATAATAGGAAACTTGAGCACGCCCGCCTTCTCCATCGCCTTGAGGCGGATAACGCCTGTGGTGGTTTCTTCGCTGCCGCCTATGACGTCGTCGAGCAGAGCATGACGCTCCTCGGCGGTTAGCTGAGAGGCCCAATCGCGCACCTTGGGGTGTACATCATTGAGGCGGTCGAGGGCGATAAAGAGCATCGAGGAAACGAGATCAGCGCCGTCGTCCATCGTGATCTGTGGGCGGTGATTGAGGGCAGCGACAATGTGGCTGTAGTAGCTGTTAGTGTCTTCACCCTTGATGGCGTATGTAGCTATACCGTAGTGCTCAACGAGCGCGGCAGCCACATCGTCCTGTGTCGAGAGGGGATTTGAGGCGCAAAGCGCCAGGTCGGCACCGGCCGCTTTGAGGGTGCGCATCAAGTTGGCGGTCTCAGCAGTCACGTGGAGGCAAGCGGCGAGGCGTATCCCTTCCAGAGGCTTCTCTTTGTCGAAGCGCTCGCGTATCTGGCGCAGCACAGGCATCTCGGCTTCCGCCCACTCGATACGCCTGCGGCCACGGTCTGCAAGTGACCTGTCTTTGATGTCGCACCCCACATTGGAGCCGCCTGTGGGGGCTAAAGCCTTGGGTTCTGTTTCAATTACCATACCTGACACTCTCCTATTTTGCTACATGACATTCTATTCGTTGCGGTTGAGATGTAAGTCATCTTCGCCACTAGACGGGCTATCTGCCAGGCTGTTATCAAGGGGCGCGCCTGTTCCGCCGTACGACATCTTGGCTTCAACCAGAGTAAGAAGTTCATCCACATCGAAAGGCTTGTACAACACAGCTATGTTCTTCGCCACAAGATAGCCTTCTATCTCGCGCAGCTCTTTGAGTGCGCCGCTGCAAACGATGATGGGTATATCCGCCGTTGCGCGGTCCATTTTGAGCCTTTGCACAAACTGCCAGCCGATTTTCTCCTCGCCAAAGACATGATCGCTGATAATCAGGTCAGGCTTGATTTTCTTGACCTGTTCCATCATCTGCGGCTCATATGAGAACAAGATGACCTCGTATCCGGCCTCACCGTGCAGTATCTCCTTGAATAGCTCCAGGATCTCCTGGGTGTCGTTGATTACCATGATAAGCTTAGCCATTCTCAAGTGCCCCTGTCTATTAGTGGGTGTGTAACGCTTCCGTGATGAGAGGTTCTTCTCCGAAGTTTTCTATGTACCTTTTAGTAAACTCTCCTCGTGTGTAGCTGTGCGCCTGTGTGCCATAGTTCTCGATTGCATAGACAGCGGCCAGCGAAGCCACGCGCCCTGCTCGCTCCACATCCATGCCTGCGTTGAGGGCATATACAAGGCCGCCAAGATAAGCGTCGCCTGCGCCCACAGGGTCTACCATCTCGGTGGGCACGGCGGCGGGGATCTCTACTGTCTCATCTTGCGTCATGATGGCCGAGCCTTGCTTACCTTTGGTGGTAACCACCATTTCGGCGTGCTGGAGTATATCACGCTGGCTCATGCCGGTCTTGTCTTTGATTAGCTCATACTCGTAGTCATTGGCGACGACTACTTTGGCCCCGCGCACCCCCTCCGCAAGCTCATCACCGCTCATACGGATAATCTGCCAGATTGGAGAGTAAACATAAGGAACGCCCATCTCCTGGCACTCGCGAGTGAAACGCACGATAGGCTCAGGCTCAGTAGGGCCGACCACTACCAGATCAAGCTCGCTTCTGGGGATGCTTTTCAGCGATAGCGCTTTGTCGCGTGCCATAGCGCCTGTATAGAAGCCGGTTATCTGGTTGTTATCAAGGTCGGTGGTGATGTAACAGGTGGCGGTAAACTCTTCGGGCACGACGTTAATGAAGCGGGTGTCTACACCGTGCCGCGTCATCCACTCTTTGTATTCGCTCCAGTCGTTGGCCCCAACAGAGGTGAATATGGCAGGAGGCGCGCCTAACAGCGCCATTGTATAGGCGACGTTGGCGGCTACCCCACCCCTCTGGCGCTTGAGCGTGTCCACAAGGAAGGAGAGATTCAACATATGAATCTTCTCAGGGAGGATGTGATCCTTAAAGTAGCCGTGAAAATCCATAATATTATCGTAAGCTATGGAGCCGGTAATTATTGTGCTCATATAGTTTTATCTATGTTAAGAAGGGCAGATCGTTGCGCCTTCAAGTATCTCTACTCCTTATCCCTTATGTAGTTGCTCGCGCCATGTAGAAACCTACAGCCCCATGAGGCTGGCAAGATAGGGTTGCGACGGGTGAGAGCTCACGCTACACCAACGAACATAAACCAGCATTAAAAAGTTCTCTCGGCATGAGAGAACTTAGCAATCGCTTAGTGTTCTTCTCTCATCTTTCAGGTCTGTGCCTGTCGGACTTGGCACCGACGATCAGGCAAATGTCTGATCCGGTTGCCGGGCTTCACGGGGCCGCTCCCTCCGCCCATCTCGATAAGAGCCATTCTACGCTTATTCTTCTGTATGGCCTGAATCATATCACAACCGCCAACAGGTGTCAAGAACATGCCGACGGGTAACTGTTCAGAGTTGAGGTCGAGCAACCTTCTTGGGGTATCTGTGGAGGCGTACCCTCACCCACCCTCACCCCCAAACCCCCTCTCCCATGAAGGGAGAGGGGGCTAAGCTAGCCCCTCCACCCTTAGTCTGAACACTTACCCGACGGGTAACTGTTCAGAGTTGAGGTCGAGCAATCTTCTTGGGGTATCTGTGCGGGTGTACTCCCGACTACCCTCACCCCATGCCTTCTCCCATGAAGGGAGAGGGGGGAGAACCCTGTAACCCCGTCAGGGGCCTGCCTCTGTGCACTCAGCATGCACAAAGCCCCCTCTCCCCTTGTGGGAGAGGGCATGGGGTGAGGGGAGGGACGCCCCTGCACCCCAACTCCTCTGAAGATGCGAAGGGTAGTAGTATAGAGGGGTGCTAAATCGCTCGTATTTTCGTTCATAATGGTGGCCCATAGGGTCATGGCTTACTCTGAACGCTTAGGGCCGACGGTTCTTTGAAAATCTGCTTGACACAGGCATGCAAGGCTGCTATAATTAGAGGCTGTGACCGAACAATTGAGCGGAGGGTAAATGGTGTACGCAATAATCCGAACCGGAGGCCACCAGTATAAGGTATCTCCAGGTGATACAATAGAAGTCGAAAGAGTTGAGGCAGAAGCAGGGGCAGAGATTGAACTTGGTGAAGTGCTGATGCTTAACGACGATAACGGATTGCAAGTAGGCACACCCCTCGTCGGCGGTGCCAGGGTGCTTGCCACAGTGGTCAGCCAGGGCAGAGGTGAGAAGCTTATAGTCTTCAAGTATAAGGCTAAGAAGCGATACCGCCGCAAGACGGGGCACAGGCAGGAATTGACCAGGCTTTCTATCAAAAGTTTTGAGCTTTAGGCTATACATTTCGCTCTGAGCAGACAGTTGCGTGGCGGACATATAGCTTGTAAGGGGGAAGACGATGGCACATAAAAAAGGTGTAGGCTCTTCGCGCAATGGCCGTGACAGCAAGCCTAAAATGCTTGGCGTAAAAGTCGGCGATGGGCAGCAGGTACATTCTGGCACGATTATCGTGCGTCAGCGTGGCACCCGCCTTCACCCCGGTTTGAATGTCGGTATGGGCAGAGATCACACCCTCTTTTCCATGATCGAGGGCTTCGTAAAGTTTGAGCAGGCGACCAAAGAGCGCAAGCGGGTGAGTGTCTATATAGAGAAAGTGGGCGCTGTCTCGGCAGCGACAGAGGTAGCCCAGGCGTAAATTAGTAGAGGAAAATATACGAGAGGAAATATAAAGTAAATGAAAACCGGAATCCACCCCAGGCTTGTACCCGCCACAGTAACCTGTGCATGTGGCAATAGCTGGCAAACTATGTCTACCCGTGAAGTGTTGAAAACAGACCTTTGCAGCAAGTGCCACCCCTTTTATACGGGCGAGCAGCGTATCGTCGATACCGCAGGCCAGGTAGAGCGCTTTATGCGCCGCATGAATGCCCGCAGTGAGCAGACGGCTGTCCAGAGCTCAGCCGTGCAAAAGCGCGGCTCGAAGAACAAGGCCAATATCGCGCCTCCCCCGCAGGAGCGGCGTCCGGTCGCGAGGCCTGAGGCCACAACTGAGGGCGAAGCCGCCGAGAATAACGAGGCAACACCTGCCGACGTGGCAAACGAAGAAGTGTAAACCCAGCCTGCAACCTGATGAAAGCCCTTACCCGATTACCGGGTAAGGGCTTTCGCTTTGGCTGCTGTGAAGGGCCTTTTCAAAGGCAGGTTTTTCATGCGGCTCGCTCCTCCTTACATGGCGGTAGTCGAACTCCCATCTCCTTGACCTTTTACCACAGGGAAGAGAGGAATAGATGAGATGAAAGCAGGGAGAATAAAACACCTCGTATGGGTAAAAGTCAGCCCACAAGGGGTAGGGCGCGGGCCTTGCCTTAGCACTGGCCCAGGCGATTATCCTTGTGCTTCAAGATGGGCAATGTTATAATTCCTCCTGCGGCATAGCGCCGATGGCGCGGACAGCGTTGTCCGAGGCCGGGTTAGCGAAGAAGGAGATTTTCGTTATGGACAAGGAACTTCCACTCCTTTGTTATTTCCAGGGCAAGGTCATGCCTCTCAGCGAGGCCAAAATCGGTATCCTGACACATGCTTTTAGCTATGGCACAGGCTGTTTTGAAGGAATCAGAGCTTACTACAATGAAGAGCACGGCCAGCTTTACATGTTCCGTGCTCGTGAGCACTTCGAGCGCCTGCACGATTCGGCGCGTGTGTTGCTGATGAAGCTCGGCCCTTCGCCTGACGACCTGGTAGAAATGGCTCGCGATCTACTCAAAGAGAGCGGCATATATACCGACGCTTATATCCGCCCTATGGTCTACAAATCCGACGAGGTAATAGGCGTGCGCCTGCATAATTTGCACGATGATTTTTATATCACAGTGCAGCCCTTCGGCAATTACATAGATATAGATCGCGCACTCAACGTGGGTGTGTCATCGTGGAAGCGAATTGATGACAACATGATCCCCGCACGCGCCAAAGTCACGGGCGCGTATGTGAACTCGGCCTTTGCCAAGACCGAAGCGCAGCTCAATGGCTTTGATGAGGCGATCATGCTTGATGCGAACGGCCACATTTCGGAAGGCTCGGCGGAAAATCTCTTTATGCTGCGCGGCGGGGTTGCTCACACGCCTCCTGTCACGGACAACATACTGGAAGGTATCACTCGCACGACAATTATTACCTTGCTGCGTGATGAGCTTCGCATTCCGGTCGTAGAACGCCCTATTGACCGCACAGAAGTTTATGTAGCGGATGAACTCTTCCTCTGCGGCACAGGAGCGCAGATAGCACCTGTTGGCACTGTAGACCACCGCACCATCGGCAAGGGCGGGGTCGGTGACGTGGGGCGTGCTCTACAGTCGCTCTACTTTGAGGTGGTACGTGGAAACGTTGCCAAGTATTCGCGTTGGTGCTCACCTGTGCATTCAGAGGCCCGGCGGGCCGCGGCGTCGCAGGTGGCGGTCGCTTCCTGAGCCTTGCCCGATAGAGTAATCTAGGTCTCGCATAACTCTTGCATCACCCTCGGTCATGGTGTAGCGGCGACATCAGCCGCGCACCGCCGGGGGTGATGCGTGTCGCTTATCACTTGTTGCATATCACATGAGGGATCATGGGTGGTATACCTTTATTCCTATGCTTACGCAATATGCAGTCGAAATACTCAGCCCGTTTCACTCATCTGCTTGATTTATGAGAAGCTGGCGCCCTTTCCCATCTCCTGCTCGTTATCTGCTGCCGCTGTTGCTGCTGCTTTGCACAGCAGTGGCCTTTTGGCTATGGAGCAAACTATCGGAACGCACGGCTAACGTGGGCTATGATACGGGCGTATTCGGCATCGGGCTGGCTTTCTTTCTTGTGCTGGTGCTGATCGGGCTGCTGGCGTATATAGCCTGGTGCATCTTTACGATGGGCTATACAGTTAGCGAAGACGCGCTGGCGCTCAGGAGCGGCGGCTCACGTTACATAGTACCTCTGGCCTCTATAATGGCTGTCTACCTGCCGGGAGCCACCATCAGTGGCAGAGCAATAAAGGTGAAGTGGCAGCGCGCCACTGCTCTACCCGGTTTCCTGCTTGGAGCAGGCCAAAGTGCGCAGTTGGGTAGAGTATTAGCTGTCGCAACTGTAACCGATAACGGCCTGGTCTTCATAGCCACCCAGGGCAAAACCTTCGCCATCTCTCCACAGAACTCCTTTTCTTTCGTCGAAGCCCTGGAGAAAGCGCGCGAGGAAGGTAAAGAATATGATGCGGCTGACGAGAGCGCGACGCGTGCGGAGCTTAGAGGCGGCAACGCATGGGCAGCTCCGCTCTGGTACGATCCGGTGGCGCGTTGGCTCTTCCTGTCGGGGTTGCTGCTCTCTGCGGCGCTCTTCTTCTATTTGAGCCTGGTGTACACCACCTTGCCTGCGCTTCTGGCGTTGCACTGGAACGCGCAGGCGCAGGTTGACCGCGTGGGCGACCCAACAGAACTGTTGCGCTTGCCGGTTTTTGCCCTCGCCGTCTGGCTGGTAAATGCAGTAGTAGCTTTCTGGGCAATTCGTCGCGAGCGGGCTGCCGCCCTCTTCCTGCTGGCTGGCGCGGCCTGTGCTCAGATAGTCTTCGCCGCTGGAGCGTTGTCTATCGTCTTGAGAACGTGATGCGTAGTAACCCGGAGCGTTTATGAATCCTAAAGGCGTGGCGGGCGGAGGACATAATAGATCTGATGCCGGTGATTATCACTTCGCCCGTGAGCGGGCCTTTTTACCGGCAGTTTTTGTTCCGGTACCCATCATTGAACTAAGTCAAGGCCCGTCCCCAAGAGTGAGACAGCCTTTGTTTTTGGTAACTATTGACCGCTATAGTGGAAGGGCGGAGGCATAGCTAATGACCACACGCCATCAGCGGTGGCCGCCAGCAGGGTCTCTACGTTCACGGCGTTAGCTGACATACCTTGCGGGGCCAGCGTCAGCGTGCTTATGCGGCCTGTGCCGAGACCCTTGCCTACCCTCTGCCAGCCTGCGCCGTTATCCCCAGAGCGGAAAACGCCCAGGCTGGCTCCTCCCTGGTCGCTCCTCGCCTCGTAAATGACAGGGCCGGGTTTGTTGTACGCCTCAGTGTAGGTGGTGTCTATGTAGAGGGCTGTTATCAAGTAGCCTGATTGTAGCTCCTTGCCCGGTCCGGCAGCCTGGATTAACTTCCAATCTGTAGTCTCCAGGGGGAGGAACCAGAGGCCCTGCGCGCTCGTCATGTAAACGCCCCCGTCCATTGGCCTGCCTACAGAGCCTGTGACGTAGACCAGATTACCAGGGCCTTGCAACATATCTGCGCCCGCGAGTTTCGGTGTAACATCTGACCAGCTCTGCCCGCCGTCTGTGCTTCGCATTACCTGCCCGGTGCCGCCCTCGCTGGCGTAAGCGACATATATCGAGTTGCCGTCGGGGCTGACCACAAGGGCCTGCGGGTCGAAGTTAGTTATTGTTGAGCCTGGAAGGGAAGCCCAGGTCGCACCGGAGTCGGTGGTCTTTATAACAGCGGAGCAGGTCAAGCCGTAGGCGGTTGTAACGTTGGCGGCGGCTATTACCATCGCGCTGTTATTCATCTTCTGCCACGTCTTGCCGCCGTCTGTTGAGCGCGAGCGGCTACTTGGGCCGCCGCTGGCGCAACCCATCTGGCTGGTGACATACATAACTTCCGTGCTGCCGATTGTAGCGCCTGCTACTCTGCTGTTCGGCTCCATCTCTGCTGTCAGCTTGTTCCATTGCATATAATCGCTGCTGCTTTGCCACGCGCCCTTTGGCCCTACTGCCAGAGCCAGGTTATTGCCCTGTGGGAAGAGAGCGAGGCCCGTGATGTCGTTTCCTGCCAGCCCCACCTGTTTCCACTGCAAATCGGCGACAGGAGTAGTAGCAGCCGCCTCGGTTGGTGAAGGAGCAGGTTGGGCGGCTGTATCCGTAGGGGCGATTGTCTCTGTGGCCGCAGCTGTGGCGGTGTCAGACGGTGTTGGAGGCAGGGCCGTATCTGTTGCTCCTACAGTTGGTGTCGAGACCTCCACTGTATCTGTTGCTACAGGAGGTACGGGAGGCGAGGTCGTGGTAGCCTCTACTGTAGCTGTGGCGGCCAATTCGGGCGGGGCCGCCGGCGTTACTGTGCAGCCTGTGACTACCAGCAAGCAGATCACGAGCGCCATTGCTGCGTTACCTGCTTTAGTCTGTGCGATTCTTTGGGACATTAGCTCCACCTCTCCTTTCCATCTAACTTATAACGAGTTAGATGCCGCTCAAGTTGCAAGGCTTCCTTCATGAGCAAGAGGCTTCGGCACTTGCCCGCGCATGGTTCTAGTGTCGTTTGCGGCGTTTCTTACCCCTTGGCTGAGCGGTGGAAGATGTTGTGGGCGATGTCTCTACACTCTGGGCTTGCGTCTCTCTATTTGTTGGGGCGATTACCACCCGGGAGCCTGGTTCAACAGGGAGCGTGGTGGTGCGTTGGGCCTTGCGTGCTGCGGCATCCTGCCGGGCGGAGCCTTTGCGTGCGCCGCCCGGCACGTACTGGCGGGCACGCTGTGTCTTCTGGTATCTGGCTAATTCTTTAGGGTAAGTAGCGCGATACCAGTATGAGAACCAGACAGCCGAAGCTATAGCAGCCAGGAACCACAGATAGAGCCAGAAGCGGAGGTTAAAAAAGTCGAGCGAGATTACTCTAAAGAGGAGGAACAACAGCCCCAGCCCGCTTATCAGGAGACCTGGCTGCCCCCACCTACCCGCTGCCTTGTAGAGCACCGTGTTATTCCGCTTCCACTCAGGGCGCTTATAGAAGTAGAAGTAGGCGCTTGCCGCGAAAAGGAGAGCCATGATCACCAGGTATGCCCACGAGAAAGGACCCATCGGCGGCGACGGTGCGGAGGTCAAGAAATTGGCATCAAGCGGGTTGCCTTGCAAGTTGCTGGGAGCGGCCACAGTAGGCACAGGTATTGGCGTGCTTATCGCCGAGCTAACAGTAGCGGTTGCGCTGATTGCGCCTGTGCCTGTGATTGTGCCTGTGATTGTGCCTGCCGTGGCAATGGTAGCGGCGACAGGTGGCGTGATGGCGAGTGTAGATGTGGCAGGTACAATCACAGGTACGGTGGAGGTAGTGGTAGTCTGAGCCATTATCGCGAAGAGGGGCCACGGGCTGTAGTTTATGTTAACGGTGTCGGCGGGTGCCTGGTGGGTGAGTGCGCCGCCGGATGCTCCCCAGGCGAGGGTTAGAATAAGCCTGGGTAGTAAAGCTAAATGCATCGGGTACTTGCCTCCTGGTGTAATTAGTATTTTCGCTCAAAGGAGCGTTGTTATTTCTCTGGGTCGTGGGTAAAGGCGTTAACCATTATAGCAGGTTACGCAGGCGTGGGCAAACAAGATTGTTGGGGTAAATGTTCAGGCTTATGGTACGGGCGAGCAGCCGGAAAGGCCACGGCTACGAAGAAAACGGCGGTAATCCTGGTGTGCTCATGGCAGCCCTGGCAGTTCACCCGCCGCCGGGTTCAGAGTGAAAGGTGGTGAGTATTGCGTATTGCGCGAGTTGAGGATAAAGGTACTGTACCTCTAATCCCTCACCATTCACGCTACGGCACTTGCACCGTGAACTGCCCGGGAGAAGATATGGTGATCACTCCTGCCCACATGCACATACACTGGGAGGTGTTGTTCAGGGCAGGAGAGTTGTTGATCAGCACTGTTGGTGAGCCTGGCACCCAGGGTGCGGTAATCACTGGAATGCAAGGCATAGGTGTAAGTACACCCTGCGCCGCTGCCGTGGCTGAAGCCACAGTAGGGTTAGCAATTGAGGTGCACATCCCGAAGGACGGTATATTACCCATTGGAAGGTTATCCATGATGGTAGCAGCTAAGGGCCCCCCAACCATAACAGGCGCGCCTTTAGGGATAGCTGTGATCACGCTTGGCGCTACGCCAAAGCTGCACTGGAGCATAGCGCCTGTTGTTACTTGCTGCGGCATTTTCTTACCTCCTGTTAAGCGCGCTCAATCGGCCTAAAGCGGAAGCAAGGCTGAACCGCTCCCGCTTCTGGTATAGGGCTGAACCATCGGCCTCGTAAGAGCTTTGCATGGAGGAAGAAGAGGCCGGCATCTTACGCAATGCACATTATACTACAATAGCCTGCACGCACCAACCCTCGCCTTACCAGTTGCTTAGACCAACTCCGGCTCTTCTTCGGGTGCGAGCTGCGTGCCCGCAACGCCCGCGGCTGCTAGCTCTCTGCCGGCTTGTACACTTTCACCCTCCAGGCCTTCCGCGCCCCCTTCAGCCATCGCGCTCAAGCCTGCACGCTGATTGCTCTTGCGCAACGGTATTTCTTTCAGAAAGATGGTGGTTATAAAGCCCATCCCTAAAAGCACTGTGGCTATCAAAAAGGCTTCCTGTATGCCTGAGAATAGGGCGGGCCTCATCGCTCCCGTGATCACGTCTATGATCTTGGGCGCGAACGCTGCCGGTACATGATAGGTATTGACCAACCGAGTTTGCAGCGCAGCCATGTTTTCGCTGCCGACCAACACCTGCGGATTAAGAGTGCTCAGGCCCGCTGCGAAGCTTTGCACCGACAGTTGACTCGCGGCGGCAGGTGGCAACGTTTTCTGTAGCTCTGTAAAGCCTTTGGCCAGTCCCGGCCCGAAGCTGTCGCGGAACTGGTTGTTTACGATTGTGCCCAGCACTGCCACGCCCACAGTGCTGCCCATGTTGCGGAAGAATTGCACAGCCGCCGTCACAACGCCCACGCGCTGGATCGGAAAGGCATTCTGCACCACCAGAGTGTACATCGGGAAAGCCACGCCGAGGCCGAGGCCCAACACAAGCATGTACGCTATTGTGATGTAGCGCTGCGTACCCATGTTCATCGTGTAGAGCAAGAACATTCCGATAGTCACAAGGCCCATGCCTATGACGCCCACTATACGGTACTTGCCTGTGCGCGAGATTACCTGGCCGGTAACGATGCTCGATATAACTATGGCTATCGTCATAGGCGTAATGGTGTTGCCGCTACTGGTGGCGCTATCACCCTGGATAGCCTGTATGAAAAGTGGAATATAAAGCACCGCGCCAAAGAGACCCACGCCTGTCAGGAAGACTGTGATCACCGATACCGAGAATATACGCTCCTTGAAGAGATCGAGGGGTAAGATTGGCTCTTTTGCGCGTGTCTCCACAAAGATGAAAGCCGCTATGAACACTGCCGCTACCACAAAGAGAGCGATTATATTAGTCGAACCCCAATCCCAACCAGGAGTGCCCCCAAGCGACAGAGCCAACAGCAGTGGCGTTAGCCCAGCCACGAGGGTAGCAGCGCCCCACCAGTCAATTATCTTCTTGGCTGTGTGCGTTGTACCCGCCGGGAAGGTGGTTATGAGCACCAGCAGCGCGATGAGGCCAATCGGCACGTTTACATAAAAGACCCAGCGCCAGCCTACATTGTCTGTAAGGTAACCACCGATCGTAGGGCCGATTACTGATGACAAGCCGAATATAGCGCCGAAAGCGCCCTGCCACTTACCGCGATTAGCGGGCGGTATGATGTCGGCGATGATCGCGAAAGCGTTAGCGGTGATGATACCGGCTCCCAAGCCCTGAAGGCCCCGGAAGGCAATCAGCTGGAGGATATCCGCGCTCAGGCCCGAAAGGACTGAACCCAAAAGAAATACCGTGATGCCTGCCACATAGAACCACTTACGCCCGTACATGTCGGAGAGTTTGCCGAAGATAGGCACCGAGACTGTAGAGGTCAGCAAGTAGATCGTGAAGACCCAGGTATAGTGCTCAAAACCGTTGAGATCGCCGATGATCTTCGGCATTGCCGGGCCGACCACCGTCTGGTCGAGGGCAGCTAGCAAGATGCCCAGCATCACGCTGACCATGATCGCAGCTACTTTTCCACCTGAAAAATGGGGGGTTTCGTCCGTTTGCGCCCCCCAGTTTTGTGCCCCTGCTCTTTGCGGGGCTAACGTTCTGTTACTCACCTTTGTAAATCCTCCCAAACGAATTTGTACTCTCTTCTCCACCATAGCGATCTACAAGCGGCTCCTCATTGCGGTAGATTCGCTTCGCGTTAGCTTTGTTCTTGTTTAGCTGTTTCTCGAACTTCTACGTCGCTACACTTCCAGCGGTTTCAATGCGCCTTGTGGAGGGGCCTGTGCGTTTCCGTTGATTACCTCGGTTTCGGCCTCAGCCATTGAGGCTTGCGCCGGACAGAAAGCTGCATCTAAATAACCATCGGGCAAGAGCGAGGCGAGATGCCTGCATGCTACCTGGATATCTGATAGCTGCTTCTCCGAGAGAGATGACAGAAAGCTCACCACCTGGCTGTGAAACTGTTTGTTGGCAAGGTGAGCCGCCTCTCTGCCCTCGTTGGTAAGCTGCAAATATATGCAGCGCCTGTCTTCCAGGTCGGGTATTCGCTCTACCAGCTTGCGGTCAACGAGGCCATCCACAATGCGGGTCATCGTGGGGTTTGTCACATTGAAGCGGCGGGCCAGCTCGCTCGTAAGCTGCCTGCCATTAGCGAGTGAGTAAAGCGCCCAGATCTGTGAGCCTCCTATATCTTTCATGCGCCCAGTTCCCTCGTTGTTTCGGGCCTGGTGCTTGAGCATCCTGAAAACGTGCGGCAATGTAGAAACCATCTCCACGGCTGTCTGGTCAAGGAGTGCGCTACGCTGCTCTGCCGGTGCGCTGAATCCCTCCTCTTTTCCCTTCATTATCCTCACTGTATGTGCCATTTTCTTCTCCTGTCTCCACATTGAGCTAAAGGCTGCGCTGCTTATATGTTAGCCTCATCAATAGTTAGTGTAGCTATATATTAGCCTTTGCAGGAGGAGCTGTCAACCCATTTGGTTGCAATTGGCTCCCCAAAAACCAAAAATAGGTCTTAAGATGTAGATGCTTTCTTACTTACTAGCCGCTGCGACCTACAGCATCTTTGTGCGTTAGACTCGTGAAACGCCTCCACAAGTCCACAATTGTTGACTGATGGATGCGCCGCATCTATAATCGCTGAGAGATGCATAAGAGCATAAGAGCATAAGAGCATAGGAGAAAAGCATGAAGCTTCGCTATAGAAGGGCAGCTATAGCCCTGACCTTGTTCTTCGCTATCGTTGCAGGAGCAAGCCTGCTGCTAACGCGTAACGCGCAGGCATCAGGTGCAAGCAGCCCCTCAGAAGAGGCGCAGGCACTTGACGTTCGCTGGGGCTTCTACGTCACTTACAATCCCAACTCCTTAGCGTCTCTGCAAGCCAACGCGCAAAGTCTCAACTATGTCTCGTCCTGGTTCTTCAATGTGAATAGCGCAGCACAGATAACAGGCCAAGACCGGCCTGAGGTAAGCGCACTGCTCACTTCTGTAGGGGCGAAGAACCTTCCATTGCTCAAGAACAGCGCCACCTACAACGACTTTACCGCGATTCTAACCGACACCAACAAACAACTTTCCCTTGTAGACCAGATAGACTCGCTGGTTCAGGCCAACAACTATGATGGCATCACCATTGATTTCGAGGGGGTAAACGCCACCGACAAAGACGCTTTGACAGTCTTCATGGGCCGCTTGTACAGCAGGCTTCACCCGCAGGGGAAGATAGTAGCGATGGCTGTGCCCGCCAAGGTAAAGGATGTAAGCTCAGGCTGGGGAGCGCCTTATGATTACGCGGCGCTCGCTGTCGTAAACGATTACCTCCTTATAATGGCCTATGATTATCACTGGTCAACCAGTGATCCCGGTGCTGTAGCCCCAATCGCGAAGCTGCGCGATACTGCCGCCTATACCCTGGCCCACGTGCCCGCGAAGAAGGTGGTATGGGGCATCGGCGTCTACGGGTACGACTGGCAAACAGATGGCGCAGGCCGTACAGTGGGCAAGGCCGAGTACCGCACCTACGCCGAGGCAGTCGCTCTAGCTGCCCAGCCCGGCGCGGAGAGCGGCTACGACGAGCAGAATGAAGCGCCCTGGGTGCGCTATACACGCGACGGGTATGAGCGCGACCTGTGGTACGAAGACAGCCGCAGCTTTGCCGCCAAGCTCGATCTCATAAGTCAGCTGGGAATGGCGGGTTTCGGTATCTGGCGGCTCGGACAGGAGGACCCGCAACTATGGCAGATCCTCCAGAAGCCGAAGCAGCAACAGAGTCCCGCAGCTTGCACGCCTGTCGCTCAATTTGTCTCTACACCAGACAAAGTGTTCTTCAAAGAGACGGGGCACAGCCTGGGCGGGGTCTTTTTGCGCTATTGGCAGGAGCACGGCGGGCTGCCTGTATATGGCTATCCACTCACTGAGGAGTATACAGAGAAGAGCGCGACCGACGGCAAGAGTTACATCGTGCAATACTTTGAGCGCAACCGCTTCGAATATCACCCTGAGAACCAGCCGCCACAGGATGTGCAGCTGGGCTTGCTGGGGGTGCAGGCGATAGGCAAGCGCATATTCCCTCCATTGACAGATCCCATGCCTGGGAGCGATACAATTTACTTTCCGCAGGTCCAGCACACCATTGGCGGGGCATTCCTCCAATACTGGCAGGAGCGCGGAGGGGTCGGGCAGTTCGGCTACCCAATCTCCGAGCCTGTGCTGGAGAAGAGCGCGGTAGACGGCCAAACCTACACAGTGCAATACATGGAGCGCGCCCGCTTCGAGCTACATCCTGAATACAAGGGAAGCAACGCCGAAGTCCTGTTGGGGCTGCTGGGGCGCGATGTTGTGCCATGCAAGTGAAGTAGTGGTATAATCAGAGCTAACACTCTTTTGAGCATAACTACGCACTCGATGAGGAGGCAGCCCCATGGCCGACACGCAGGACGAAATAACCGCCGTTGACACATCTGAGATGAAAGCGCGCCTACTTGCCCTGAAGGCTCAGATGGAACGCGATATAGAGATAAAAGAGCAGCAAGTTGCTGAGGATGGAGATGATCTGGCCCAGGAGAGGGGCGGCGTCGGCAACCACATGGCCGACGATGCCAACGAAACCTCAGAGCAAGAGACGATGCTCACCCTACAACTGAGCACTGAACGCCAGCTTGCTCTGGTAAACCAGGCGCTCGCCCGCATTGAGGCTGGAACTTACGGTGTCTGCGCCAACTGCGGTAGGCCGATAGCTCCTGCCCGCCTTGATGCCCACCCCTATTCAATTTATTGTATACAGTGCCAGGAACTGGCTGATAAAGGAAGGATTTAAGAGGCATGGGCTGGCGGTTGTAAGTTTCAAGGATAGTTGCCGCCAGCCGCGCCATCAATATCATGCGTACACGTATTCCTCAGATTTCGGCTATGTTTGGGGTAGTGGTGCTGGTGCTAATACTGGACCAGCTTGCCAAGGCCTGGATAACCGCTAACATGGTGGCGGGTGACACCCGCCCGGTCATAGACGAGTGGGTACGGCTGCGTTATACCCAGAACAGCGGGGCAGCCTTTGGCTTTTTTCAGGGGTGGACAGGCGGCCTCAGTATCGTGGCTATTGTTATTATTGGGGCGATTATCATCTCCGCACAGAGGGTAAGCAACGGCAGCAAGCTGATGATGTTGGCCCTGGGCCTGGTTCTCGGGGGCGCTTTGGGCAACCTGGTTGATCGTCTGCGCCTCGGCTACGTAGTTGACTTCATTGAAGTGTACGGCCCGCGCATCAACGTCAACAACAGAGTATACATCTGGCCCGTTTTCAACCTGGCCGACAGCGCCATCACCATCGGCGTGGCGCTCATCGTAGTTATACTCCTCTTCGGCAAACAAGAGGCCGGGCAGACGCCGGAGCTGGTGGAGCGTGAGACATGATGCTGCGCCTAATGCGTAAGTAAAGGATTGAGGATAAAGAGACTACATCCATAATCCCTCACGCACTACGCACTACGAGTTCCCATGCCGACGACACCTGACATTCAGCCTTCTGTGGATGCCCGACAGATAAAGTGGCGCGTTGAGGGCGCCTCTGCAGGTGAGAGGTTGGATAGGGTTATCGCCGCCCACATAGAAGAGATTTCGAGGTCTTTCGCCGCCACTCTTATTGACCAGGGGGCGGTTCTGGTTAGCGGTTCTGCCGCGCTCAAAGCTAGCCAGAGGGTGAAAGATGGTGATGAGGTCAGTGTGCACATACCCGCGCCCCGGCCAAGCAGCCTGCTCGCTGAGGTAATCCCACTCAAGATCGTTTATGAGGATGCCGATCTGCTGGTTGTAGATAAGCCCGCCGGTATGGTGGTTCACCCCGCGCCTGGGCACAGTGGCGGCACGCTGGTAAACGCACTGTTGGCCCACCTGCCGGGGCTGCAATTCGACATGGGCGACGAGGCGCGACCCGGTATTGTACACCGTCTCGATAAAGATACAAGCGGGCTGCTGGTGGTAGCAAAGCGCAGAGCGGTGCACGAGGCCTTATCCAAGCAGATGGCAGCCCACACAACACGTAAGGAGTACCTGGCGGTTGTGGCGGGCAAGCTGCATCCTGAAGTGGGAGTGATAGATGCGCCTATAGCCCGTGACCCACGCGACAGGCAGCGGATGGCGGTAGTAAGCAGTGGCCGCCCTGCCCGCACTCACTACAGGGTAGAGCGCGGTCTGAGCAGGTATACCCTCATAAAAGCAGTTCTTGAGACGGGGCGCACCCACCAGATCAGAGTACACATGGCCTCTACAGGCCACCCCGTACTCGGAGACCCTGTGTACGGCAAGCGAACGCTAAAAGACGCCGCTTCTCTCGACCTGCGACGCCAATTTTTGCACGCGTACCGGCTGGGTTTTACACTACCTTCAAGCGGAGAATGGCGGGAGTTTACCAGCCCGCTTCCTGAAGAGCTGGCGATGGTGTTGGAGAGGATTGAACAAGGTCAGAGCCAAACAGGGGCGATGTGATAAACAATGTTGCTACACCTTCCGGTCAGATTTCACGATGAAATCAGCAAAGCAGCC
>JADEYI010001163.1_pt1 | contig 22891 bp, 18 predicted proteins | sample 8542331 | NCBI WGS metagenome assembly JADEYI01 (sample SAMN16510988, study PRJNA670497) | mine drainage metagenome | isolation source: biofilm near Copperflume 1 | place: Germany: Marsberg coppermine Kilianstollen | collected 2018-02
CCCATGAAGGGGGTGGGGCATGGGGTGAGAGGGGGCACCCCTGTAATCCTGTCAGGGGCCTGGCCCCTGCACCCCAACTGTGAACATTTACCGTCGGCGCTTGTGCTAACCGGGATAATTGCATCTGAATGGGGCAAGAACGGAAGGCAAAGCCCGCGAGACGTTTACAAGGTTTACAGCGCACGGCACAGAAAATATAAGCTCAGATAGTACCCTCCGGTCATCAATCGCGGCAACAGATGAAGCTAAAAAAGATATAGGACGGCATACTAATTGCTCATCCTGGAGCTATAACCCCAATAGGAGGGCATATGGACGACACTTACGGCGAGTTTCAGGGCACTGAACTCGACCCAGCTTTCGATTTTGAAGGTGACCAGCAAAACGACCTCATACCGATCCTGGGTTTCTCGGCGGCTTTGGCGGCTGTGGTCGGCGCTATCCTTGTGCTGGTTGGCCGTACGCGTAAAGCTACGCCGCAAGAGCGCGCACAGGAGATAGCACAGGAGATGCTGGACCGAGCGAGCAAAGAGGGAAAGAAAGGGGCTAAGGCTATGACAAGGGCCGCGAAGGCTGCAAAGCTTGGCGATCTCCTTGATGAGGCGCTAAATAGAGCGCGTGATGCGGCAGACAGCGTTGACGTAGGAGATATAGCGAGCAGTGTGAATAAACGCGCTCGCCAAGCTGCTAAAGATATGGACCTCTCTTCCCTGCTCGGGGACGCCACCGAGAAAGCACGCCAGGCAGCGAGCAACGTAGACAGCAAAGGCCTCAAGAAAGCTGCCCATAATGTACGCAAGCAGGCGGAAAGCGCCGCCTCCAACGTTTCAACTGTAGCAGGAGGTCTGGACACAAGTAATCCTGAGAAGCTGCTCGACAGCCTTAAAGAAAAGTTAGTTCAGGCCATAGATGCTGTTCGCTCAGACCTTGCGCCTAAGGCGATGGACGCCCTCCAGGGCGATCTGCTTCCTGCTGCTCAAGATGCAGCCGGAGCAGTAGCACGGCGCGTCAAAGAAGATGTGGTGCCCGCCGCCCAGGACGCTGTAGGTAAGTTGCGAGAAGATGTGATTCCTGCCGCCCAGGAGCGAGCCGGCAAGCTGGCAGACGACTACGAGGTCGGTCCGAAGGCGCAGAAAGCGGCCTCCTCTGCCAGGAAGCAGGCAAGCTCGCTCTCTGGTGTGATGCAAGGCCTAGCCATGTCTGTGGTTGACAAGATCCTTCAGGACTTCCTTCCCGAAGCGAAGAAGGCAGGTGGCAAAGCCGTTCAGAGCGCCCGCGAAGATGTAATACCTGCTGCTGCCCAGACTGCTGGAGATGCCGCCCAGCGTATGAGAGAAGATGTGCTGCCGAAGGTGAGCGAGGCCGCGTCTCAGGCTCCTGATCTCCTCGCCGACTTGCTGAAGACGGCGCGTGAGAAGGTAGAACAAGCGCTGGATACCGTTGGCCCCGTGGCCGCCGATGCACTCGATATTGGCAAAAGCCGCGCCGCCGATGCCGCCGAGTTCGGCAAGCACCGCGCTCAGAATGTAGCGGGCAACGTGCGCGACACACGTGATGGGGTGGGTGGTGCGCTATCAAACGCTGGAAAGGGTGTCGGTAATGCAGTAGGCGGGGCGGTCAGCGCGACCACCTACGCCACTCGCGAGACGACAGGCGTGCTCTTTTGGCTGGCGATGCTTGGCGGTATGATACTCTTGATCTTCGTTCCTGAGCGCGACAAACAGAGCGAAATATGGAACAACATAACGCAGTTCCTGGGTGAAGTGCGTGAAATGTGGCGTGACCTCCAGGGTTCTGAATACCAGCTTGAGGCCCCAGGCGACAACAGCACCGACACAACGCAGTAAGAGAGTAAGCCCCTCCCCAGAAAGAGGGGCTTTTCGTTGGGGTTTGGACGCGGGAAACGCTTCACGCGTCCCTTTTGTGCAGACGGCCATATTCCGTTATAATCTAAATGATAGTGACCTTCACTATTATAGCGTGGAGTAGTGCGCATGTTTAACTGGCTCAAGCGTAAAGAGCAATCTAAAAGTGAAGAGGAAGTTCAGGAGCAGCAGGAGAAGGTAGAGGAGGGCCTACAACGTACACGCCGTGGCTTCTTCCAGCAGATCGTCTCCCTCTTTGAAGTAGATGAGATAACCGAGGATATATGGGAGGAGCTTGAGACCCTGCTTATCCAGGGTGACGTTGGAGTAGACACCACTGTTGTTGTGCTCGACCGCCTGAAGAAGCGCGTAGAGCTGGACCGCCTGAAGAAACCCTCAGCCGTATACCAGGCTCTGCAAGATGAGCTTGTGGCGGTGCTTCTCCAACCTGAAGAGGAGCTACGCGCCCGCAACGAGGCTACAGTGCCGGAGGAAGCAGTTGAGCAAGGGCCTTATGTGGTGCTGGTGGTTGGGGTGAATGGAGTCGGCAAAACCACCACAATCGCCAAGCTAACAAAGTTCTACCGCGATCAGGATAAGAGCGTTATCATAGCTGCGGGCGACACTTTTCGAGCCGCGGCCATTGACCAGCTTGAAATATGGGGCCAGAGGGTTGGTGCGCCTGTTATACGGCACGAGCCGGGGGCCGATCCCGGCGCTGTGGTCTTCGACGCGGTGGAATCGGCGCGCGCCCGCAATGCTGACGTGTTGATTATAGACACGGCTGGGCGTTTGCATACCAAAATAAACCTGATGGAGGAGCTTCGCAAAGTGCGGCGCATCATCTCCAAGCAGCTGCCGGGCGCGCCCCACGAGACGTTGCTCGTGCTGGACGCCACAACGGGTCAGAACGGCCTTACCCAGGCTAAGGCCTTCACCGAGGTAGCCGAGGTAACAGACGTGGCTGTAGCCAAGCTGGATGGCACAGCGAAAGGCGGCATAGTATTCGCCATAGCCAGAGAGCTAAAGCTCCCGATCCGCTATATAGGCACAGGCGAAAAGATCACCGACCTGGCGGAGTTCGACGCCCGGCAGTTCGTGCAGGCGTTATTTGCGTGAAACCTGAAAGGTGAGAGATGCTGTGGAGAGTAACTCTAACCTCAACCCGTTACACAATGTGCATTACTCATCGCGTTTCACGCTTCACGCTTCAATCTCAACATATCGAAATCAAAGCATAGGCCAGCTAACAAATCAGAATAACAAAGTAAGAGGACAAGACTCATGTTTGAAAGTCTTTCGGACCGGCTCAACGGCGCTTTTACCCGCCTGCAAGGAAAAGGGCGCATAGACGAGCAAGATATAGACGAGGCTATGAAAGAGGTGCGGCGTGCGCTTCTTGAGGCTGACGTCAACTTCAAAGTAGTAAAAACCTTCGTGGAGAAGGTGCGCGAGCGTGCTATCGGCCAGGAGGTGCTGAAAAGCATCTCGCCCGCCGAGCAGGTGGTGGGAATTGTTCACCAGCAGCTTATCGAGTTGTTGGGCGAGCCTTCACGCCTGGAGATGTCGAAGACGCTGCCCACTGTTGTGATGATGGTAGGCCTGCAAGGCTCAGGCAAAACCACCACAGCTTCCAAGCTGGCGCTTCAGCTGCGCCGCGCAGGGCAAAGCCCCCTGATGGTAGCCGCCGACGTTTATCGCCCGGCGGCTGTACACCAGTTGCAGACCCTCGGTAAGCAGCTAGGTGTGCCCGTCTACGCCGAACCTCCCGGCTCCGAGCCCCTTGCTATAGTGACCAACGGTATAAACCAGGCGCGCATGAATAACAACAGCGTGGTGATCCTGGACACCGCCGGGCGCCTTCATATTGATGAAGTGATGATGCAAGAGGTGGCGACCATCAAGGAGCGTGTGCACCCCACAGAAGTGCTCCTTGTGGTGGACGCTATGACAGGGCAGGATGCCGTTCGCGCTGCATCCGAGTTCAACGAAAGGGTGGGGGTCACAGGCCTGATACTCACCAAGATGGACGGCGACACGCGTGGTGGTGCTGCGCTCTCTGTGCGCGAAGTGACGGGTGTGCCTATCAAATTCATCGGCACAGGCGAGAAGACAGATGCGCTTGAGCCTTTCTATCCTGACCGGCTTGCCTCGCGCATACTGGGGATGGGCGACGTCCTCACCCTTATCGAGAAGGCGCAGGCCGAGTACGATGTGGATCAGGCCAAAGCGATGGAGAAGAAGCTGCGCACAGCTACCTTCGACCTTGATGACTTTCTCAACCAGCTTCAGCAGGTGAAGAAGCTAGGCCCACTTGAGCAGGTTATGCAGATGATCCCAGGGATGGGCCAGGCGATGCGCCAGCAGAAGGTTGATATAAAAGAGGACGACTTGAAGCACATTGAGGCTATCATTCGCTCGATGACACAAATGGAGCGCCACCGCCCGGAGATTATAGATAGCAGCCGCAGACGCCGCATAGCCAGGGGGAGTGGCAGCACCACCCAGGATGTAAACGCTCTCCTCAACCAGTTCAAGCAGATGCAGAAGATGATGAAGATGCTAACAGGTGGTGGTGGCGGCGGCATAAAGGGCAAAGGCCGCAAGCGTGGCCTCGGCAACATGGGCCAGTGGATGCAGTGAGGCATAAGGCGTAGGGCATCAAGGATGAAGATGCTATCCTCAATTCTTACGCACTACTCGCTATGATTCATAGCCGAGCCTCGCTTCCAGGTTGCTCTTGACCAGGGGCCATTCATCATCGGTGATGCTGAAAAAAGCTGTGTCTCGAACGTAACCATCGGGGAGGATAAGGTGCTTGCGAAGTACCCCTTCTCCTTTTGCGCCCAGCTTGATTATAGCGCGTTGGCTGTGCAGGTTGCGCCCGTCGGTCTTTAGCTGGACCCTTATCGCGCCTAGCTCCTCGAAAGCTAGGCGCAACAGCAAGTACTTGCTCTCAGGATTGACCTGTGTCCCCTGGTGGGCAATCGCGTACCATGTATAGCCGATCTCAAGCCCTCGATGCGCAGGGCGTATGTCCAGGTAGGAAGTGGTGCCAATTGCCTTACCTGTCGCTCGTAACACTACAGCAAAAGGTATCCTTCCAGGCGTAGACAGCGCCTCCTCGATATATCTCTCAAAACCTTCGGTGGTCCACTCATCCAGCACGGCGATTGCGTAGCGAAACAACTCCGGGTCTGCCACCGCCAGTAAATCGGCGGCATGCTCGCGGCTGAGTGGCTCAAGCCTCACAACCCTTCCTTCCAGTACCAGCGCTTTTACCTCCACTCTCCCTCTCCGCCCTCCATGCAGTCAATTCAAGCGAGCAACAAAAGGCCAACGCGTTTGTGCGCTCACAACGGCTGGCCTTGCGCAGGAGCCGGAGCCGTGCCAAGGAGGTACTTTGCTGTTCTGTTAGCCTGCACCAGATAAATGAAGGCCGCCAGCGAGAGAATATGCACCGCAAGCGTCGCCGTTGAAGCCACAGGCGCGCGGAAGGAGTAAATCGAGTTCCAGTCGCCCACGAAGCCGGGGTCCAGGCTCATCAAGGGATAGGCTATGAGGGTCTGCACGAGTTCCAGCAGGCCGAGCTGCATAAGAATTACACGCCGCACCGGCTTTGCATTCCGAAGGTACATGGCCGCAGCGATGGAAGCGATACCCAGGGCATAACTGGCAAAGTTGCCTGCCAGGGAGACGTACCACTCCAGGAGCGCGCTTTGTGACGAGGGGACATATTCTACATATCCCCAGAAGAGGAAGTAGTGTAGGCCCAGCACCTGGCTGCTCGTGCTCCATGCCGCCAGTATGTGCCCGAGCTCATGTAGCAGCACGCCTACAGGCACAAGGATGAAGAAAGCTACTCCTCCTGCCAACTGGCGCGTCCTGGCCGAAAGCTCGCCTGCGCGGAACTCGCCCCAGTGCTGGCGCAACTGGTAAAGAGTAACACCCGCCCCCAGGAGGAAAATCCAGCCAAAGGACGAAATGGCGCCCCCTATGCCCCCCAACTACGCCTGCCCCTCGCCAGGGATTACCACTTCATACACCATCGTGCTTCCCTGCATGCTGCCGCGCGCCTGAGCGCCCTGCATCGTGCCCTCCCCGGCAGGGTGCCCGCCCCCGGTTGGAGGCTGCGTGCCCGCGTGGGCCTGCCCGTGCGCCTGGCTGCTCATCCAGCTCTCAAGGGCTTCTTTGCTAGCCCACCGGGTCACCGAAATGTACTCACCATCTCCCTTGAGCAACTCAAAACCCCGAAAGCCAGGTTGGTTATCAACTAACCCGGCGCGATTCTTGAAACGCGCCGCGAGACGCTCGCCTTCCTGCTCTGATCCGACAGGTATACGCACCATTACAACTATCATGATAACCCTCCACTTGTCCTCAATAAAGTAATGGTGAATTATAACACAGGGCACGGGCTGTGCTGGTGTGAAGTATATAGAGTGGTTGCATGTATGGTACGGTGAGGTACGATGTGACAGACAGAACGCAACAAAAGCGGGCAAAGTGCAACCCGGCAAGCCCTGGCTGCGTATATAGGGTGTTGGCAAAAGGACGGTAAGTGGGGAGCATGAAAGATGAGCTTTATCAGAAATACAAGAGCGAGTACGCGGCCCGCGCCGCCGGATGTGCAAGAAACTGCGGGTGGCGGGCCGCTCACCACGCCTAATAGCGCCTCAACGTACAGCTATAATGCCCGGCGCGTGCCCGGCAGAACCAGGATCGAGAAGATAGGGTTCTGGGTCATTGTCGTCGCGGCCCTCGCGCTGTTGCTGCTGTTGCTGGGAGTGATCTTGCCTCCGCTTGTGGGCGGCATTATCAATGGCCTTTACCTCGGCGTATTCGTGGGCGGGCTGACGGCGCTGAACTTGCCGCGGCCTTCGGGGTGGGCAAACTCTGTGCTGGGGCGGCGCATCTTCCCTGTGCTGCGTGCGTCAGATGGAGACATTTGGCGATTGGCGGGTACCAATGCCGCCCTTACATTTGTCTTTGCCTTCTTCTACCACGTGGTGGCAGTAATCCTGGGGCCTTTCTTCGCGGGCCTGGTTGTTTTCGGTGGGCTGATAGCCGCAGGTGTCTTCTACAACCGCGCTAGAAAAGTAGTAATCAAGCCTTAGCCTTAGTGGGAATTACAACGGGGAAGGCACTCACAGAGCTTACAGCCCTTGAATGAGCGCGAGCAGATCAGCGCCATACCTCTCAAGATTGTTGCGGCCCACGCCTTTGAGCACGAGCAGGTCATCCTGGCTCTGGGCGTTGCTTTTTGCTATAGCCCAGAGCGTCTTGTCGTGGAAGATCACATAGGGCGGAAGGTTGATACGGTTGGCGACAACTCTGCGCCAGGCGCGCAGCCGCTCGAAGAGGTCGGCCTCTTCGGGTGTAGGCGGCCTGTCGTCCTCCGCCGCTTGCGTCGCCAGCTTGAATGCTCTATCAGGCCCTTGCGTGCGTGATTGCTCACGCTCCTCGAAGGGGCTGCGCTCTTTAGGTTTTGCCTGCTTCTTTGCCTTCAGCGTTACCGTGCCCGTCGGCACTCTGTCGAAACCACCGGGAGTAACCTGGAGCAGCTTGTAGCCAGCTTCCTCGTAGAATTGCAGGTATCCACTCTCTACCAACTCATCTATGGCTCGCTCGATGGCACTTGCCGCCACTGCTGCGAGTGCGCCGAAGTGCTTAACTCTGTCACCCTTGATATTGCTGGCCGCTGAGCCTCTCAAAGCTCGTACCAGGCTCGGCTTGCCCGCGCTGTAAGGGAAACTCGCCAGGCACTCGATGATCACGCGGCCCGGGTTCTCCGGCAGATCAGGCACCTGGGTTTGCCGGACTACTGATCTGTCGGCAGGAGGGGAGCAGTGGTCGCAGCTCAGCTCGCACTCATCAAGTTTCTCCCCCAGGTGAGCGGCCAGCATCTGGTGCCTGCATCTATCGGCGGAGGCATAATCAAGCATCTGGCTGATCTGGCGCTGCTGGGCTATGTCTTGCTGCTGGAGCAGGCTGTTGATTAGGTTAGATAACTCTTTTGGCGCGGGTAGCCGCTCGATCACCGGGTCACGTTTTTCGCTCCTGTAGATAATCCAACCGCGCTGCGCCCAATCGAGGAGGCGTACTTCCATCTCTGTGGGGTCTATACCGAGTTCGCTCGCCAGCGTCGCCATGTTGTGCCTTGCACGCTGGGGCGATATGGCCGCTACCCTTCGCATTGCACCGAACTCAGGATCACCTTCCATAGTGCCTTCGGGTGTGAGGGCGATGCTGACGGTTCGCGGCGCGTCAGGGTGGCGCACCAACAGGCCCACTCGCTCCAGCAGGCTCAACCCCACGCGCACCGGTGTGCTGCCCATCTCTTTACCCAGAGTTGCACGTGCGCCGCGCTCCACCTCTTCCAGATTGACGAATGCTGTTTTGCCCGCGGGTACCTGCCGCGCAACCTCTTTATAGATAGCTCGAAGTTCCTCGACCTTTATCTGCTCCTGGCGCTTCCAACGGCTGATATTGCTCTTGTCGCCTTGCGTAATGAAAAGGACGCAGCGCGCACGGCGACCGTCTCGCCCGGCTCTGCCCGACTCCTGCACATAACCTTCCAGCGAGTCCGGCGGGCTGAAATGCACTATAAAGCGCACATTCCCCTTGTCTATCCCCATACCGAAGGCGATAGTTGCCACAATCACGCGCACGCGGTCGAGCATGAAGTTTTCCTGCGCTCGTGTTCTTTCTTCTGCTTCCATCCCTGCGTGGTAATGACCAGCTTGCACGCCTGAGCGTCGCAGGAGCGCTGCTAGCTGCTCGCACGTTTCACGGCTGCGCGCATAAATTACTCCTGGGCCTTTCTCCGTCTGGCATATCTCAAGGAGCCGCTTCATCTTCTGCTCTTTGTCGGCAAGCTCTTCCACTTCGTAGTAGAGGTTGGGCCTGAAAATGCTCGCGACCACCGGCTTCAGCTTTCTACCAAGTTGGCTGGCAATCTCGGCTCGCATCTGAGGCGTGGCAGTTGCGGTTAGGGCAAGCAGAGTTGGGTGCCCCATTACGGTGAGGCATTTGCCGATGAAAAGATAATCGGGGCGAAAATCATGACCCCAGGTGGAGACACAGTGGGCTTCGTCCACTACGAGCAGCGAGATTCTGGCATAGCGCAGGGCCTGCACAAAAGGCTGCTGGCGCAGACGTTCAGGGGCGGCGTAAACCAGCTTGTACTTGCCCGCTACGATCTCCGACATTCGCTGCGCCAGCTCGCTCGCATCGAGGCTAGAGTTTACGAAGGTGGTGCGCTCGTACACGTCCCCCGGCAGAGAGTCGTACTGGTCCTTCATCAAAGCGATTAGAGGGGATATGACGAGCGTTACGCCTGGAAGGAGCATCGAGGGCAGCTGGTAGCAGAGCGATTTACCCGCGCCAGTGGGCATGACAGCCATCGTGTCAGTCCTTGCTAACACCTGGGATATGACTTCTTCCTGCTTGCCGTTAAATTGTTCGTAGCCGAAGAGCCGGAAAAGCTCGCCTGCTAAATCTATCTCTTGAGTTCGTTCGTGGCTGTCCTGCAAAATAGTTGACATAACATTCCACCCTGCGTCGGTTGATGCCGCTGCAAACACTGCAACTATGGCTAAAGTGTACCACATTTGCGGCAGGCGGCGCTGCAAATGCACGGATGGAGGGAACATCACCAGTAGCCAACAGTACACAAAGATGAGGCTGGCGCCCTCTATGCACAGTCCCCATTACACGCCAGCCTTGACCGACTCTGTGAATATTGTTACAATGTAGCTAAGCCAACTGACCTGTCTTTGCGCCTATGCGAAGTGCGGGTGACGAAACGATGAGTGTTTCTAGCACCAAATCTTTAGAGGATTCACAGCTGAATGGCCCTGTTTTGCTTGCCGCTCGCGGGCAGAGGGTGCCCCCCGTGAACCCCGATGCGTCGTTGAAGGGTGCTGACAAAGCGCGGTATGTTAGCGGCATGTTTGGCCGTATCGCACGTCGTTACGACTTGATGAATGTGCTGATGAGCTTCGGCCAGGACGCTTCATGGCGGCGGTATACAGTGCGTCGAGCAGCGCCCAAGCCTGGGGACCTTGCCCTCGACGTGGCGACGGGTACAGGGCGCATAGCTCAGGGGCTTGCCCAGGCGGGCGCAAGGGCTGTCGGCATAGATTTTTCGTTGCCGATGATGCTGCAAGGGCGGCGCGCAGGTGTAGGTAAAGGCCAGCAGCTATACTTCGCGGGCGCGGATGCGCTGCGTCTTCCCTTCGCGGATGCCACCTTTGACTGTGTAACAACAGGTTTCGCCATGCGTAATGTGGTTGATATAGAAGGCGCTTTCCGCGAAATGGCGCGGGTGGTCAAGCCCGGTGGCCGGGTGGTCTGCCTGGAAGTAGGGAGGCCTGGCCTCCCTATCACGCGCCTCTTGCACCGCATTTACACTCGCAAGGTAGTGCCTCTGATAGGCAGGATTGTGGCAGGAGATGCTGATGCCTACACTTATCTGCCCAGCTCGATGGGTAGATTCCCGCCCCCCGACGAGCTTGCAGCTATAATGAGAGCAGCCGGGTTGCGTAACGTGCGGTATAAGCAATTCACCTTTGGGGCGGCTGCGGTTCACTGTGGCGTCAGATAGTTAGATGCTCATGGCATTGAGAGAATAAAAAATGCAACGACATTCTTCCGGGGCCTTCGCGGAAATGCGCGTAAACGCTGAAGATTCGATTCCCAGCTCCGCTCTTCGCGCTGACGAGGGCGAGATACCTGACATAGTCATACGCAGGCTGCCGATTTACGCACGCAGCCTCAAGTACCTGGCAGAAGAAGGGGTCGAGACGGTCTCCTCAGGCGAGCTTGGCAACCGCCTCGGGGTGAGCGCGGCGCAGATAAGGCGCGATCTTTCCTACTTTGGCGAGTTCGGCAAGCAAGGTAAAGGCTATAATGTAGACTTCCTGCTGTCACAGGTCAACGCTATACTTGGGATTGATAGGGAGTGGCCGGTGGCAATTATCGGCTTCGGCCACCTGGGTCGTGCTTTGCTCCACTATGATGCCCTCAAAGAGCAGGGTTTCCGCATCCAGGCCCTATTTGATCACAATCCTGAGAAGGTGGGCCAGAAGGTAGATAATCTGGTGATCCACTCTATGGATGAGCTACCCGCGCTGCTTCGCGAGCAGAAGATAAAGATGGCTATACTGGCGGTGCCCGCAGGCGGCGCTCAGGAAGCGGCAGACGCATTGATTGACGCCGGAGTGCGCGCCATCCTCAACTATGCGCCGATAATCGTGCAAGTGCCACCTTACGCCCGTATACGCCACATAGACCCACTTGTCGCGCTGCAAAGCATGACCTATTACCTTTATAACGACGAAGAAGGTCCACAGGCAGGGATTGGCCGCAATGGTCGGGAATACCGCGCAAGGTCGGGCAAGCTCGATTAGCCCTCCTCGCTATCGCTTTGAGCGAGTCCATAGTACTCACGCGCTTCAGCTACAGCAAAAAGTGAGCCTGTAACCAGCACTACCGCCCCTTCGCCGTTTTTATCTGCCGCTCGCGGCTCCGCCGCTATCCTCTCGGCTGTTTCTAGTGCAGCCGGAAGCTCGTCTACAACCTCAACGTTCAGCCCTCGCGCGCGGGCTATCTTCGCAAGCTCCTGCGGGTCGGCCGCCCGTGCGTGCTTCGATTTCGTGGTAATCACCTTCTCGATGGGCGGGCCGAAGACGTTGCTCGTGCTTGCCCCTATCTCTGCCACTATGCCTGCGAGGTCCTTATCTCTGGAAGTTGCCAGCACAAGCACTACGCTGCGCCCGTAAAACAGGTCGTGCATAGCTTGCATCAGCTTGGAGATAGAATCGGCGTTATGAGCGCCATCCACCACCACCACCGGATCGCGATTAACTATCTCAAATCTGCCAGGCCAACGTGTATTGGCGAAGCCTTGCTGTATAGCCGTTGGGCTTATCTCCAGCCCCTGGCCACTGAGAGTTCGGAGAGCAGCAAGCGCCACTGCGGCATTTACCTGCTGGTGGCTCCCCAGCAGAGGGAGCCTGACGCGCAGCCGTCCCGCAGGCTCGTTCCCCAGCGCTTCAAACGCGATTGTAAAAGCCTGATAAATAGGTATTGCGTCATCATTGGAGATCACCTCGGCAAGGTGAGCCGTGCTAACGTAAACGTTGTTGCCCACAATAGTCAGGCGGGCATGATTGCCGATTGCTGCTCTCTTGAGCACGGACATGGCTTCTGCGCTTTGTGGCGCGCTGATTACGCGCCCGCCTGGCTTGATTATCCCTGCTTTCTCGGCTGCTATCTCCTCTATGGTATCCCCCAGGACCTGCATGTGGTCCATGCTGATGGCGGTTATGACTGATACCAGGGGCCGGGTGACGTTCACAGCGTCGAGCCTGCCGCCAAGCCCCACTTCGAGCACTGCTATTTGCACCCCCACTTCCTCGAAGTAGAGAAAAGCGAGGGCGGTTATAAGCTCATAAGTGCTTGGCAGCAGGGAAGGCTCTCCGAGGTCTCTGACCTTATCAGCAGCGCCACGCAACTGCTCGGTGATGCGCCCTACGGCTTCAGGAGGGATCATCTGGCCGTTGACCTGTATGCGCTCGCGCAAGGTATGCAGGTGTGGCGAAGTGTAAAGCCCTGTCTTGTAGCCTGCTTCTACCAGCGTCTGAGCCATCATAGCGGCGACAGAACCCTTGCCTTTGGTGCCCGCTATCACAACGCTCTTGAAGCTATCATAGGGCGTGCCGAGCAGCCGCATCAACAATTGCACACGCTCAAGGCCGTCCATGTGGCGGGTGTAATTCACCCCCGGCAATTGCTCGTAGTTGGTGAAGCTGTTGATGTACTTGTACGCTTCCCGGTATTCCATATCGTCTCCCACCGCCTCATCTCTACTCTGGCGGATGAAGGGTATCAGCATATGAAGGCGATGTCAATCCCCCGCGTCCAGGTAACTGTTCAGATTTAGGGTGGAGCAATCTGCAAGGAGTAGCTGTGGAGGCGTACCCTTACGCACCCTCACCCCTGCCCCTCTCCCACGAAGGGAGAGGGGGCTTTACTCATGCTGAGTGCACAAGGGCTTGGCTCCTGTAACCCCATCAAGGGCTTAGCCCTCCACCCCTACTCCTCTAAAAATGAGAAGGATAGTAGTATAGAGGGGTGCTAAATCACTCGTATTTCCATTCGTAATGGTGGCCCGCAGGGTCATGCCTTACTCTGAACACCTACGCGTCCAGGAGTAAATGTCCAGGGTTAGAGCAGAACCAACTTCAAGAGGTAACTGTGCGCCCTCACCCCCAAAGCCCCTTCTCCCTTCATGGGAGAGGGGAAGAGCCATGGGACACACCTGCACCTCTATTCTTCTGAAAATAGGCTGCTGAGAGCCTACTTTCATTGCCGGTTGGTGGCCCATAGGGTCATGGGATATTCTGAATGCTTATGCGACCGAGCGGATCATGTTAATAGGGGCGCACTGCTCTAGCGTTAGAGGGTGTCCTACTGCTTAGAAGAGCTTGGATTGCTCGGCCTCCAGCGCCTCCATTGCTATAGGGTATGGGATACCCATGTGCGTGTAGGCGCGGCGAGTGGCTATGCGCCCTCTTGGTGTGCGTGCCAGGAAGCCCAGCTGCAATAGGTATGGCTCATAGACGTCCATGATCGCGTCCGATTCCTCGCTGGTAGCGGCGGCTATGGTGTCAAGGCCGACCGGGCCGCCCTCGAACTTGTCTATGATGGTGTGGAGGATGCGGCGGTCGGTGTCGTCCAGCCCTAGCTCATCTATCTCCAGCCGCTTGAGGGCATCACGCGCTACGGGAGCGGTAGCAACGCCCTCGGCGCGCACCTGTGCGTAGTCGCGCACTCTGCGCAGCAATCGGTTGGCGACGCGGGGCGTGCCTCTGCTACGCAAGGCGATCTCCACCGCTCCATCTTCCTCAATGGCGATGCCCAGTATGCGCGCCGACCGTCGGATAATCTGCTCCATTGCTTCCTGGCTGTAGTAGTCGAGGCGGAATGTATCTCCAAAGCGGTCACGCAGAGGTGAGGAAAGCATTGCCAGACGGGTAGTAGCCCCGATGATGGTGAAAGGGGGCAGTGATAGCCTGAGCGAGCGTGCGCTTGGACCTTTGCCGATCATTACATCGAGCGCGTAATCCTCCATCGCGGGATAAAGCACCTCCTCAACCGCGCGGTTGAGGCGGTGAATCTCGTCTATGAAAAGGATCTCGTGCGCCTTCAGATTCGTCAGCACCGATGCAAGGTCGCCTGGACGCTCGATAGCAGGACCTGACGTGGTCCTGATCTGCACGCCCATCTCATTCGCCATTACCTGGCTGATAGTGGTCTTGCCAAGACCCGGAGGGCCATAGAAGAGGAGGTGGTCGAGGACATCGCCGCGCTTCTTGGCGGCATCGAGCATGATCTGCACTCGGTCCTTTAGCTTCTCCTGTCCTATGTACTCCGATAAACGTTGCGGGCGCAACGTCTTTTCTACTTCTTCCTCGTTCTCTCTTGTGCGAGCAGAAATCAGGCGCTCAACCATTTTGTCCCTCCCATAATATAGAACAACCTTTCTATATTATAACACATTATCGGCAAAATTGCTGCACCTGCCAGGGAAGTTTGTAGCCGGATCAGCCGCCTCAAGCCTACTTGCGGCCAGGCAGGGGTATTATGCCGAGGAGCCTTTTTTTCTTCGTGGGGCGGCCATAAGCTCCATATACGTTGGCGGCCATCTGCTTCGTCTCTGCATGCTCGATCTCGTCCCAGCGTGCTTCTTTTAGAGCGCGCTCTTTCTCCCAGGTGAGAAGGGCAACTACCAGCATCACGGGCGCAGCCACGCTTTGCCATCGCCCCAATCGCCACCACTCATACTGTGCCCAGCGGAAAGCCTTCAGCGGATTAGCCGATGGGTAAGGCGGCAAGGGATAGCGCAGCTTTTTGGAAGCCTTCTTTGCCTCTGACATCGCTTTACGCGGCGAAGTGGGCAATATTCCAGTTGGCCTCACCCCTTCCATCGCGGCGAAGCGCGACTTCTCCCTGAGCTGTTCCTTCTTATCTCTCTTAGCCATACTGCGACCTTCCTTTCTCACAACGTGGCGCGGCGTCACCTTTCATGCTCACTTGTTTACTGGCTCTCGAACTGCACATCCTTGTAGCCGAGGCCTGTCAATAATGTACGTAGAACCTGCCTGGCATTCTCGTCGGCTTTACTCAAGATGCCGTCTTCGGTGGCGGCCTGCACTATCTGCTGCTCGGCGGCTGTCCTGATGCTCGACTCCAGATTCGGATCGGGCTTGTTGAAGAGGCCGGTCTGCCTGTCGTAGACGTAGGTTTTCTCGTTGTCGAGCTTGCTGTAGAGTATTTGCGATTTGGGCAGGCGTATAGTCACGCCCGTGCCGTTAGTTATTACGTCTTGCGGCTGTATGTTGCTCAGGTCTATCCCTGCGACTACTTCGCCATGCGCTACGAGCAGTATTTTGTCGCTGGTAAGAAAATCAGGGAGAGGGCCGCTGCTCTTACCGCTCACCACCTTCTCGAGCTCGTAATTTACAGTCTCCAGTTTGCTCAGGGAGCGAATCTGGTCAACAACGGCGGGACGGCTCATGTCGAGGGTGACCGTTGGCGTTGTCACGATGCCGAAATTGAATGAAGGGATAACCCCTGTCAGTTTACCAAGCCCACTCAACCCACCTTGCAAGGTGGCAAACGCAAGCAACGCGCATGCCACAGCGAGAAGCGAGAATGTGCCTGCCAGGATTACACAGGCGGATGGCCCCTTCCTGACCACACCTGGCGTAGAACTGCTTGTTTGTTGCGCGCCGGATTCACGCCGCGTTCCCTTTCGTTGTTGCGGCGTGCTGCGGGGAGGTGTGCGGCGCTGGACTACAGGCTCGTACGGCGCAACGTCTCGGCCTGTGTAAGCAGCCTCAGTTGGAGTGTAAAGGGTGCCCCGCCTGAGCGCGGGTGTGTCGCTGAGTTCGCCATCTTCGCCGGCGCCGCCATGCTCAGGGAGGATACGAACAGTCTCCGGCTCCTCGGCTCTTTCAGCCCCGTCGAAATGTCTGCGTTCCCGGCTGTTAAGATCATCCTGCATTGAAGCAACTCCATTCATATGCCCCTGCCCAGGGGCCGATCCCTTACATGCCCATTATACCAGCGCCCGGCCTTGAGCGCACCGTTGTCCATATCTGTAAATGTTCAGAGGAGTTGGGGTGCGCGCCGCCCTCACAGCTACCCGAAGAAGATTGCTACACCCCAACTCCTCTGAACATTTACTGCTGTGCAAATTCTTGTGAGCCTTCCACCGGCTATGTTACAATGCAATTGCGCGTATGATCCGCATGCAGCGTTTCGTTAGTTTTTAGGTCAGGTTTTCTATTGACGAGTAACGGTAACAGGAGCGCCAGGGCGCAGGCGTTAGAGCCGCTACTCCCTCCAATCAGGGTTACGCCACAGCAGCGCAATCGTCTGATCCTGGTGGGTTTGGCTGCTATCGTTCTGCTGTGGCTTCTAAACCAGTCTTTTGCTGCCCTCGGCCCTTTTATATTCGCCCTGGTCCTCGCCTATCTGATGCTGCCTCTGGTAGATCTCCTCGACAGGCTGCTGCCCCGCATCGCCGCTATTCTCGCGGTTTACGTAGCATTTATAGGCGCTGTATGGGCGCTCTTTGCCTGGCTAGCGCCTCTTGTGGCGGGCCAAGCGGACCAGCTCTCCGAGCAGCTCCCTTCATACTCCAAACAGTTGCAAGAGGCTACCGCCAACATCACCGGCTGGTATAATTCTCTGCCTATATCTGCTGATGTGCGGCAATCTATCGAGAATAGCGCCCGCAGCTCACTCTCTGCCGTAGGCTCGGCTATCCAGGCGAGCATTGTTGGCATTCTCAGCGTTATCGCCCGCGCGATGGGCTTTGTGGTGGGGCTGCTTATAATCCCCTTCTGGCTCTTCTATGTGCTCAAAGATAAAGACAGGGGCATAAACGCCTTCAACAAGATGCTTCCTATGGCGTGGCGCACCGATATCTGGCGCATGTTGCGAATCATAAATGGCGTACTGAGCAGTTATATTCGCGGGCAGATTATCCTCGCCCTGGCGGTAGGCACTGCCTCCACCATAGGCATGGTAGTTGTTGGTGCGCCGTATCCCCTGCTTCTGGGGATCATTTCGGGCCTCACAGAGGTTGTACCTGTGGTCGGGCCGATCCTGGGCGCGGTGCCGGGTCTTGCGGTGGCATCCTTCAGCCAGGAGGGGTGGGTACTGGTCCTGAAGGTGCTTCTTGTATATATTGTTGTGCAGCAACTCGAGAACAACTTGCTCGTTCCAAAGATACAGGGTGACAGCGTAAACCTGCACCCGGCGATAATCATGGTAGCCCTCGTCGTGGGCAGCCAGGTTGCTGGCATAGTGGGCCTCATAGCAGCTGTGCCCGTGGCTGCGATCCTGCGAGATGTCTATCTCTACCTGTACCGCCGCTTCACAGAAGGCGACAGCCCGCACGAAGCCGAAGCGAGCCTTGCGTCGCGACATGACGACGAAAGCGCCAAAGGCCGGAAGAAAGAGGCGGCGAAGTTGGCTGTTGAGCGGCAGCAGCCTGGTATAAACAGCGAAGATGAAATTATAGCTGATCTTGACAGATCAGCGAGAAGCGACGTAGCTGCCGCAGAGAAGTAAACTTATGAACTATCGCGCTTGCCCTTGCGCTAAATCCCCCAGGGAGGGACCACAAGCTCTTGAACCAACCGAATAACCGCCGCGCTCAGCCACCTGCGAGCGGGGGCACTACTCGCCCCAATACCAGGCCCAACCCGGCGCTTCAACCTCACAAACCTATCAACACATACCGGGCCAGGTCTACATCCGGAGTGCATGTCGTGCATAGCTCCGGTGATATCATGGCGCAGCGGGCTACTGCTCGCGTTCGTACTGATCGCAGCAGGCGTAGGCGGCGCATACTCTTCTTCTTCCTGGCTTTGCTTCTGATAGTGGCGGGCACCGGTGTGTGGGTGTTAGCTTCAATAGGTACTACCGTCATCCCCGCAATCAGCAAGGTATTCAGGACGCCCATTAGTGTCCGCCCTGCCCCTGATGGTGTAACAAACGCCACTGCTGTGCCGGTGACTTTCCCCGACTGGGGAAAGAAGGACCCCATTAACATACTGCTTATCGGCCTTGATTACAGGCCGGAGGAAAAAGACTCCAGGGCGGATACGCAGATTGTGGTGCATATTGATCCGGCGGCCAAGACTGCTACGCTCCTTTCGATCCCGCGCGATCTGTGGCTCAAAATACCAGGCTACGGTGAGGACCGCGTCAACGCGGCCTTCCAGAAAGGTGAAGACGACCAGGCCAAAGTGCCGGGCGGCGGGCCTGGGCTTGCTATGGCCACTATCGAGCAGAACTTCGGCATACACATCGACTACTATGCCCAGGTTGATTTTAATGGCTTTGAGCAGATCATAGATACGATAGGCGGCATTTTAATAGATGTGCCTAAACCGCTGGCCGATAACGAATATCCATTCAATGATTACGGTTACACACGCATTTACGTGCAAGCAGGCTTGCAGCGCATGGATGGCCGCACCGCGCTGGAGTATGCGCGCTCGCGCCACGCCGACAGTGATATTGGGCGCAACTCACGCCAGCAACAGGTGCTGCTCGCGGTGCGCCAGCAAGGGCTAAACCTCAACCTCATTACCAAGATGAACCAGCTTTCGAGCCAGTTGTCGGATGCTGTCCAAACGGACCTCTCGCCTTTGCAGGTAGCTCAATTGGCGCAGCTATCGAAGAGCATTGATGCTGGCTCTATACAAAATGTGGTGATTGATAGCAACGTGGTGACAGAGACAATACTGCCCAATGGAGCTGATGTGCTGATACCTAACTGGGACCTGATACGCCCCAAGGTAGCTCAGGCATTCGCTGACCCCAAGCTTTCTAAAGAAGCGGCGCGGATCTCGGTGCAGAATGGCACGACCACGAGCGGTGTTGGACGCAAAGTATATGATATACTTGTGCCCAAAGGCTTCTTCATACCTGATCTGTCGTCAGCGCCCAACCAGGGCACATACCCCCTCACAACTATCGTTGACTATACAGGGGGCAAGAAGCCACTTACTATACAAGCTCTTACCAAAGATTTGGGCCTGAGCTTTTCGCAAGTAAAAAGCGGCAACCCACAAGACGCCCCCCTGGCGGCAAATGATAACAAGCCTGTGGATATTGTGGTGATCGCAGGTGATGACCGCATCAAGTAGAGTAGCTTGGGAGCTTAGTTTTTCCACTGCGTGGGCTTGTGGCAATAGGCATCGCGCAAAGGCAAGACCCCTCGTAAGCATTCAGAATATCCCATGACCCTACGGGCCACCAACCGGCAATGAAAATAGGCTGCTGAGCGCCTACTTTCAGAAGAATAGGGGTGCAGGGGTGTACCCACCCTCACCCCTCAACTCCTCCTCCCTTCATGGGAGAGGGGCATGGGGTGAGGGCGGCGGTACGCCCGCATAGTTACCTCTTGAACTTTGTTCTACTCTAAATCTGAACAGTTACGACCCCTTTCCCAAAAAGGGAGGGGCTTTTCTTGTATAATGGTGTGGGCAATTTGCGCAGGGCGTAGCAACCCACTTCGTTAACTATGACTGATATATTAAGCCAACAGACCGTAGAGACGACAGCCTCTGGGCTGCCTGTGGCCGAGTGGCGCATCTTTAACGACCGTAACTTGCCAGGTGCCGTCAATATGGCCGTTGATGAGGCGCTGCTGGAGTCTGTAATTGGCGGCGGGCAGCCTGTGGTACGCTTTTATAGCTGGCAGCCTGCCGCTCTCTCGCTTGGCGTCAACCAATCTGTGGGAGAGATAGACCGCGAGGAATGCGCTAATCGGGGTTTCAGCGTCGTGCGCCGGATAACTGGAGGCCGGGCAGTGCTGCACCGGCACGAGCTTACCTATTCAGTGATCGCGTCGGAGTCGGACCCACGCGTCTCGGGCGGTGTAATCGAGTCATATCGCAAAATCAGCGCGGCCCTGGTTGAGGGCCTGCAATTTCTGGGCGCGCATGTGACACTGGCCCAACCGAACCGTGCGCTCTTCAGAGGCATCTCTGCACCGCGGCGCTCCTCTGGCTCTGACCTTGATGAGATGGCAGAGAGCAGTCATGGAGCCATCTGCTTCGACTCCACCTCGGCATACGAGTTGACGGCGCACGGCAAAAAGCTGGTGGGCAGCGCGCAAGCTCGGCGCGGCGGCGCTCTATTGCAGCATGGCTCTATCCTTTTAGATATAGATTGGGACGGCTGGGTATCAGTATTCGCGTATGCGTCCGACGCAGGCAGGCAACGTGCTCGCCAGCAGCTGCCGATGCGCATGACATCTTTGCGAGATGAGCTTGGCAGGGATGTTACTGCTGAGGAAGTGCAGAGCGCCCTCAAGCGCAGCTTTGAGAGCACGCTGGCGATTAGCCTTGAAGCTGCCGCCCTCAGCGATGTAGAAGCGGCGGCAGCGCATCGTTTGGAGCAAGAGAAGTTTGGCTCGGAGGCGTGGACAGCGCGAAAGTAACAGAGCTATTGCTCGCCGTTCACTGCATGTGATAGTAAATAGCGCGAAGAGAGAGGTGTGTAACAAATGGCAGATGTGCAGAATAACACAGAGTATGACATAGCAATAATAGGCGCGGGGCCGGGGGGCTACGTTTCAGCCTTGTATGGCGCCCTCAAAGGCGCTCGAATCGCCATTATTGAGAAAGACAAGCGACTTGGGGGCACCTGTTTGCTGCGCGGCTGTATACCGTCCAAGGCGATGGTGAAGACCGCCGAGCTGATGCTTGAGATGCGCCACCCCGACAAATACGGCCTTGCCATTGAGGGGAGCGTAAAGATCAACTGGGACGGCACTGTGCAGCGCAAAGATAAGGTGGTAGAAGGTCTTGTCAATGGCCTCACTGGGCTAATGAAGTCGCGCAAAGTGGAGGTAGTCAAGGGGCATGGCACTCTGGCTTCGCCTAATGTGGTGAATGTCGATGGCCGTGAAGTGCGCGCTAAAAAGATAATAATCGCCACTGGCTCCGGTACGATGCTGCCCACTGATGTGCCGGGGGGCGACTTGCCGGGCGTGATAACCTCCGATGATATATTAGACGCCGAGCTTACTGCCAGGGCGCTTCCCAGGATGCCTGAGAGCATCATCATCGTGGGCGGCGGCATAGTGGGGATGGAGTTTGCCTCGATCTTCAACGCGTATGGGGCCAAAGTGACGGTAGTGGTTTCTTCGCCCAGGGTCTTGCGTTTAGTCGATGAGGAGATTGCCCGCCGCTTTACACAGGTGGCAAAGGGGCATGGCATCGAGATCGTGACCCGCTCTGACGTGACAAAAATGGCCGAGGCGGGCAAGCAGGGTGGCCTCAAGGTTACGATAAAGAACGCCGACTCGGGGGCTGAAGAAGAAAGAGAGGTGAGCAACGTTCTCTGGGCGAAGGGGCGTTACCCGTACACCGACAATCTTGGCCTTGCCGAAGTTGGTATAGAGACCCGGCGCGGCTATATCCCGGTTGACGAGCGGATGATGACCACTGTGGACGGTCTATACGCCATAGGTGATGTGGTGCCCGGCCCGATGTTGGCCCACGTCGGCATGTACGAGGGCGAAGTTGCTGTAGACAATATACTGGGGCATTACAGGGCAGCCGACTATGGCGCTGTGCCCGACGTCATCTTCACCATCCCTGAGATAGCGTCTGTGGGCATGGTAGAGGCGCAAGCCAAAGAGCGTGGCATACCTGTGAAAGTCACCAAGTTTCCCTTCGCCGCTCTGGGCCGCGCCCAGGCAATAGGTGAGCCGGACGGCCTTGTCAAGATGGTTTGTGACCCCGGCTCAGGGGTAATCCTCGGCATGCAGGTGATGGGAGCGCATGCCTCAGATGTGATCGCGGAGTGTACGCTGGCGGTGCAACAAGGCATCACAGCCGAAGAGCTTGCCCACACTATTCACGCTCACCCGACAATGCCCGAAGCTGTCCAGGAAACAGCCTTTGCCCAAATCCTGGGCACACCACTTCACGCGAATAGATAGGGTAGGAGGGAGCAGGGATCAGCCTCCAACTCTAGACCCTTGATCTCTCACCCAGAGGCGCTAACTATGAGCAAAGCCGAAGAATATGATGCGATTGTTATCGGCGCGGGGCAGGCGGGTGGGCCGCTCTCTACCGCTTTAGCTGCGGCTGGGTGGAAAACAGCCCTGATAGAGCGCGAGCATGTTGGTGGGACCTGCGTCAATGAAGGCTGCACACCTACCAAGACGATGGTCGCCAGCGCGCGGGTCGCCTATCTCGCCAGACGAGCGGCTGACTATGGCGTGCGTACAGGCGATATAACCGTCGATATGGTAAAGGTTCGACAGCGCAAGCGCGACATAGTCAACAGCTTCCGCGACGGCAGCGAGAGCCGTATTGTAAAGCAAGGCGGCCTCGATCTGCTTATGGGAGAGGCAGCATTTGTCGGCCCAAAGACAGTGGAAGTGCGGCTAAATAGCGGGGGGCAGCGCACCCTTACCGCCCCTGAGATATTCATCAACACCGGTGACCGCCCTTCAATGCCGCCCATTGATGGCATAGACAGCACGCCTGTGCTCGACTCCACCTCCATAATGGAGCTTGACGTAGTGCCTGAGCATCTTATTGTGCTTGGCGGCGGCTACGTTGGGCTGGAGTTCGGCCAGATGTTCCGGCGCTTTGGCAGCAAAGTAACTATAGTGCAGCGCGGCAAACAACTTCTCGGTCGTGAAGACGCGGATGTGGCTGGCGAAGTGGCTAAAATCCTGCGAGAAGATGGTATAGAAGTGCTGCTTGCCGCCGAAGCCAAAGGGGTCGGGCCGGGTAAGAATGGCAGTATAGAGGTAGTGGTGAGCGCTGCTGGTGGAGAGCGTACCCTGGCCGGTTCTCATTTGCTGGCCGCAGCAGGGCGTGTCCCTAACACAGATAAGCTCAATTTGGCTGCGGCTGGCGTGCAGATGGACAAGCAGGGTTATATTCAGGTGAACGAGCGTTTGGAGACAA
>JADEYI010001164.1_pt1 | contig 22887 bp, 22 predicted proteins | sample 8542331 | NCBI WGS metagenome assembly JADEYI01 (sample SAMN16510988, study PRJNA670497) | mine drainage metagenome | isolation source: biofilm near Copperflume 1 | place: Germany: Marsberg coppermine Kilianstollen | collected 2018-02
GCGAAGGTGGCATTCAGGCCCGAGGGTGGGCGCATAACGCCCAGGCAGTTCGGTCCTACCAGCCTGATGTTGCCCCGTCGCGCCTGCTCCAGCACCTGCCGCTCCAGCTCCACACCCGCAGGCCCTGTCTCCTTGAAACCTGCTGAGATAATGATAGCCCCTCTTACACCTTTCTCGACGCACTCTGCCATTATGGCTGGTACGGTGGAAGCGGGAGTGACAATCACTGCCAGGTCTACCGGGTCGGCAATGGCTGCGAGGCTGGCATATGCCTTCACGCCCAGGATGCTGGCACGCTTGGGGTTGACCGGGTAGACTGTGCCTCCGAAGGGACTGCTGATCAGGTTCCATAGGATCGTGCGCCCGACGGAGTCCGCCTTTTCGCTCGCGCCGATCACGGCTACCGAGCGTGGCTCAAGGATAGCGTTCAGCGGGTGACGCTCGTACTTGAGGACATCGTGGGCTGGGGCCACCGGACTTTCGACCGGCGGGTGTGTGCTTGTCATCATGGTATCGTTATTCGGCCCTCTGACTTAGTGCCCGTTAGCTGGTAGGGGCCATCTCCTCCTTATCCATAATATAGAGTACATTCTACTTCCGTACGGTGTTTGTCCGATGTGCCCTATTCAGCAAGCGCAACAGCCCGAAGGACTACGCTGTCAAGACTGGTGTCGTCCTTCGGGCTGTTTGGCCACGATGAGCTTCCAGGAGCGAATATGGTGCCTGGCCGCCGACCTGCCGGTGGATTGGCGCAGTTAAGTTCTTTGCCTTAAGCCCACAGGGTCGTGTCGGCATGATATCCTGCCGCGTCCTAGAGTGACGATCTGACGCGACATTCCATCAGTCGCGAGTTGCCGATGCCGTGCCGACTGTCGACTCCGTAGCGCAACGCCAGTATATCCAGCGCGATAAGCGCTATGATGAATACCAGGAATTCCATCTCTTACCTCCCTTTCTCTAAACGTGACTTTCGATGCATACTCGGCAGCTACGGCACCACGTGCGCCGAGCGGCAGGCAAGCCTTCCCTACTCGGAACCAGAAACCTTCAGTGACATACCACTTAAGCTAGAGCTCGTTTTCGGAACAGGGTGGCGGCCAGCTTCGCTCTTTCCTTCCAATTGCGTATTGCCCGACGGCGCGTTTTCGCCTGGGCAGGACTTGCCCCTTCAGTTGGATACGCCCTGTGCTCTCTTTGCTCGTCCGGGGTGTTCGACCACCCTACATCGTGCAGCCAGGCCTGGATCTCTGCTTCGCTCAGTTGCCAGCACTCGCCCTCACATATAGGCACCGGCAACTGAGCGACAATATCGGTGGTGAAGCCTCTGTAGAGCGCCCATGGAGGCTCTCCCCCGCTGACCAGCCAGAGCATGGCGCGGGCAAGTTCCGTGGAGTGCGGCCCCGCCTGGTCCCAACTATACCCTTCGTGCCAACGCCTCACACTGCGCGTGAGGCGTTGCCGCTCGCCGTTTTGCTCCACGTACACATCGCTCCCACCCGCGGGACCGCGCCCGACGCCTACGAATATTCTGCTCATGAGATCCTCCTTTGAATTAAACTTCCCCCGGCAATTCACAGCTGTGTAGTGGGCTGACGTGCCACATTGGAGTTGAGGACCGGGGGGGCAGCGAATCTCGCGCCTTCGTCTATTGCCGGGAACTTTGCTTTCTTTCAATACTTCTCTTACTGTCCTTCACTACTAATTATAAGGGAGGAGTCTTAAGATACCGCTAAGAAGATACTAAGATTGGAGCAGAAATGTGATGAGCTTGCGTTAAGATAGGGGGCACGGGTCCGGGCAGGCGTCGAAGCTGTCAAGAGAGTAACATGAAGAGAGTAAGCGACAGCCGGTGGTCGTGAGCAAGAGATGGCATGACCGAGGGGGTTACTGCCAGTTACTACCACCTGCGGAAAAGGTGTATGCTGGTAGTGGTCAGCCTCATGCGGAGTGCGCTCGATATGCCGCGGGTCGCTGTTACCACCTGAGTTGAGCCAGATCGGCAGCAGAGCAGTAGCGGCATTACATGGATCCCAAATCCACCTAGAGGTTATCCATGAATCCTATGCACCCCGTGCACCCCGTGCGTCCCAGGCAGCCACGAACAAAAATAGTTGCCACCATAGGCCCCGCCTGCTGGGACGAGCCGGTATTGCGGGCCCTGTTGACCGCTGGCGTAAGCGTGGCCCGGTTCAACTTCTCGCACGCAGAGCATAAGCAGACCGCTCGCACGATCGCACTGGTCCGCCGCATCGCGAATGAAGCTGACCTCAACGTTGCAATCCTCGCCGACCTGCAGGGCCCGCGCGTGCGAGTAGGCGTGCTGCCACAGGGGGTGGCGCTCACGCCCGGCAGCGTAGTCACGCTCGACAGCCGTGCCACCGCCTTTAGTCCGGGTATTATACCGGTAGACTACGCGGGGCTCGCTGCCGACGTGCAGCCAGGTGATGTCATCCTTCTGGACGAGGGGCTCATGTCCCTCAAGGTAGAGGGTACGGAGCCTGAGGCAGGGCGGATCGTCTGCAGCGTGGTAGTTGGAGGCTTGCTTACCTCTAACAAGGGCATCAACGTGCCCAACAGGTCCCTGGGCGTGCCCACGATAACCGAGAAGGATCGCCACGACCTCTCGTTCGCAATAGAGCACGGGGCGGATATGGTTGCTCTATCGTTCGTGCGCAGCGGTGCCGACATCGAGGAGGGGCTAAGGCTGGTGGCTGCCCTGACCGACCGCTACATCCCGATCATCGCCAAGATCGAAAGCGCAACAGCGGTTGACAACTTCGCGGAGATACTCGCCGCGGCTGACGGGGTGATGGTTGCGCGGGGAGATATGGGGGTTGAGATGCCCCCCGAGGTGCTGCCCGCGATACAAAAGCGCATCATCGCAGCCTGTAACCTGGCCGCAAAGCCCGTAATCACGGCTACCCAGATGCTCGACTCGATGATCCGCAACCCGCGCCCAACCCGCGCAGAGGCTACCGACGTGGCTAATGCTGTGCTTGACGGCACCGACGGTATAATGCTTTCCGGCGAGACCGCCAACGGCAAATACCCCATCGAGGCTGCACAGACGATGGCCCGCATCGCTCTGGAAGCTGAGAAGCTGTTCGACTACGAAGGCTGGGCCGACAAAATCTCAAGTGAGAAAGAGAGCACCGGGGGTAGCGCATCAGGCCAATCGGGCATTTCGGTAGTGAGGAGTGAGGGTCATTCCAATCTCACACCCACCAGCAACCAGGAGATCGCTGAAATACTATGCCAGGCCGCCGACCGCATCAGCGACAGGCTCCAGGCCAGGGCCATCATAGCTCTCACCCGCACAGGTACGAGCGCCCGCCTCATCTCGAAGTATCGCCCACGCAGCAACCTCATCGCCGTCACCGACAACCCCGATACGTGCAAGACCCTGGCGGTCTGCTGGGGCGTGAGCGTGCTAAAGCTGGACCGCTACAGTGGTACCCTCTCCGCTATGTCCGCCGCCGAGCACACTGCCATCGAGCAAGGTATGATCGCCGAAGGCGACCTGCTGGTCTTCATCGGCGGCCTGGGCCTGCCTTTTGCGGGCCAGACCAACCTGCTCAAGGTGCAAATTGCCGGCGCTCCTTATGAAACGCCCGCATGATTGACGCTGAGGAACCCCATTTCTAATCTACGCTCTACTCCATAGGGTGTTCGCTACAATTATCCCTGGGTATAATGAAAAGTCACTAACTCCGCCGGGCAGAGATATCCGTCCGGCGGAGTTAGTCTGTGTCATAGGCGCCGACCACATCCAGCACCATAGTATCTTTGTCTGCCTTATTGGGCTTCGCACAGAGCGCTAAGACCTTGCTCCCGCCGCCTAGACTTTCTCGAACCGCGGCAAGGAGAGCATCAATATCGAAGGGTTTCTCAATTACAAGGCAGCCCATAGCGCTGAGGCTTTCTTGCCTTGCGCGGAGTCCTCGCATATCGGCCGAGCAGATTATGGCTGGCATGCAGGCTGTTTTGGGGTTGTGTCTCAGCTTGTCGAGTGCCAGCCAGCCGTCCCCCTGGCGCTCGAGCGTGATATCCAGAATCGCGAGGTCGGGAAGAGTCTGGACTATCTCCTCGTAGACATTCTTTGCATGCTGCAATAGAGTGACTGAGTAGGCTTCGCCCTGCAACAAATCTTGCATCAGCGCAGCGATGCTGCTGTCGTCGTCAGCAACAAAAATGCGAGCCCGTTCCAGGTTGATCGGCACTGGCAATGTCATTTGGCCGGTCATGGGTAGCGCCCTCCCGAAAAGATTGATATGTAAGGTGAATATGGTGTATACCACGCAGTCGCAGAGCCAGCGACTATGTCTGGCCCTGCTTCTACAGTGACGCCGTACCAGGTGTCTGCCATCAAGGAGTGGCCGACAGGGAGCTTTCGGTCAGGCGGCCCGCGAGCGTAGCCGCAACTTCCGCGAGCCTGGTGGCGTAACCCATTTCGTTGTCGTACCAGGTGGCCATCGAAATGAGTGAGTCGCCCAAAACCTGTGTCAGCGGCAGATCTACAAGCGAGGAAAGTGAGTCGCCAACTACGCGGCTTGAAGCGTATTCTTTCTCCAGGACACCCATGATGCCCTTGAGTTGGGGGGAAGATGCCGCCGCTCGGAAAGCGTCCTTTACTTTATCGGTGGAGACCGCTTGCTCTGCCAGCACAGTAACCTCAACTATGCTTCCGGTCCGCACAGGTACTCTGTAGGCCTTGCCGGTGACATTCAAGTCCGGCCAAATGAACTTCAGACCCTGAGCAGCGCCTGACGAAGAGGGGATGATATTCTCCGCAGCTGCCCACGAGTCCCTTCTGTGACGCATCGGCTGGTCAGTCAGCGCTTGTGAGGCGGTATATGCGTGCACCGTTGAGAAAAAGCCCATCCGTATCCCGAAGTTTTCGCGGATCACTTTGATTACGGGGGCCAGGGCGTTAGTAGTGCAGCTCGCCATGCTGACGATCCTATGTTCCCTCGGATCATACGAGTCGAGATTGATGCCGGCAAGCAAAAGCGCGTCGCAGTCTTGCAGACTCTTACTGTTAGCGCTCACCAGTACCATCCTGGCTCCGCGGTCGAGGTGTGCCTGAGCGCCTGCCCTGGTGGTGGCCCTGCCCGTACAATCTATCACAACGTCTACCCCTAGACTGCCCCAATCGGGAATAGACTCCGCCGAGTTGAAGTACGGGATCTTCTTATCGCCTATCAGGAACTTGCCGTCTTCGAATGCAACCGGCTCAGGCCAGATGCCGTAGTTACTGTCTACGGCGAAGAGCTCGGCCAGGGTAGCGGGATCCTGGATATCCGAGATCGCGGCGGGTACGAACAAACCCCTGGACAAAGCCACTCTGACTGTGGAGCGACCGATCCTGCCAAATCCGTGAATTGCTATCTTAGTCATTATTTTCTAATTGCCTCCTATATTCATTACCTTATTGCCAGAGGGTTCTCCCCAGGAGTCGATGCTATCCCTATGCCAAGTACGCAGACCTTGCACCAGTCTGTGGTCGGCAGTGCTGAGAATGCAATCACGATCAGTACGCCCATTGCCCCAGAGGATAGTCCGAGGGCGTCTCGTAGCCCCTGTAGCCGTCGCGCCTCCAGACGCGTGCCAGATCATCGCCATCGGTGTCCGCATAGGTGAGCCACAGGATAGTCTCAGCCTTTTCGGGGGCTACAAGTTTCATCCCGTCCAGCTCTCCGTAGTAGGGAGTGCGCCTGAGCCACCCTCCCAGCTCAGAGCGTACCCTATATAGCTCGCCGTCTCTGCCTTCGATCACCCATTCGAGGTGCAAAGGCGTACCGTCCCCCAGCCTGAGTGGCGAATCCTCGGCGCAGTACACCCTTTGCGCTACCTTTGGTGTGATGTCCGTTTCAGATATCAGTGGTGGTTGGTCCACCATATCGCTTACCATTTCGCGTATCATTTATCTTGCCTTATCCTTTCTCTTCATGACGCAATCCGTCACGTAACTCTTCGCCTGCCATGCCGGTAAGTCTAGCGCCGGCTCGAAATTACCGTGCACATTCCCCATATGGCGCCGCCTGTGCTTCGCTGGCAGTTCGGAGCTAGCGGACTATACCCCGTGGGTCGAGTGCGTCAGCGACGCGCTGGATACCGAGCATAAAGGCCCCCGTACGGAGGTCGACGTGGTGAAGGCTGCTGAAGTTCCATACATCGTCGAAACTGCGCGCCATTACTTCCTCCAGGCGCTCGCGCACAGTGTCGAGGTCCCAGTAGTAATTGTGCTCATTCTGCACCCACTCAAAGTAGGAGACCACCACCCCGCCGGCGTTCGCCAGGATGTCAGGCACCACGAGCACACCTCTGTCCGTGAGTGCGCGGTCAGCCTCCGGAGTGGTCGGGCCGTTTGCCCCCTCAACGATGGCTTTGGCCCTGATTCGGTCAACGTTGGCACCCGTTATCTGGTCCTCCATTGCGGCGGGGATAAGCACATCCACTTCCAGGTAGAGCAGCTCCTCGTTGGTGATAGGCTCGGCGTCGCCCCTGAATCCTTCGAGCAGGTGATTCGGCGAGTTGGTGACATGCTTGAGTAGACCGGCCACGTCAAGGCCGCCCGGATTGTAGAGGCCCCCTGAGATGTCGCTCACCGCCACTACTTTGCAGCCCATTTCGGCGAGTATTTGGGCTGTGTACGAACCCACCTTGCCGAAGCCCTGGATAGCCACCGTGGTGTTTTCGAGCTGCATAAAGGCTTTCTTCAGCATGCTGGCAGTGACCAGGGCCACGCCGCGCCCGGTAGCCTCCGAACGGCCATGCGACCCACCAAGCACCACAGGCTTCCCTGTGACTATGCCGAAGACGTTGTGGCCCGCGAGCGCGCTTGCGGCCTCCATCATCCAGGCCATAGTCTGCTCGTTGGTATTGACGTCGGGGGCGGGTATGTCCTTGTGGGGGCCAATGATCGGCATTATGGCCTGGGTGTAACCTACTGTGAGCTGCCGCAGTTCGTCCTTGGACATGGTTGAGGGGTCGCAAATTATGCCCCCCTTAGCGCCGCCGAAGGGAATGTTCACAACGGCGCACTTCCAGGTCATCAAGGAGGCAAGGCCCGCCACCTCTTCCAGGCTAACGTTCGGGTGATAGCGTACACCCCCTTTACCGGGGCCGCGTACAGTGGAATGTTGCACGCGGCACCCCGCGAATACTTCTAGGCGACCGTCGTCCCGCACCACCGGCACGGACACCAGCATCTCGCGCTCGGGTCTCTCAAGCACGGCGCGTAGCCCGGGGTTGAGATTCAAGTGCTCAGCGGCCCTGTTGAAGTATTCGGTGGCGCTGTTGAGCAGCCCCTGCTCGTCGTCCATCACACGCAGCATAGCTTGCCGTGCATCGGAGATGGCTGCGCCCCGTCCCAGCCCCAGCCCCTGTCCATATCCGTTTTTGTGTCCGTTCCGGTTTGTCGGACGCTGTGGGTGCCGTTCGATAACGCTCTCGGAATGTATTACCCCTATGGAAGATTCTTTGATAACCATTTGTAGTGTTACCTCCTTGTAACCTCGTTACATCAAGTGACTTAGGGTTGACAACGATACGCCTCACCCCGGAGGATCGGGCACCGAGGACGGCATTGTCGACGGTGCCCGGCCTTCGAGGGGGCAAGGATGCGCTCAGAACCTCGCGAGCTTGCCGCGGTCAAGTTGGTTCTGGCAATCCATGCAAAGGGTGGAAAAAGGCCTCACGACCAGGCGGTCGGCGCCAATCGGCTGAAGACAATTGGCGCAGATGCCGTACTTGCCGTCGTCAATCCTCGTAAGTGTTTCGTTGACCTGCTCGAGCTGGCGAACGATGTTGTTCTGAACACCGCGCTCGACCACGGTGTCGTGTAGGTCGGCTGCTGTATCGGCCATATCGGTCAAAACGAACTTGTCAGTCATACCGTTCTTGCCTGCTGAACTGGCATGCTCAGCAGCGCCGTTCCCATAAAGCTGGGCCTCGAGCCTCGTCTTCAGAGTCAGCAGTAGCTCTCTGACATGAGACGGTTTTGGCGCGCCCATGGGCACATTTGCGTTAGCATTGGCGTTGGCAGCGGCAGTGGTATCGACGTGGCGCTTTCTCTGAAGAACCATTTCTATCTCTCCTCCATGTGATTCGATTTTCTCGTAAGGGGTCGCGTCATGTCAGTGGCGTATGCGCAAATACATTGAGCGCGACTTCCCTATGATTTCAATTATGGGGGAGGAGCTTAAGGGTAATGCTAGGAAAGTGCTAAGGTTATATTAAGATCGAGACGCGCGTGAGCCAACCATCCAGGTGGTCATGCGATTCCGGGATCGGGTAAGCGCATGCGCAGCGTGACCGAGGGCCAGCCATTCCGGCAAGACCTGCGATGTCGTTCATTCAAAACGCCTTGGCTCTTGCTGTGAAAGCAGCACCGGGCGGCGCCACTCATGGGGCCGTTTCTGTGGAGTTGGTGGATTCTCCGGATTGGCTTCGTGCTATCAAGGTAGTAGCGGCAAAGGGGGAAGCTGCCTTGGCGCTTTCACGCTCTCACAGGGTCCGGCACCGAGAGCAGAGTAAAGAAGAAGGTGGTTCCCTCCCCTAGGCCGGGGCTTTGCGCCCATATGCGGCCGCCCATTGCCTCCACGAGCAATTTGGCGACGGGCAGCCCTATGCCCGAGCCGTCCACTGCATGGCTGCTCGTCCTGTCCACACGGAAGAAGCGCTCGAACAGGTACGGTATGTGCTCGGCTGCGATCCCCACTCCCGTGTCAGTCACGCTGAATACTACCTCGCCGGCACCGAGCGCAACCGAAACTCCTTCGGCGACCGAGGGACTATTGACAGCAACTGTTACTTTGCCGGGGACAGGAGTGTACCTGAGCGCGTTGGTCAGCAAGTTCACAAGTATCTGGATCGTGTAGTCGGGGTCAGCCAGCACGTGGGGTAAGTTCGTGGGCAAGTCGGCGATCAGCTCAAGGCCTTTCTCATCGAAGTGCAATCGCATACGGTCCAGAGCCGCGTGCGCGAGGAAATCAGGGGCAACAGATTGGAGGTCGGGCGGCTCTCGGCGAGCCTCAGCCCGAGAAAGAACCCGCAGCGAATCGACCAGGCGGTGCACCCGGCCTGCCACATCGTAAAGCATGGCCCAGGTCTTGTCGCTGGCTTCTACGTGCCCGTCGAGCAAGCCCTCAAAATATCCTTCAAGAATAGCTATCGGGGTGCGAAGCTCGTGCGTTATCTCATCGAACGCTTCCATGCGCCGCCTCTCCGCCGCGTCGAGGGATATGGACAGGGCATCGAGAGCGGCGGCTAACCCCTCGAGATCATCGCTACGGGAGGGCGGAGCTTGATTAGCGTTGAGCTGCCCGTCCGGCTTGTCGTGCCGGTACTCTCCTCTCGCAAGGCGCTGCACCAAAGATGCAGCACGGCCCAGGGGCAGGGTAATTTGCCTGTAGAGCCAGCGTGCGCACGCTATCGCCGTTGCCACCCCTGCAAACATCACTATCGCTGAGATCGCGAGGGCAGGCAGTACCGACACGCCATCAAACGCCCAGGTTGTAAATACAATGGACGCCAGGATGAGAACAGCCAGGAGAGCAACAGTACATGCGGCCGCGACGAGCAGATGTGTCGCCACTATCTTCTCCCGTAAGCCCAGTCGCGACCACTTCATCCTTTAGGGTTCACCCGCACCCGCATCGTTGCTCTTTTCGTCCTGCGCTGCCAGAAAATCAGCCGGTGCTGAGGACGGAAATCTTTGAGATGAAGAAGATGGAGGAGATGAAGATACACTTCGCGAGCCGAAGCGAAATCCCACGCCTCGGATCGTTTCAATATACCGCGGCGTAGCGGGATCATCTTCCAGCTTCTTACGCAGCCCCGCCATATGCACGTCCACCAATCGCTCATCGAAAACTTCATCACCCCAAATGCGATTGAGCAATTGATTTCGGGTGAAGACCAGTCCGGGGTGCGCCGACATCGTAACCAGCAACTCGAACTCACGGGGTGTGAGACGAATCAGTTCTCCCCGCTTGCGAACCTCGTGGCGGGCAGCGTCTATGACCAGGTCGGCAAATACCACCGGCGGAGGTATATCGGGGGGTAACCTGCTTGCGCCTGCCGTACCCTGTGCGGCTCCCATCTCGGCTCGACGCAGCATCGCTTTCACCCGGGCCACAAGTTCGCGCGGGCTGAACGGCTTTGTGAGGTAGTCGTCCGCACCCACCGACAGCCCGATTAGCTTGTCTATCTCCTGAGACTTGGAAGTGAGCATCAGGACATATGCGTTGGAGAAGTGGCGCAAACGCCTGCACACCTCGAATCCATCGAAGCCGGGGAGTACGACGTCTAGCACTACTACCTGGGGCTCTTCCCGTGCAGCGACCTCCAGAGCGGTCGGGCCGTCGTACGCCTCCGACACCACGAAACCGTCGGCTTCAAGATAGCTGCGCACCAGGTCCACGAGGCTGCGCTCGTCATCCACGACCAGTATCTTTGCCGGTCTCCGATGAGCGGGGTGCTCACTGGGCCGCGAACTCTCGTCCTTCACCGGCTTTCAAAGGCGCGGAGGCCCCCTGCTTTAGCTGTGGGGAGGAAGCGCCAGGTACGAAGTAGGTTGGTTGAAAGTTGCATTATAGTCCCTCCATAATTGGTATAATAAGAGTGGACGAAGGCACTCTTCCTTGAAGAGCCCCGGTTACTTGTTGCTTCGGCAACCGTCCTCCTGAAGAACTGAATACTTGGGCGTTGTAGCGGGAAATCTTCCGCTACGTAAAGTATTCAAAGTCTAGCCTCCTTGTGTCGTTAGTAACTCGCTGCCAGCTTCGGCTGGCAGGGACGCACTTGTAACTCCGTCCTTCGTCCTCCGCCATACTTCTGGGAACCTCTGTATCCGTTGCATTGTCAAGGAGGCCAGAGCCAGGTTCTACGGAAAAGCCTCTTGATTTATCAATGGGGTAGCTTACTACTTCGTCCAATAGTATGAAATCCTTCCTTGAGCCGCCGTGGGACCAAGCAGCAATCATGCGCCCTCGGATCGCTGTGTGTTCTTTCTATTGAGAATGGCTGTTCGAGATTGGACTTGCTGCTAGGTATGCGCTTGGAATCGCGATCGGTTCTTGAGGCATTGAGGCATTGAGGCACTGAGGCACTGAGCACCATTTACCGCTGCAACACAACCACCTAACCGGCGATGGCTCCTGTGATAAGCTTGATTGTGCTGTCGGGATCCGCTACCTCCACAACAAGCTCGTTGTATCTCTCGTCGTGCAACTCGATAGCAACCGTCCTTTCTCTGTTGTGGACATCCCAGAACAGTGTCTTTCCATGTTGGTAATAAGTTCCCGCGGTAATCACACCCGGAAGGAATGTACCGAGCACTCTGATGGTCGTCCAGTCGACACCGTGCTCGGCCTCGGCCTCCAAACCCCGATACGCGCCCTTTACGTGGGCGAGGGGAATCTCCAGGCTTCCCTTGAAAGCCCACAACTTGTCCCAGCCTTCTACATTAATTAGTAACTTATTTGCTACTATTGATATATCTACCATATGATTTCCCTTTCACCTCCAAGAGGGTATCCTGATAAGGGTAGGGGTCTAGAATAGACCTAAACTGGCAGCTCGGCGCAGCCCGATAAGTGATCGGCGGTGATCCTCTAGCGAGCTGCTGACCACCTGCCCTGGACGTCTGCTGAGAGTGCACTTATGCGGCTTTCTAGCATTGGATCCCTGACGAGGTTCATCCGACAGTATAGCACTTCAACCGGGAAGCGTCAGGCTTGAGATCGTTAAGAATTAGCAGTGGAGGGAATGGCTTGTGCAATAGACTCACCCACATTGCTCTCAACCTGCTCAAAGCGGAAAAGAGCGTCAAGGTAGGTGTCAAAGGGAAGCGGCTCAACTGTGGTTGGGACCACGACTACCTATTCAAGGTCCTTCTCGGCCCATCTCCTATTTAGATACGTTTGCCCTGATGAAAGTTGCCGAAGGGTGGTATTCGCCATGCTCTTTGCTCTATACTAGAGCAATTTCGTCGTGGTTGCCCGGAGGCCTGAGTGGGTTCAGTCAACTGCGCACCGGGCGAGGGTATTCAGGAAGTAGGGTGATAAGCATATGAAAAAGAGGCGTATCGGGCGCATCAGTGGCATCGATCTCGGCACTTGGGCTGTCCTCACCGAGGGGAGCGCGCTCGCGTCGATAGCGGTCGTGCCTTACTCGCTCAGCGTTAGCGGCAATTCTCTGAAGCAGATTAACGAGCAGCTTGCGAAGCGAGGGAGGAAGCCGCTCACGCCGGCTCAGTTTCTGGCACTCGCCTTCGTGCAGGGCCACACCACCTTCGGCGCCGCCTCGGCGCTCGGGATGCTGCTGGGCGAGCGCATGGGGATAGGTCCTGTTCACATCAAGTCGCTGCTTGAGGGTAAAGGATTCAACATGAGCGCCCGGGAGGCGGCTGCTTACGCCGCGGGCGGAGCCGCTGCCAGCCTCGTCCTCGCGGCCCTCGATTTCACCCTCTTCAGGAGCGTGCGCGAGGAGTTTGACAAGAGGGGCTTCAGGGAGCCGGAGGTATGGAAATCGATGCTGGCCTGCCTCTACGGCGGGTTCTCCGAAGAGGTGTTGCTCAGGCTGGGCCTGCAAACGCTCCTGGCCGGGGGCATACGCGCTCTCATGAAGGAGCGGACTGTGCCGCCTACGGGAGCTGTCATGTGGCCTGCAATTGTCCTTTCCAACATCGCATTCGGTGCAGGCCACCTGCCAGCAACGACGGCGGTGGTGCCCCTCACACCTATCGTTGTAGCCCGAGCGCTCGTCCTGAACAGTGTCGTCGGGGTGCCGTGCGGGTACCTCTACTGGAAGAAGGGTCTGGAGGCAGCGATGATAGCGCACGGCACGGCTGACGTGGTGCTGCACGTGGGAGGATCACTGCTGCAGAGAAAAAAGCAGATGAGCACGGTGCGCGGCGTATCCTGAGCATCCTGCTCTCGAAGTTCTTCAACTCGATTTGCAATCAATTATGCATCCCGGCGCTGCCGCTCCGCGCCTGACCGGTGTCACCCATTATGTAAGGTGCCTCGGGGTCGAGGCCCTTCAGTCTCAACGCGGGCAAGACTACGGGTCGGGCTATGTGTGCGCGAAAGTTGGTGTAGTTTGGTACGCTCTATCCTTGGGTCTTGTAGTACCGAAAAGCGCTTGCGTAGCTGGTCTAAAGGGCTAGGTTGCACCTCCGGGGTCATAGCAACTCCTCCTCTTCGATGGTTGCCCCCGTTATCCCCTTTTTAGATGCGTTTGCCCTGAGCGTCTGGTAACCGGGAGGCCGAGGAAGCGTACCTGAGGTGTATAATGGAGTGTTGAGATGATTTCATGACGCTCCAGGGTGACAACCTGGAGCTGCTGGAGATAATAAATGGCGATCCAATCCATAAACCCCGCCACCGAAGAGATCCTTGCTACCTTTGATGAGCTGAGCCCCGGCCAGGTGGATGAGGTAATCGACGCCGCCCACACAGCATGGAAAAGCTGGTCGCGCACCCCGGTCACTGAAAGAGAGAGGCTCATGCGCGGTGTGGCGGGCTACTTACGCGAGAACAAGTCCCGCTTCTCCCGACTGATCACGCTCGAAATGGGCAAACCTATCGTTGAGGCCGAGGCCGAGATCGAGAAGTGCGCCCTGACTTGCGACTTCTATGCCGAAAACGCCGAGCGTTTCCTCTCCCCTGAGAGCGTCAAAACGAATGCGACCGAGAGCTACGTGGCCTTCGAGCCGCTCGGTGTCGTGCTTGGCATAATGCCCTGGAACTTCCCCTTCTGGCAGGTAATGCGCTTCGCTATCCCTGCCCTCATGGCGGGCAACACAGCCTTGCTCAAACACGCCTCCAACGTGCCGCAGTGCTCGCTCGCGATAGAAGAGGCATTTGTGAGGGGAGGCCTTCCGGAAGGTGTGTTCCGCAGCCTCCTGGTGAAGGGAGAGGCCGTGGAGCGCATCATCGAGGACCCGCGCGTCAAAGCTGTGTCGCTGACCGGAAGCTCCGCGACCGGGTCGCATGTGGCGAGTATAGCGGGGCGCGCCCTCAAAAAGAGCGTGCTGGAGCTTGGAGGCTCAGACCCATTCATTGTGCTCGCAGATGCCGATTTACCCGTAGCGGCAGCGATGGCCGTGCGCTCTCGCTTCCAGAATGCGGGCCAGAGCTGCATAGCCGCCAAACGCTTTATTGTGGTGCAAGAAGCAGCAGACGAGTTCGAGCGGCTGTTCGCACAAGAAGTCTCCCGGCTGAAGGTGGGCAATCCCCTTGAACGGGATACTCAGGTGGGGCCAATGGCCAGAGGCGACCTGCGCGCTTCCCTTGAAGGGCAGGTGCGCGCTTCCCTTCAGCAGGGCGCAAAGGCACTGGTGGGGGGTGAGCGCACCGGCGGCCCCGGCTATTTCTATGCCCCTACCGTGCTCACGAACCTATCGCCGCAAATGCCCGTGCTGGCCGAGGAGACCTTCGGCCCGGTGGCCGCGGTGGTCCGCGTGAAAGACGCCAACGAGGCAATAAATGTCGCCAACGATACGCCATTGGGGCTGGGAGCCAACCTGTGGACGAGCGACATCGATGCGGCGCGGGAGCTTGCCCGGCGTATCGAAGCAGGATCGGTGTTCATCAACGGCATGGTGGCGTCGGACCCTCGCCTGCCCTTCGGCGGGGTCAAGCAGAGTGGCTACGGGCGCGAGCTTTCCGTGTTCGGCATACGCGAGTTCGTGAATATACAGACGGTGTGGATAGGCCCCGCGCAGGGAGCACAAGCGCCTACGCAGCAGGCCGAGTAGCGGAGTACCGAGAATGGCAAGCGACCACGACCACGACACGAACGCAGATAGCGCCACCAATGCCGCCGAATTGCTCGTGCGCTGCCTGGAGAACGAAGGGGTCAAGTACGTCTTCGGGGTACCCGGCGAGGAGATTCTTGACTTGCTGGACGCCCTGTCGCGCAGCCGCAGCGTCAAGTTCGTCACAACCCGCCACGAGCAGGGTGCCGCCTTCATGGCAGATGTGTACGGGCGCTTGAGCACCTACCCCGGTGTTTGCATGGCCACCCTCGGTCCCGGCGCGACCAATCTCATCACAGGCATTGCGGATGCCACTCTTGACCTCGCTCCGCTGGTCGCAATCACCGGGCAGGCGGGGCTTGAGCGGGTGCATAAAGAGTCTCACCAGTACATAGACGTGGTGCAGATGCTCCAACCGATCACCAAGTGGAACGCCAGGGTGGAGCGTCCCGAAGTTGTGCCTGAGATGGTGCGCAAGGCGTTCCGGCTGGCAAGGCTGGAAAAGCCGGGCGCTACCCACCTTGAACTGCCCGAAGACGTGGCCGCAATGCCAGTGCCACCCGGTATAAAGCCGATGCCTGTGCGCCGCACGACATACCCGCAGGCAGGTCCTGACGTGCTGGAAAAAGCGGTCGACTTACTCTGCCAGGCTCGGCGCCCTCTCGTGCTGGTCGGTAACGGTGTGATCCGCAGGGAGGCCAGCGGGCACGGAGCCGCAGACGCTCTCGCCGGGCTGGTGGACCGGTTGAATCTGCCCGTCACTCACACCTTCATGGGTAAGGGCTGCATCGATTACCGCAACCCGCACTCCCTGGGCACGGTGGGCCTACAGCGTCCAGGTGCCGACCTTGCGGCGATGCCCCAGCTTGAGGAGGCCGATCTTGTACTCACCATCGGCTACGATTTGGTAGAGTGGTCGCCCGCCCTGTGGAACCCACGCCGCGACAAAGAGATCGTGCACATAGACAGCACCCCGGCCGAGATAGACGGCCATTACCTGCCTGCCCTGGAAGTTGTGGGCGAGATCGGCGATGCCTTGCGCGCTCTTGCCGAGATGTGCCAATCACGCAAGCACTCGTGGTGGCATACAGACGAGAAGACCGGCGGAGAGGAAGGCGCGCTATCAGGTTTACGCGACTATGCCACGGACGATAGCATGCCGGTGAAGCCGCAGCGGGTGGTATGGGAGCTGAGGCAGGCGCTCGCCGACGAAGACATCCTGGTAAGTGACGTGGGAGCGCATAAGCTGTGGTTGGCCCTTCTCTACCCTGCCGCCAGCCCAAACAGCGTGGTCATCTCCAACGGCTTCGCCACCATGGGGATCGCTGTACCCGGTGGGCTGGCGGCTAAGCTGGCCCGGCCTGAGCGCAAAGTGGTCGCCGTGAGCGGGGACGGCGGGTTCCTGATGAACTCCCAGGAGTTGGAGACGGCCCACCGGCTGCGCCTGCCCTACGTGAACGTCGTTTGGACAGACCGTCGCTATGGCGTGATAGAGCTGAACCAGCAGCGGCGCTTCGGGCGCACCTTCGGTGTGGAATTCACGAACCCTGACCTGGTGCAGTACGCTGCGTCCTTCGGACTGCCTGCCTGGCGCGTTGAACAGGCGGGCGATTTTGCACCCTTACTGCGGCGTGCCCTGGATATGGATATGCCCACGTTCATCGAAGTGCCCGTCGACCATACCGAGAACAAGAAGTTGGGCGCCTCGACAGGCGGGTGAGCACCGGGTCCAGTATGCGATTGGCTCCGCTCGATGAACCTGGACGACGACCTTATGCTGCACGTTCGACCACCAATCTACACGATAGGGCACTCAACCCTGCCTCTGGAGGCGTTTATGATAGTGCTGCATGGCGCGGGGGTGCAGGTGCTCGCTGACATCCGAACTATCCCTAGATCACGCGTGAACCCACAGTACAACCTCGATACTCTGCCTGCATCTCTGGCCGCTGCCGGCATCGGGTATGCCCACCTGGCCCGGCTCGGCGGCCTCCGCGGTCGAACTGACCTTCAAGGTACGTCTCCGAACACCGCGTGGCGCAACACCAGCTTCCGCAATTATGCAGATTACGCCTTGACCTCCGATTTTCGGGAAGGGTTGGCCGAACTGGAAACTCTGGCTGCAGCAGGACCTGTCGCGATCATGTGCGCGGAGGCCGTCTGGTGGCGCTGTCACCGCCGCATCGTGGCCGACTACCTGCTGGTCGCGGGCGTTCAGGTCTTTGACATAGTGCCGCCAGCTCCTCCCGAACCGCATGAACTCACCCTTTTTGCAGTCCCTCAGACCGACGGCACGATTTACTACCAGAACTCGCCAGTGGATAAAGGGGATTCTCATGTCTGACCCCACCCCCGCTCCCCATTCGTCCTTCGTCCTCAAACCCGCATCGTGGCAAAGCGTTGCACAGGCCGTGCTGCCGGTTGTTCCACCCTACAGGCTGGACCTGACCGTCACAGTGCTAAGACGCACACCCCAAAACCTCGTAGACATCTTGACGGCGGATGGCCGTTACCTGCGCGCCATAACCGGAACCGTCTCACCCCTGGTGCTACAGGCTATGCAGCCTAGTTTGGGCGGCCCGTTGGAAGCGACCCTTTACATGTCAGGTTCGGGAACAGTTGCCTATGATGAGGACCAGGCGCGCCAGATGTTCGTTGATGTTGCGCGGACGCTCGGCACACGTGTCGATTTGGAAGGCTTCTACGAGATGGCGAGCCGTGAACGCGAGCTTGCGGTGATCGTTCGGGAGGCGCGTGGGGTCAAGCCACCGCGCTACCCATCGCTGTGGGAAGCTATCTGCAACGCCGTGGTCTACCAGCAGGTGAGCCTCGAAGCCGCCACATCTACCATGCGCAGGTTCATCGCCCATTTCAGCCACCCTGTATCGTTTGCCGATAACCTCCTTTACGCCTTCCCTCCACCCGCCGCAGTCCTCCAAACTGATCCTGACATCTTGCGCACGCTCGGACTCAGTGCCAACAAAGTACGAGCGCTGCAGGGGGCCGCAGCCACCCTGCTTGCCGGGCAGTTGCGCGCCGAAGAGCTGGAGGAGCTGCCGTCGCCTGAAGCCATGTCGCGTCTAACCGCCCTCCGGGGCATTGGCCCCTGGACAGCGGCCGTAATTCTACTGCGTGGCTTCGGCCGCCTGGACGTATTCCCTGCAGGCGATAGCGGTGCCCGGCGTAGTATCCAGGGCCTGCTGGGATCAGCCGTAGACGGCGACGCCGCACTCGAGTCGCTGCCAGCGCGGCTGGGGCCGTGGCGCGGCATGCTGTACTACCATTTGCTACTCTGGCGCCTGAATCAGCGCGGGGTAATCAGTCTGGCTCCGGGTTAATCGTGATACGGGCGATCATCTACCGACCTTCCGGCATGCGGCCCATCGGGAGACAGCCCACATTCATTATCTCGCCAGGACGGAGCACTCGCTAGCCGAGAAGTGAAGGCTGGTTGCTCATGGAAGACGAAATGCCCTCAAGACTGGCGCTAGAAGTGGCGCAACATTTAATTGGCGAATGAGAAGCAGAGATTCTATCGGTGCATCAGGTATGCTCGGTGGATCAGGCATGCTCGAGCAGTTCGTGAATAGCAGTCAGGGGGTGACAGTGAGGCGGCAAGATGCCTGGGCTTGAGCTGGTACTTGTGCTGCTCTTAATCGTGACTGCACTGATCCCGCTTGCGGGCAGGTTCCGCGTGCCCTATCCGGTCGTGCTGGTGCTCGCCGGGCTGGTGCTCGCGCTGCTGCCGATCTTCCCCGATGTGCCGGTAGAGCCGGATCTGGTCCTGCTGCTCTTCCTCCCTCCGCTTCTGTACAGTGCCGCGTACAGCACGTCCGTTCGCGACCTCCGCCGCCTGCTCCGGCCGATCATTTTGCTCGCTGTGGTGCTGGTGCTACTCACTACCGTGGTGAGCGCAGCGCTGCTTCATACTCTGCTGCCTGGGCTGGGGTGGCCCGCGTCTTTTGCTTTCGGTGCGATTATCTCTCCACCCGATGCGGTGGCAGCCGTAGCCGTGTTCAGGCAGCTTGGCGTCCCACGCCGGATAGTGGCGCTCCTTGAAGGGGAAAGCCTGTTCAACGATGCCACGGCCCTGGTGACCTACCGTGCAGCCGTAGGGGCGATGGCCGTTTCCTTCTCGCTCGGTCAGACGGCCATTAGCTTCCCCGTTGTAGGGCTAGGGGGCGTGCTGATCGGGCTCCTGGTAGGGGTAATTGTCGGCTGGCTGCGGCGGCTGCTCAATGACCCGCCAGTGGAGATAGCCTTGTCGCTGCTTACCCCTTTCGGTGCATATCTCCCTGCTGAGCATCTGGGTCTATCCGGCGTGCTGGCCACGGTTACGGCAGGCCTCTATCTCGGGTGGCGCGACCCATACATCTCCAGATCGGCGGCCCGCCTCAGTGGACGTGCGGTCTGGAACATGGTCGACTTCGTCATGAACGGCCTCGTTTTCATTCTGATAGGGTTACAGCTCTCAGTCATACTGCGAGGGCTCGAGGGCCGCTCTATCTTGTCTCTCATCGGCACCGGCCTTGTGCTCAGCTTCGCGGCGATCGGGGTGCGCATGGCATGGGTGTTCCTCGAGGAGTACGTTCGCTGGTGGTTGACCAAGTGGCAACCTTTTCGTCGCATTCGTGGTAGCAGTGGTCTGGATGGTATCGGCGGTATTGATAATATTAGGCGTATCGGTACCGAAGCTAATAGTGCGCTACCAGCACCCTCAGCACCATCAGCAACGCCAACAAGGTTGGCAATAATGGAGGGCTCAGAAGGCTCAGAGGATCTAAGTACATCCGGCGCATCGGACACTCCTGACAAGGGGTCGGAACGAGATGCGCCGCCCTGGAGAGAGATGCTCGTCGTCGGGTGGGCCGGTATGAGAGGTGTGGTGTCGCTGGCCACCGCCCTGGCCTTGCCCGAGCAGACCCCCGACCGTGACCTGCTAATCTTCGTGGCCTTTACCGTCATTCTGGTGACTCTCGTCGGGCAGGGGCTGACTTTGCCACTGCTCATCCGTGTGCTTGGGGTGGGTGTAGACGAGACAGTAGTCGCGCAGCAGGGCCAGTTTGCTCGCAGGAGAGCTGTGGAAGCTGCACTATCGCGGCTAGAGGAGCTGTCGGGCGAGTGGCCCGCACACCTCCCGCTGATCGATGCGTTGCGTGCCCAATACGGGCACCGAGCAAGTCACCTGGAACCCGAACCGGCGAACCGGGCGAAGCGGGATTCTGGTGGAGATGAGAGCCAGGAGGGCGCCACCGCAGAAGAGCGAGAAGATCCGGAACAGGAGATGCTTGAGCACCACCTGATCCGCCGGGCGGTCATAGATGCGGAGCGGTCCACTGTGCTGGACTTGCGCGAGCGAGGTATGGTCAGCGACGAGATATGGCGCGAGATCGAGCGGGAGCTTGACCTTGAGGAGCTGCGCATGGACGCGTAACATCCACGACATTCTGGCACATCTACCCCAAGATCACGATCTCAACTCCGAGTTTGCGTGAGTTGCCCGCCCTACTTGGCTCACTTTGCTAATCTCTCATCTCCCTCACTTCAGCCATTGAACCAGCAAAGACGCCAGCCACAGGAACACTGCGAACCCAACTACGTCCTGGAAGAATGGCGTCACGGCAGGTGTGGCTGTGCACCGCTCGCTGGTCTTCGAATCAGCCACCTAATGGTCTAGCATCTTCTCGTCCCCGGGTGCTAATCAAGACGTTGCTGATCGAGTGATCCCCTTGGGCGAGCGGATGCGCCATCATGCTCGTGTGCTCTATTTGCCCCTGGTGGTGCGACCCGTTCTCTCTAAACCGCTGGTGACAGCGGTGGTGCGACCCGTTCTCTCTAAACCGCTGGTGACAGCGGGGGACGAGAGGGACCAGGAATCGGGAACCCTGGTTCCTGGTCACAACTGACTCATCCGACGGTCGGTGCAATCCCGACCCCTCATAGTGTATGGAGGAAAAGCAACATCCCTACAGCGACGATTGGTCATTAATGCTGTAAAGCGGGACGTATATGGATCGCACGTACGCGCTCGCTTCCGGGCAGAACGCGACACCGAGCCGGGCGCTGCGCGTGCGGAATAGTCGTGAATTGTCCGAAAAGTAGAGGCGCTTATTCGCGAATCGGGAAGAGGAGAGTAAGCTTCTGCTCCAGACGCTTCCACTGTCCCCACTGATAGCGTTGGAGTATTCCAAAGCTCGCCACGAATAGCGCGATTCCAGCAATCATACAGACGGGCGAAGGGAAAGTGAGCATTGCTAGAAGCAAGCCCGCGAAGACCCCCACAAGCATACTGGTGATAAAGGCGATCATTCCCGCAGTCGTCAGGAAGACTTGCCACCAGGATGGATTCGTTCCGGCATCGAGTAATGGTTTTCCATTGGCACCATAGGCAGAAAGGACGAAGTAAGGTCGCATCTGAGGAGCATGTTCCAGATAGAGTTGGCGAATGAGATTGATGCCACACGCATAAATCTGATCTTCAATGCCTGACTGCAGCACTCTCTCAAAGGTGAAAAGCCCCATAAAGACGAGCGCGGGAAACAGGACGAGGCTAAACATGAAGAAGGCCGTGCCCATCTGGGAAGCTTGCCCGGCAAACGCGATAGCAATCAATGCACCGGACACGGTCCCTATAAAGAGCGTGGTGCGGCCATTGGCATCTGAAACGGTCATGAATCTCCCCGACTGCAAGTTGGAATGCTCCGTTGTCATTATCGAAATAGCCTGGGGGGAAAGCTCCGAGAATGTCAGTTCTTCTTTTTGACTCTCCATTTTTATCCTTCTTTCAGAGGTGGCTCTTATCAGATTTGCGGTCCTGGTTGCCAGGCTGGTCCACAGCATGAGCACTGTGCCTCTAACCCGGGCGCAACTCGGCTACTTAGGAATATCAAGATCGCATTCTATGAGCGCATGTATGGTGCGTTTCGACCTACTTTACCTTCCTTAGAGCTGAACCCTTATGCATGGCTTGATGATCCGTCTTATCGCTCTTGATCTGATACTGAGGCTCTTCTTCTGAGGCATGCACTGTGTAGCCTTTGAAGGTTATTTCCGAGGTGATTTTCTTGATTATTATGCCACTTACTCTACCGGCTTCAGAGTTCCATTCAACATGATCCCCCACCTTGAAGTCGTCTTTCATATTGGTTCCTCCGCCTTATATCCGAACTTGGCTGCGCTAATCAACTTCACTGCTGGGGCATGAGCAACGACGCCGACCACATCTCTGTCGCCCGTCGTCTCTTTCATTTCCCAGGTAAACTCCCCGGCATGCCGCTCCTGCAGCATTGAGAGTGCCCGTTCCAATCCCCCGGGCTCTACCCACATCTCCATACTTTCACCCGGTTCGAGTTGCTCGAACGCCACAAGCACACGCGCAGGTACCTCATTCTCCGGTATGTGGCGCAGTTCCACCAGTATAGATCGCGAAGGAGCTAAGGGCACCCAAGGCGGAGAGTGAGAGGGCTTGTGTACGAAAATATGCCACTCGTCCGGGCTTATCTTCCTGGCGAACCACTCCAGGCCCATTTTCTGCCAGATGTCGTAGAGCGGCTGTGGCTCCCACTTATGCCGTATCCCTATGGTCACGCCCGGCTGAAGATGCCTCACAGCTACGGTGACCGGTAGCATAGGATCGCCAAGCACATCGTCAATCGGTAGCAGATCAACCCAGTGCAGACAGGATTCGTCAATACCCAACATCCAGGGTGGTGGCGTAGCAGACGACTGCGGCAACGGTGCGGAACGTGGGGAAGACAGCAATTGGGCCGAGTCTCGAGCGAGAAACGCTAACGTTTTGTCGCCGCGGTCTGCCTGTTCGTCGCCTTGTTCGTCGCCCTGTCCGACGCGTAGCCTGGCGAGATCGCGAATCAGCCGTTCTTCCTCGACCCGCGCCATGGCTGCTACTCTGCGCAGTGAGATTCGCGGTGACATATATCTGCGCATCACAGGGTTGCGCAAGCGCCCGAAATCGTGAGGGTTCAGTGAGACGATGTAGTCTAGCGCCCCGGGTATACTATCTAGCACGCGATTGAGGCGGGTCTCTCCTGTTATCTGTAGCGTCGACTTGCCTCTCGAATTTGTCTTGTCCATGGCGTCTCACTCCCAGGGCCGCTGACCCT
>JADEYI010001165.1_pt1 | contig 22853 bp, 21 predicted proteins | sample 8542331 | NCBI WGS metagenome assembly JADEYI01 (sample SAMN16510988, study PRJNA670497) | mine drainage metagenome | isolation source: biofilm near Copperflume 1 | place: Germany: Marsberg coppermine Kilianstollen | collected 2018-02
GAGCGTATGAGAGCAACGGTGAGACAGGGAACGAGGGACGCCCACAAGGGTCCCCACGCATGGGGAGACGATGAGATGGGCAACGAGGGACGCCCACAAGGGTCCCCGCCCTGCCCTACATCCACCCACGTCCCTACGCTGGACGGCAAACATCAATGGGCTGATCTATTTTGAAATATGGAGGCAGGAAACGAAATGCAAGCGCTGGTAATCGGTTCAGGGGCGCGGGAACATGCCCTTGCCTGGAAACTGGCCCGGAGCCAGGGCGTCTCGAAGGTCTATGCCGCGCCGGGCAACCCCGGTATGCTGGACTGTGCCGAATGCCTGCCCATACGTATCGACATGGGCAACTTCACGCAACTGGCCGATTTCATCGAACGCGCTCGCATCGACCTGACCGTCATTGGCCCCGAAGTGCCGCTCGTCGATGGTCTCGCCGATGTGCTGCGCGCGCGCGGCCTGCATGTTTTCGGTCCCGGCGCGGCGGGCGCGGCCCTCGAAGGCAGCAAAGCCTTCGCCAAACAACTGATGCAGGAGGCCGGTATTCCCAGCGCGCAGCACCGCGTCTTCACCGACGCTCAATCAGCTTTTGCCTACCTCGAAGATCACGGCGCGCCCGTCGTGGTCAAGGCCAACGGCAACGCCGCCGGCAAAGGCGCGATTGTCGCCCTGGACATGCAGACCGCGTTCGACGCCGTGCGACAGATGATGGTTGAGCGTGTCTTTGGCGCAGCCGGAGACGTGCTGGTGATTGAAGATTACCTCCAGGGCGACGAAATCGGCTCAACCGCGCTCTGCCACGGCACGCATTACCTGCCCCTGACGCTCACACAGGATCACAAACGCGCCCTCGATGGCGATGGGGGACTGAACACTGGCGGCATGGGAGCGTTCACTCCCCTCTCTTTTGTTGATACGGCCACCGAACAAGACATCATGCGCACTATCGTGGCGGCGACCTTGCAGGCGTTGAAAGCCAGGGGCATCGAGTTCTCAGGCGTGCTCTACTCCAATATCATGCTGACCGAACGCGGCCCGATGGTGCTGGAACACAACACGCGCTTCGGCGATCCTGAGACGCAGGCCCTCATGCTGCTTTTGCGAGACGACCTGTTGCGCGTGCTGGAGTTCTCCCATACGCTGCCTGTGAAAGTCGATAGCCTGTGGCGACCCGGCTACGCCGTCAGCATTACGCTGGCATCGGGCGGCTACCCCGGCCAGTACCGCACCGGCCTTCCCATCACGGGCATTGACGAGGCCAACCGCCTGCCAGACGTACAGGTCTTTCACGCCGGTACCGCCCTGCAAGATGGGCAACTGGTAACGGCGGGTGGACGCGTACTCAGCGTAGCCGCCTACGGCGCAACTTTGCAAGAAGCAGTGGCGCTTGCGTATGACGCCGCGGCGCGTATAAAATTCGAGGGTATGCACTACCGCCGCGATATTGCGCAGCGCGGGTTACAATAGATGTAAGGAGAAATATGGCAGCACAGGTAATCATCATCATGGGGAGCAAGGGCGACCTGGCGCACGCGCAGTCCGTCGCCAAAACGCTCAAAGCGCTGGATATCAGCTACTCCATGCGCGTCTGTTCCGCTCACAAGGCTACGCGGCGTTTGATGGAGATGTTGCAGGGCTACGAGGCGGCTGGCCCACTCGTCTACATCACCATCGCGGGACGTTCCAACGCTTTGTCCGCCGTAGTTGACGCCAATACGCGCTATCCCGTCATTGCCTGCCCGCCCTATAGCGACCGATTCGGCGGTATGGATATTCTCTCATCGCTACGGCTGCCATCAGGCATGGCCTCGCCCACCATTTTAGAGCCGGAGGGAGCCGCATTACTGGCCGCCAAAATGCTGGCCTTCGCCGATAATACGCTCTGGCAGCTTTTAGAGAACTACAAACAGCGCCTGTCTGCCGAACTGGCCCAGGCCGATGAAGAGGTGCAGCAGTTGTGAGCAACAATAAGGGCGAGACCTTCGAGTGGAAAATACGGGACAGGGGACGGATGAAGGCAGCAGGTCAGCCTGAAGAATCCGAAGCATCCAGCCCATCAAAGCAACCCATGCTGCGCCTGGGAGTGTTAATCTCCGGTTCCGGCAGCAACCTGCAGGCGTTGATCGATGCCATCGAGAGCCACGAACTGCCCGGCGTGGAAATCGTGCTGGTCGTCAGCAACAACATCGACGCCTACGGCCTGGAACGCGCCCATACGCATCACCTGCAAGCCATGCACCTGCCCTGGCACAATCGCGAGGAGTGCGAGGCCAAACTGACCACCTGGCTGCAACTCTTCCAGGTTGACCTGCTCGTACTGGCAGGCTGGATGCGCATCCTCAGCGCCCCCTTCCTGTCCCAATTCCCGCGCCGCGTCATCAACATTCACCCCGCGCTGCTGCCCGACGACGGCACCGGCAGCTCCTACACCACCAGCGACGGCGCTACCATCCCCGTCTTTCGCGGCCTCCACGCCGTCCGCCAGGCCCTCGACGCCGGCGTAAAAATAACCGGTAGCACCGTCCATTTCGTAACCCCAGAAGTAGACGCCGGGCCAGTGATTTGTCGCGAAGAAGTGGCGATTCTTGAGGGCGATACCGAGGAGAGCCTGCACGAGAGATTGAAGGTGGTGGAACACAGGTTGATTGTGGATGCGGTGAGGAAGCTGCGATAACCATCGACAGGTATATTTTAACCAAAGCTCATCTAAATGACATTACCAGGATACTATTTCGGGGTAAACTACGTTTTTCATTAGTAGTGGGCTTTTTAGGAGGAAAAATGGGGATACCTTCACTACATCCTGATGCGGGTGCTATTATTGCTCGTCTAAAACAAGAAGGTATAACCGCACTCTACCATTTCACAAGTGTAAAAAATTTGCAGGGTATTTGTCACCTCCAGGCATTATGTTCTAAACAGACTTTAGAAAAAGAACGACAAAAACTACCTCGAAATACTGGTGGTAATCCTCTATCACACAGCCTGGATCGCCATAGAGGTAATTGGGATAAGGTATCTCTAAACCTGACGTCTCATACGCCTATGGTCTACCATAGAAAAAGAGAACAGCACCTTTGCTTTTTTGTTATACGTCCTGAAATAGCTACCTGGTCAGGTGTTATATTTACAGATACGAATGCTGCGAGTAATGACCATGTTCGGGGCGAAGGGCTTGTGGGATTAAATAATATTAACTTTGCCGCTATACGTTCTATCCCACGGCCCTGGGATCAGAATGGCTGGAAACGTCCTGTGCAAGCAGAAATTCTTGTTCCAGATAGGATTCCTCTGGAATATATCTCTCATATTGCTTTTGTTAGCAAGGCCAGTATGAGCTATAGTGAGAAACTCTGTAACTTGTACCGACATCCTCCTTTTCAGGTTGATAGGCAGTTATTTGCTGACTTCTCTGTTTCCTCAAAATGGACTGTTGATTTCCCGCACGTTTTGGAACTGATACTGACAGATACAAATATCGAAGAAAATGTGGTAAACTTATCATACACACAAAAGAACAGATTTTCTATGTCAGGTGATTGTGCTACACTGGTAACAAAAATAAGAGCGATGTCAGGAACAAAGGCGAAAGTTTTGCTTCGTTCAGCTAACACGAGAGATTCAGCACAGGTTATCGATGATACTGACGAGTTTGCAGTATCGTCAGAATACTACCACTGGTTCCCTGTACCACTGGAAGGCTTGTCTTACGGATTTTATATTATAGAATATTATCTCGGTGATATATGCTGGGCCTCGACTGAGTTTGAGGTAGTTCAATAGTGAAGGGAGTCAAACTATGATTCAGCGAAGTCTGTTCGATGAACTACCCGAACGCCCTAAAAAACGGGAAGGAATACCCTCTCTCGACCGATTTCAAGGTGCCTTGCTTTGTAGCACAGTTGGCGACGCTCTAGGATGGCCTACAGAGTTTCTACGCCACGACAGCAAATATAAACCTCCTTTCAGACTCCCTTTACAGGATTTTGTGCAATGGCAGAAATTAGTTGGCGGAAAATGGTGGGGATACGAAGAAACAATAGCTCCCGGCGCTTATTCTGATGATACTCAACTAGCCCTAGCAATGGCACGTTGCATCAAAGAAACCGGAGAATTTGAGCCTGAAAGATTTGCATATGAAGAGCTTCCTTTATGGCTTCATTATGAACGTGGTGGAGGAAGATCCGTAAAGACTGCGGCAAGAAAACTTATCGGGAAGAATGCTGACTGGTCTCAGAATTTCTATAAGCAAGGTGATCTTGATTATAGGACTGCCGGAGCCAATGGAGCTGCAATGCGAAATTTACCGATAGCGCTAGTTAATGTCGGTAATGAATCACGCATTATCAGGGATTCCTTCTGTAGTGCGATAATAACCCATGGACACCCACGAGCTATTCTTGGTACAATTCTCTTTAGTCTGGCTGTTAATTATGCTATTACGGCCTCTCAAGATGTCACTTTAGAAGGCTGTATTGAATATCTGCGTTCTAATATGGAACAGATAGGTAGGGTCATAGCTCAAGATGACCGTCTAATGAATTGGATTCATCACTGGGATGGAGGCAATCATAATGAAGAGTTATCGTTCCGATATTCTTTTAATAAGACACGCCAGGAGGCTTCACAGTATCTTGAAGGTATTCGAGAGTTTATAATATCTGATACTCAAGAATATTATAATTTTGTGGGAGTTCTCACTCCTGCAACTAAAGGGTCTGGATTAGCAACTGTTTGTGCTGCTCTATACATTTTCTTGAAGTATGCTAATCAGCCAGAAGTAGCTTTACCGATTGCGGCCAACATGCTTGGTAGCGATACTGACACAATAGGAATTTTCTTAGGGGCGTTTTTAGGGGCTTATCATGGTATTAGTGCTGTACCTCTACATCTCTTGAATAAAGTTCAGGACCACGATTATCTACTCAAGATGGCTTCACGGCTCCACTCAATTGCAGCTAATGAGCCGCAGGAATATTGGTCCGCTAATCAGAGTGTCGATAGAAAAATTGCATATTTGAGGATGCTTGCCTGGGAGATAGGTTTGCACGAAATGTTCTGGGACGCAATTGGTGAAGGTGGTGTTGTTTATCATCCTTCTATAGGACGTGGTACGATCGTTCATAAAGATGTCAAGTCTATTAGACGCGAAGGGTATATTGCTAAACTCATCCATGTCAAGTTTGATTGTGGACAGACATGTATATTTCATTCAAGAGTAGAGAACAATGGAAAGGTCTCAGAAAGCCTGGGGCAGGATATCGCTAGCGCATTAGCATCGTAATTCACGACCATATTCTGAGCCACTTTCCCTACATTCTAGATTATCGTCAGGGCGATGGGAATCGCCCTGACAATTTCTCACGGCGTCAGCCTGTTCATATCCCTCGGAAACGTGGTCGCCAGGCGCACGTTCGGAATGCCCGTTAGCTGCATCAGCAAACGTTCCAGGCCGATGGCGAAGCCGCCTTCGGGAGGCATCCCGTAGCGGAAGGCTTCCAGGTAGCTTTCAAATGGCTCTACGGGCAACTGCGCCTTTTCAAGCGCGGCCAGGTAATCGGCGTAGCGATGCAGGCGCTGGCCGCCCGTCACCAGTTCGGTGCCACGGAAGAGCAGGTCAAACGAGTTGGAGTACTCGGGGCGCTCAGGGTCGGGATGCGTGTAAAATGGGCGTTTGCGCATGGGATAGCCTGTCACGTAGAGGAAATCGCTGCCGAATTCCTCTTTCGCCCACTCGCCCAGCCAGCGTTCGTCTTGCGGCGACAGGTCAGGTTCACCGCGCACATCGACGCCGTGACGCTGCAAGATCAACTCCTGCGCGTCTGAGAAGTGGATGTGCGGTATCTTCTCCGGCACGACTGGCATCACCACATGCAGCAGTCCCAGTTCGGCTGCATAACTTTCCCGCAGATGCGCGATGATGCCCGCCATCACATCGCGCAGCAGAGCCATCACCGTGAAGTGGTTCTCGATAAAGCCGAACTCGGCGTCCAGGCTGACGAATTCGTTGACGTGGCGCGTGGTGTCGTGCGGCTCGGCGCGAAAAACCGGGCCGACCTCAAAGACACGCTCGAAAACGCCCACCAGAATCTGCTTGTAGAACTGCGGGCTTTGTGCCAGGTACGCGGGCCGCCCGAAGTAGTCCAGCTTGAAGACGTTCGCGCCGCTTTCGGTGGCGGCTGCTACAATTTTGGGCGTCTGTATCTCCGTGAAATCGCGTGTCACCAACACGGCGCGAAAAGCGGCCATCACGCCCGCGCCAAGCCGCAGCATGGCCCGTCGCTCCGGGTTGCGGTGAGTAATAACGGCATGATCGAGCAGCGTGGTAAGGTTGGCTGCCATCTTGCGCTTGTTCAGCGATACCGGCAAGACCTCCGTCACCGGCGAAACCACTTCTATGCGCAGGTTATGCAGTTCGATGCCCCCTGGCGCTCGCGGCATCTCCACCACATCGCCCTCGATGGCGATTACGCTTTCGACGCCCGCCGCACTCTCCACCAGCGGCGCGCTTTCAGCCCCGATTTCAGCCACGGCCTGCAGCGTTCCCCACCCGTCGCGCAGCACCATAAAATTGATACCGCCCATCTGGCGCAGCGATTGCAGCCAGCCCTTGACACGCACACGTTCGCCCACACAGGCGCGAACTTCAAGCGTGCTAATTCGTTGCATAGCAATGCTCCTTTCACTTTTGGACAAAAAAAGCCCTCGTCCTTCTAATCAGGAGGACGAGGGCCTGTGATAATCACTTGCCTGTCGTGGTGCCACCACCATTTGCCCCGTAGCGGGGCCTTTTCCGGTTCGATTCAGCGCGCATGAATAAACCGTCGCGCTAGAACGGGCGCGTCCCGAAACCGGCTAGCCGTGGCCGTCTTTCCAGACAGGGCGGTTCACCGGTTGGCTCAGGGGTGTCTATGAGAAAGCTGGCGGCGGCGCTTCCAGCATCTATGCCGCTCTCTGAACGCCAGCAGGTTTCCCATTCTGTTCCCATCACAGCCATTTTGTAGTATTGCTTGAAAACAACTATACCATGACGATATGGGTGTGTCAACTCGAAAACCAGGGCAGGGGCAGAGCTACAGCCCGTACCCTATACGATGCGGCTTACGAAGCAAGCAGAACGTAGCAGGTGTGTCAACGTCAACGCTCGAAAACCAGGACAGGGGCAGAGCTACAGCCCGTACCCTACTACGTAGTGGTTCTCCTCTCCCGTGTAGGGTACGGGCTGTAGCTCTGCCCCTGCCCTGGTCAATGTCAATGTACGTATAGGGTACGGGCCGTAGCTCTGCCCCTGCCCTGGTCAATGCACGCTTATCCTTACTCCACCGGGTCTTCCGGGCTGGAAACCAGGAGGCGGATGAAGCGTCTCAGCGCGTAGAAGACAAGGTAATAAATGATAATGGCGATCAACGTGGAAAACTCGAATGACTGGTTGGGCGGGTGAATCGATGGCGACTTCACGATGCCCTGGAATGGTAAGAGCGGGATAGACGTTAGAGCGTAGAGAAAGCCCGCGAACGGATTGTTCGGATCGGCCCCGATCAACTGCAAGAGGAACCGAATTGCCAGCACCGTCTCCAGCACTGTCAGGAACCAGAGTAGATAATCGTTGAATTTGCCGATGGCAAACCGCACCGTCATGGCTTTTTTCTGGCGTTCTCCCTCACTGATAAAGCTATCGGCAGGCTCTAACATCTGCGGAGCATCAGTTATTGGCTGAGGCACCGTGGGAGAAGCATAAGTCTGCGGCTGATACGGCGGCTTAGGCGGCTGCCGAACCTGTAATTCTTCCATAGGAGGGTAGGCTTCGGTTGGTTGCGCGCCAATAGACTCCTCGGGAAAGGGGTTGTTATAATACATGCACGCTCCTCCATGTAGTTGACCGGGCGCACGACCGCGAAGGTCGCTCTAATCCAATCGCCGGTAGAATTCCTATCTCTCACGATTATAACATGAACTACCCGTTAAGTGCTACGGCGAACAAGCAGAACAATGCCTTCCGCCTGCGCGATGATACGAAATTGCCTCTGCAAGCTGTTCAGTTTGCTTGAGGCCTGCGCCCGGTTAGCCAGTGTCAGGTTGTTGAGATCAACGACGACGTACTGCACCATCTGGTTGCACCGCGAGTCTAAGCATATGGTAGGAAAGACAGTTACAAATTGCCGCTCGCTCAAGTGTGGATTGAGGTTATCGCTGGCAGAGACCGAGGCGTCCGGCGGAATCTTCGCGAGCACTTGATTGATATGTTGTTCCCGGCTCCCCGGAGTATGATCGGCCCAGAATGAACTCAGCGCCCCTGCCATCAGCACCAGGTTGAGTCCAAGCATAACCGTAATCCAGGTAAACGTCATCCATTGCAGGCGGGCAGGCGAGGTCGCGCGCGCTAATGGCTGCATCCGCTTACTAAAACGCCGCCATTGCTCCCCCCGCCACGCCGGAAGCGTCAACCGTCTCAGACGCGCAATGCGCACCAGGGGACGAGGGCGGCGCAAGCGCCCCCACCACTCTTCCCAACCTCTCCCGCCCCTACGTGCTACCCAGGAGAATGCCACGGCAGAGGCAAGGACGATGGCGCGAGGGGGCGCTTGCGCCGCCTTCGTTCCCATCGTGTCTCCATCCCGGACATCCACAAGGGGTGTCCCTACTGACCATTCTTGCCATAAAACCAGGAAGCGCCGCGTCCCATGAATAGCCGCAATCATCACGAACGGAATGATCGCGGCGTTGTAATGATAGACCCCGCTGTACAGCAGCGGGTCCGTTGAGAGCAAGTTGACTGCCAGGCTGGGCAGCGTTGGCAAGAGCCATTCAGGAGCAAGCAAAGGCAGAAATCCCGCGCCTCGCACCAGGTTTAACAGGTAATACAGCCGGTCAAGCGTGAAAAAAAGACTGAAGAAGACCCACGGGCGCACGAAGAGATTGAGAATAGCCGCCCCTGGCGAACTGCCCAGTTCCTCGTAACGGTACCAGAAATTGTTGGCCTGCACCCCCGGATAGAAATGGGGAATGATGATCCTGAAAGCGATCAAACTCCACAGCGCCCCCCCAATCAGCAAGGTCAGGCCCAGGCGCGGCAGCTTATACTTCCAGATCACGAGTATGCCAAGCATAGCAATTGCCAGTGGCACATCCTCTTTTGTGGAAGCCGCCAGCACGCACATGATTAGAAACCAGGCGTAATGTTTGTACTCGAGCGCCAGCAGCGCGTACAAGAGTAGAGGCGTTGCCAGGGCAACGGGGTGAAAATCGAAGATGTTCAACCCGATGAGCGCGGGCGCAAGCAGATAGGAAGTTGCCATCAACGCAGCCAGCAGAGGCCATTGTGGAATGATCTTGCGCGTCAACAGGAAGACGGGCAGCGAACCCGATGCCAGCGCCAGCGTCTGAAACACCAGCAATATACGCGGGTCCGAGCCAAAGCTGTACAGCAGCGACAATGGCAAAATAATCGGCTCAAAATGGATCGCCAGCCGGGTAGGTGGCCCATACCAATCGATAGCCTGGTTGGTGAATTGAAAGAGACGGCCATGCAGTGTATTCCAGATCACCTGGTCCATATTGCCAAGATCAAAGGCGGTAGCCTTGAAGGTTGCATAACGCAGAATAGCCTGGTTACTCATTGCCAGGCTATAGACAATCGTTACAACCGCCAGAAATATCCACGCCAACCACTGCTGGGCGCGCCGGTCAAAGCGTTGCATGTCAAATCCTGATGTACGCCATATAGACACCTACCCCCACGAGTAGCATAAATGAGTAAACGATTAGATGCTCCGGCCAGTCACCTGTGCGGAAACGCCAGTGTGGATTGGGGGGGAAACCGTAACGGCGGTGATTGGGCCACATCAACGGCACGCCGCCTTCTGTCAGGCCATCAGCCGCGATATGCATGATACAGCCGAATAAGACAGCGAAAAAAACCAGGTGCGTCGCGCCAATAAATTGCGCCGGGAACACAAACCCGCGCTGACTCAGCAGGAACTCTACCAACCGTTCCAATCCGATTGCTAACAGCGATCCCAGAAATAGCCCCAGAATGCTATGAAATAGGGTGCGATGCCCCGCTACATGCTGGATTTCTCTACTGACCCAGCCTAGCTTGCGCCCCAGCGTGCTACGCGCATTATCGATATCGGGCAGCAGCGCGCCAAAACCCACCATGAAGTAAAAAATGGCCTTGTTAATAACCAGGCTGAGCGGAACCGAGCCTGACATCGTGAGCGGGGGACCGGAGAGCTGCGCAAAGCTATCCAACACAACACCAGCAGTTAAGCCAACCAGTAAATGTGATTTACCGAGCATAAATCAGTCTCCTCAATCAATTGCTCTATTTAGTCGCTCATTGTAGAAGCTTTTAGAACAAAGGTCAAGAGGTTGTTGACTTTGTTGGGGAAACACCACCCTTCTAATTATTCATCCGGCAGGCTGACAAAAACCGCGTTATCTTCCACCTTCACAGGATAGGTCGCAATATCCCGCCGCGCCGGTCCGCGTAAGACCTTGCCGGTCGTGATATTGAACTGCGCCCCGTGCCAGGGACAGGTCAACACCTCCCCGTCGAGTTCGCCCTCGTTGAGGGGGCCGCTGATATGCGTGCAGGTATCGGTGAAGGCATACACGCATCCCGCGACCTTCGCGAGGCAGATAGGCTCTCCATCCACCTCAATCGCCATCAACTCGCCTTCCACCAGTTCATCGTCGCGGGCAACTTTGAAATAATCGGTCATAGCCTAGACGCCTCTACCCTGTACCGCCAGTAACGCGCCCGTCACGCCATCACCGGCAGGCGAGACCAGGAAAATAGCAGCCTCAATAATCTGTTCTTTGCTGACCCATTTATTTTGCACCTCTTGTTTGCTCGGCTTCATCGCTTCCAGGTTCGATTGCGTAACAATCAAGCCGGGACCCAGCGAGTTGACGCGAATACCCACGCTTTTCCCCTCTTTCGCCAGGGTGCGTGTCAGCGCATCTACCCCCGCTTTGGCGCAATTATACGCCAGCATGTTCGCGCTGGCCCCCATTACTCCACCGGCAGTGCTAAAATTCAAGATTGTGCCCCCGCCTTGCTTTTGCATGACGGGCCAGACCGCCCGCGAACAGAGAAAAGTAGAACGTAGATTGTTGTTCAACTCCGCTTCCCAATCCGCCAGCGTCAATTCATGCGAAGGACCGTACTTTGTCAGACCGCCCGCCAGGTTGACCAGGATATCGATGCGCCCATAGTGGCTCACGGTCTGTTCGACGAGCGTATTGACGCCCTCTTCAGACGTTAAATTAGCCATAACGCCAATCACCTGCGCCCCCTCTGCTCGCAACTCCTCCGCTCGCGCCCTGACACGCTCGGAACTGCGCGAACTGATCGCCAGCTTTGCCCCCTCGCGAGCAAAACCAGAGGCCAGCGCCAGGCCAACCTGCCCTGTGTGACTGACCCCCGTGATAATGGCAACCTGATCCTGCAAACGCATTTTATGCCCTCCTGAGTCAGTAGCGACACCCCTTGCGGGTGTCCCGTATGTGTTTCTACTGCATAAATCACCCAAGATATTCGGGACACCCGCAAGGGGTGTCGCTACTGGTCTTCTTCGTCATTATCTATGGGTTTTTCCAGCCCCGCCAGCGCGAGGCTGCGGTGCAAGACGCGCAACGACAAAAAAGCGCATTTTGTGCGAGCGGGACTAATAGGAATGCCGAGGGAGTCAAGCACATCATCCTTGCCCAACTGCACAACTTCCTCGACGGATTTCCCCTCGATCATCTCCGAGAGCATAGAAGCCGCCGCCTGGCTAATCGCGCAACCGCGCCCCTGGAAGCGCACCTCTTTTACCAGGTCTTCCTCGATCAGCAAATCTATCGCCAACTGGTCGCCGCACAACGGATTCGAGTCCTCAGCGTGCGCGTTCGGATGCGCCAATGTGCCATAATTGCGCGGATTGCGATAATGATCCAGTATATATTCCCGATAATCCATTGACATAGGCAAAATCCTTACAACTTGAATATCTCCAGCGCCTTATGCAAACCCTTCACCAGCATATCAACATCATCTGTTATTGTATACACGTAAAAGCTGGCGCGCGCCGTTGCAGCGAGGCCGAAACGCTCCATCAGTGGCTGGGCGCAGTGATGCCCGGCGCGAATCGCCACCCCTACCTCTTGATCGAGGATGGATGCCAGGTCATGCGGGTGAATATCTCCCAGTGTGAACGAGATAACCCCGCCGCGCCGCGCCGCGCCAGGTCCATATATAATCAGCCCCGGCACCTGCTGCACCTGTTCCATGGCGTAAGCGGTAATATTCTGCTCATGCTGGCGCGCATTCTCCATGCCAATCGCATTGAGATAATCAACCGCTGCTCCCAGGCCGATAGCTTCTGCGATAGCGGGCGTCCCGGCCTCGAACTTCCAGGGGAGATCATTCCAGGTAGACTCGCGCAGCCCGACGGTGCGAATCATATCGCCGCCGCCCATGAACGGGGGCATGGCCTCCAACAGATCGCGCTTGCCATACAGCACGCCGATACCGGTTGGTCCCAGCATCTTATGCGCGCTGAAACACAGAAAATCGACATCCAACGCCTGCACATCAACCGGCATATGCGGCACGCTCTGCGCCGCGTCAAGCAAGACCAGCGCGCCAGCAGCGTGCGCCTGCGCGATCATTTCCTGCGCCGGATTGACCGTTCCCAGCACATTCGACATGTGGGTAAACGCCACCAGCCTGGGCTGCTGCTGCAATAACTGCTCGTACACATCCAGCTGCAGCAAACCATCATCCGTTACCGGCACAAATTCGAGCCGCGCCCCCGCGCGCTGCGCCAGCATTTGCCAGGGAACCAGGTTGCTATGATGCTCCATCCCGGTCAAAACGATCAAATCGCCCGCCTTGATATTGGCATAGCCCCAGCTATAGGCCACCAGGTTAATACTCTCTGTCGTATTGCGCGTGAAAATAACCTGCTTGCTCTGGCGCGCATTGATGAAACGGGCCACCTTGACACGCGCCCTTTCCATCTTCGCCGTCGCCTCTTCGCTGATCTCATACACCCCGCGATGCACATTGGCATGAGTTGTCTCATAATACTGGCTCATCGCCTCAATCACCGCTACCGGTTTCTGCGAGCTAGCCGTGCTATCCAGGTACACCAGCGGCTTCCCATGCACCAGTCTCGACAGGATAGGAAAATCCCCGCGAATATCATCCGCGCTGCGTGTTGCCGGTTGTTGCACTGTTGTCATATGCTGCCTGATTTCTCTAATATTCCCTGTAGGGAGGCGATTGATCGCGTCCGTTAGCTTGCGTCCCTACATGATCTTAATATTCCGCCGCAGACACGGACGCGATCAATCGCCTCCCTACATGATCTAATACTCCGCCAGTTGGATTTCTTCCTCTTCTGCAGGGCTATTCAGCGAGATGGCGTACTCGTCTACGCCTTCGACCTCCCAGCGCTCCTGGGCATCGATCCACGACGTATCCAGCGCGCCTTCATACCCCTTGCTCATGCGGCGCACGATGCTGCGCCGCAGGCGCGAGCGCAGGTTCTCCAACGGAATGCGCTGCAGCACCGGCTCGAAGAAGCCCTGCACAATAATACGCTCGGCCTCTTCACGCTCGATACCACGCACCATCAGGTAAAAAAGCTGTTCTTCATCGATTTTGCCTGTAGTTGCGCCGTGACTGGCGCTGACTTCGTTGGCCCCGATTTCCAGGCCCGGAATCGACTCCGCGCGACATGCGTCGCTCAATAGCAGCGTGTGGTCCGAGAGGAACGAGGCCGTTTGCTGCGCTTTGGGCCGCACGCGAATCATCCCATCGAACTCGACTCGCGATTCGTCGGTCAGCACGCCCTTCACCAGCGTTTCCGCGTTGGTAGAGATGGCGGCATGGTCTGACAGCGTGTTGATCGAGTAACGCTGGTCGTGGTCAGTAAAGAAAACACCCACCAGTTCGCCCGCGCTGCCATTGCCCAGCAGTCCCACACCGATAGTTGAAAGCATGGCGTGACTGCCGAGATCGGCCAGCACCCACGTCGTGCTGCCATCCTTTTCATGCACCGCGTTCTTATTCGTAATCGTCCACACGTTCTGCCCGAAGTCCTGCATATTGCTGAACTCGACATGCGCCGCGTTCTTGACATGCACCTCGACCACGCTGCTGAACAGAGAAGGCTGCTCGCCCTCAAAAGCCGAGTTATGTTCCTCGACGTAGCGCACGCTGCTCAACTCTTCGGCGATAATGAGCGTATGGGCGAAAAGGCCAGAAGCGGGCGCGCTGAGCCAGATTTGTGTCAGAATGGGGTCTTCAATGTCCACACCCTTAGGAATATGAAGGAACACACCGCCGCTCCAGAAGGCCGCGTGCAGCGCAGTATACTTCGAGCTTTCGACCGGAATGCAGGTGGTCATAAAGTATTGCTGTACCAGTTCAGGATAGTCGCGCACCGCGCTATCCAGGTCGGTCAAGATCACGCCCTTGTTCTTCAACTCTTCTGAAAGTTCTGTTCTCAGAACAGAAGCGTTCTCCTGCACGATCAGCCCGGAGCGCTGATCCACCAGCGCCTCTTTCAGCGATTGCGCGATAGAAGCAGGCAGCGTGTCACCGGCGCTGGCCGGCATATACGGTGTGAGTTGTTGGAACTTGAAGTTTGAGAAGATGCGCAGCGTGCCCAGGTCTCCACGACGCCCCAGTGGGGCCGGCATTCGCTCATAGCTATCCCAGGCGTGCAGGCGCTTCTCAAGCATCCAGGCAGGCTCACTCTTGAGGCGCGAAAGTTCCTCTACCGCGCTGCGTGAGAAGCCCACCGGAAAGGTATTAGCCATTGACCATCACCCCATTCTGCTCGTCAGAAGGCTTGAGCCATTCGTACCCCTTCTCTTCAAGCTCAAAAGCCAGTTCGGGGCCGCCCGACTTGACGATACGCCCATCAAACATCACATGCACAAAATCAGGAGTGATATAGTTCAGCATACGCTGGTAGTGCGTAATCAACAGGATGCCCAGGTTCGGCCCGCGCAGGGCGTTGACGCTCTCAGAAACGATCTTGAGCGCGTCGATATCCAGGCCGGAGTCGGTCTCGTCCATCAAGGCGATTTCCGGCTCGAGCAGCGCCATCTGGAGAATCTCGGCGCGTTTCTTTTCGCCGCCCGAAAAGCCATCATTGATAGAGCGGTTGATAAAGCTGTTATCCACTTTGAGCAGGCGCATTTTCTCCTGCATCAATTTACGAAATTCGCCGGGCGGAATGCTCTTGCGTTTAGCCATTTTCCCGGAAGGATTATCGCCCTCTTCCAGCGGCTTATTGCCTTCGCGCACAGCCTCAAGCGAGCGGCGCAAAAAGTTGGCTACGCTTACACCAGGAATGGACATGGGATATTGAAACGCCAGGAAAAGCCGCATGCGCGCGCGGCGGTCAGGCGAATATTCCAAAATATTCTCGCCCTTAAACCAGATTTCGCCATCCGTGACTTCATATTTGGGATTGCCCATCACTACATTCGCCAGCGTACTCTTGCCCGAGCCGTTTGGACCCATAAGCGCGTGTACTTCGCCCTTTTTCACCACAAGGTCAACGCCGCGAAGTATCGGTTTCCCTTCAATATTGGCATGAAGGTTTTTAATAATCAGTTCTGATTCCATTACGTAAACATTTCCTCCCAATTGTATACTTCTCCACCCATCCGGGTGATATCAAAAAATCCTGCATCTATCCAGAAAGAATGCAGAGCTATCGCTCCTCTGCCCCTATTGCGTAGCAGGCAAAATTGTACGGTACGGGCGGGGCTAGTCCCAACATATGTCACCTCTCCACCTGTCATCCTGAGCGCAGCGAAGGATCTGCGCTCGGCCCGGCGAGAGATCCTTCGCTGCGCTCAGGATGACAACAGCGTTTCAGAGAACGCCGATGGGGCCTGCCGGTTGACCCACAGCAGGACTAGCGAACCACCCGCCCTGGCTCGTGTGCTACACGAATATTAGATAAAGCGATAAATTGCGCCGGCGACGCCTGCTCAAGTTCCGGCTCGCCCGTCAGTTCCGCCAGCGTCATCGCATCGATAGTCGTCGCCACCGCGTCGCGCACCTTAGACCACAACTGTTGAATCTTGCACGTGCCGAGTTTGCCGCAAATCTCGGTCATCTCGCCCTCGGTCGCGCAAATCATCGGCGCGATTGGCCCCTCCAAAACGCGCAAAACCTCGCCCATGGTAATCTGTTCGGGGCTGCGGCTCAACCGGTAGCCTCCGTGCGCGCCGCGCGTACTCAGCAGCAAAGGCGGCTCCGCCTCGCGCAACAGCTTCGCCAGTTGTTCCAAATAGGCCAGCGGCAGCATCTCCGCCTGAGCAATATCTGTTAGCGAGCGCGCGCGCTCACCATAGTGTCGAGCCAGATCGACCATGATGCGCACGCCATATTCACCCTTCGTTGACACCTGTAACCACATGGTCGTCTCTCCTTCTCTTGCAGTGTACTGCGAGTTCGTCCTGCAACATTCACGCGCAGCCAGATTATTCCGACTTATTCACTAGGATATATTCTAGCACACAACCATCAAGGGGGCAAGCCCTGACATATGGCATAAAATTATTACCAGAGTACCCCACAAGTCCCATTGCGTTGCCCGTGTTTGAAACAAGATGATATAATCCGTACCGTGCATGTCCTCATATTGTTGTCGCGTCCAGGCAAAGAGGGAATGAGATACATGGGTAAAAAGCTTGCGGTGCTGCTCCTTACATTGATAGGGTTGACCGTGGTCTCTGGCGGCTACATTGTGGGTGGTCTTCAGGCCTACTCGCGCTATCAACAGGCAGTGGGGCAGCAGCGTTGCGGGGGGCAGAAGCCTTCGCATATTTGTGTTCAAGCCCCGGCAGAGGTATTCAGCGCCTATTACCCTTTTGATCTGTCCACGCGTACAAACCTCTTTACGGTAACGTACAGCAGCAGCAGCCCACTTACGCTTATCATTAGCGTGGGAGTGGTTGGCTTTACCCAGGTGGAGACGCGTACTGTCACAGCTACTACTAATGCGCAATCCAGCGGTTTTACGCCAGCGCTGCTTGACCAGGCAGTGCGCAAGTCTACCAGCGATGTCACTACTTCACTCAGGGTGCGTGTGACGGATACGCGCAATACCCTGTATTATTTTAATGACAGTCCGCTACTGCTGCACGCGCACCAGTTGATGCAATGGGTAGCGGCGAACCGGCTCAAAATCGCGGCCTGGGTCACGCCGGACGATCCGATGGTCATCGCATTAGTGACAAGGGCTGCAAATCTCCTGGCCGCGCAGACTGCGCCCACGCCGCTTGCTATGATTGGCTATGCCAATCGTGCATCGCCACAGGAGGTGCGCGGCCAGGTCAATGCTATTTTCGATACTTTGCGGTTGGATTACCGTATGCGTTATAGCCAGGAATCCGTTCCCTACAACGGGCCGGGTGATACCAGCGTGGCGCTGGAAAACATCAAACTGCCGTCTGAGATTTTGCAGCAGCGTAGCGGTATGTGTATCGAGTTGACCGTGCTGCTGGCCTCTGCTGTCGAGAAGATCGGCCTGGACGCTGAAATCGTGATTATTCCCGGCCACGCCTTTCTGGGTGTGGCGATGGCGCCGGATGATAAGCAATTTCAGTACTGGGATGGCGTGCAGGTGAACAATGGCGTTGCAGGCGCGTCGGCCAACATCTTCGCCAACCAGGAGTACAGCGCGAATGCCAGAAAAATTGTGGATACTATTCTGATTAAAGCAGCTCGCCTACAGGGCGTTGGCCCGATGGTATAATGTCTTTCAAGAGTACATGAGGCAGAGAGGGATACAGCGACGAGCGCGATAGATTTTCCGAACTGGTATCTGGTGGGCTGCTATGGTGGATTGGCCTGTTGCATGTGTACCATAGCAACCAATGCGCTTTATACGACATGGCGCAAGCGCGGCACGACGAGACAACTCGCCTTCGTGATCGTTAGCTGCGTCTTTTCCGCGCTCTTGCTGCTTCCCGCTATCATCTGGTATAACGCGCGTCTGAGCGCAGCCCCGGCCTCAATTGGTTTGATCGAAGCGGCCATTGCGCTGGTCTATGTGGCCTTATGGGGGTGCATTGTACCGGTAGGGGCAACGGCTTCTTACTGCCTGTACACACAGCCGCGTGAGTCGCACACCGCGGCGCGTATGCCTCGCCATCGCGGCAAGCGCACGACGAAGGGTAATGCGGCTGGCATCGCTAGCGCGAGACCACCACGACGCCAGCAGGGGGTGCCTGCCCCGTTTGTGTATAGCGATGATATTCCCTGGGGCTGGCTTGAGCATCGCACCGGGCGTTTCCAGGGGCAGAAGTTGGCCTTGAAACGCGCCGTTATCAGCATCGGACGCGAGGAAGACAACGAAATCTGGCTGGATGATGAAACCTCTTCCCGTTATCACGCGGAAATCGCGTGGCAGGATGGGCGGAGCTACGTGACCGATTGCGAGAGTTTGAATGGCATTATTTTGAATGGGCGGCGTATACGCGGCTCTCTCCCCATCAATAGCGGCGACTTACTGGAAATTGGCGCGCACCGTTTTCTTTTTGAAGTTGCGCCGCTCCCCACTGCCTGGAGAGATGAGGATGATCCGCTGCTGCACCACGCGCGCCGTCCTTCAATTTCGCAGGACAATATCGCGCTTGATAAGGCTGAGGAGCTGGCATTTGAGCACCAATCAGCAGGTTTTTCCGCGTCGCCTACCCGGCCCCTGAATGAATCCCTGTTCGCGGACGCAGGGAGCTTCGATGGTCGCGAACTATTTGCGCCAGCGCCACAGCACACGCCAGGCCCTGACGACCAGGCATCGAATGGAATACCGACATGGATGCGCGTCCTGAAAAACGATCCTGTCACGCCTCAACCGTTACCGCCGGTACGGAGTAGTATGTGCCTCATACATAGCGGGAATCTGGCGGGAAGAAGTTTTCTGCTTGACCGGCCCGCGTTACTGGTGGGACGCTTGCCGGACTGTGATGTGCTGCTGGATGACACATCGATCGGCATGGAATACGCGCGCTTTACGCGCCAGCTCGACGGAGATTACCTTTCTGGCCCCGGCGCGCAGGTTAACGGAGAGCTTTTGCGCGCCCCGCATTTGCTACAGCAAGGCGATATGATTTGCCTGGGGACGACGCGCCTGGAATACATGCTGCTGCCGGATGCTGGCACCACTCCGCTGCCCATGCTGTCTGTGCCGCCAATCGCGCGTCCTATTAGCGGTGCTGTGCCTTTCTTGCGCCTGCCGAGCAAGCCGAAATGATGGAACCAGGAACCAGGGCGGGGGCATGGGGAAGAACCAGGGCGGGTCGCCCCAGAGACGTGAACTGAAGCCAGGAAGTACCTGTGTTCAAGTGCCTGTGGCGGCTTGCCCTGGCAACGAGTTACCATTCTACGCGGGCGAGGGCGCGCATTGAGAGGATGGGGCGTCCATTTCCGGGATAGAGATAATACACTTTGAGGCTTTCAAGGGTTTGCATGGTGTGTTGTAATTGGCGGCGGTTGGCACCGCCGCGCACTAATGCTGTGCCACCATCCAGCGTAATCAAGGTATCTCCGCATAGTAGCTCGTAGCTGAAGGGGTTGTAGAGGCACAGGCTTTCGGGGGTATGGCCGGGGCTGGCGATGACGCGCCAATCGAGGTGGTTTGGTAGGCCGCTGACATCCTCTAACCAGATATCGACCAGTTGCGACTGGCGCTCATAGGCGGGCGCGAAGAGATCAAGGTGATGCAGCACACCTGGCAGGCGCGCCTGGCTGAACATGTGACCGACGAATTGCGATACGCCCGCTCCCCCAATTCCTCCCCTATCCGCCCGGCTACCGGCAGCCGCCGCGCGCGCACTGTGCTGCGCGGCATTGCAGGCGGCAACAGGCGCGCCGGTGGATTTGCGCAGCGCGTCCGCTCCGGCGGTATGGTCGGGGTGCAGGTGGGTCAGCACAATCAAATCGATATCCTGGGGCTTGCGGTGTAAGAAGCGTAGCAGGTAGGAGAGCAGCAATTGCGCGTTGAGAACGGAGCCGGGATCGACGACGATGAGGCGCTCCTCGTTGATGAGGTAGGTATTTGCCATGGAAAAACGATCTGTGATGACATGGACATGACGTGGCCGTTGTGCCACTGGCTGAAATGGCGATTCGTTTTCAATGGCGATGTCCAAATTGCTCCTCCCTTTGCGTAAAACTTGATCTATCCTATCATTTTGGGAGAGCGGCATTCAAGCTGAAAATTGGTCAAATTAGTAGTTTTATTTTGGAAAAGTCTATGGTACAATACAATCGTGGTTAAGCATTAGCATTAGGTAGGAAATATCGAGGCCCTGGTTTCGCTCCGTCACCTGGAAACTGGTAAAACTGCCTGGCAGGAGAAGTCCGATGACTTCCTTGACCACCATGAGATATAATGTCTGCGCGCTGTTAAGCGCATGCATTTCTCCTGACACGTCAACTCATTTCAACGCAACCATTTGTTGAGGCGGAGCGAAAATCAAAGAAGGGAATACCTACCCATGATGTCCAATGAGGGATACTCCGATCGTATCCTCACCTGTCGCGACTGCGGACAGGATTTTACATTCACCGCCGGCGAGCAAGAGTTCTACGCGAGCCGCGGCCTGACCAATGACCCCAGCCGTTGCCCGTCGTGCCGGGCTGCCCGTCGCAGTGGCGGCGGCGGAATGTCTTCGTCTCGCCCGCGGCAGAACACCGGCGAGTCCTACGAGACCACCTGCGCCGACTGTGGCCGACCTACCTCCGTGCCATTCATCCCCCGCGAAGACCGCCCGGTCTATTGCAGTGACTGTTTCCAGATGCATCGCGCTCCCCGCGCTGGCGGACGCAGCGACTCACGCGGCGGCTATAGCAGCAGCAGCGGCTACGGCGGCGGTGGCTATGGCAGCGGCGGCGGACGCAGTGGCGGTCGTGATTCGCGCGGCGGTGGTCGCGATTCACGCGGCGGCGGTCGCGACCGCTGGTAGTAACCGACGCGAGCAATCGCACATGAAAAGTGAAGAGGGCGACCCGTAGGGGTCGCCCTCTTTATGTTATACTACAGATTAGTGATGCGACATATTGTTTAAGCCCATATGCTGAAAGTGTATACAAACGCCACATTTGGAAAGGCTATCTGGTGTACAAACGACCCAATATACCAGTTTTATGGTACGTAAGTCCTAAAAGCCCTTGACGAGAACAAAATTTTCCGTGTACAATCGTATTTAGTGAGATTCTGTTTCTCAAAAAAGCTAAAAAATTCGTTCATTCAATTATCTCGAATCTATTTAGGGAAGATTAAAGTAAATAATGTAATACTATTAGTATTTAATATAATGATCCTATTTTCCGAAAAATGAGTCACATGCTTATAATCATTTGAAATACTGCTTCTCAGAATATTTGGGATATATCTGGAGATTGTGAAAAGTTTACAAATGACCTTTCCAGGTAGAACTCACAGAAATAAGAGTAGGAAGATGAGTATTGACATTGTGGAGTTTTTAATGAGAAAAGGAGGGTTAAGGTTATGGTAAGTAATGAAAATCCAACCTCGCCTTCCGTTGCCTCGTTTTTTTCAGGTATTGGCGGTTTTGATCTAGGTTTCGAACGAGCTGGATTTCACATTACTATGCAGTGTGAAATTGATCCATTTTGCAATGATATTTTGACCAAGCATTGGCCAACAGTTAAAAGATACAAAGATATTCGAGAGGTGAGCTATGCAGATGTCCCTTCCTCTGATGTCTGGGTTGGAGGATTTCCGTGCCAAGATGTCTCGTTGGCTCGAATGGGGGCGAGAAAAGGGCTTAAAGGCAAGCGCTCTAGTCTCTTTTACGAATTTGCTCGGCTTATTGGAGAGGGTTTGCCCTCAATTATTGTCCTCGAAAACGTTGCAGGTCTGCGAAATAGTCACGGCGGACGAGACTTCCAAACCATTATTCACACATTGGCCGAGCTCGGGTATAGTGTGGGATGGCGTGTGTTTAACAGCAAATATTTCGGAGTCCCCCAATCACGTCAAAGGGTCTATATTGTTGGATGTTATCGAGAAGGGCGAGGTCCCGCAGAGATACTTTTTGAGTCCGAATGCAGCAACGGGAATGATGCGCCGGGCGGACAGGATGAAGAGGAACTTATTCCCACCTTTAAGACAAGCTTTGGAGATCTTAGCAAGGGTCCCATTGTCCAGGGACTTGCATACTGTCTCTACGCCTGCTCAGCCAGACACACAGGCACAGACTGGAGCAGAACCTACGTTACTTACCCCGATGGAAGGGTCCGACGGCTAATGCCGGTCGAATGTGAAGGGATACAAGGTTTCCCTACTAACTGGACTCTTCCAACAAAAATACCTGATGATGTAGAAAAGCTAGACACAATACGTTATACAGCGCTGGGAAATGCGGTTACTGTTCCTGCTATTGAGTGGCTAGCGAGAAGAATACAACCAGTTCTTCACCGTATGAATATGCCAAAAGTTATGAAAGAGGAGATGAACTTAGAGGTTGATTTGCAAACTCTGCGTTCCGGCGTTCTAGCAAGTTAGAGTCCGGCCAATCCGTTGTTTTAGCTGGAAGGTATCTTCTTGGTATCTCTCCTACAACCTGTTGTAAGTAGTCGATGCTAAATTCAGGTTCACGCAAATTATTTTTAGCTGCTTCAGACAACTCGATATAATACTTCCCCCCTCGGGACACTATCAAAAGGATTCCTTCATCAAATGCCCAGTGATGAAGTTTGCACAGAGTTACTCCATTATATATTTTGTCGAGATCGTATACAGCCCAGGGTAATATATGAGCAGCATCAATACCCGGCTTGTCGTTGCATTTAGTTGCAGGAA
>JADEYI010001166.1_pt1 | contig 22787 bp, 26 predicted proteins | sample 8542331 | NCBI WGS metagenome assembly JADEYI01 (sample SAMN16510988, study PRJNA670497) | mine drainage metagenome | isolation source: biofilm near Copperflume 1 | place: Germany: Marsberg coppermine Kilianstollen | collected 2018-02
ACTCGCCAGATCCAAGCAAGACCCAATCAACCGTGGGCACGGTGCTCGGTATTTGTACCGCCCCCCGCCAGCCGCTCAGACACTGATGCATGCATACAAAGGGCCGACAAATCTTGTTGCAACCTCATGAAATGCATGGGGAATGGAAGACAGCCTGAAAATTGTGATCAGCAAGGCGTTGCAACAATTGTGTGTATATATACAACAGCAAATGCTGCAGGATCGTGCACTGCAAGCTGAATGGCCCGCAATCCATGCATACCACAACTGACATCTTGTCAAGCCCCTCTCAAACGCTGGAAAATGTGAGCGCCATCCCACCAAAAGGACCTTGCGATCACTCATGTCTGACACTCCAGCAACAGGGCCAATGCAGGGATGCTACTGGCACATGAATTCGGGGAACAGCATGACAAGTCCCCCGCTGCAGAGCAAAGACCCGGTACCTGACAAACCTGCCCAGAGTGTCCAAAAGATCAGCATCTGCCAGAATGGAAGATGCAGATTCAGATTCAAAAGAAACATAGAATCTGCAGGGTCTCATTGTCATTGTTCCCCTGAGGGCACACCTTGTAGGACCAGAAGACGTCCCCCGGCCTGACAGGGGGAAACCTGACAGCGACCACCACCTCAGGCCCCCCAGGATCCCCCGCCGCCAGAAAGTCCTCCACGGGTCGCCACCTGGCAGAGCCACCTGGCTTCAATGTCTGCACCTGCAGAGCACAAACACCTGTTGAGCACAGCCTGGGCAGGACAACAAATTCACTGATGTGCACATGTCCTCGCTGGTGCAATCTGTGAACCAGTTTCCTACCCAGTGCCTCTGTTATAGGAAAGCAGGCAAAGGAAATCACTTCAAAGTACCTGTGCAAGCCAAGGAAAGCATGCTGCCTTTCTCAGGAGCACCTTTTCCACAGCCAGAGATCTGCATTCTTCTGGAGAGATCTGCATTCTTCTGGAGATAGTGTCACTAAAGGGGCGTCGGGCGCACCTCTGCGCCGGCTGCCATTAGGAGTGTTGCCAGGTCAGACTCGAGGCCGCGTTCGCGCGTCAGCACCAGGTTGCCGCCCACAGTTGCCGCCGCGCGCACCTGAAGCAGGCAGCACGAGAAAATATCTCACTGAATCAGTGACACGAAGTAGTCGATAGTCACTGCTGACACGCTCTTAGCTTTTGTGGACGCATGTCACTGTAACTTGTTGCAAGGTTGGTATCATTTCATGGAGCAATCAGCTCTGACTAATTGACCACAGATGGGAGCAACAGAAAAAACATTGACGCAAGTTGCAGCAGCAGAGCTTTTCCAATGACGGCCTGCCACAATGCATTGCGCGGCAATTTTACAGACAGCAGTAGGAGGTTTGTGCAGAGGTCATGCCTGGTTGCCAGCGATCCGCTGCAGGTGTTTTGCCAGGGGCACCCACACAGGCGCAGGGTCACAGCTCGGCTTTGCTGCAGAGCTGCCGTCTTGCATGCCCAGCAGCCATCTCACTGCGCTGGCCACAGAGCCGCTGCCGCTGCTGCTGCGGGGCAGCTGCCGCTCCGGCTGCCCGTTTCGGCAGCTGGGCAGCTGTGGTTGCCCGTTCGGGCAGCTGCCGGGCGCCTGCCGGGCAGCTGCGCCCCGGCTGCCATCTGCGCCGCTGCTCTGGCCTGATTTGGCGCTGCTGCTGCTGCTGCTGCTGCTGCTGCCCAGAAGGCAGTCAATCAGCTCCTCTTGTGTGATGGCTGCACCGATCAGCAGTCCGCCATCCTGCATGCCAAAACAGCAAGGGGCTCAAACATAGGAATCCAACAGGTGATAAATTGCTCCAAATGAGCACCTAGGGACTCGCATGTGCGCGCTGCAAGTCTAGGCTAACAACTACAGACTTCTCAAGCGTGGGATTCTTGTTCAATTCCATATTTCAAAATCCAGTCAATTTGGACTCAGAGTCGCGGCGGGTTCCTTTGCTAACTGTCCGCAACAGAATGCCAGTGCACTTTGGTGGCCCCAGCCGCACAGTAGCCTTGGACGAGTTCAGCAAATGCCTCCACTTAATGGAGACTGTGTGACACACCGCAATCCCCAAAGAAAGATGCTTTGCTCACCTGACTCGTCTCAAGGACGCGCAGCTCTGCAACCTTAGTCACATCGATTATGGTCCCCTGATGCCCGCTCGGCCAGTCCTTGTACACCCCTGCGCCGGTGTTTCCGGCCACAATTCTCATCGGCAGCGGCTGTCCTGAGCGTTCCCTACCGCCGTGCCTTTTTTGGCCGAGAGCCTCCAGCAGCTGCCCGAGACTCCTTGGGGCTGCCCAGGCCTGCCCGGCGCCCGTCACATGCACCGCATCGCCGCAGGCCGCCTGCACATTGGAACAGTTATTTTGGTGTGAGGACTGTTGCTTGCTACCCCAAAAAAATAAGGACCGATGCACTACTCAGCACTTCAACAACAGGCACATGTCGGAAATGCTTTGACTTCTTATCACACAGAGACGAGCCTGTGCAAATATCGAAATATCGACCTGCTAGTAATTCAGAATGTCCAATAACCAGCAGGTGGGGTGTTTGAGGAACCCTGTGACAGGAATGCATTTTGCGCATGCATCATATGAACGCTCCCTGTGGCCTGCCAATGCATCAATCGCATGCATGCAAGCAATATTACGCACTGAAAGCGCTCTGCAGAGTCCAAGAAAAACGGTGTATCAGTATAATTATAATTATAATTATTATTATACGCTTGGTCCAGCCCTCAGGGCTAGGTGCGCTGCAGCAACCTCTCAATGAAATCCTCTCCAGCCTTCTCTGTCTGTCTGTGTCTAAACAGTATGTTAAGGATGAAATGGAGGCATCAGAAGGCGAGGCACACCTTGAGCTTGACATGGTCCTTGAGCCAGGCTGGCATGGTGATGTCATCGGGCAGATCTGTGGGCGCATCCGGGCCGTGTGACATGGCAGCCGCATCCCTCACCCCCAGATCCTCCATATCAACTCCCTTAGCAAAGCTCTGCACGCAGGGGACATGACGCATCAGAACAATCGATTTCATCCACTGTGTCCACATGCATCGCTAAAGAAAAGCATTGACAAGAGAAGCTGCTTGCGTCACAGCAACCAAGTGCCGCCCTGCAGCTCTCATAGGGCTTGGCCGTGTCTCCCGTGTACATAATATGAACACTGAAGATACAGCCAATCCCTACAATGAGCCCAGGGTCGCAAGTTGGTGGCAATGATACAAGATCAGCTCGCAGCCAGTCTTGCCATGAATAGAAAGCAAGCTTGCTTCATTTGGCTTGGACAGCTGGCATGAAGTCCTGCCAAACCCATCAATTTCCAACCGAGTACTAAGGCAATTCATTGTCCACCGTCTGAAATAGCTCCTGGACCTCACTCTCAATGGTACTACTCTACAGTCCTCTCCACGTCGCTATACACAACACACACTGGATGCTGCAAAGGTGTAGAACCCTGCACAAACCCGTGCTCCAAAGTCTCACCTCACAAGATAGGAGTCATTGCAAAAAAGTGGTCACTTGTCTAATTTTTCTAATTTTTCCTAATGCCCTGTCTTCAAGAAGATGACATGGTATCCATTTTGGGGAGTCAATGGCTTTTTCTCAGGTAGCAGCCAGTGCAGTAGCTGTTCCTTTAAATAATGCTCCAAATGCCACGTGCTTTCAAAGCGGCAGAGATTTGAAATGATACGATACACTACCAATACCAGGGGTGTTTCCGGCTTGTATTTGTCATCGTTCCCCCTGTGAATGTGGATTTTTGGCTTGGACTAGACCAATCTGGCCCCGATCTGCACGCCCACACAAGCTCTAACTATCATAGTGGTATCTGAGTAGTGATTCACCTTGCATGCGTCCAAGATTGGCCGATACCCGGTGCAGCGGCAGAGATTGCCGTCCAGAGTCTTCTCCATTGCAGCAGCGTCCGGCTGGCAGTCGTCGCTTAGGTGAGCCTTAGTCAGGGCCGCGTGGCAGGCCACCGCCATGCCAGGCGTGCAGAAGCCGCACTGCGAGCCATGGAACGCCGCGATACGCTCTGCGCGCAGTGCACGCCAAGTTTGGTTGCCCCCTTTCGATCTCGACTTAATATATGCATTCACCAAGGCTGATTCCCTTTTTCAAATCCTGGATGTTGCTCTTGTGGTGCTTGTAGCAGGATATGTCAGAGTGCAGTCCAACAAACAGAAGCCAAAGGGTGCCCCTCTTATTTAGGACAGGACTTCATATCCTGATCTCAGCAATCCCAAGATGCAAGGTCTCTAGACCGCATCTGCGAAGGCGCTTATCGATTTTGCCACAAGATCGCAAGTACAACAAACATACTGCATCAGCGAAGGCATCACACTACTGAGTCTTTGAGGAGACTTTGATTGGATATAGAGGTAGGTTCTGCGCTTGTCCAAGGGTGTAGCTAATAAACATGCCTTGCACTGGGTTGAAGCCCTTGACGCAGTCGCCCAGTCCTTCAACTGTGACTACAGAGCTGCAGTCCAGGGAGGCCACTGGCGCCAGGCAGGCATTGATGCACTTGACGCTCACCTTTCCTGCATGAACAATCCGATGCTTGTCACAATCCGATGCTTGTCAAGGCCGGCAAAATTCAAGGCCGAAGGCAATACATGCAGCACATCTGCAGCCACATCTGCCGCGCTGCTTTTGAACTCTTCTCCGAGCTCTGAACTGCACCGCTACACTTGAGGGCACCATTATAGTCGTCGTGCTGCTGATGTCAACATGAAAGCTTGACATAGCAGCCACCAAGACAGAAGCATTTTTATCGCATTGGGTACAGCACGATGCATGCATGCCAGATGATACACCTCAGAAGCCAGCCACAAGCTGAAGGGTGATAACTGTGGATGACAGTACAATATGCAAGGTACATGCGGAAGAAGGAGATTGCGCAAGGGCACCTGAGGCGGAATCCAGGCGATACACCTCCACAGAACACGATCCGCAGCCTCCCTCGCCACAGGCGCTCTTAGTGCCCTGAAACAAGCAGCCAGGCTTTCCTTGGCAGCAATGTGAGAGCGACAGATGCAGGTTAGATGGCCCGCAAGATTCCAAAACGTTCTGATTCCTTGCTGTGTCGTTCTTAAGCTCCGAGCAAGACGGGATGATGTCAAAGACACAAACGGTCGTCCTACCGATGCCGACTACTCAGTGTACGATATCACTTATATTGCGAATCAGACGCAAAGAACTGTCAGATGTACGAATCAGACATATACTGTACCGTGTAAGGCGTGCAGCTGCGGAGATAGTCGAACAACGTTGCAGAAGGCAGCTGGTCTCGGTCCAAGGCATGCTTCTGGCCATTGATGGCAAAGACAATGTCTTGGTCAGGATATTTGGTGAAGATCGCACTGGCTACCATAACTAAAGCTTGTATCACAACAAATTCTCGACAAGGGCGTGGGTGTGCGTGTTGCGGTAGCTCCTGTGCGGCATGCCCTGAAGGCTTCGCTGAATACTTTGCGTCTAGCGTTGCCAGTTCCACAGCTTCATTAAGAGCTCTGGCTCTTGTGCAGATTGAAGCAATTCTTATTGAGTCTATTGTGAACAATGCGATCAAGAATTTGTCCCAAATGACTGCATTACCAATGGTATCGTGGCGGAACAATGCCATTGTGTTTGAATTTGTCACTCGACAGCTTGAAGTTTGTCCGACTTCCCATGCTTTAGAAGTGTTTCGAAATGCTAGACTAGAGCATATCACTTGTGGATGAGGCGATAATTACATCATATGCATGGAAATGTGGATCCGTTGTTTGCACAACTGATGTCACTGCGGCTAGGCCTAGGCCTCCGGGCCTTGAAGGTGAGTCAAGTTGAGTCAAGAAGTCTTTGGACTCAGAGTGCCAAGATGGTCCACTATGGTATTTTGCGCGGCTATTAACTGCTGCTGCCAAGCCTGCTGCCCAAGAACAAGCATGGCAAAATTGCCGAAAGCAATCTTGTGACTTGGCAAAGTCCTCGAGGTCCAATGCGGCACATGGGCTCCACGTGCTCAATGTAGGCTGAACGGTAGCCTAGAGATCAATCTTCTGCTGGGCTCAGACAAGGAAGACTGATGCCGCATTGTCCCGATCGTGCTTCCGTAAACTAAGACGGTACCCTACGAACTGACGTCAACAATGTTGCTGTATAAAGAACTTTCAGCATTGAGCCTATGGACGTTGACGTCAAAAGGACACTCCGCTGCCCCCTTCCCGCAAAGGCTCGGTGCGATCTTGATTACTGCAGGATATTAAATTGCAGAGATGACATGCACCATCTTCCGTATGAAGAAATTGTTCGTATGGGTTTGCGGGGCAGGGACGCAACCTATCCTTCTGTCTCAGATCAAGCACATGCAGCAGCAGGGGCCCTGTCCGTAATCAAGGTATGATATGCCAGCAGAAGTAAAACTATATTCCGTGTAATCCTCTTCACAAAGGAATTTCTGTCAGAACCAGGACAAGTCGCCTGAAAGTTTTAACCTCTTTCTTTCTGTGATGCAGGCGCATCAGCAGTTTCAGAGAGCGTTCAACGGCCAAAAAAGCTATCACTTGCAGAATCTCACCCGGAGCTTGCCCACCAGTGGCACCCCACCAAGAGCGGCAACAGGAGGCCCGAAGACTTCACTGCTGGAAGCAATGTCAAAATCTGGTGGCTGTGCTTAGAGAACTGCTCATCGTGCGGCAGTGTGCATGAATGGCAGGCCGTGATCAAAGACTGCACAAAGGCAGGCAACCCAACAGGCTGCCCCTTCTGCTCAGGTCGCCGCGTCTGCGTCTGCAGCTCTTTGGCAGCTAAGCGGCCTGACCTGATGGCACAATGGGACTATGCAAGCAATGAGGGCCAGGATCCCAAGCAGATCGGCATGTTTTCCCATGAAAGGGTGTCCTGGATGTGCCCCGAGCATGGCACATGGCTAGCCATTGTGCGAGACAGGAGTGCTGGCAGTGGCTGTCCAGACTGCGCACAACTAAACAATCCAAGAAATGCTGTAAAGCGGGGCCTGCTCAAGGTTGAGCACCCAGAGCTGGTCGCGCAGCTGCACCCCACAAAGAATGAGCACCTTGACCTTGACAAGGTCACCAGCGGCAGTAAGAGGAAGGCGGTGTGGGTGTGCCATGAACGCAAGAATGCCCCTCCTAGATGCACCCATGCCCATGAGTGGCTTGCTGAGATTGCTAGCCGCACTAGCCTGGGACGTGGTTGCCCTTTCTGCTCTGTTTTAAAGGTCTGCCCGTGCAACTCTTTGGCTGTGAAGGCGCCGGAGGTTGCCGCGCAGTGGCACCCCACTCGCAATGGTGACAAGCGGCCTCATGATGTTGGCGCTTACAGCAATTTGATCGTGTTGTGGCAGCATGTCAGTGAGCTGACGGGTGAAATGCATGAGTGGAAAGCAAGACTTGATGGTCGTGTGCTTACCTGGGAGGCTGAGGGACGCTTGAGCTGCCGTCAGTGCAGAAGGGAGGAGCTGCCGGAGCTTATCAAGAGATAGTCCTCAGTCTCACCAATCATTGCACAACTCGCAACGCAGCCCTGTCTCCCAGCGTGTCGCTTGCAGTCACCTCTAGGTCTACCTTTCTCCCTTACCGCGATCTACCGAGGACGGACTTTGCGCCAGTGAATTTCAAAGATCCCAAGCGGTTTCTTATGCGGCATGTTCAGCAGTAAATTTGTGGACTGTTTACGGAGCGCAATAAGACGCTACTGGTGTCAGCCCTGGCCAGTTTCATGGTTCATGCGGCACATTTGGATGTGCGCCATTAATGCAAGAGGACTCTTATCAGCGCATGCATAATGTCTTGATCTCTACGATGACTTGTGGCGTGCTAGTGAGACGCTGGCACGCAGCACGTGCTATCCTGTGCCAGCGATGAGCGTTACTGCTTACCTTGTGAATAGCGTGTGATTGGGGACGAGCGCCATCTAGTTTTGGAGCGCTGTGCAGTCCAACCGGTACAAACACCCTGCAGACACTGAGAGTTTATTTGAGACCATGCAGCACTTCATGGAGTGCCAGAAATTTGACAATGCCTATTTTGCATATTTTTCATAGCTAGCTAGCTAGCTAGTAGCTAGTGATAGTCTATAGATTTCTGATAGTTGGGGGATAGTTAATTTGATCTCGTTTTAACTTCCCTCCTACTAGGAGGCTCCTAGCTAGGAAGGAAGAGCCATTAGCTATAGCTAGTGGCCTTCCTGTGTAATCAAGAGTTCATTTACAGTCTAGTTACAGTGCAGGTGTCTGAAGGAATTCATTGGTAAAAGCTTGCGCAGACTCGCAATTGCATGCATGCCATGCGCCGATTGGCAACTTTTGAAAGCATCGCAAGGACTCCAAAGTACACAGAATCCCGCGCGGGGATTGGGTCATGACCCAATCAAGTTGATCAACTTGAAATTTATGCAATGCCTCAGATGCAGCAGAAGCAGTAACACTATCAACAGCATCTGCTACATGAACAGTTACAATTGAAGACCTGCCAGACCGTATGACAAGCAGTGTATCGGGGGATAGCAGAGCTCTCTGCACAGAGGTCACATGCATGCATATGCACCACATGGGCTCCACGTGCTCATTCTTCTTGAACCAATTCAATTGTGCTCGCATACTCCCGATCATGCTTCCGCACACATTTTCTTCGAAGAATTTCATAATTTGTAGACAACAAAATGCTGCTCATTAAGAATTTTTTAGGATTGAGCTCAAGGATATTGACAGAACTTTCCGCTGCTTCCTTCCCACGACACCTCGGTGCGATATTCTTAAGTGGTATATCCTGCAAATCATGAATAAAATACTGGGAACGATTGTTCTGGACTGATGTTTGCGTGGGTCCTGCAGGCCAGGCAGCTGGTGGGTCCTGCTGTCTCAGATCAGGCAGATGCAGCACGACCCTCATTAGCAAGAATGGTATGATTGTGTCGGCACGGAAGACATTAACTGACTGCATGGAATTTATCAATAGTATTGTGTACCTGTGAAAGCGGCAAGACGGATGGCCTGGTGCTCATTCTCTTTCTTGTTGTGGTGCAGCCGCACCAGCAGTGTCACAGAGCGTTCCACGGCCTCAAAAGCATTCACTTGCAGAGACTCACCCAGAGCTTGCCCGCCAGTGGCACCCCGCCAAGAACGGCGAAAGGAAGCCAGAAGACTTCACTTCTGGGTCCGCTGCCAAAGCTGTGTGGCTGTGCCCAGAGGCCTGCTCATCATGCGGCACTGTGCATGAATGGGAATCAACGCCAAATAGTCGCACAAGGGCAGGCAACCCAACAGGCTGCCCCTTCTGCTCTGGGCGAAGCATCTGCAGATGCAGCTCGTTGGCAGCCACACAGCCTGACTTGATGGCGCAATGGGACTACGCAGGCAATGAAGGCTTGGATCCTGAGCAGATTGGCGTCAGCTCCCATAGGAAGGTGTCCTGGGTGTGCCCCCTTCATGGCGCATGGCTAGCCACTGTGGGAGACAGGAGTGCTGGCACTGGCTGTCCAGACTGCGCGAATCCTGAACAATCTAGGAAATGCTGCAAAGCGGGGCCTGCTTAAGGTTGAGCACCCAGAGTTGGTCGCGCAGCTGCACCCCACAAAGAATGAGCACCTTGATCTTGTCAAGGTCACCAGCGGCAGTAAGAGAAGGGCGGCGTGGGTGTGCCATGAACGCAAGAACGCCCCTCCTGGGTGCACCCATGCCCACGAGTGGAGTGCTAAAATATATCACCGCACTGGCAGGACAAAGCGTGAGGGAAGTGGGTGCCCGTACTGCTCTGGGCTTTCAGTGTGCCCATGCAACTCTTTGGCTGTTAAGGCGCCGGAGGTTGCCGCGCAGTGGCATCCCACGCGCAACGGTGACAAGCGACCTGATCAGGTTGCCGCCTTTAGTAATCTCGTGATGTGGTGGCAGCATGTCAGTGAGCTCGGGGGTGAATTGCACGAGTGGAAAGCAACAGTACCATCGCGTGGCGTGCTGGGAGGCAGAGGGACGCCTGAGCTGCCGTCAGTGCAGAAGGGAGGAGCATCAGAAGCTGATCAAGAGGTAGTGTTGAGACCTCGCGATATAACTTTACCTGGTGTAGAACGTTTGCAAAGTCTGATGTGTACAGATTCTGCTAAGACAAGAAGGCAGCCCATCCTTGACTAATGTGATCGGAGTCACTCAGACGATCTTTAGCTATTTGAATCGGCACCAACCTTGTTTGCATGCATTTCTGGACCAGAGCAGTATTAAGGCTGCCATGTTCTGACGGAATGCGCAGACACTTAAGTATGTGATATGTAGATGGGCAGTGACAGACTGCCTGCAACACCAATGAGCCTCAGGTGGCTCCCACAAGGTCTCGTAAATGGGTCTCGTAATTTAATAATAATAATAAGTCGTGGTCCCTGCGCTGGCAGTGTGCCATTGAGACACAGAGTTTGCGCTTCTAGATCCAGCAATGCACAGTACTGACTAGTCAGCCTGAGACCGTATTTGGCAGTGGGTGGAAAACGGGCCGTAGATAGTATGGAGCAGTACTAGCCTGGCCTGACAAGCTGCCTATTGTTATCCACCCTGACAAGCTGCATATCCTAACGCACCCTACAGAGAAGAGAAGGCTTGTGCACATGTGTATTTTAATCCTACTTGCACTTTTAAATGGTAAATTTTACTTGTCTTGCAGACCTTGCACAAATTTTGAGACTTGCATAGCGGCTGCACAGCTCTTAAGCATATGCAAAGCAACCCCCCCTGATTGATAGTGGCAGCTGCAAAGTCGGTGTAACAGCACTTATTTAACAATCAAATAATACTATCAACTTCCTGCATGTCAGGAGCCGTTTTGACCAGAATAAATGACTTGCATGCAATGGCGCACTGCATCATGAGACAGCATAAAAAGAAGTGTGACCCTTAGTGGTCAACTTGACGGTGCTACCCAGCTGGCGACTGCAGTAGGCCTACCAGAGCTGATGTCTGTAGCACTTTCCGAATGGCAGTGTTCTGGATGTAGATCTAATGTGTGAGCAGCTGAAAGTGAAATCACTAGACAGTCAGGAGTCTGTCACCTTTACGAGGCCAACATCACCATAACACCCTTTAAGGGGATGTCAAAAGATCATCAAGTAATCTTTAATACCCCCTCCCACGTAGGACTGAATAAATAATCATTGATCTTCCCTTGTCACTGGTCTCCGAGGTTAATTAGTCATCAGAGCTGGGAATGCGCGGCGGCTGCGTCGATGGTATAGTAGGAAAAGTATTAACTCTCACAGAATTCTGCTGACCAGTCTTCTTAAGGGGTCAATAACCTAGGACATTAAGGGCATTAAATTTACAGCTCAGAGTGCACAGCGTTGGCGCTGCCGGCGAGCTTGGCAAGGGTCAGCGCCAGCGCTTTGATGCCCCTTTCAATGTCCCCAGGGGTCGCGAACTCGTCGGGACGGTGGCTCCAGCCGTTGCGGCAGGGGATGAAGATCATGCCGGTGGGGGCGAAACGCGCCATGAAAAGGGAGTCGTGGTATGCTCGGCTGACCAATCGCTTGTGGCTCGCTCCCAGCTCCTCTGCCGCCTCTGCGGCTGCATTGATAACCTGCAGCACCCACCAAGAAGCATGTGTCAGTGCATGTCTGACTTTAACAACGTTACTTTGTTCCCGCTAACAGAAGATTCGTTCAAGCCCGGGGCTGAGCGCGCATGTCGCAGCCACAGCAGTTTGGGACTGCACAGAAGCTCCACATGCTTGTGCATGTTGCACTGCAATGCACGGGATACTGTCATACTCTGAAGAGCGCCCGCTCTAGATCCCTAGGCTCAAGGGCGCTAATTGCTTCGGTTTCCGGCAAGGATGGCTTGAAAGATTGAACGGTACACGGGAGAAAGTGGAGGGGCTTTCAGAAAGAATGTGGTGTGTCAGTGAGATGGCGTAACCTGGTCGCTGCAGGTGGCAGGAGCGTCCTGGTTGATCATCTCCACTCGGTGCCTCACCTTGCGCCTGGCAGCCACCTCCTCCACTGTCTGCACGCAGAACATGGCCTGATATTTCTGATTGTCCATGCATGTGCGCCCGCGTGTAAATGGGCCTCGCTCGAGTCAAGTGAGTTTAACAAGCGGTGTGATCTGTGACAGAAGTTGCTTGTACCTCGCCAGCAGGCTGCACCTTGGACTCTCTAGGACGGTGACTGAGGTAATGGGGATGGTACGCGCGAAACTGTGCAGAGTCATTTGCAGGACAGAGTGCTCAACATGAGTCAACATTGATCAACATGAGACTCAACATGAGTCACAGTGGCTACATTGTTTGCATGTGGATCACTGCCCTAGCGATTCAAAATCTCTCGACTCGCTTCAGACAATTCGCAAGGAGCACGCTATGCACAGCCTGCCATGCAGGCTTTGCACCCACTTCCCCAAATCGGAGCCCTTCTGCAAGCATGGAGGCCACAACGTCCACATGGGAGCAGGTGCAATCCCTGTGGGCAGACTGCTGCCGTGCACCAACACTCATGGCAGAGCCCAGAGAGATGGCCACAGGCATGCAACCCCTGGTGGAGATAAATACCTCTTGCGCCCGAAAGAAACCCCTGGGGCCGTACCTTGAGGACAGATGCCACGATGGCGTCACGGCGCGCGGCGTCAATATCGCGAATGTCGATTTCCAGCTTGGCCTCGCGCGGCACGCTGTTCACCGTGTTGGGGCCGATCTCAAACAGCCCTGCCGCCAGCACAGCAAACTTGAATATCTGAGTTTGTAGTCACATGCAGCAAACGTCTCGATGTCCCCTTGTCAAGCCCTTCCACCTACACTCTGCATGGATGCTTGGTCTCCTGAAACATGTCACATTGGACGCAAACCATGCCGACAAATGACTTGTCGCCAGGGCAAAGCTTCCTAGCAACATCCCTGCATGCTGCTATGCTCCTAAGGATTTTTGCCGAGATCTGCATGCTACGGTGCAGGAAATTGCAGGGTGGAGAGTAGGAGGACAAGTCTGGATGAGCAAAAGTCACCGGTGGTGCCGACGGCGTCGATGGCGCCGGTTTCCAGCACCAATGCCTCCACGGCCAGCGCCACCTCAGCAGCCGCCAGGCCCGCATCATTCCTGCACAAGGGTGAAAGACCAATCGACCCTGATGGATTCGTTTCTGATCACCCTTGGATTCATTCATCACACCATCTCTCTGGGCGGTATGTATTCCATCAGGCCAAGTGAGTGCAAAGGCAAATGGACTAGAAGTCAATGGGCCGAAAAGGAGCAGTGCAATGTAAGACGATATTCAGCCTATCAACAGTTGAGGGCCTCTTGGCAAATCACAGGGAGGCATCTCTTATGGTACATGCAGGCTTGCCTCTTAGCTTACTGAGCTGAGACTTTAAAAAGGGTCTGCGATTAATATATCTGAGGCACACAAGAATACAAAATTTCCCAAAACGGAGTGACCTTGTAAACCCAGCATCACCCGATTGGCACACCTGTAGCGCAATCATCCCCTGCTGTGCTAGCACTTTTCTTGTTCAACCAAGAAATTCATCATGCGCACCTGTAGGGCATGAGCAGCGCGCCCAGGTGTTGTTCCCCATCTTTGACCCCCCAAATGCCTGCTTTCTTGCTGACATCTCTTCAAAGGGGTTCTAATGTCAGGGTTATGACCCCCTGACCCTGCGTACCTGTAGGGCATGAGCAGCGCGCCCGCGTGGCCGCCGTCTCCCGAGAAGAACACGCGCAGCGCAGCAGGAGCCGCGATGGCCGTCACGATCCCGAGCTGCGTTCCCTCCGCCTCCAGCAGAGGTCCCTGTCCACGTTTATAAAATCTCAAAGTCCAGGAGAATTTCAGAAGTGATTGCAGACACATTGTGGATAATTCAACGCCTCAGTTTGTAAACCTGCAAAGTGGTTCAATCTGCAGCAAAACATCATTTAGAACACATTTCTCATGTTGATACGCAACCTCTGGAGCCTAGGCAGGCAACTCCCGAAGGATAAACGATCACCTAGCTTCTGCCCAAGCTGTTGCCATCAAGGACGCTTTGCTCAGCACAAGCATGCAAAGCATGCAGGTATTAATGCAAACAACTCCGCCCTGCCTTGAGTTTGGGCCTCAACATGGTTATGGGCAAGGATAGAGAAGCTAGGGTCAACCTGCTCGATGTGCAGCTCCACAAATGCTTTGACTGCCCCCTCCTTGACCAGGGTGCCGTCCAGGATCTCCTGTTATCACAAGGCGCAATTGCCATCAGCAAATACAAGTGTGCTCATCCTGGAGCAGCCAGGCCTGTTAAATTTCAACCGCAAGTGCATTAGCTGCACTGCATGCTGCTAAAACTGCGCTGCTCGGAAGCATCACAAACCCAGCAGTGATCAGCCTCTATTTACAAGCTGTATCTGCCCCCATGATGGGACGTATATGAACTGATCCACTCTCATGTTGTATACTTGAATGTAAAACTGGCAGGCAGGTATTCAGAGAGCATGGTGCAAGCAGACCTGGTGGCTGCTGCCGCCGTAGCCTGCCGCAGTGCTGGCCTCTTGGAAGGACGTCCCATTCACATCCAGCTTCTCATCTAGGAGCGCCGCCGTCAGCTCTCCTGCCATGCCCCGGCTGCATAGCACATTTGGGGGTCTTCAAAATACCCTGAAGCCAGAAACTGCAGAGTGAAACTTTCTGCAGACCGGCTCTGAGGACAGGATGATTGCCATAAGTGCCAGCTACTGCTGCTGATCCCTCAGGACTTCTGTCAAGGGATCTCAAGAGAGTGCTGCGCCTCTCGTCATTTCAAACGCAGCAGGCGCAAGTGCAGGCCCGTCAGCAACTTCGCCAACCACGACTCAAATCTCCCATCTTTTTGGTGTCCTCCACCTGCACTTCTCTGCCAAGGCAACACCGCTTCTGCGTCCATGTAGGGGCATCTCCAGGACCCCTGCCTGGAGGCACGTGAGGAGGGTGATCTAAAAGGGAACAACAGAGACTGCGGACGGCGCGCACCTGCCGATGCAGCCAAGGCCGAAGCGCGTGGGCTCCTCGCTGGTGAACATGAGCACGTCGATCGGCGCACGCGGCCGGAAGCCGGCTTTGCGCAGAGCCGCCACTGCCGCTATCGGGCCTATTACCCCCAGGGTTCCGTCGTACGCCCCCGCCAGGGGGATGGCATCGGCGTGCGACCCTGACACCACCGCGCCTGTTCAGGCACCGGCTTGCCTGGTTAGTAGCCACCTTAAGTCACTGTCCCAAGCCTCGCGAGCGCAGCGTATTGACACAAGGCTTGGTTGTGCTCAGCATGCGAGTTGAACTCCTGAACTCTACATTTTTGGGACTTTCACATGGCGCTGAGGAGACTCTCAAGTGTTGATGGAGCACAGACAGGTCCATCTGTAAATCATTTGGCTGGGACATTTGACACTGATGCCAGGCCAAATGTTGCTACAATGGGAGCAGGATGCGGCAGAACTGGAGATGGAAAATAGGCACTGTGGGCAAGTCTGGCACCTGCGCCAGGATCGCTGCCCTCCCAGCGGCCGAAGATGTTTCCCATGGGGTCCTCACGAATTGCCAGGCCAGCGGCTGTCATGAGCTCCTTCACATACCTGCAAATGAGCATACTCAATGACATAATTTCCTAGAGAAGGACAGAGGGTTGTTCGTTCTGAAGATATGTCGATCAACGGGATCAGTACTAGGGCTTACCCTCGAGCAAGCAGATCATTCTCCGTGAAGACGATCCGTGTCACCGCAGGGTTTGGATCGTCGGTGAAAGTCGCCAGATGTAAAAGCTGCAACCGCGCACCACAGGGATTTAATCATATCGCTAGGGATTGAAAACGTCTAGGTTAGGTGTGTCTGGAGGTGCGTACCTGTGAGGCAATCTCTTCCCCAGATACATCAAGGTTGATACTGTTGACAGTACGCGTCGCAATTAAAAGCACTCCAAGCAACACAGGCAGGCCTGAGGCCCCTTTCATCTGACGATCTGAGGAAGCAAGAGATTAATATCCAGCTCTTATCAAGTATGCATTCCCCCAATTACATCCAGTTTCATCGAAAGTTGTCAGTGGGGCATATTGATCTGTGAGATCGTGCAATGTTGAGGGCTGCACGTTGAATGTACGCTTGCATGCTGATTCAAATGCAGGGTCGGTCTCCATGGCGTTGCCTGCTCCGTGCGCAGCAGTACAGTAGTCCCAGGCCTGCAGACCTCCTTACTATTCACCGCTGGATTCTGCAATCAGTTTCGAGCAGAATTTACGTTTTCTCAATGGGCAGATCGCATTACACAGCGACGCCATGATGCTGGTGTGGAGTGTTGCTCGATCCTTCTGACTGGTCCTGGTATTTTCGCTCAGCCTAGTGTTTAGCCCTTTCACAGTGCACATTTCGGCGATTATCACCACGGCAGGGGACATAGTTGTTAGCGAGGTGGACGCTTCTGCCATGCCTGCAGAAGCGTCTGTCCTGGGAGGAGGCCTGACCTTGACAGAGACGGTCAAGGGAGCAGCGTCACTGACAGCACGATTTGCGTTATACCCATCTATTCTCTATAATCTTGCAAGGAATAGGTTGCAGGACAACTGGCACTGGTGGGATAAAATTACCGAGGTAGGTCTTTCAGGGCTTCCTCATCACTACTGTCGATTGGTCAGAATCGCCGCCTGTTAAAGAATCGCATAACAACGTCCACCTCAATCTTAAGTTGACAAGTGCGAACATGTGACTAGTCACACCGTGCCTAGGTTCCTCAACCAAGGTCAAAAGGTTATTTCTTCCACAAGGAAGCGGTGCTCAAGGGATTCTGCATCTTATTAACAAATAGCAGTGTAGATAATCCTGCCTGAAATCTGGCAATTAATTCTGACCACTACTCACTGTGCTTTGCTTGCTGTGCAGCACGTCATCTTGGGCGCCCTCCCCTTTGCATCCATGCTGGAAACGTTCCAGGACAAGGTGTGATGAACTACTATCGTCTGGGACAGTTTCCAAACTCACCACCGCCATGCTTAAAAAACTGCAGACTCATGGGACGATTTGGTCCATCAAGTTCCAACCTTGTGCAGAGACCAATCGAACCTATTGCTGCCTGCCTCAGGGCGTTCGCGCTGTTGTCACGCTCAATGAGGACTTCGAAGTGTTCATATCCTCCGAGCAGTACAAGGTGATCACCATCCTACGTTTGCTTCCTTCGCGCATCACTGTCCAGAGTGTTTATAAACTGTCCCCTGTGGGAGCATGCCTGAGCTGTTGTGTTCAGGCTTGCAAGTTCTGTTGCGCAGGAAATTGGCATCAGCCACCTGCACATTCCCACGGTGGACTACCTCTACGCGCCGCCAGTGAAGGACCTGCACCGCGGAGTGCAGTTCATTGCAGGTGAGGCAGCAGCATGAAAGTGGTGGGCGTATCAGGCGGGAATGCTGGTTGAGATAGTTGTGCCTATATTGGTCTCTTCCAAGCCACCAATTATTGCAAGAACACTGGGAACACGAGAGAATGATGTATTGTACATGGCGGGGCAGGCAATCGTAGGGGAAGCCCAGGTTTATGTGCCACCTACCAGGGCTCAGAGCGAGTTCCACGTTCAAAGCCCACGGCGCTTGCAGTCCCTTGCTGTCTCAGACCTGCATAGTTCTGCATTCCCGCTGTGCGCAAGTACGGGCCTTCTTTGAATGCCGGGAGGCATGCGCGCAGAGCAAGCGGCGGCTGGGGAGGTGACTTACGTGCACTGCAAGGCTGGACGTGGCCGCAGCACGACGCTGGTGATATGCTACCTGGTGCGCGAGCTGGGCATGAGCCCCCAGGAGGCCTACGCCTTCGTGCGCCAGAAACGACCCCAGGTCTGCCTCGCCGACGGGCAATGGAACGCCGTCCGCCAGGTGCGCAGCGCCGACCACAGAGCTCTCGAGGTTATGTCATGTGTCCATGCATGTACCGGCAGGCAAAAGTCCTACACCAGGTTTCTTGGCTACAGCGCTGGTTTAAATCTGCTGGAGAGGATCTTGGCAGACACTCACGAGTTGTACACTGAAGTGTCGTGTGCGCTGAATAAGCTGATGCCAGCTCCTGTGCTGTCAGACTTTATCTCTGGTCCTCTGTGTTTGCTTTTGCAAAAATGGACTTCAGTGGACCTGGGGGTGCCAAATTGGCATGAAACTACCTCGCAGAAACGATGGGATCATATCTGATATTCTGTCGAACCTGTTCGATAAGGGTACGTCAAAGTGGGAGTGCATTTTGGAAAGTTGATAAGAAAAAGGCTCCGATTTTTGATGGAATTCTGGTGTGCTGGCAGTTCTACAAGAGCTGCCTGGATGCGCGTGTGCTCAATCCAGCGGCATTCCCTCCCACGTCAGACCGGCTGGCGGTGGAATTGGACGACGATGCAGGAACACCTCTGAACGACCCGTCACTCTCCTGCGCGCCAACACCCTCTCTCCTGGACCACTCGTCCTGTCAACCAGCCGATGAGTCAGCGCAGCAAGTAACGCCCTCAGCAGCAGCAGCAGCGGGGACCGAGCAGCCACAGGCAACAGTTGAGGGTGGAGCAGTTTTGGACGTGGCAGCTGTGCATGACTCAGCCATGAGCAGTGCTGCAGATGCTGGAGCGCCGCAGAGGACAGGCGGTGAAGGGGAGGCTCGCAGCTGTTCGGAAGCTGCCGTGGCAGTTGCCGCCGCCACCGAGACCCGTTTACGGGGAGCCGACGACCGCTGCTGTGGCCAGCTGCAGGCAGCAGAGGCACCGATATGTACAGGCATGTGTCGAGGAAGCACCCTTGAATTTTTTGTACTATCTTTTATGACATAACATAGTGGAGGAGGAGACTGCCAGGATTGCCACAAAGTATTCTAAGACCTTGATCTCTTCACCTTGCTGTCAGAGCTCAGTGCGTATTTTTGGGAAGCCTGGCTGTCTTAATGTCGGCGGCTGATCTGTGCGCAGGCGAGGCAGCAGAAGCCAGCTCGGTAGTGCAGAAAAGTCAAACGCTGCCAGCGCTGCAAAGTGCGCAGCATGCGAGCGCGGCGTCGCTAGCGCAGTCTGAGCCAGTTCTGGTCTCAGCCTCCGATGCCGAAAGCCTGCGTTCAGCCGCCACCACAACAGCCGCCCAATCATGCTTCGCAGGTTGGTGTTGTGCTCAAAGGCTTTCCAAAGCCTTACAGTTTTTCGCCCATTCTTTGGCTACTGTAGAGGTGTTCTGACTGCTTCTGACAGACACAACTGGGCTCACATGGCTTTGTGGCCTTCTATACAGAGTGGAATTTGCATGCGAATCCGGTTTTTAATGTGGCTGATTTTCTTAACGGCCCTTTAGAATGGCCACAAGAGGATACCATAGATGTCACTCATGAATATAGACAATGACGCAGGTCTTGCCAAATCCGGCCACGGTGCCACATCAGGCGACGCAGCCAAATTTGGCGGCGCAGAAGGCGCGTCGTCCCAGGGCGATGTCTCGGTACGGTCTCTGAGCCGCGGCTCTCTGAGCATGGTTCTGTGCGAGGACTTTGGCACCGCACTGTGTGATGCGGACGACCTGGATGAGGCGTTGCCTCCGCCCGAGAAGCTGGAGGAAGCTGTTGCTGGCCTTCCCGGAATCTGCCCGGAAGAGAGTGCCTCCAAAAGGCGGCGCAGCGCAGAGGCAACGGATCCGTCGCATGGTGAGTCATGCCCATCACTCGGCGCCTTCAAGAAATTCTTTGCAGAATTAATTGCAAGCTGTGCCAGCCTGCACTTGTAGCCTGCCCTTTGCTTGAAGACAAGGCCTCAAGCCAGGCTTGCATCAAGTGCGCAAGAGCGTGTGCAGCAGCTTGTGAAAGTCCTACGGGGTGCTTCAAGGAGTCTTTGTTCTGCTGCAAGGAATTTGCTTTCCACCTGTTTAGAGGATGCTGGGAGTGACCTTCAATCCAGCCAGGATACTTTGCAATTTTGATGGGGACTGAGCTCGCTACTGAACTGCTGCAATTTTGGGCTGCAGCCAAGGCAGCAGAGGGGGAGCTATTGCGAGCGGACAGCGAGCTGCAGCGGATCCACGATTGGGCTTCCGTTTGCCGAGACGGCACGCTGGAGACTGTGGAGCGTTACTCTTGAAAAAATATACGTTTGTCCTCTGCATTGCTTTCCTATTCTGGCCCTAGCCTGGGTGCCTTGCCTGGCTGCTGAGAGAGCTTTGGGCTGGTCTGCATGGGATTTAACCACAATTTGTGGGGTACATTAATTGGAGACACGCCTAATCGGTGTGTCTCCTTGGGTGCCAGCAGCGTTGTTGCTGATGTATGATTTATGGATTTGCCTGAAAGATGAAAGCATTGTTGCAAAAGTGAGGATGGGGTGTGTCTGGTGCAGTGATATGCGCATGCATGAACCCTGTTAGGTTGAGCTTTTGGTTTGTAGCCGACAGCCATCAGCGGGTGCAGGGTTGGTTTTATTCGTCTGGTTCTTGAATGGTAGCCCGTCTAAACAAGGATCTCTGCTGTGCACTTTGGGAAAATTTAGACAAGGCAGATAGGCAATTGCTGCCAATACAATGTCAGTGCATGCTTGAGCTGGGCACTTTTTGTATGCTTATGTTAATCTGATCAGATCAGCTCTGGAGACTACCAAGGCTATGCGCATGCTTCCCTCAAGACATGCACTACATGACATGACATGTGAACCAGATTTTGATCTTGGCACACCACAGACGTGCAACTCATGCACGCCTTCAAATTCCTCTAAAATTACATGTCACGGCTGATATCGTTCATGAGCCTTTCTTGCCTGTCCTTGTGGCAATGAGGACAGCTCAATTCCATCTCATGTACCCACTCTATCACATAGTCAGATATCAGAGCTTCCCATCCATGCACAACCCCCGTCAGCTTGTTGACATGCTGCCACAAGATCTGTACTCGACTGCGTACATGTTTATATAAGTTGCCATGCAATTGTCGTCCTGGTCTTAGGCCATTCTTTGCAGAGATTCTGAATCTGACCATTCAGTTAATATCAATATTGCAATTGTCTTCAGCCATGCGGCACCATTTTCTGTCTCAGGAGCTTGGGCTCCGAGTGATGAGCCTCTTTTGCATCTCGTTGAAGCACTGACGACAGCTCAGGCGTCCCTCAGTCTCCCTAATTCGCACGCGATTTTCTACCTTTGCTTTCCATTCATGCAATTCACCCGTCACCTCACTTGTATGCTGCCACCACCCCTTAATATTACTGTAGGCGGCAATCTGGTCGGTTCCCTTGTCACCATTGCGCGTGGGATGCCACTGCGCAGCAACCTCTGGCGCCCTCACGGCCAAAGAATTACATGGGCACACAAGCCGCCCATGGCAGTATGGGCAGCCACTGCCCTCCCGCTTTGCACCGCCAGTGCGGTCACATATTCGAGCACTCCACTCATGGGCATGGCTGCACCGAAGAGGGGCGTTTTGGCGGTCAGGGCACACCCACACCGCCTTCTTGTTACTGCCGCTGGTGACCTTTTCAGAATCAATGTGCTTATTCTTTGTGGGGTGCAGCTGCGCGACCAGCTCTGAGTGCTCATCCTTGAGCAGGCCCCGCTTTACAGCATTTCTAGAATTGTTTTCTTGCGCGCAGTCTGGACAGCCATTGCCGAAAGCCCTTTTTTCCACAGTGGCTAGCCATGTGCCATGCTGGGTGCACACCCATGACAACTTCCTGTTGGAATACAGGCTAATCTGACTAGGATCCAATCCCTCATTGCCTGCATGGTCCCATTGCGCCATCAACTCAGGCTGCGTGGCTGCCAACGAGTTGCATCTGCAGATGCGTTGCCCACCGCAGAAGGGACAGCCGCTCGGGTTGCCTGCCTTTGCGCGGTTTGATATTCTTGCCTCCCACTCATGTGCTTTGCCGCATGTCGAGCAGGGCGTTGGGCACAGCCACCAGAGCTTGGCACTGCTTCCAGCAGTGAAGCCTTCGGGCCGCCTGTCGCCGTTCTTAGTGGGGTGCCACTGCTGTGCAAGCAACGGATGAGTCTCTGCCAAAGAAGGCTTCTTTGCGTATGTAGCGCTGCACAGAACTACTGGTGCACCTGTGTGGAAGCACGATTGGGCTCAAGTCTACTGGTGTGGCCAAGGCCGGTGCTTGCACAACAGGGGCCTGTTGGCTAACGAGTAGTTGTCATCGGGAAAGTGAATATAAGAAAACATTCAATAACGTGCATCCGGTGAAGCCGACCTTCTTCGAGAAGTCTATGATTGGTAGTCAGGCCCTGAGATCGGTGATGTACTCTTCTGATCAATTCAAAGCCTGCGCAACGCAGGACGGTTTCTAGGCGTCCCACAAATTAGATTGCAAAACGTGCAGTAAAATCTAAAGAAGAGAATGGTAAGGCACCCCAGTGAGCTGGGAAGGGAGGCCGACTGCATCTGTTCAGACATGGAAATTTTGTTCCAGGTAGTCCTAAATCCCCATTGTTCACGTACATCGTCATAAAAATGTGAGAATGCTAGCAATTTGAGGAGACGCTGCCTTGGAAAGAAAGAAAGAAAGAAAGAAGGAACGCAGAACAGGAGACCCCGGGGGGGACCCCTGCCACGTGCGTACGGGCGCAGCTGGGGGCCCCGCAGAGGACATCACCTCAAGGCTAGCCCCTGTCATCAAAAGGAAAGGTTGAGGGCAGGCGGCATAGTCGGGTGGACCGTCGCAGGGGTGGAGGCGACACCAGAAGTGGCGGAGGACGGGCGGCCGGGGTCCCGGAGGGCGTAGTGGGGTGGGCTGTGCGGAAGCGGCGGTGGTACTACCACCGCCGGTAGCTACTATAGTGCACTATAATAATAATAATAATAATATTCTGTATGAGTGGCGAACCCAGAGCCCAGAGGG
>JADEYI010001167.1_pt1 | contig 22684 bp, 13 predicted proteins | sample 8542331 | NCBI WGS metagenome assembly JADEYI01 (sample SAMN16510988, study PRJNA670497) | mine drainage metagenome | isolation source: biofilm near Copperflume 1 | place: Germany: Marsberg coppermine Kilianstollen | collected 2018-02
CCGAATAAGAAATTTCTCGGATAAAAAGTAATTGTACTTCACCGTTCGCTTACTTAGCTTTAACACTTTTGTTGGGTTTAATATTGCCAGTAATTATTAGTTCAGCGTTGTTAAGTTCGAGGATTTTTGATACTCTCCCCAAACCAATCCCGTCACCATTTCGTTTTAGAAGCTTGGCAATGCGGCCAGAAAAGCCTTCTTCCAAAAGCCTGTCTTTCTCATCAGACTCAATTCGCAATGAAATCATGTTCAATATGATTGAGAAGTCACTAACATCCTTTTTAAAGTGAACATGAAAATGACTTCCGGGCAAAACATATTTCACGGCATTGTCAATTAGATGATAAAGTGAAACGTGAATGGATTCGTAATCGAATATTAGATAATCTTCGTTGTCATCAAAGGCAACGTAAACATTCAACTCTTTAAATTTCTGAAAAAAAATGTGAAAAAGATTCAAAGTTACTTTTTTGACTGGATGTCTCTTTTTATGCAACGCTGGGTCTCCTCCAAAAAGCTTACTAAAGACAGAAAATTCTGTCTTCATTGCCGCATTATTTTTGGCTATTCTTAAAAATGTCTTGGCTGCCTCTAGTGGTTCCTTGATAATAATTCTCTGAATAGTTTCAAGTTGTTCATTGAGATTTTGCGTTAATATTTCTTGGGGAACTAGTGCATAAAGTTCTTGAATGTTATGACCGTTAGTTTTCGTCAAATTATGGATTAAGTTCTTTGTGTCAAGATTTAGTCTCTCCTTCGTTTTTTCTAATTGTTTAATTCCCGAAAGTCTATTGATTTGTTCTTTTCTAAAGGTCTTTGAACTTTTAATTAGATCCTTGTCAGTAGTGCAACAAAAAACCTCTCCAAACTCATTTTTGGTTTTACCTATTCGTCTTTTGTCCTTAAAAATTGGACATTTAAGTTGCAACGAGTCCGATGAACATCCATCAATACAGTCGTTGCATTTAGGCGTAAAGTCATTGTAAACTTCTGAATCATTGAGTGTTTTTAACCTTACTTTCATAAACTCAATTCTGCACTGTATTGCTCAATCAATTCTTGAAATTCAAATGGTTCTGCATTCTTAGAAAGGAAGGTATCGACACTTCTCAATGCTTCATGAAATCGATCACCTGTTGATTCTGTTGAATATATAATTATTTTTTTATGAGGGTACTTCTTTTTTAAACTATAGGCTAGCCCCAAACCTTGGTCTTTAAAACCGAGAAGTACACCCACACCATGAATATCAATAAATAAAATATGTGCTTTAACAACAACGTCTGAGTCCAAATTATCCATGTCCTTAATAATTTTTGTCTTCCAACCTGCTGTATTCAGAATTTTAATGATTTTAAATTTTGTATCATCGTCCACAAACAGAATATTGGTTAGATTCTTTCTTTTTTCTAATTCTTCTTTTGATGATTTTGAACTCTTAGGCGCCATGTTATTGCTTATTATTTTCGTGTTTTTTGGTCCGTTCTTTTTGGTCACGAGAAGTCCAATAAGTCCGGCAAGAAGGATGAGGGTGGTAATGACAGGTTCCCAGTTAAACTGAAAATATGTCCACGCTAAGCTTGCCATTAGAGCAATGGTGTTAAGCACAATTAAGATTCTTTTCATCGATACTGTCATCCAATTAAAGATTATTCACAACATCCATAGATGTGTATAGTAAATATAAATTTATTATCGCTGCAAGCATAGAAAAACAAGAAAGACTGGATTATTCGCATAGGAGATACTCCTATTTTTTTTCGGCCCTAAAAACGATCGAGTGAAATTCTAGCTTAACAAGCCTTAAATTGACCTTCCAAAACACTTATTTCAAAAGCAAATGCCTAACTATTTTTTCTTGTTAAAGGCAGGAAGAATATATTTTTTCATCAGTTCATCAGAAGGTGACTGCCGGTTGTAGTTTGCTCCCGTGAGTATGGCCACCATATTTTGTTCTTTCAATACATAAATCCTTTGCCCGCCATTTCCCTGTGCGGCCTTGGTGTAATACCGCACACCGTCAGCATCTAAATATTTAAGCCACCATAAATAACCATAGTCCACACCTTGGATAACCGAATGTTTTGCAAAAGATTGGTTTACAAAAGCGGAAGAAACGATTTGCTTCCCTTTCCACACGCCCTGGTTTAAATACAGCAATCCAAACTTGGCCATTTCGCGGGGCGTCAAATAGACCTGGCAATAATCTTCAGCATTGGATTTATCCGGTTTGAAATTCCATTTGTAGTGGGTAAACCCTAAAGGCGGAAACAAATTTTTTGTGGCAGCAGCAAGGTTGCTCAAGCGTCTCGCTTGTGCCTCTCCGTAAAACCTCCCGCACACTCTAACGCCAGCGTCCCGCTTGTGGCTATTCTAGATTTATGGCTGGTGCATCATTAGCAATAGTGCGAAGAATTTTTGTGGAAGGGACTGATCGGATTATATTGCATTGAATCAATGAGTGAGGGCACAAGCGGGACGCTTGCACCAGTTATGGGGGGGGACGCTTGCGCCAGTTATGGGCCAGTCATGGTTTAAATAACAATGAATGGGAAGGAAATAAAAACGGAAATCAAGAAAAAAAATATTCCTGAATTCCCGTCAAGTAGTCCCGCCCAGAATCGAACTGGGATCAAAAGTTTAGGAAACTTCTATTCTATCCGTTGAACTACGGGACCAATCTTTTTCTGTCCGACTGGCGTCAGCCGGGCGGACGTTGAATTACGAGACCAAAAAGTAGGGCTACAATCTGTAGCCCCAGATGGTCGGGGTGAGATGATTCGAACATCCGACCTCCACGTCCCTAACGTGATGCGCTAACCGGACTGCGCTACACCCCGAACTATAAATCAGGTCGCAAAATTAACAATTTTACGGTAATACAATTGCCATCGCCCTTTCCGTTTTCAAATAGTTTATTTTTGTGCCGATGGTTTGGAATAGATTTATTAAAGCGGCCTGCTTTCTTTTGATATGTTGGCCTTCCGCTCATTCTTTTTGTCAGGCTAACATTTTGCGTAAGGTGGATAAAAAGATTTTGAAAGGAAATTGGGCGGGTGCGCACCAGTTGCTGACGAAAGTGCTCGCGAAAGATACTGCCAATGTGGAGCTAGAGCTTTCGCTGGCGCATTGGTTTATCAATGATAAAAACCCATCACAGCAAATTGATTCGGCTTACCAGCATACGTTATTTGCTTTGTGGAACTTTCAAATGGCTTCACCGAAAAAGCGGGAAAAGTTGAAACGCAATCAGACCGATAGCGTCTCTATCGTGTCGTTTCGTACGTTGATTGATAGCCTTGCGTTTGAGCAGGCCAAGCAGGTAAATACAGAAAAAGCTTACCAGAATTTTCTCTCTATTCACGAAAATGCAAATGAAAAGCCGGTGGCCGTTGAGCTGCGCGATGAAGTTGCTTTTTTAAACACGCTTCGGCAAAATACTTATACGGCCTTTGAGGATTATATTCAGCGTTATCCTGAATCGCATCGGGTAAAGGAGGCAAAAGAAAGATCTGAAAAATTGTTATTTGAGGCAAAAACCAAAGACAAAAAACTGAAAAGCTATTTGGCCTTTGCAAAAGCGTTTCCCGCCAGTCCCTACAAAGTGATTGCCGATAAAAATATTTTTGAGTTGACTACCTGTGGCGGTGACCCTGCCGATTTGGAGCAATTTTTAAACGACTACCCTCAAAATCATTTTTTCAAGCAAGCCCGAAATATATTATTTCATGTGCTTAAGGAAAGTGATGAAAAAATACCTTTGGTCTGGATGACGGATTCGTTAAGCCAAGCTATTGAAATAAATAAATTAACATGGGCGCCTGTCTATAAAAATGGTAAATATGGATTCATCGATAGTAAGGGAAATGAAACTTTTGCTCCGCAATTTGAAAATATTGATGAGGAATATAAATGCGGTTCCATTAAAGAGGATGTTTTATCTACCAGTAGCGGGCTCGTAAGCCGGAATGCTAAACTATTAACGACCGCATCGAACGGAGTGGACATCGGTTACGGTTTTCTGAAAATTGGTGACAGCAGTTGCGTTCAAGTAATCCATAAATCGGGCTTTAAGGTGATTGATGAATGCTTACAGGATGCAGGGATATTGGGCGGGCGTTTTTTGGTGGTAGAAAAAAATGACCTTCTTGGATTGTATGGGTTGAACGGTAGGATGCTGCAGCCAATAAAATGGAATTCGATTGAGCAAATGGAAGGCGTGATAGTGTTTGATAGTTATGGAAAAAAAATACTCTGCACCTCCGCGCAACTGGTTAAATCGGCAGATGGAAATCCTTTTCCTGAAAGCATGGTGTTTGACAATGTTAAGGTAATTGAGCCGGGTCTTTTGCTGGTTAACAATGGGTCGCTGGAAGGGATTCTGAACTCTAATCTTGAATTTGTTGTGCCCTTGGAAAGGCAATCCCTGCGTAAGTTGCGTTTCGGACTGGTTCGGAAAATAAACGACCAGTACATCTTCGCTGGTCTTTCTCCCGCCTTAGAAAACAGAAAGTGGGATAGTTTCTCTATTAATCGACAATGGCTGGTGTTGCGGAGAAACCCGGGTGAAGAAAAGCTATTTGATACGTACTCAAAAAAATGGGCGGAGGCTGATTCCGACAGTCTTTGGTTTGAAAAGGGCTTGGCCTTTGCTCGCTTGGGCGATTCGGTTTATGTTCATATCAACTCTACCTCTAAATTATCCTTGTTTAAAAATGAAAAAGTAAATTTTGTGAAATCACCCGATTCGATCCGTTATTTCTATCTTGAGAAGAAAACAAAAAAGACAGTTTTTTCAATTGAATCGGGTGAGAAATTATTCACTGTAGAAGCTGACCAAATTGAGTCGCTTACACCTGATACCTTCATCATCACCAATAAAAAAAATAAAAAAGGTCTTTTGAATAAGTTGGGGAAAACAATTTTGGCAACGGATTACGATGCTTTAGTGCTGATCAATGCCACTCAGGTTTCTCTATTAAAAGAGAAGAAAATTGGTTTGTATGATTTGAATTCCAAAAAGTTAATCAAACCAATTTTTGAAAGAAATATTTCGATGCTTGACAATGAAACGTTAATTGCTTTTAAGGAGGGACATTATGGATTGATGGATTGGAACAGCAAAGCAATTACACCCTTCGAGTTCGATGAGATTTTGCCATGGACAGAAAATGAGATTTGGGCAAAAAAAGGTTTTGAATGGATGCTCTATGATTTTAAGGAATCGAAAAAGGTGTTGGTACGCATCAAGGGCTTTCACGTGTTCAAAGATAAACCCGATGAGAAGTTGGCCATGGTTCAGCAAGAAAACTTTTATGGGGTGCTGAGCAGTACACAGGGGATGATCATCCCAACTTCTTTTTCTTACATCACTAACCTGGCAAGTGCAGAAGAACCGCTTTATTTCACGGCTAAAGAGATAGAAGAAGCGAGTATTGTTGTGGTTATTTATTACAACAAGGAAGGAAAACTCTTGCGGAAACAAGTTTATGAAGACGAAGAATATGCACGCATCGTTTGCGAAGACAATTAATTCACCTACCGTTCATAAAACTTTAATGTAGCAAACTTAAGACTGTCAAATAATTTTAGGTACTTGGGATCAAAATGGAGATTTAAAATATGGCTATTAGAAAAATTATTTTTGTGCTTGTTTGTTTTCCAATCGCAGCGGCCTTTGCCCAAGATCGGCCAAAGTTGGTAGTGGGTATAGTAGTTGACCAAATGCGACAGGAGTACTTGTACCGATTTCATGAAAAATTTGGGGAGCGAGGCTTCAATCGCTTGATTAACGATGGTTTCATGCTCACCAACGCGCATTATAACTATGTGCCAACGTATACGGGGTCCGGCCATGCCTCCGTCTTCACCGGGTCAACTCCAACAGTCCATGGCATCATTGGTAATGATTGGTGGGACAAAACCTTAAAAAAGAATGTGAATTGTGTGGAAGACGATCGGCAAAAGCCGGTGGGCAGCGCGACCGGAAATGGGGATGTGAGTCCATGGCGACTCCTTTCTTCCACGATTACCGATGAGTTGAAGTTATTTTCCCAAAAAAAATCTAAGGTGATAGGCATCTCCATAAAAGACCGAGGAGCTACTTTGCCTGCCGGCCACCTTGCCGATGCTGCGTATTGGTATGACGGCACAACCGGAAAATTTATTTCAAGCACCTATTATGTTCAAGCGTTGCCAGCTTGGGCCGACAATTTTAATGGATTGAAATTGAGCGACAACTTTTTGAATGGCGAATGGAGAACAACTTTGCCCATTGAGCAATACGTTGAAAGCGGCCCCGATGATTCCCCTTACGAACGGACGTGGAAAGGCAAAGACAAACCAGTATTTCCTTATGATCTGAAAAAGCTGCGCCTTGAAAATGGAAATTATAATTTGCTGCCAAATACACCCATGGGCGATGATTTGCTCGAGGCTTTTGCGGAGGCCGCGTTGAAAGGGGAAGGGTTGGGAAAGAATGGACAAACTGATTTTCTTACCGTTTCATTTTCATGCCCTGATTTAATCGGGCACAGCATGGGGCCAAACTCAGTGGAGATCGAAGACACCTACATTCGGTTGGATAAAAATATTGAAGCCTTGCTCGCAAATCTGGATAAAGAAGTTGGAGAACATAATTATATCGTTTTCCTCACGGCCGATCATGCCGTGGCAGATGTGCCGCGCTATTTGAAAGACAATAAGATGCCAGCGGGGAATTTCATGGACTCCAAAACGCTAAAAAATGAATTGAACACGTTGCTACAAAAAAATTTCCCAGGGAAAACGTTAGTTGAGGCAGTCGTCAACAATCAGGTCTTCTTTAACTCAGAATTGTTTGCAGGCGACCCGAAAACATCGGGCATTGATTTGCTAATCGCCACCGAACTGGTCACCACCTTTCTTCAAGCAAAAGAAGGTGTGGCAGAAGTTTTTTCTAAAAATTATATCAAACAAGGAAGTTACAACGAGACTGGAACAAAGGGGATGATTGTGCGCGGCTACAACTTCAAACGAAGTGGAGACATAAGCTATGAACTCGAACCCGGGTGGATTGCCGGTGGTGGCCCTCAAGGCACGTCTCATGGAACTTCGTATGCCTATGATACCAATGTGCCAATTTTATTTTATGGAAAAGGAATAAGAAAGGGAAGTTCTGCAGCCTATCATCCCATTACAGACATAGCGCCAACGCTATCGGTTTTGCTAAACATAAAATTTCCAAGCGGGTGTACCGGTCAACCGATTACTGAAATCATAGATAGAAATTAAACCGTTAAAAATCCTCCGCGATCTCTTCGATTTTTTTCTTTTTATCAGCATACATATTCATCACAACAGGGTAGGAGCGATAGGTAAGGGTTACGTCTTTGCGTGATCCTTTGTAAACTAAACTGATTTGTTTGGGCGCCCGCCAATAATAGCTTTCACTCCGTATGCTATAAGTAGCTTTGCCATACAATTTTATAAGCCCTTTCATAATGCGAGGATCTTTCGGGGTGGTTACAATGATCTCGTAGATCAACCCTTTATAGGTTTTTAATTCAACGTTTTCAACCTTGGCATCGCCAACTTTCTCGTAGTCCGGATGATTAACTTCATACAATTTGGCTTCAAATTCTTTTAGTTCGGTAATGTCTTTCTTGAACTCCGCTCCTTTGATACTATCCACCAAACTCCCCAGTTTGATGTCTTTAAATCCGTTTCTTTGAATAAGTTCTGTGTTGTTCTGACCTTTTACAGATGAAAACGAAAAGACAACTAAAACAAGACAGATTAACCTCATGGCTTGGGTTCGGTAAATTGAACAGGGAAACTTACTAAGGTTTTGTCCCAGGCCAAAACAATTTCTGCGGTATCTGTTTTTTGATCAATGCGGATGGTGAAGGGTTCATAGACTAGATTCCCTAAAGTGGATTTTGCCGGCACCTCAAATCGAAGCACATCCTTTTTGAAATTGTAATTATACGCTCCCCACAACCCAAGATCGCTGTTAAAAATGATCGTCCATTTTTCTTTTCCAGGAATAGTAAATAAGGAATAGGTGCCCGCTTTCAAAAGAAGGCTATCTACTTTGATGTCTTGAGTGATCGTTATTTCGGTTGCTTCATTTGCACCGGTACGCCAAACTTGGTCATAGGGAACTAATCCTCCAAAAATTTCACGACCGTTTTTTTGTGGTTGGCCATACGTGATTTTTAAATACGTGTTTTTGTAATGGGCCGCGACTAGAGCTAAAGGACTAATCCTTGGCGTTAAACTTTCCTGGCCGTTGGCGTAGGATATCGAAAATAAAACGATTAGGAAGGAGATAAAAGAAAATTTCATTCAGTCAACGTTAAGCGCACGAAGTTAAGAAATTGAATTCATTCTGTACTTTTGAATCGAATTTTCAATCCAGAAGAAATGAATTTACGTCCAGCCTTTGATGATATCTATATGGAATTGGCAGTAAACCTGGCCAAGCGCTCGCATTGCATCAAGCGACATGTTGGTGCGGTACTCACCAAAGACACACGTATTATTTCAATTGGTTACAATGGCCCCCCTAGCGGCACACACAATTGTGATGAGCAATGGCCAGAAACAGGATGCCCCCGTGATTCAAAGGGCGGTTGCTCATTGGCTATTCATGCGGAGCAAAATGCAATTCTCTATGCGGTGAAGAATAAAACCTCAGTGGATGGCGCTACGTTGTATGTCACCCTCTCGCCCTGCTTGGCTTGTTCAAGGATTATCTTTAGCACAGGAATCCTTCGTGTCATCTATTTTAACTCTTATGCAGAGTACAAAGGCATAGCCATCGATGAAGGCGTAGAATTCCTTAGAACTTTTGGTGTAGAGTGCAATAAATATGAGGGGAAGCTCGACAACGTCACCCACATGATTTGAAATTACCGGGAGGCCAGCGCTTTTTCGATGTCCCCTACAAATTTGGCCGTTACACCTTTCGTCTTTTTAGCGAGCTCAGACTTGAAAACCATCAATGCTTTTTCAGCCATTTTAAACAAACCGGCTGGGTTCTTATCGTGGCGATAGCTGCCGAGACACCAAACAATATCCGACTGGAGAGCGGGCTCCATGTTCAGTGTTTTTAGTTTCTCAAGAATGGTTTCGGTCACTTTGAGAATGCTTACTGGAGCGGTTGCTTTAACCTTTTTTTTGCTGGGAGCTTCTGCTACTTTTGCTGTTGCCTTTGCCATAAATCTTTTGTTTTTTTTTGCAAAGATACGGTCTATCGGGTGGGCATCAAAAAAGGAAAGGGCATTTTCTATGCAACCGTTGTCTATGATATTTGTTTGCAATAGGTTGAATGTTGGTTCTCATTCATTATTCGCTGGTATGGTATCTTTTAAAAAGTTATTTTTGATTTTTCGATATTGGATCATAATTCTTAATTAGAAGGTGAAAAGTGAATTTTTAGGATTTCTAAGCCCCCATCCTGAGGAGCGCAAACAAGTGGCGCTCATGCTGGCCACAGGCTTCTTCTTTGGTACCTTCATCGCTACTTTTCAAGTAACGGCTGAGTCGCTTTTCCTTAATAAAATGAGTGACCATATTACTGAAGCCTTTTTGGCCTCGGGCATTCTGGGGATAGCGTCCACTTTTGTCTTCTCGTATTTTCAAAGGAGGATAAAATTTATCACGCTCACGCTATCCAGTATTGCGGTAATTGTTGTCATCACCTCGTTGGTTTATTATTATTACCGATTTGGAGAGTTGGCGAATCAAAATAATATTTTGTTCTTATTGTATTGCCTAACCGGCCCGGTTACAGCCATTTTGTTATTGTGTTACTGGGGTATATTTGGAAGACTTTTTAATTTCAAACAATCCAAGCGGATTATTGGCTGGATTGATACGGGTTCGCTAATTGCCATTATCCTTGCCAATTTCTTTATTCCCCTTTCTTCGTTTTTATTTAATAATACAGCAGATTATTTGATTGTCTGCAACCTGAGTATTGTTGCCTCCCTCGTTTTTGTCATTATTATAGCAACGAAATTTAAGCTCACCAAAAATGACCCAAGGGAGCTTGATGAATCGGTGAAACGCGAGACCGGATACGGAAGAATGTTTAAAGATAAATACATTGTCCTGTTGGCATGGTTTCTTATTATTTCGATGGTCACCTTTGTTTTCAACCAATATTCCTTTCAGACATTGCTCAACCAGCAATACCCGGTTCAACGGGATCTGACCAATTTCTTGGCGTATTTTAATGGAACCATTTATTTGCTGAGCTTGGTCATGCAGACTTTTGTGAATGATAAGATATTGTCTACCTATGGTATGCGGGTTTCACTTTTTATTTTGCCAATCGTCACTTCGATATTGGCATTTTTTTCTTTGGTCACGGGCACTTTCTTTGGTTATTCGTTTGAAACCAGTTCAGCTGCTTTTATCGTCTTCTTTTTGTTTATTGCTTTGACACGGCTATTCAATGGCATGCTCCGCGATTCATTGGAAAATCCTGTGTATAAATTATTGTTCATTCCCTTGGACAGCCAATCTCGCTTTGGCATTCAAGCAAATATTGAGGGCACCATAAGCGAGGTAGGGCGATTAATTGCGGGCCTTCTTGTCTTTGTTTTTGGACTCTTGGCTATTTTCAAGATAATTTGGATCCCACCTATCATTATTGGACTTGGGGTAGTGTATATCGTGGTGGCGCGCAACCTTTACAACGGATATAAAAATAAAATTCGTTCTAAGCTTGAAAGCGCTGAGTTTCATTCAGATAAGTTGGAAGTAGGTTTCGCTCAGATCACGTCCAACCTGGAAAGACAGCTAACTGACAGCCAAACCTCCAAAGCCATCTTTTCTTTTAAGCTTTTAGAAAAATTGAACCCTTCGAGAGTGGGTACTTGGGTAAACGCATTGGTTAGAAATGAGCAAGAAGAGGCGCAAGACTACGCCCAGCGAAGAATGAACGAAATGAAAGGACTTTCCGTTTCCGAAAACTATGTGATCCGCATAGATAGAAACCGAGTGAGTAGTGAAGGGAAAAACATTTTGTCCACCCAAGACATTGACCAAATCCTTAGCAGTGGAGGCGAGATTACAAGATTCCGAATTCAGAAGCTTACCCGTTCAGCGAAAGTGGGCGATCGCCAGTATGCAGCCGAGTTGTTGCTTCATTCCTCGTCTGAGGAAAATCTTTCCTTTTTAGTAGAGTTAATAAACGATCCAGAAGCTAAGGTTCGTAAAATTGCCTTAGCGACCGCGGCCAAACGATTTAATGGCGAAGTTATCAATGCAGTTATTGACAATCTGAATAATCCTTTATTTTCTAATCTGGCGATGAACGCGTTGGTATTAATGGGCGGCCAGGCATTGAATTATCTTGACAGTGGTTTTTTCCGGTCTGGCCAAAATACGCTAACGATGATCCGTATTATCCAGGTGCTGGGTAGAGTTGGTGGGCAACGCGCTAAAGAATTATTGTGGAATAAGATAGACTATCCCGACAAGGAAATTGTATCGAAAGTTTTGTTGGCCTTGGGTGATTGTGGTTTCAAAGCAGGGATTGCACAGATTACGCGGATAAAGTACGCTATTGAGACAGATATCGCTGACATTGCTTGGAATTTGAATGCCATACGGGAATTAGGAGAAGATGAAAAAAGTGCTCAGGTCAAACTTTCCTTGCGGCAGGAAATCATTCACGATATTGAGCACATTTACATGTTGCTTGCCATGTTGTACGATACCCGTTCAATACAATTGGTAAAGGAAAATATAGAGAGCGGCACATCAGAAGGTGCAACCTATGCGGTAGAATTATTGGATGTCTTTCTTTCAGAGCAATTGAAGGTAAAGGTTATCCCTGTGCTGGATGACATTAGTGATAATGAAAAAATCAGCCGATTAGAAGTATTTTATCCTCGCCTAAACCTTGACCAAAGGTTAGTGCTTAAATTTTTGATCAACCGCGATTTTGCCCAAACCAATCGATGGACAAAGGCAACCGTTATCCACCAGATTGGCGAACAACGAATTTCTGACTTTTCGCTAGATTTAATAGCTCAACTCTTTAATCCAGATAGGCTTATTCGCGAAGTATCCGGTTGGGCGCTATACCAAATCGATCCTGAATTGTATAAGGAGAATTCAGAAAGATTGAATAAAGATTATAAACGCTGGATGGACAGGGCTATATTGAAGGGAAATAAAGATGATAAGCTAATGCTGTACGAAAGGGCTTCTTTCTTTCAACGCATAAGCGTTTTTGATGGTATCCCAGGGTTGATCCTTTCCTATCTTGCTGATATTGCCAGGGAACAGCGATTAAAACCTGACGAGTTTTTGTCTGTTGATGAACGGTTGAATAATGAATTCTACATTATTTACCGCGGTTCTGTTCAGTATTATGAAAAGAGCCGGTATGTGCGCGATTTTTCTGACGGTCAGTTTGTCGGTGAGATGCTCTCCGCCTCAGGCTTTATTAACTCCAATTTATTGGTGGCTAAAAAAGAAACTACATTGCTTAAGATTAACAAGGATCAGTTTTATGAATTGCTTTCGGATAATGTGAAGCTAACCGATAAATTTTTGCAGTTTATTTGATTTTCACTAAATTTCAAGGTTTTTTACTAAGTTTAAGTTGTAGTCGAATGATTTTTTAAACTCTAGCGTATAACATTTCTGTTCATTTTAGATCTAGTATTTTTTAGATAATGTAATTAAGAGGATGCTCAATTCACCTGTCAGGGTTGGCGTGTTGGATGAATCTGATCCGGAAACTATACTTTCGGAAGACAGGATCGGTGTGAATCCATTTCCTGGGCTTCGACCGTTTACCATGGAAGAGTGTTATCTTTTCTTTGGGCGGGAGACGCCTGTGGATGACATTCTATTAAAACTTTCTAAAAATCGGTCGGTAGCAGTATTGGGGTACTCAGGTAGCGGGAAATCAAGTTTGATGATCTGCGGTTTGATGCCCATTTTATATGGTGGTTTCATGACCGAAAAGGGGCCTTTTTGGAGCATTGCCACTTCTCGTCCCGGGAGTTCACCAATTAGCAACCTTACCGAATCTATTCTTAACGTACTCGTTGAATCCATGCGGATAGAAGATGCTGACAGACATATTCATCGCGCCATTATCAATTCTGTTTTGCGAAGTGGCCCTGATGGCCTGGTGGAGATTGCGAAGTACATGCAGAAAGACGAAAACGAAAATGTTTTTTTCTTGATCGATCAGTTCGAAGAGCTCTTTCGGTTTTCGCATGGGGGATCCGAAGAAGCCGTCAATGAATCCACTGCTTATGTGAACTTGATACTTAATGCGGTTAACCAAAAAAAGGTACCGGTTTACATCGCGCTGAGTATGCGGGCGGACTTCATCGGGGATAGCTCAGACTTTCATGGGCTGAGCGAAATGATCAATGCCAGCAATTATCTCGTGCCCCAAATGACGCGCGAACAAAAACGCTTGGCAATTGAAGGGCCGGTAACCGTTAGCGGAGGTAAAATTTCATCCCGGTTACTCAAACGGCTGCTGAATGACCTAGGCGACAATCAGGATCAGTTGCCCATCCTTCAACATGCCATGATGCGGACCTGGGACTACTGGGTTGCCAATCACGATCAGGGAGAACCCCTTGATTTAAGACATTACAATTCCATTGGAAAAATCGCGCAGGCGCTTTCTTTGCATGCCAACGAAATATTTGAAGAATTAACCACCCGGCAAAAAGAAATTGCTGAGATTCTGTTTAAGGCGCTTACTGAAAAAAGCCAAGATAATCAGGGCATGCGAAGGCCAACCAAAGTTGGTATAGTAGCGGAACTGGCCGATGCACAAGAAAACGAGGTTATTGACGTTATAGAAAACTTCAGAAAGCCAGGTCGGTCATTTCTTATGCCAGGCGTTCATGTTCAACTTAATGCAGATAGTGTTATAGAACTTTCTCATGAGAGTTTGATGCGCATCTGGACAAGGCTTTCGGCATGGGTAGATGAGGAGTCGGAGTCAGCGTTGATGTACAAGCATGTGTCGGATGCAGCTGCGATGTACCAAATCGGGCGTACCAGTTTGTGGCGACCACCCGATTTGCAATTGGCACTTAATTGGCAAAAAAAGCAACGCCCTACACGCGCTTGGGCACAACGGTATGACGTTGCCTTCGAGCGGGCGATTGTGTTCCTTGACACGAGTAGAATCACCTACGAGGCCGAGTTAAAAAATCAAGAAATGCTGCAGCGCAGAATGTTGCGCAGGGCAAGGGTAACCAACATCATTCTGGCTGTTTTTCTTCTGGTGGCGATTGCCTTTTTCTTTTTTGGACTTATCCAAACGATCGAGGCTGATAAAAACTTTCTTGCAGCAAATGCCCAGCGGGAAGTGGCAGAGAAGGCAAGCCTTGAAGCAAACCGACAACGATCTCTTGTAGAAAATCAGTACAAAGAGATTGCAAAAAAACAAACTGAAATTGAAAAGCAGCGAGACTTACTTTTGTCACAATCACAAGAATTAAAAGTCCAATTCAAGAAAGCAGACAGTCTACGATCTGTAGCGGAAATAAATTTGAAAGAAGCAAAGGTGCAACGAGACAGTGCGCGGTTTCAACGTCAAAAGGCCGAAGTATTATTCGAAAAGACAAAAATACTTTATAACGAGTCCAATGCACGGTTGATGCGTTCGATTGCTCAATCATTGGAAGCTAAATCAGAAGGCATTGATGACAAGGAGTTAGCTGGAAACACAGCCATGCAAGGTTTTTTGTTCCACACCAAGTATGGTGGTAGAAAATATGATCCTTATGTTTTCCGTGGTTTATATTATGCCTTAACTAAATTATACAGCACCAACTACAATGCGATAAAAATACCTGGAAATTACAGGAATAAAATGTTTGCCCTTGCCGTTTCGCAAACCTCCACTAGCTTTTATACTACAGGCAATGATGGGCGGATCTTTACTGGAGATTACATTACCCAGAAAGCAGATAAATTAATTGATGAAAAGAATTTTCCCAATCGTGTTCTCGCGTTGAGTACGGATGAAAGATATTTGGTCAATGGGAGCGATTCGAGTTACCTTGAAATTTTCGATTTAGAGAATGCAAAAAGGACAATTGCTGAAGGACACCAAGGGTTGATAACGGATATTAAATTTTTGCCCGACAATTCAGGGTTTATTTCTGCTTCCAATGATCGCACACTTCGATTGACCAACACCGCAACGGGAAAAAGCAAAATGATTTTGTCTTTACCCTTTGATGTGAAATCCATCGACATCAACCCGAATGGTAGATCGCTGGTGGCAGGGTCACCTTCCGGTAAATTGATTCTGGTTGACCTGGAAAATTATTCATATAATGTACTTATTGATGAAGGCCCTAACCGGATCCTTTCGGTTGCTTTTCATCCCTCCAGGCCCATTGTGGCTTATGGTGTGGAGTGGGTGAATGATAAAAAGGGTACAGTAAAATTACTCGATGTGAATGCCAAAAATGTGATGAAAGAGCTGGGTGGCCATAAAGCAGGTATTTCAGATTTGGAATTTAGCCCTGATGGACTTTTGCTTGCCAGTGCAGGCTTGGACCGCAAAGTGCAGATGTGGGTGGTTGATCATGAAGAGGATTTACCAATCGTGATGGACAATAACAACGGGTATGTGTGGAGCATTGCCTTCGCAAAAGGATCCGATTATCTGTTAGCTTCTTGCAACAATGGAGAAATACGAATTTGGCCTACCGACCCCAAAATGTTGGCCGAAAAAATTTGCCCTAAACTTAGCAGAAACATGACACCGGAAGAATGGAGGCTCTATGTTGGCAACAACGTGCCGTATGAATCTACTTGCAAAAGTTTACTTATAAAAGATTTCTGATGGGCAGGAGTGTGCTGTTATTCATCGTTGGGGCAAGTCTAATTTTCAATGGTCAACTCTGGGCTCAAAAGGAAAATTGTGAAGAAACCTTGAATTTAGCTGCGGCAGAGTTTGATGCCGGGCGATTTGTTGGGCTTCCAAGTATTCTTGGTGAGTGTTTAAAGAATGGGTTTTCTCAGGAACAAAAGGTTCGAGCCTATTTATTGCTTACCCAAGCCTATCTCATTTTAGATGATCCTGCTTCAGCAGAGAACAGTTACCTTCAATTGTTGAAAGCCGATCCGGAGTATATCGCCAATCCAACGCGCGATCCTATTGATGTTTATTATTTAAGTAAAAAATTTACTTCCACACCAATTTTCACACCCCATTTAATGGGGGGCATGAATACATCCCTGCCAAGGGATATTTATAACATCAACACGGGAAGCGTACCCAATTCCATATCCTCAAAAAAAGTATTTAAGCTGGGTTATCAGATTGGCGTTGGCATCGATTTGAACCTTAGCAGCAATTGGAGTTTATGTTCAGGGATTTTGTATTCGGCAAAATCTTTCAAAAACGTCCTTGATCAACAGAACTATCGTTACGAATTATCAATAACAGAAAAAGAAAGCTGGTTTGATATTCCACTATACTTAAAATACCAGGTTGACTCTGGCAAGATTCGGCCCTTTGGGTATGCAGGGCTTGCTATGAATTTATTAGTGAATACTAATTTGACATTGAGTGGGACTCACCAAGTCGACTACATGGCTGCTTCAGGAGCAAATCCTGAAAATCTTGGGCATCCCCAACCTTACCAAGGTCCAGTCAATCCTATTAATTATAAAAGAAATTTCCTAAATCGTTCATTGGTATTTGGCGGTGGCGTAAAATACAAATGGGGTAAGGACTTTATTTATGTGGATTTGCGCTACATGGCAGGGATGACCAATTTGGCGAAAAATAGCTACACTACATCCAACGGACAATTTGATCCGCTGCTGGCACAGTATGGTTATAGTTCTAATTTTTTCAGGTTAGACAACCTCTCGATTTCCTTTGGCTATGTCAGGCCGCTTTACAATCCTCGGAAAAAGAAAAAGGTTATTTCCGGGTTGCTCGAAAAACTAAGATTTAAAAGAACCAAAAAATGATCCGGAGTTTTTTCTTTCTTTTTTTAACAATGCTTTTCGCTTGCGATACTGCGCAGAACATTAAGAACCCAACGCAGAGCTATTTTCTAAAATATTTTGGCGATGAAGGCAACCAAACAGCGAGGGATCTTATCGTCAACAGTGATGGTACATTTTATATTTTGGGGAACTCCACCCAGACAAGTTCATCCAATACCAAAGTATATATTGCACACGTGGATGCTTTGGGTAATGTAATAAAGCAGATAACATATGGAGCGCTTTCTATGGATGCGAAGGATTTTGAGATCGCAGGGGGAAATTTGGTTATTGTGGCGAATCGCCAATCCATGGCTAAGGATGTGTTACTAAGTAGGTATACGTTGGGTCTCGATGTCGTGGATAGTGTGGCCTTGTCAGCAGGGCCAAGTTCCTTTGCAAATTCTTTGACTGCATTGAGTGATGGGGGATTTATTATTGAGGGTTATCAGGGTGATACGAGTGTGCAATCTACTGAAATGCATTTGAGGGTAAGCAGCACATTGACAGACTATGCAACAACCGTGACTACAGGTTGGGGAAACACGAATTCTATTGGAACAATTGCTGTGGGTGTAAAGACCATCCAGCAAAATCCAAACACATTTTATATGTTCGGATACACAAACGCTAATTATTCAGGTTTGAGCGGCACCATCAATAAACGATTTTGGACGTATCCAATCCCTTACAACGGATCGGGGGTAGGCAATTCAGACGACCCCTCTTTCTTGAGTGCAGGAGGAGCCGATGATAAAATACTTACCGATGCCATCAAAGTAAAGGTGGGTGGATACTTGCTTGTTGGTATCTCGAACTCTGGAACAGACGGCAACTTAAAGGCCTCTATCACTAGCAGCACTGATACTGCTTTCAATTTTCAACCTACGGGGGTTTTTCAGGATAAAATTCTTTTGACGAATCTTGGGCAAGGAAGTCCTTATGCCACAGCCTTCTCCTCTACCTCCTATAATTTTATATTGGTGAACACCTATAAAACATCATCCTCAAAAAGTGATATCCTTCTAATGAAGGTAGATAATGCATTAGTCCCGCAATGGGGCAATCCGGTCCAATTTGGTGGTAGTGGCGAAGATACAGCCGCAGCCGTGGCCGAATTGCCTGATGGGCATATTATGGTTCTGGGAACGATGCAATTAGGAAATCCGCCAGAGCAAAAAAAAATTGTGCTGATGAAATTGAATGCCAATGGGCAATTGAGCGATTGAGGATTACAATGACATTTTAACAGGTTACTTTAGAGACGAAATAAATATTTAGATTTGATAGATTTTACCGCACTTATGCCTAAGCCGTTTGCCTATTCTCTTTCCCATCCATTCTGCGTAGAGAAAAACCCTGCAACCTATGGCTGAGATATCTACCGCAAACACTACTTCGTCCTTCCCGGGCAAGGTTGCCGCTCGCTTTTCATTGCTTAAGATACTCCTTCCCTTTTTTTTGGTGGTTGGCCTATGTGCTGACCTTCAGGCACAGACGTGGACTGGGGCAATAGGCGATTTTGATTGGACAACAGGTGGAAACTGGGACACAGGTACACAACCAGTGGCAACTGGTTCAAATGTAACGATCCCCTATGATGTAATTTCTCCAATTATCAACGTTCCTACTATAAGTTTTAACAGTCTTACTGTAAATGGAAATAGTATACTTTCCTCGGCCACTGGCTCAGAAACGATAACAGTTACGGGTAGTTTATCGATTGCCTCTGGTAAAACATTTCAGGTAGGCAATGGGGTGGCAACGATGTTCAATTCCTTTACCCTGTCCACGACCGGTTCGGGCACCATTGCAGGAACTTTTACTTTGAATGCTGGCGCGTCAGGCGGCACTTTTACAAATGACGGTGACCTCGCACTTGAAACTTTAGGTATTATCAAAGATGATGGAACAAATGCTAACAACTTTATACAAAGCTCATCGGCCACACTTAGAATAGGTTCGGCCAATGGAATTACTTCCTCAGGGCTTTTGGGTAATATTCAAGTTACAGGAACAAGAACGTATAGTATAAGTGCAAATTATATATATAATGGTAGCGGAAACCAAAACGTAGGCAATGGATTGCCTGCTACGGTGGCCAGCCTCACCATTGCCAACACCGGTGGCGTGGGTACAAATACGGTGACCCTTGGTGCTAATATTTCAATAACCAATGCGCTCACGGTGAGCAGTGGGATTTTTTCATTGGCAGCAAATAATGTGACCAGCACCGGTTCGGTGACCATGACGGGCACTTCCATTACTGGCACAGGCACCTTGACCCTCGCTGGCGACATCACTACAAATGCAAGTGCTTCATCGGCCATCATTAGTGCGCCTTTGGCGTTGGGCGCGGCTACCCGTACCTTTAATGTGAATGACGGGGCAGCAGACCCTGACCTGACCATTTCATCGGTTATCAGCGGAGCCGCTGGAATCATTAAGGCCGGATCAGGATCTTATCTGCCATCCAATTCAAATTCCTATACAGGCACAACCACCATCAATGCGGGCACGCTTCGGCTGGGGGCGGCAGGCGGTGGCACAAATACGCCATTGGGCGTAGTAGGATCAGGGACTTCGGTAGCATCATTGGCTACACTTGATCTTAATGGATTTACCCTGGGGGCAGCAGAGCCTTTGACATTGAATGGAACGGGTATTGCATCCGGTGGGGCACTTACTAACAGTTCAGCCACCAACGTTTCTTACAGTGGGCTAATAACGCTTGGCAGTTCCTCAACTATTTCCAGCAATGCGGGGACTATAGCAATTACCAATGCGGGAACAATCACAGGTGCTTTTGGGCTTACGTTAGATGGTACATCCGGGGGCAGTATCATTAGTGTCATTGGAACGGGTGCTGGCACGGTTACAAAAAATGGAAGTGGCACTTGGACACTGGCAGGATCAAACACTTTCTCAGGAGGCACTATTTTAAATGCTGGCGTTTTGAACATCAATAACGCCAGTGCTTTGGGTGCGTCAAGTGGAACGTTTACCATCAATGGTGGCACCTTTGATAATACTTCAGCAGGTGCTATTACAACGCTAAATTATCCGCTAGCTTGGAATGGTGACTTCACTTTCACGGGAACTCAAAATTTGAATTTAGGTACGGGCAATGTTTCGCTCAGTGCCAATCGGCAGGTTTCAGTATCGGCAGGCACACTAACGATTGGGGGGGCAATTTCAGCGTCAAGCTTCAGTTTAGCAAAGGCAGGTGCGGGCTCCTTGCTGTTCGGTGCAAACCCGGTTACGCTTAATGGACTTTCTGTTAATGCCGGTGTACTTACTGCGCCAACTGCCAACCTTAACCTGGCCGGCAATTTTGTTAACAGCGGGACATTCAACCACAATGGGGGTACGGTAAATTTCAACGGAAGTACAGCCCAGAGCGCGGCTGGGGTAAACTACAATATCGTTACCATGTCTGGAGCAGGGCAAAAGAATGCAACAGGCCCTTTCAATGTGGCAGGCACGCTTACGAACTCCTCCGTTTTTGATATGGCATCCTACACCCTTTCAGTTATTGGGGCAATAACTAATAGTGGCACGATCCGGTTTGCGGGAGCATCGAATGGATTTGCTATTTCATCAGGAGCGGTTGAATACTATGGTGCCGCTCAAACAGTTGGCTCGGGATTGTATCAGGACATGATCATTAATCAATCAGCCGGGGACGCGATGTTGGGTGGAGCCGTTACAACAAATGGGGTATTGACCATGAGCAATGGAAACCTGAATGTGGGTGCATCGATTTTTACGTTTGGATCTGCAGGGTCAATCACTGGGAATAGCCCAACAAAATTTATTATCGCCAGTGGAGGAGGAGAGGTCAGAAAAACGTACTCGGCCCTTGGGGCTTTTACTTTTCCAATCGGAGATAATACGGGGATATCGGAGTATTCACCAATTACCGTAAATGTGACGGCAGGTGGTGGCCTCCCTGCCTATGTGGGGGTTTCCGTAGCGAATGCAAAACATCCCAACAATTCAAGCGCAACTAATTTCTTGAGCCGCTATTGGAATGTAAACACAACCATCACCGGCTGTGTGGCTAACGTTAGCACTACATACCCCAATGCAAGCATTAACGGAACCGAAACTAGTATTTCAGCGGGTCAGTTGCGGGGTTTATTTAATCAGACCACAAATCCTTGGATTAAGTTTGGGGCACTTGGTGGAAACACACTGAATGCGAACGTTGCAACGATCAATACAGGTCAAACTTCTGTATTCACTGGGATAACAGGACTTAACCCATCGGTTAGTATTGCTGGCGGTGGGGTAACGGTTTGTAAAGGCACCACGGTTTCCTTAACAGCTTCAGGAACCGGGGATCCGGCATTTTTATATTCATGGCTTCCTGCCGCAGGGTTAAGCTCTGCAGCAATCGCAAACCCTACAGCCACGCCAAATACCACAACTACCTATACCGTAACAGCAACGGATGGCAATGGGATTACTGCCACAAACAATACGACCATTACAGTGAACCCCGCACCGACCCTTACCAGTGCATCTCAATCCGTTGCGGTTTGTGCCGGTTCCGGTGCAATAATTAATTTGGCGGGATTAGTTCCAAGCAGTACCGCTACCGTTAATTATACAATCAATGGTATTGCCCAAACGGCAGTTACAGGGGTGGTTGCCTCAGCTGGGGGTGCAGCGAGCTTCACCACCCCAATATTGACAGGTGCCGAAAACGGCCAGGTTTTACAAGTCACTGGGCTCACCATCACAAGTTCCACCCCCAACTGTACACAGGCATTTTCGCAGAGCCTAACTTTGACGGTAAATTCCCCGCCCGCGATAACCACCCAGCCTGTGAGCCAGACTGTATGTTTGGGCAGCGGGGTTACGTTCAGTGTGGTGGCCACGGGCACAGCTCTCACCTATCAATGGCGCAAGGGCGGGACACCTATTGGCGGAGCTTCATCAAGTACTTATAGTATCTTGAATACCGTTCCCGGGGATGCGGGCAACTACGATGTTGTTGTTAGTGGCACCTGTGCGCCCACTGTCACGAGCACCCCTGTTGCTTCCTTAGTATTAAATACACCACCGCAAATAATTGCCTCACCGGCAAACAGTGCAATATGCGAGAATGCAAACACCACCTTTATTGTAGATGCGGGAACAACTACTAGCCCATTATATCAGTGGTATGTAAGTACGGACGGGGGCTCCACCTATTCACCGCTTTCAAATGGCGCCCCCTATTCAGGGGTTACCACTAACACACTATCATTAACAAGTGCGGGCACTGCCCTAAATGGTTATCGGTATGAGGCAATAATATCGTCCGGTGTTTCTTGTTCCCCCCCGGTAACGACCGGATCGGCCTTGTTGACCGTCAATAAACTACCCAACGTGGTGGCTACGCCCGCGTCCCAGACAATCTGTAGTGGCAGCCCATCAGGCATTGCGTTAAGCACGTCAAATGGGGTGGGTGGTGTTGGGTATAGTTGGACGGTTGTTCAGAGTAACGTGAGCGGTGCAGGCTCGGGTACTGGTTCCAATATTGCACAAACTTTAACGGCAACTACTGCCTCAGCCGGGACGGCAACCTATACTGTTATCCCGACCGCGGCAGGTTGCCCTGGTGCCTCAATAAACGTTGTGATTACGGTAAACCCCACGCCAGTATTGAGCAGCACCTTAAGCCCAGCCGCGATCT
>JADEYI010001168.1_pt1 | contig 22661 bp, 22 predicted proteins | sample 8542331 | NCBI WGS metagenome assembly JADEYI01 (sample SAMN16510988, study PRJNA670497) | mine drainage metagenome | isolation source: biofilm near Copperflume 1 | place: Germany: Marsberg coppermine Kilianstollen | collected 2018-02
TGTCATGCGTATCACGTAAGGAATTACGGACTTTGCACTTTCATCTCCTAATATCGCGGTTCCCTCCTGGTCGCCTTGTTGGGATGTGGGTAAATCACCAGTTATTCGGGTGGTGCTCCCCAGGCATTTCCCGACTTTGAATAGACCTTGCCAGTTATGTCACATATTGATTAGCTGACCTGTATGGTGTAAAATACGAGTTGTACTTACCTCGCAGCCGTACTGTCTATTTGTGGTACATGTAAGCTTTTGTAAGCAAGATTGCATCCACGCATCTGGCACACGTTGGGCACTTATTTAGCGCGACGGCATACGAGAAGGACGGGAACGCTATGCCAACCGAAGAGATGAAGCAGATTGATGTCGAGGCGCTCCGCACTGAAGTAGGATCTGCAATAGACAGCGCCGTCGCCAGGCTCAAGTCTATTGAAGTTGAGACACAACAGCGCCTGCGCAAGGCAAGCGTCGAGCAGCAACATCTCGACTCGTTCCTTGATGAGTTAAACTATCGCCTTCGGGTCATAGCGGCAGCAAGCAGCCGGGGCGAACCTCCAAGCACTATTACCGGCCCGCTCAGCCCAAGTCAGGTGGACGCCATGACCACTCAGGGTGACACCTTGAAGAAGCGCAGGGCAGAGTTGGAGCAGGTCAATGCGAGGTTAGACCAGCTATCCAGCCGCCTTTCGTGGCTTGTCCACCAGATTGATGGCGCGTGCGCGTGGGTTCTAACAGACGGTGAAAAAGATAACGCGGCTGTGATGCAGCCTGACAGTGGCGAGCAGGTCATGTGGGCGCAGATAATCATGGGGCAGGAGGCTGAACGTGCGCGGCTCGCACGTGAAATCCACGATGGGCCGGCGCAGGCGCTCGCGAATACTGTGATGCGCTTGCAGTTTGTCGAGCAAATGAACAAGCAGCGCCCAGAAGAGGTTGAGGGAGAGCTGGCACGTTTGCGGCACGCGCTCCAGGAAAGCCTCAAGGATGTAAGGCGCTTTATCTTCAACCTGCGCCCTGCGTCATTGAGCGAGTCGGGTTTGATAGCCACACTCAGACACTATGCTCACGATTACACAGAGCAATTTGAGGTGCCTATCGAGTTGAATTTGCCTGAAAATCTGGTATTATCCTCTAACCAGGAGCTGGTGGTCTTCCGCGTCATACAAGAAGCCCTCCAGAATATTCACAAGCACGCCAACGCCACCCGCATCGAGGTCAACGCGCAGCAGAGAAAGGATGGCCCACTTACTGTGACAATCAGCGACAATGGTCAGGGCTTTGATCCGGCTTCGGTTTTACGCAGCCGCCCCTCAAGCTCAGGGCTTGTAAGCATGAGGGAACGCGCAGCGACCACCGGCGGCACATTGAAAGTTGATAGCAAGGTAGGCGCGGGCACCACAGTCACTCTGGTGTTGCCGATGCCCAAGGGACAAGCGCCCCGGTAGCACTTGATTGAGGCCAGAGGAAACCATTTTTACACAGGCATCGCAGCCTGGCTGACGGAACGTCATAGCAAAGAAGGAGAGCGTATTCCATGGAAAAAATCCGCGTGCTGATCGTTGACGACCACCCACTTTTCCGGCAAGGTGTGCGCCACACACTGGAGTCGTCCAAAGACATTGAGGTGATTGGCGAGGCCCCGGACGGGCAGAGGGCCATCCAGATGGCGGAGTCGCTAGCGCCAGATATTATGCTCGTGGATATCAACCTGCCTGGGTTGAACGGCCTTGAAGTGACACGCGTGGTGCGCCGTCGCCAGCCGCAGATCGCAGTGATCGTCCTCACAGTTTACGAGGATGACGAGCAGTTGTTCAACGCCACTAAAGTGGGGGCAGCCGCCTACTCCGCGAAGGACATTACTACTGAGAAGCTGATGGAAATGGTGCGCGAGGTGTCAGAGGGGCACTACCCGATCAACGACGCGGTTTTGTCGCGCCCCTTTGTGGCGTCGCGCATGCTGAACCAGTTCCGTGAGCTTGCCTCAGCCGAGACAGACGGCGGCGAGTCGGTATTCGCCCCACTCACCACCCGCGAGGTAGAAATCCTCGACTGCATAGCCAGGGGCAACTCAAACAAAGAGATTGCCCGCATCCTCAACATCTCCGACCAGACGGTCAAAAACCACATAACCTCTATCCTGAGAAAGCTAGCCGTAAACGACCGCACCCAGGCGGTGATCTACGCCCTGCGGCATGGCTGGATCAAAATGTCCGAGGAGTAGAGGGAGGAGGGGCCAATGGTTCCCGTGTTCCGTCTAACGTAACTGTATAAAACCCCGCGAATCTAACGTAACTGCGTAAAACGTACAAAGTGGGAGGCGGGCAAATAGAGAGTCTGGAGTATGCACGCGCTCGCTACTCCTTTCTTCCGCATCACCACTTTGCCGTTGGCTTCCACGCTCTCCGGTCAGTTTGACACCCAAAAAGGCAAAAGCATTCGTTACTCCTACCTCGCCCGACAGCTTAGAAGACCGCTCTTCTTGGTCCAACCGTGTTGCTTTCACGCTCTCTAACTGGGCATATCCACCTTCCATCATGGCGAGTACTGAGAATACGTACTTCTGGTTTAGATACAAAGGCACAGGATAGGATTTAACCATGCAATGGTCGTCAACTTCCGCTTTCCGCTGTTTTTTTACCATGACAGCACTACCTCACTTCGCTATGTTACACAGCTTTCGTTCGGCTACATTATAGCCCAGTACTGTCACATACTCGTCATCTCCACAGGAGCGTCCCACAAGGTGGATGTGCGTGCCTGTAGGAGGAGTGTTCGGTATACAGCAGTGACTTCGTTCTGCAATGGCTTGCACATTGGGCAGTAGGCATCATTCATCTGCTAAAACCCCACCACGCACCCGGTATGCTTCCCCGGAACAACGCTGGCATCGAAGCTCAACTCGCCCGCGTCGGTAGGGGTGAGATCGTGCAAGGGCACACCATTTACCTCGACGTGAGCTTTGGCAGCTATATTGCCCAGCGTAAGGGTCACACTCACGGAATTTTGGGCCTTTAGCTCGGCGGCATCGCCCACCTGCTGCAACTCTATATGCAGCGCCTTTTCGTCAGTGTAGTACTCAGCGTGTGAGACGCCAACGCGCCCGGAGCTATCCGAAAGATGATGCAAATAAGGCTCTTCGTCCATGCGGGCGCTCGGCGCGCTTCTGAACAGCCGTGTGAAGTTTGCGCCGCCCGGCTCTATAGCTGATGCAAGCGCATAAAGGGCTGTGGTATGGAGGGTACGAGGCGCGCCCCTGTACAGATAGCGCGTTCCCTGCCACCCCGCGTGGAAGACCGCCGATGAGTATCGCGCCATGTCGTCAGCCAGCCGTTCATCGCCGATGCCACGCGCCAGGAGCAGCCCAAAACCGGTGTTTATAGGCACATCGCTGATCTCCATCTTCTCACTCAGCGGCGAAGAGGAGACATAAGCGCCCTGTGCGCCTACCTGTGTGACCTTTTTCCTGAAACGGCGGTAGAGCTTGCGCACCAGCGGGCGGTCGAAGGGAAGCATGAAGGCAAGCCCCCAGGCATCGGTGAAGTTGAAAGCTACAGGGGCCGCCACGCCCAGGTCTTTCACGTAGTTTACGCCGAAGGTGCCGCGCACCGGTGGCCCTTTGAGCACCATTTTATCGCGCACCGTACGCAGCCACCCGGGGTTGGCGAGGCTGTAGTCCGTCCCGTGTAATAGGTCATGCAGCGTGTTAGAAGCAAGCGAGTAGTTATTGCAGGGCACATAGGCCAGCCCCTGCTCGCAGCAAACGCCGCCAAAGCGGTTCTCGCGCATCTGCAAGTAAATGCGCTCGGCTACTTCCTGATGCGTATAGCTGTAAGCTGTGCCGCTGGCCCAATCTTGCAGGTCGAAAGGCCGGTCATAGCGCTTATCACCTGTAACCTTCTCGTAAAGGCCCAGCATGGCGCTTAGGTGCCCGGAATATTGCACATTATCCTGCCTCACCGGATCGGAAGGAGGGCCTGCGGGGAGCCGTTGGTGCGGGCTAACGAGCACTGCTATATGACCCGAACTTGCAGCGTTTGCGATGTTGCCGCCATCACCCACCGGCGAGCCAGCACGCCAGTAATTCCAGGCTGCGCCGTCCAGCATCTTCTCGATTGCCCCACGCATAGCCTCAGCGTAGGGAGCGCGGTAGGCGGGGGTCTGCTGTGATAAAGCGGCTACTGCGTAAGTGGCAAAGGCCAACTGGTATCGCAAGGCGAAGTTCATCGAGGAGCTTTGCGGCACGTAAAAGCCTTCCCACGAGCCGAGCGGCTGCGATAAAGCGCTATGAAGATAATTCATGTGTCCCAGGCTCTCCATCGAGAGCCTTCTCGCCCGATCAGCCATGCTACGTCCCTTCGGGAGCAATGAGTGCTGAGTGCTGAGGACTGAGTGAATTACTGGTTTCTCAGTCCTCAGCACTCATTGCTCTAATGTACAATAGGGGTATGAGTAACGTCAACGAATATAGCCGCGTAGACCGTGCACGTGCGCGGCTGCTCAAAACAGCATTCGAGGCGCTGTACGGCCCTTTTGCCTGGGCCTACGACTGGGTGAGCCGCACATTCTTCCTGGGGCAGTGGCGGCTCTGGCAGCGCACATCGCTCCACTTTCTAAGAGGCGCTCGTCTGCTGGAGGTAGGCATGGGCACAGGCAACTTGCAGATTGATCTGCTGCGGGCCGGTTACGAGGCGTGGGGCGTAGACCTCTCGCCGCAGATGCTGAGGCAGGCCAGGATAAAGAGCAGACGGCTCGGCGTAACTATGAGGACGTGCCGCGCTCGCGCTGAAGCTCTACCGTTCCCCCCCGGCCATTTCGATGCGGTTGTGAGCGCCTTCCCAAGCGACTACATCACTCGGCGCGGGACATTAGAGGAGTTGGCAAGAGTGCTGGCGAATGGCGGACGATTGGTTGTAGTGCCAGGGGGCTGGCTCAAGCCGAGAGACGCCAGAGGCAAGGCTTTCGAGGGGCTTGCAGAGCTGGTTTACGGATACAAAGGCAGTAATGGTCTCCCGGACACAACCGAAGCAGAGCGCAGGTTATCTTCGAGGAGTGGTGCGCTCAGGTGGGTATCTACCCTCAAGGAACGGATGGCAGAAGCAGGCTTTAGCACCTCAATTTATCTCGCCTCCAACAACATTGGCTCGTGCCTGGTAGTGGTTGGTGACAAAGAGACTGACCAGACACTGTAAGCATTGCCCTTCAGCAGACTGTTCTATTGCTCTATGCCCACTCCCCTTCTATAGACGATACAAGCCCATGGCAATATCCGGCAAGCTCGGGTTGCTCGCACTCCACTTGAACTGCCGTACGTTGCCCACTTATAGGCGTAAGAGTGATAACTATCAGGCGGTCGAAGAAGACCACGCCTCCCCCTTGCTCGTGGAAAAGTCCGCGCATCGTCAGGAGCGTTGACTCTCCCTTCGGGTGGTCAGCCGGGCGAGGCCCACGCGCCTGCTGAAGGGTAAAATAGCCCCCTACAGCCAGAAATCGCGCCTTACCCACAGAGCGGGTGGCGGAACGCAGCCACCGCGCTAGCTCCGTGATCTCCACAGGCAGCAGTAGCGTTTCTGAGGCGGTATCTTGCGCTGGGATACCTTCCGGCTCGTCAGGATGCAGGAGATCGAGAGCCTCGATAAGGCTTTTTACTCTTTCTTGCGTGGCATGACACTCCGCCTCCGTACCGTTCGCCCCATTGCCTTTATTCTCCACAGAGGCGCCTTATACCTCTACCAGCAACAGCAATCCCGTCGGGCTGGCAAACTCAACTTCGGGAGAGCCAGGGGTAGTAAAGAGATATGTATGCCCGTTGAACTCGGTGCGCGTGCCAGGCTTGGGTTGCGAAGCCACGCCCCTTTCTACCATATAGAGACAAACATTGAGCAGCGTGTGGTAAACATCATCCGCCAGCGAGCGGTCTCGGACATAGAGGCCCAACTCAGATAGGCCAAATTGCTCCATGCCATAGGTTCGCATTAGATATTGCGCGACAAGCACCTCATCTTCCATGCTGAAGGTCACGACACCCACCCATAGGGGCATCGGCGGGGTATCACCCGGCTGCAAGGGCAGGTACTCCACCAGCAGATCGGTTGGCTGCGCCAGTGCAGCACGCTCGTTGACTATCCCCAGCCCGCCCTGCGATAACATGACGGTGGCAACCTGATAGAGAGCGGTCAATTGCTCCACAGGCTCGGCGGCACCCTCCAGATAAAGGAGGCGCATCGCGGCCTGGTGTGCCATGAGAGCCTCACGCTGCTCATCGGGCATCGGAGAGACGCCTACAGTGCGCGCAAGCACTTCCTGCCGAACGGGTGCATTGAGAGCGACCATGGCGATCTGGTGCTCGCCGAAGCGCGATACCCCGGCCACAAGAGGTACACCCGGAGCAGGCACATTAGCCCACTCCACCGAGCATGGGCCTACCAGTTGTGCCAGTATCAATTCACTTTGCGCCGCGTCCAGCGCAGGGAGCTCGTTGTACAGCACAGTACACGCCTGCTGCACAGCCGTTCGCCGCCCAGTGCTACCACCATCCAAAAACGCTTCCCCTTCCGCCTGCGGGATTAGCAATCACAATTCATAATTTTATCCCTGGTTGTCGTCCGGTGCGATACCGGCGCCGGGCGTGGGCGGCGGCGGCGTGGTCAGTTGAAGACCATAGATTTCGTCGGCGAGGCCGAGCGAGAGGCACTCTTCGGCGGTCAGAAAGCGATCACGCCCTGAGTAGATGAAGTTCTCCCACCACGTAGCATCGTTTTGGCCCGATCTCTGGGAGAAAATATTGCTGACCAGGCTTTTGTAGTGGCGGGCAAGAGTGGCGTAATCATTGAATATCTGCTGGTCGCTGCCTGAGAGGAACCACTGAGGCGAGTGAAGCATGAGGGTGGAGAAAGAGCCCATCAGCCGCTTATCGCCTGCCTGGAAGACTATCGCCCCCATCGAGTAGGCATAACCTGTGACTACTGTATTGATCGTCACCTTGTAAAGGGTGCGCATGCGATAGATCATCTGCATCATAGCCAACCCTGAGCCTACCGAGCCTCCGCCAGAGTTGATGTAGATGGTAATCGGCTGATCGCTATTCCCTTGCCTCTCCACCGACATCGAGACCAGAGCCTGCCCGAACCGCTCCGCAGCCTCGTCGTTAATGTCCCCAAGAAAATATATGCCTTTGGCCTCCATGTTGCGCTGCCGCTCAACGCTGTTCTGTATAAGCTGGTTAATGTCTATCAATCGCCCTCCGTGTAATGCTTCGCCAATTATGAGTTATGAATTATGAACTCACTTTACGCAAGGGGAGAGAAATGTTACAGCTTGTGGAAAGAGAAGCCTCTCTCCCTGTGTCATTCTTCACTTCGTTCAGAATCTAAGATGCAGGCCTGGCACAAAGGAAGGGTTCTTTAGATGCTTCGCTGCGCTCAGAATGACACTGGGAACAGGGTACGCCAACTCGAAGTTATGCCTTTCTTCACCCCTGCGTAAAGTGAGTTCATAATTCATAATTGGTTTAGCTCAGCAATCGGGGTATCTGCGTGGGGATACGCGCTACCTTTACACCTACCGCTTCAAGGGCATCTATTTTGCCTTGCGCGGTGCCTGCGCCGCCTGAGACGATAGCTCCAGCGTGGCCCATGCGCCGCCCTGGGGGGGCTGTACGGCCTGCTATATAAGCAGCTACCGGCTTGGTGACATACTCTTTTATGAACGCTGCGGCTTTCTCTTCCTCGTCGCCGCCGATCTCCCCCATCATCACTATCTTCTCTGTCTGGGAATCGTCCTGGAACATGCGTAGGCAATCAATAAAATCCATGCCGTGAATCGGGTCGCCTCCAATACCCACAGCGGTAGACTGTCCCATCCCCTGCTCGGTGAGGGCATAAATGACCTCGTAAGTGAGCGTGCCTGAGCGCGACACCATACCGACGCCTCCCGGCTGGCAAATATAACCGGGGATAATGCCCACCTTGGCCTCGCCTGGGGTGATAAGGCCGGGGCAGTTAGGCCCTATCAGGCGGCTCTTGCTCTCTTTAAGAGTATCATACACGCGCATCATATCAAGCACCGGAATATTCTCTGTGATAGATACAATGAGGGGTATTCCCGCAGCCAGAGCCTCCAGTATCGAGTCGGCTCCGCCGATAGCAGCAGGCACAAAGCTAATCGAAACATTGGCCCCGGTCTCCTTTACAGCTTCGGCCACCGTGTTGAAAACAGGCACGCTGCCCTGCGTGGTCGTGCCCCCCTTGCCAGGCGTGACGCCGCCAACTACGTTAGTGCCGTACTCCATCATCTGCTCTGTGTGGAACGCCCCTTCGCGTCCTGTTATACCCTGCACAAGCAACCGTGTATCTTTATTTACCAGAATGCTCATCTACTTTGGCCCCTCTTCGTTGAAATGGTAGCGCGGGGATTATACCACAGCGCACACGTAGCAGGCAATCGCAGGACATAATTAAAACAAATACAACAGCAGCTTAGCGGCTGCTGTTGTATTTGTTTTGACTAAGAATAGAAGGCCCTAACCACAAGCCGTAATGTTTAGCATAACTCCCATTCACTGCCCTTATTCCTCACGTCCCATGTTTCACGAGTCTACCTCATCTGCTTGCGGCGCGACTGGTCTATGAGCAGATAAGCACCCAGCACTATAAGGGCCAGGGGCCACAGATTGCCGATCATCCAGACGCTTGAAAGGCTTGACAGAACGAGTATGCCGCCTGGTATCAGCGCCCACCAGTGCTTGCGCTCGAAGGCCCAGATGAGGCAGAAGCCGAGGCCCAGGGTGAAGGCTGTTATGTCACCGCCGCGCCAGAAGCTCACAACCGCCAGGTTAGAGAGCAATTCACCAGCCCCTATGCCGAGGAGAATAGCCCCCGGTATAAGGAACCCGACACGATAACCAGGGCGCGTCTGGAAGTAGGCGTACATGAATATAGCGCCCACCAGCAGCAGCACCATGTTGCCGAAGCCCGGTATGATCGAAAACTCGGTCAGGCCAAAGAGTAGGCCGCCGCCGATCAGTATAAGCCCCAGCATCGTGCGGTCCCGCCCGCGGTGGCCGTTGTTAGCCATAGCATAAGGCTGTAGTTGTGCAGGCTCCGGTTGCTGCGGCTGAGCGTAGGGTGTATACGGAGTGGCTGGGTTTTCCGCCAGGACCGGCGCCTGCGGAGCCTGGCCGTAGCTCCCTTGCGCAGGAGGGAAGTGGCGCGTCGAGCCTTGATCTGCGTTGGGCTGTGGCGAAGTGCCCGGATTGTTGTTATAGCTGTTCATAATCTTCTCCTGGTTACTGCTTCTAAGCTACTCTCTGATGATTATATAAGTCGAAGGGCTACATATAACGTCTATACCGACTGCGCGAACGGCTGACCAGGAAGAAAATGCCCAGCCCAATCAGAGCCAAAGGCCAGAACTTACCGGGGTTCTGATTGCCTTCCTGTATACCACCGTTACGCCATTTAGCGCCAAAGAAGCCACGCGCTGCCTGAGCATCCTGTTTGTCCTGCAAGTCGGCTGTATTTGGCGTATCCTGCCCGCCTGGGGCAAGGTGCTGCTGCGGGGCAACAGGAGCCACAAACGGCGCGGATGCGGGGCCTGATGGCGGCTGCGCGAACCAGGGAGGCTGATCCCCCCTCACCTGCGGCATAGCAGGTGAGTTGAAAGGCATAGCCATGCCCCCAGAGTGGCTAAATGCCACGAAGCTGCCCAACATGATAAGGAAACCAACCACAAGCGCTATACCCAGCACAGGCAGATAGCGATGCTGCCCGCCCGATGGCTCTGGATCAGCTCTGGATAAAGGAGTCGTCTGACCACTGCTTGGATCACTATGCTGAGATTGTCCTTCCTGGGGTGGGAAATATCTCGTCGCGTTTGAGTCTATCTCAGGCTGGGGTGGAGATGGGGAGTTATAGCTGCCGATGCTATCCATATGCCCTCCGGTAGAAGTATCAATTGTTGCTGCCTGACACTATCTACGCAAAGGCTTTGTCCAAAGTTGCAAACCGGCTAAGTGTTCAGAGTAGGGGTAGAACAATCTTCAAGAGGTATCCTGCGCGGGTGCGCCCTCACCCCCAACCCCCTCTCCCATGTGTGGGGGAGGGGGCTTGCTTCCTGGTGAATATCAGGGGGCACCCCTGCAACCCCGTCAGGGGATACTCCCCTGCACCCCTACTCTGAACGTTTACCGAAGCGGAGGGATTCCATAAGTGCTCAGGAGCAGGGTAATCGAAGACCCCCTTATCCCTTGCCACCGGAGGGGATAGGAGAGTCTTCGATTGCCTCAATGTAAGGGGTAATCAGTCCACTCACCAAAGGCGCACGCATGGGCATCTTCAGCGATGAGGCTTCCCATGCGCAGAACTAAGGCTTAATTACTACTTTCCTGGCGCGGTTATAGAAGACGCCTGCGGCTATCAGACCCCCGAAGACAATCAGGCCTCCGAAGAAAGGCCCCAGGATAGCTGCAACCACGTGATAGAAGAAGGCGAAGACAAATGTAAGGGCAGCATTGGTCCCCGCCAACCTCCAGATGTCGCCCTCTGAGGCACGCAGCACAGGGAAGACGCGCCGCCCCAGCACCGAGTTTGCCCACCCCGAAGGTCGCGGCAAGTTCAGCACCGTCAGCCCGCCCACGAATATCCCGAGGTAAGCGCCGTTGATAATGCCGCCCACAAGTGGAGGCAAAATCACTCCCAGCAACAGCAGCAACAGCGCAAGAGCCGCAACGACAATGACCCAGAATCCTATCTTCTCGATCCTGGTTCTGCCGGGCACGCGCCGAGCATTATAACGGTAGGTTGATGCAGCATTCGTCGTGGTGAGTGGCCCGCCACCCGTAGTTTCTTGCGCATCCGGTGGCGCAGGCCGCGTGCCTACTCTTGTATTTCTGATAAAGCTCATCTTACATGCTCCCCACTTACTGTTCTTTTGCCAACACCCTATATACGCAGTTGGGGCTTGCCAGGTTACACTTTACGCGCCATCAGGGTAGAGGCAAAGTTGCCAGGCGGTGCTCGCCCTCAGCCTCCCTGTTTGCGTAGTGTAGCACAAACTCGACTTTGCGGCCTGTCGAGAGATAGTTCAACTCGACGATATTCCGCGTGCCATTGCCATTCAGGTCAATAAAGTAGCTCGTGCCATCCTGAAACGAATAATTGCTGAGAACAAAGTTATCCGCGCCAACCTTAAGCACACTCCCACCAGGTAGAGCCACCCCGCTGTCACCCGCCACGACCGCTGCCGTCAGCAAAGTTAGCCCTCCGCACAAGGCAAGGAGGAACAGCAGGCACCCGCCCTTGAATACACGCGAAGCGATGCCATGTTGCACGGGCACCTCACTGCCATTTGTGTCCTTGTCTGCTGGGCTGTGCCTATCCGTTGATTTGCTCCATTGCTCGATAGCCGCAACTGGTCTCTATTCCGCATGCCGCATGCCGCATGCCGCATGCCGCATACCAGCATGGCCCGTGCCCTGTGTTATAATTCACTGTTACTTTATTGAGGAACAAGTGGAGGTTCTGTCATGGTAGTTGTAATGGTGCGTATACCTGTCGGATCAGCGCAGGAAGGTGAACGGCTCGCTGAACGATTCAAGAACCGCGAGGGGCTAGTTGATAACCAGCCTGGTTATCAGGGTTTTGAGTTGCTCAAGGGAGACGGCGAGTATATTTCGGTGACCCGGTGGGCCAGCAAAGAAGCCCTTGAGAACTGGATGAGCAGTCAAGCCCACGGGCAGGCCCACGCGGGCACAAGACCTCCAACCGGGGGCGGGCACCCGGCTGGGGAGGGCACGATGCCCGGCGCTCAGGCGCAAGGCGGTATGCAGGGAAGCACGATGATTTACGAGGTGGTGATCCCTGGCGAGGGGCAGGCGTAGTTGGGAGGCATAGGGGGAGCCATTTCGTCCTTTGGCTGGATTTTCTTCCTGGGGGCGGGCGTTACTCTTTATCAGCTGCGCCAGCACTGGGGCGAGTTCCGCGCAGGCGAGCTATCAGCCAGGACGCGGCAGTTGGCAGGAGGAGTAGCTTTCTTCATCCTCGTGCCTGTAGGCGTGCTGCTGCATGAGTTCGGGCACATACTGGCGGCGTGGAGCACGGGCAGCCAGGTGCTGGGCTTGCACTACTTTCTCTTCTGGGGATATGTAGAATACATTCCCTCATCACAAAGCGCGCTGCTAGAGTGGTACGTCTCGCTGGCCGGCAACTTCGCCAGCTATGCTCTGGGCATCGCCTCCATCGCTGCGGCCATATACCTTCGGAATACAAAGCCAGTGTGGCGTGTAATTCTTATACAGCTCGGCCTCCTTGAGCTAGTACAAACCTTGATTGCTTACCCTTTGATGAGCTTCGACCCCGGCTTCGTGGGTGACTGGAACTCGATCTACGCCTTCCATGCGCCTGTGGCTTCGGCTGCGACTCTCATAGTGCATATTCTCTCGCTCGCGGCCTTTATCTACCTTGCGCAGGCTAACAGAACAGCAAAGTATCTGCTCGGCACGGCTCCGGCTCCTACGCAAGGAGAGCCCTTGTGAGCGCGGAAACGCATCGGCGTTTTGTACTGTAACACTCTTGCTGAATGGAGGAGAGAAAGAGTGGAGGTAGTACCGCTAACATTAGAGGGCAGGGTTGTGAGACTCGAACCGCTTGGCCGGGAGCATACCGCCGATTTGCTGGAGGTGGCCCACCCTGAGCTTTTCCGTTATACCATCGCCGTGCTCGATTCGTGGACTATTGAAGGCTTTGAGAAGTATATAGACGAAGCATTGGCGGTGCCGGGGAGAGTGCCCTTTGCTGCGGTGCTGCTAGCAACAGGCAAGGCCATCGGCACCACTTCTTACCTGGACATACGCCCTGCGCATCGAGGTCTTGAGATCGGGTATACCTGGTACGCGATAGCCCACCAGGGTACGCAGGTCAATCCTGAGAGCAAGTACTTGCTATTGCGCCACGCCTTTGAGGACCTGGGCGCGATAAGGGTCCAGCTAAAGACAGATGGGCGCAACTTGCGCAGCCAACGCGCTATAGCCAAACTGGGCGCGAAGCACGAGGGTGTACTTCGCAAGCACCTTATCCTGCCCGATGGTTACGTTCGAGACACCGCTATCTTCAGCATCACAGATGACGAATGGCCGCACGTCAAAAGCAACCTGGAAGTGAGGCTCGGCTACGCGCTGTAGCTGATGTTGCGTACTGCGTATTCCGTGAGGATTAGAGATATAGTGTCTTCACCCTCACCCCTCACCCCTCACTGCATCCACTGCCCCATATTACCTAACCCACGCTTGCGGCCTTTGCCTTTCATTCCCTTCATACCGCCTGCACCGCCCGTCAGCATCTTCATCATCTTCTGCATCTGCTTGAACTGGTTGAGGAGGGCATTTACGTCCTGGGTGGTGCTGCCGCTTCCTCTGGCTATGCGGCGTCTGCGGCTGCTGTCTATGATCTCCGGGCGGTGGCGCTCCATCTGCGTCATTGAGCGAATGATAGCCTCGATGTGCTTCAAGTCGTCCTCTTTTATATCAACCTTCTGCTGGCGCATCGCCTGGCCCATGCCGGGGATCATCTGCATGACCTGCTCAAGTGGGCCTAGCTTCTTCACCTGCTGAAGCTGGTTGAGGAAGTCATCAAGGTCGAAGGTGGCGGTACGCAGCTTCTTCTCCATCGCCTTGGCCTGATCCACATCGTACTCGGCCTGCGCCTTTTCAATGAGGGTGAGCACGTCGCCCATGCCAAGTATGCGCGAGGCAAGGCGGTCGGGATAGAAAGGCTCAAGCGCGTCAGTCTTCTCGCCTGTGCCCATGAACTTGATAGGCACACCAGTCACTTCGCGCACCGAGAGCGCGGCCCCACCACGCGTATCGCCGTCCATCTTGGTGAGTATCAGCCCCGTGACCCCCACCTTCTCATTAAACTCGGAGGCAGCGCGAACGGCATCCTGTCCGGTCATAGCATCTACCACAAGCAGCACTTCGGTAGGGTGCGCACGGTCCTTGATGGTCGCCACCTCTTGCATCATCACCTCATCTATATGGAGGCGTCCGGCGGTGTCAAGGATCACCACGCTGTTGTTATTTATGCGCGCCTGGTTTATACCGTTGGTCACAATACTGAGAGGGTCGGAGCCTGGCGGCTCGGCATAGACGGGCACGCCTAACTGTTTGCCGAGGGTCTGCAACTGGTGTACAGCCGCCGGGCGATAAACGTCGGCGGCGACCATGAGCGGGCTTTGCCCTGCGCGGCGCAACTGCAGCGCCAGCTTGGAGGCGGTGGTTGTTTTGCCCGACCCTTGCAAGCCGACCATCATCATGATGGTGGGTGGCGTCTTCGACATCTCCAGGCGTGAAGGCTCGCCCAACAACTCGATAAGCTGCTGGTGAACAATTCCCACCACCTGCTCGGCGGGCGAGATGCTTTTCAGCACCTCCTGGCCGATAGCACGCTCGCGCACCTTCTCCACGAAGGTTTTTACTACTTTGAAGTTGACGTCAGCCTCAAGGAGCGCGCGCCGCACCTCTTTCATAGCCTCGTCTATATCTTGCTCGTCTATGCGCCCCTTTCCTTGCAGGCGGGTAAACGCGCCGTTGAGCCGATCCGAAAGACTTTCAAACATGAGTCTTATCCTCTTACTTGGTGGTTCTGGTTAGTTGGGTGTCCTGTGCTTAGATTTCGGCGAAGGTGAGAATGAAACGTGATGAGTACTGCGTAATGGGTTGAGGTTAGATATACTCTATCCCTAATCCCTCACGTTTCACCCTTCACGAGTCTGTTTCACGCAGCACTCTCATGTAAATAACGCTTGCACGAACTGCCTGGCGTCGAACTCTGCCAGGTCAGTTATCTTTTCGCCTGTGCCTATATAGCGGATCGGGAGCTTTAGCTCTCTGGCTATGGCGAATACTATGCCGCCTTTCGCTGTGCCATCCAGCTTGGCTACAGCCACGTCTGTTACCTCGGCTACCTCGGTGAAGGCCTTAGCCTGGGTAAGGCCGTTCTGACCCGTTGTGGCGTCCAGCACGAGCAACGTCTCGTGGGGCGCGCCCGGCAGCTGCTTGGAGATGATGCGCCGCACTTTGCGAAGCTCCTCCATCAGGTTTATTTTGGTGTGCAGGCGTCCAGCTGTATCTATAATCAGCACATCAGCATTGCGGGCGCGTGCCGATTCTACAGCGTCGAAGACCACTGCGCCGGGATCGGCCCCCGGCTCGTGCCGTACAACAGGTGCGCCAACCCGCTGGCCCCATATTTCAAGCTGGTCAATGGCCGCGGCGCGAAACGTGTCGCCCGCCGCTATGATAACGCTCTTGCCCTGGTCGCGGTAGAACTTTGTTAGCTTGGCGATTGTGGTCGTCTTACCAACGCCGTTCACCCCAACTACCAGCACCACATAAGGCCCTTGCTCAACTGCTTCCTCCGGCACCGTTGCCTCGTTGCGGGCGCGTAGCTCCTCTTCAGGCTTGAGAAGCACAGCCACAAGCTCATCTTGCAGCGCCTGGTACACTGCTAAGGGCTTCTTCAGGCGGTCAAGCTCCACCCGCTTCTTCAAGCGGTCTAGCACTACAACAGTGGTATCTACTCCAACGTCACCCTGAATAAGTAGGGTTTCAAGCTCCTCCCATATATCCTCGGTTATCTCATCTACTTCAAAGAGGGAGACGATCTGCTGGAAGAAGCCACGACGGGTACGTTGTAGGCCTTCCTCTACCTTCTCCTGCTGCTCCTGAACTTCCTCTTCACTTTTAGGTTGCTCTTTACGTTTGAGCCAGTTAAACATGCGCAATACTCCACTCTATAATAGTGAAGGTCACTATCCTTTAGATTATAACGGAATATGCCTCATAGCACAAAAGGGGTGCGTGAAGCGTTTCACGCGTACAACCCCCAACGAAAAAAGCCCCTCTTTCTGGGGAGGGGCTGAAACTCTTATTACGTTGTACCGGGGGTAGTGGGGTTATTGCCGCCTGGGGCCTCAAGCTGGTAGTCGGAACCCTGGAGGTCATGCCACATTTCACGCACTTCTCCCAGGAACTGTGTTATGTTGTTCCATATTTCGCTCTGTTTATCGCGCTCAGGAATGAAAATCAAAAGTATCATGCCGCCGAGCATCGCCAGCCAGAAGAGCACGCCTGTCGTCTCGCGGGTTGCATATGTTGTTGCGCTGACCGCCCCGCCTACTGCATTACCGACACCTTTTCCAGCGTTTGACAGCGCGCCACCCACCCCGTCGCGTGTGTCACGCACGCTGCCTGCCACATTCTGAGCGCGGTGCTTACCAAACTCGGCAGCATCGGAGGCGCGGCTTTTGCCCATATCAAGCGCATCGGCGGCTACGGGGCCAACGGTATCCAGCGCTTGCTCTACCTTCTCACGCGCCACCTTCAACAGGTCGGCTAGGAGATCAGGAGCCTGAGATGCGGCATCACTCACCCTTGGTAGCACATCTTCTCTCACACGCTGGGCGGCATCTCCGGCGGTCTGGGCAGCAGCAGGAATCACATCTTCGCGGGCGCTCTTAACGGCCTTGCCGCCTGCTTTTTTGGCTTCGGGCAGAATATCCTGCAGGACCTTGTCAAGCACGGCCATACCGAGGCCCTGCATCACACTGGAGAGCGAGCTTGCCTGCTTCCTGGCGGATGAAGCCATTTTCTGCGCCTTTGGGCCGACCTCGTAGTCGTCAGCCAGCTTGCCTGCCTTCTCCTGCGCCGCGGGGAGCACATCTTCTCGCAGCTTGCCCATCGCGTCCTGGGCGGCGGGCACCACATCTTCTTTGACGCGCCGTGCTACTGCCCCGGCTGCATCTTGAGCAGCAGGAAGCAGATCGCCCTGTAGGGCGTCCATCGCCTTAGGCGCAAGGTCTGAGCGAACAGCATCTACCGCCTGCACTAGCTTTTCTTTGAGGCTGTCGAGTAGCTTCTCAGGATTGCTTATATCCAGACCTCCTGCCATGCTTGAAACATTGGAGGCGGCGCTTTCTGCCTGCTTGCGCGCACTATGGGCAACTTTCTTGAGGTTCTTCCGGTCTATGTTGCCCGCCGCATCACGCGCTTTCTCGGTAGCTTCACTGAGGAGGGCAGAGAGATCCATATCTTTAGCAGCTTTGTGGGCACGTTTGTTCATACTGCTCGCTATATCTCCTACGTCAACGCTGCCCGCCGCATCACGCGCTCTACTTAACGCCTCATCAAGAAGGTCGCCAAGCTTTGCATCCTTTACTGCCCTTGTCACGGCCTTAGCCCCTTTCTTTCCACCTTTGCCTGCCTGATCCAGCAGTTCCTGTGCTATCTCCTGTGCGCGCTCTTGCGGCGTAGCTTTACGCATACGCCCAACCAGCACAAGGATAGCGCCGACCACAGCCGCCAACGCTACCGAGAAGCCCAGGATCGGTATGAGGTCGTTCTGCTGGTCGTCTTCAAAATCGAAGTCGAAAGCTGGGTCAAGTTCAGTGCCCTGAAACTCGCCATAAGTGTTGTCCATACGCCCTCCTATTCGGGTTATCGCTCCAGGATGAGCAATTACTATGCCCTCCTGTCTCTTTTTAGCCCCATGTAGCCATTTGGCAATATAATCCACAGATTGGCCTAAGTTGTTGGAACTGCCGAAGCTTGACAAAACAAACATGCCAAACCTATACTGAGAGGGTATCATAGCCGTTAGTGTGCGCTCAGAGTAGCGCATTGTTTGTATATTTTATTCCTCTAGACGCAGACCCTTTATGCCCGAGCAAAGATTAATACGCAATTTCTGTATTATCGCGCACATAGACCATGGGAAATCTACGCTCGCGGACCGTTTGTTAGAGATCACCGGCACCGTTTCCAAGCGCAACATGGTCGAGCAAGTGCTCGACTCGATGCCCCTTGAGCGCGAAAAAGGCATCACCATCAAGGCCCGAGCCGTGCGAATGTCCTACAAGGCAGACGATGGCGAGACTTACGAGTTCAACCTGATAGACACCCCAGGCCACGTTGACTTCACCTATGAAGTGAGCCGCTCCCTGGCTGCTTGCGAGGGCGCATTGCTCGTGGTGGACGCCACGCAGGGTATTGAGGCCCAGACGCTTGCCAACACCTACCTGGCCCTTGAGCATGACCTTGCGATAGTACCCGTAGTCAACAAGATTGACCTACCGGCTGCCCAGCCTGAGCTTGTTGCCGAAGAAATCCAGAAGGTAATAGGCATACCCCGCGAGCAGATTATACAGGCTTCGGCCAAGGAAGGGCGCGGGGTCAAAGAGATACTTGAGGCAGTAGTCCACGAAATCCACCCTCCGGCAGGCGACCCCACAAAGCCTCTGCGTGCGCTCATATTCGACAGCCACTACGATGCCTACAAAGGGGTCATAGCCTACGTCCGCATAGTAGATGGCAACGTGGCTGAAGGCGACCCGCTGCTAGTGATGGCAACACAGGCTAACACTGAAGCGCAAGAGGTAGGCGCTTTTGCCCCCGCTATGACCTCTACCCGGTCGCTCAAGACAGGCGAGGTAGGATATATAGCCACGGGGCTAAAAGTGGTGCGCGAGTGCCAGGTAGGGGATACGATCACCCTTGCTCAGAGGCCCGCCGCCGAGCCTGTGCCCGGCTACCGGCCCGTCAAGCCTATGGTTTTTGCGGGTCTATTTCCGGTTGAGAGCGACGACTATCAGAACTTGCGCGAGGCCCTTGATCGCCTCCACCTTAATGACGCCTCTCTCATTTATGAGCCTGAAAGCAGTGTAGCTCTCGGCTTCGGCTTCAGGTGCGGCTTCCTCGGTTTGCTGCACATGGAGATCATACGCGAGCGGCTGGAGCGTGAATATGACCTTTCGCTCCTGATGACCGCGCCCAATGTGGAATACCGCGTCACCAGGACAGATAACGAGACTATCGTGGTAGACAACCCCGCCGATATGCCTTCCGCCGGTAATATCAAGAGCATCGAAGAACCGTGGATGGAGATAAGCGTAGTCACACCGAGCCGCTATATTGGCCCTATCATGGAGCTTGTAACGGCCCGCCGGGGCTCATACAAGAAGATGGATTACCTCGATGAGGAGCGTGTAGTGCTCGGCTATGAGATACCGCTTGGGGAGATCATAGTGGATTTCTATGACCAGCTGAAGTCGCGCACCCAGGGCTACGCTTCACTTGACTACCAGTTCTCCAGCTACAGGGAAGCTGATCTCGTCAAGCTTGATATACTGGTTAATGGGCAGCCGGTAGACGCCCTCAGCATCATCACGCATCGTGAGAAGGCTTTTTACCAGGGCAGACAGCTTGTCGCTAAGTTGCGCAAGCTGATCCCCAGGCAGCTTTTCGAGGTGCCTATACAGGCTGCTGTAGGCAGCAAAGTGGTGGCACGCGAAACGATCTCGGCAATGCGCAAGAATGTTCTCGCCAAGTGCTACGGCGGCGACGTGAGCCGCAAGCGCAAGCTGCTGGAAAAGCAAAAAGAAGGCAAAGCGCGCATGAAGATGGTGGGCAATGTAGAGATACCACAGGAAGCATTCATGGCGGTGCTTTCGCTTGAAGAGCCCGCCAACTCGTAACTCGTAACTGCTAACGCCGCCCCAGGCGGGAAGGAGGAGCCTTTTGCCGGAAGTTGATCCCTATACCCTTTTACAGGTCCCCGACGACGCCACCGAGGACGAAATCGAGGACGCCTATGACGCGCTCTTTGACCAGTACGAGCCGCAAGCGCAGGCAGGTGATGCCGGTGCAATACTCGTGCTCGAGCAACTAAACAATGCGCGTGCGGTGCTCGTGGACCCGGAACAGCGCGCGGCACTGGATTGGCGGTTGGCAGCCACGAAAAAGCCCGGTAGTGGAAGCGGTGGGATACGAGACGTAAATCGCGCAACTGCTACCTTGACGGACACGGGAGCGGCAAGGCAGCAGACGTTGGGCGAACCGGCACAAGGAGAGGCAACCCGAACGGTTACGCCGCAACAACCGGCAGGGCAATCCAGGACTGCCGTAAAGCAGCCTACGCAACCATCGCAGCCATTACCGAGTAACACAGTGAAAGCCAGGCGGCGCTCTGCAGCAAGGCCGCGAGCAGTGGTAGTCGAGCGTAGGAAATTGCCCGTAGTGCCATTCGTATTGGGCGCTTTGCTCCTTTTCGCGCTCGCGCTGGTAGTCAGTTTCTTCATTGCGAAGAATGGCGGCCAGGCAGCGGCGGAGTCGCGGGGCGTGGTAGTAGCCACCGTGAACGGCGTACCTATTTATATGCAGGATTACCAGGAGCGACTCACACGTGACAAGGCGATTATCATGCAGGACCCGCTTTTCAGCCCCCTCATTAACAACTTCCAGGGCATCACCGGCACCCGGATGCTCCAGATTGTAAGCTCGGACTCGCTCGACAAGCTCATAAACCTCGAAGTCATCCAGCAACAGGCAAAGAAAGAAGGATTGTACCCTACCGATGCTCAACAGCAAGGTCTAATACAGCAGGCCAAGGGGACAGACCTGGCAAGCGGCAGCAGCTTCACTGCTTTCCTGAAGGAAAAGAATATATCGGAGGGGCAGTATAACCGGGCAGTAGTTGCCAACGTGGTGTACACGGTCATGGCCGATAAGCACATGCCAAAGACAGGCACAGACCAGGAGCGAACCGACGCCTTCATAAAGTGGATCTGTACCACGCGCCAAAGCTACGATGTGAAGATCAATCTCACCTTTACGGCGAAGAATGATCCCTGCACCAGCGGGCTGCCATCCGATGTACCTCTCCCCGGCCTGGGGACTCCCACAGCGCCTGAGCCGCTAGGAACCGCCGTGCCGGCCACCGTCGCGCCGCAGCCCGGACCCGCCGGAACACCAACGACACCTTGATGCCGATGCAATGTAGAGAATGGCGAGAGGCTTGATCTGCTTGCTTCTCGGAAGCCGGGCAGCCTGTTATATAACTCTTCATGGAGCAACGATGAGCAACTGGGATGAACAACCTGAAGAACTGCGCCTGGTGGCGGAAGAGGCGGTGAGGGCTGCGGGGGCCGTGGCCCTTACCGGCTTTCGAGGCAACCTGGAGATTAGCTCTAAGGGCAGCAACGACATCGTGACCCAGTACGACATCGCAGCCGAGCGCGCCGCCATCGGGGTAATCACCAGGCGCTTCCCCCACCACTCGATTCTCGCAGAGGAGAGCGGCCCGAACGCTGCAAGGAAAGAGGCAAGTAGCCGCTACCAGTGGACGATTGATCCCATAGACGGCACACACAACTACGCGATGCAGCTTCCATTCTGGTGCTCGTCTGTTGCCGTGGCCGATTTAGAACAAGAGGAAGTAGTAGCGGGCGCTGTGCTCGATGCTGAACATAGAGAGCTTTTTGCTGGATCGCTTGGTGGCGGAGCATTCATGAACGGCGCGGCGATGAGAGTGTCGCAGACGAGCAAGATAGATGATATTACCCTTGCCTTTGACATCGGGTATGAGGAAGAAGTGTCGCGGCGCATGATGCTGCTGGCAGGTAAGGTACAGCCGCAGGTCAACAGAGTGAGGCTCCTCGGCAGTGCAGTGCTTGCGATCACCTATGTGGCGGCGGGACGTTTCGATGGGTATTGCCACCTGAACCTTCAGCCCTGGGACATCGGCGCGGCCTCCTTGCTCGTTAGAGAGGCCGGGGGCACTATCACCAGTTGGGAGGGCCAAGCGCTCACCATAGGGAGAACGAGCGCGGTAGCCGCGAACCCACGCCTGCAACCGCAACTGCTGGCTCTTCTTCACAGCGCTGAAAGCGAGCGGCCAGGGTAGGGGCACATGGATCGGGCACCTGCCGTTAGATGCTAAGTCCAGGTGTGGAGTAGATGAACCCGTAGGCCAGGGCGCAGCCGAGCCTTTTGCGGAAATACTGCTGTCAGGTATAATGGTCAGGTCATGCGACACATAGACTTGTCAGGAGGAAAAAGATAATGAACAAACTGAGAAATGTTTCGATCGCCCTCTTACTCACGTTCGTGGGTGGTATTGGATTAACTGCTTGCGGCGGCGAGACACCGGCTACGGCCACCTTGCCGCCACCCACAGCTACATCTGTACCGCCCACAGCCACGTCTGTACCGCCCACGGCAACTACTGTAAGCAGCGCGGGTGCCGTGCCAACGACGGGTGACACCGGGGCGAGCGCTACGACCGCCCCGCTTTCAGCCGATATGAGCCTGGTTACCAATGCGGTCAGCGCGACACAGGAGCTAAACAGTTATCATTACGTGCTCAATGCCTCGGGTAGCGCCATCACACAGACTGTTGCTATTACAGGCGACTACATCGGGCCGGACTCGGCCTATGTGAAGGGCACAATCGGCAACCAACAGGTTGAGGAGATAATTGTCAACAACAAATCGTACACCAAGGATGCGAGCGGCAACTGGGTTGAGCAGTTGGATACAAGCTCAAGCAGCACGGGCCTTATCAATCCCAAGGACATTGTAGGCACCGCAAACCCCCTCGCGGATATATCTCAGCTAGTAAATGCCGGTTCAGACTTGAAGCAAGTAGGCGAAGAAAGTGTAAACGGCAAAAGCACCAAGCATTATACCTTTGTGCTTGACGCGCAAAAGATGGCAACGGGCCAGTCGGGACAGCCACTGCCCAGCCAACTAGGAACGAATATACCACCTATTGGCGGGGGCGCGGTATGGGTCGATTCGGACGGTAAGTACGTTGAGCGCCTGGAGATGAATGTTGACA
>JADEYI010001169.1_pt1 | contig 22646 bp, 25 predicted proteins | sample 8542331 | NCBI WGS metagenome assembly JADEYI01 (sample SAMN16510988, study PRJNA670497) | mine drainage metagenome | isolation source: biofilm near Copperflume 1 | place: Germany: Marsberg coppermine Kilianstollen | collected 2018-02
CGCGCTTCGACGTCGTGCTGACCGATCTGATGATGCCCGGGATGTCGGGCGAGGAGCTGCTGGCCAAGGTCAAGCTGCAATATCCGGCCACCCAGGTGGTCGTGCTGACCGCCCACGGCACCATCGACAGCGCCGTGCAGGCGATGAAAAACGGCGCCTTCTACTACCTCACAAAACCCACCGACCGCGAGTCGCTGGTCATGACGGTGGGCAAGGCGGCGGAGCTCTCGAGCCTGCAGCAGGAAAACCAGATCCTGCGCACCCAGATGGCGGGCAAGCTGCAAGTCGAGGGGATCATCGGGCAGGATCCGGCGATGCTGGAGATCGTCAAGATCGTGCGCAAGGTCGCGCCGTCGAACTCGACCGTGCTGATCCAGGGCGAGAGCGGCACCGGCAAAGAGGTGATCGCCCGCGCGATCCATCGCCTGTCGCCGCGCGGATCGCGCCCGATGGTCGCGATCAATTGCTCGGCGATTCCCGACACGCTTATCGAGAACGAATTGTTCGGCCATGAACGCGGGGCCTTCACCGGCGCCACCGAACGCAAGATGGGGCTGATCGAAAGCGCCGACAAGTCGACCCTGTTCCTCGACGAGATCGGCGATCTCGGATCGGGCGTGCAGGCCAAGCTGCTGCGCGTGCTGCAGGAGCGCGAACTGCGCCGCGTCGGCGGCAACGAATCGTTCAAGGTCGACGTGCGGCTGGTCGCCGCGACCAATCATAATCTGGCCGAAGAGGTCGCCGAGGAGCGCTTCCGTGAGGATCTCTACTACCGCATCAACGTGGTCACGCTGACGCTGCCGCCGCTGCGCGATCGCCGGGCCGACGTGCCGCTGCTCGCCACCCATACGCTGGCCCGCTTCAGCCATCTGTCGGGCGGACGGATCAAGGAGATTTCGCGCGAGACGATGGAGCGGCTGCTCGACTACTCGTGGCCGGGCAACGTGCGCCAGCTCGAGTCGGCGATCGAGCGCGCGATTCTGCTCTGCGAGGGCGACTCGATCACCCCGCGCGACCTGCCGCAGGAGGTCTTGGCGCGCAAATCGCCCGGGCGCATCGAGCGCTCGCGCGGCGGCGACCGCTTTGAGATTCCGGCCGACGGCATCAACTTCGAGCATCTCGAGCGCGACCTGATTCTGCAGGCGATGGAGAAGGCCGAATGGGTTATCGCCAAGGCCGCCAAGATGCTCGGGATGAGCTATCGCACACTGCAATACCGGCTGGATAAATTCGCTATCAAGAAGCCCGAGGGCAAGGGCGGTGCATTCCCGTCCGACGCCTGACGGGACGGCTCAAGGGGCGCCGCGCGCGGCATGCAGGCGCCAGTATTAATGACGTTACGTTTCTGTTTTACTATTTGAGGAATTTGCCTTCCGGACGGAAGGCGCACGCCGCATCGGCGCAACTGGATCGTGCGCCGTGCGGGCCTGACGCGGGTTCCGAGCGTTACACGGCATGAATTTTGGCCGGTATTTATCGTCTGAATTAAAAGTATATTCGCTGGCATTACCCCGTGGGGCGGCCGGCGTGTCCAGGAGGATTAGATGGGTAAGACGATCGCCGCGGTAGCGGGCGGCGTGGTATTGGGCATCGCAGTCGCGTTTGCCAACGCCGGAGCGTTCCCCTTGTGGAGTAGCGACACTCCGGGAGCGGCCAAGCCGGTTCCGACACAGGCCGAGACTGCCGCCGACCATCAGCCGGCGCCACCGAATGCGCCCGAGCCGGGCGAGAAAACCACCGTGATGCTGCCGTCGTGGGCGCCGCTGGTCAAGCGCGTGATGCCGGCGGTGGTCAATGTCGCCGTGGTCCAGGAGGTCAAGACGGGCGCCAGCCCCTTTGGTGAAGCCGACCCGGGTGACCAGGGCGGGGGCGACCCGGGCAACGGTGGCGATCAGGGCGGCGGTCCAGGCGGTGGCCCTCCGGGCGGTGGTGCCGCGCCGGGCAATCCCTTTGGCCCAGGCAGTCCCTTCGGGGGCGGTGGTGGTGGGGGCGGCGGCAACGGGGGCGGCGATCCGTTCGAGCAGTTCCGTCATTTTTTCGGCCAGATGCCGCATCAATATAAGCAGCACGGCCTCGGCTCAGGCGTGATCATCTCGCCCGACGGTTACATTCTCACCAACAATCACGTGGTCGGCCACGCCGACGAAATCCACGTCACCCTGGTCGATAAGCGTGAGTTCACCGCCAAGGTTATCGGGAAGGATCCCAAGACCGATCTGGCGCTGATCAAGATCGACAGCAATCAGCCTCTACCGATGGCCGAACTCGGCAACTCGTCGGCCTCTCAGGTCGGCGATTGGGTAATCGCGATCGGCAGTCCGTTTGGCTTTAACCTGACCGTCACCGCCGGCATCATCAGCGCCAAGGGGCGCGCGCTGGGCGGCAATTACGACAACTTCATCCAGACCGATGCGTCGATCAATCCGGGTAACTCGGGCGGCCCGCTGTTCAATACGCAGGGTCAGGTGATCGGTATCAACACCGCCATCTACAGCAGCACCGGCAGCAACGCCGGCATCGGCTTCGCCATTCCTATCGACTTGGCCAAGTCGGTCGTGGACCAGCTCAAAGAGCACGGCCACGTGGTCCGCGGATGGCTCGGCGTCGAAATCCAGGAAGTCACCCCCGACCTTGCAAAGTCGTTTGGCCTCGCGGCGCCCAACGGCGCCCTGGTCGCCGGCGTCGAAAAGGGCGGCCCGGCTGCCAAGGCGGGGATCCAGCGCGGCGATATCATCGTCAAGTTCGACGGGCAGGACGTGCATGACCAACATGACCTGCCGGAACTGGTGGCGCAGACTCAGCTCAACAAGAGCGTGCCGGTGGAAGTGGTCCGCGGCGGCAAACACCTGACGATCGAGGCGACGATCGCCGAGCTCAAGGACCAGCAGGTCGCGAGTGCCAAGGGGCCCGAGGAGCCAGGCTCGAACTGGGGCATGCAGGTACAGGACATCACGCCCGAAATTGCCCAGCAGCTTGGTACGCAAAACACCAAGGGCGTGGTCATCCGCAGCGTCCGGCCCGATTCGCCGGCCGCCGATGCGGGATTGCAGCCGGGCGATATCGTGGCCGAGATCGATCACAAAAAAGTCGGCTCGGCGGATGAATTTGCCGCGTTGGCCAAGGATGTGCAAAAGCATAAGGGATCGGCGCTGCTACTGGTCCAGCGCGGCAACGCCACGCTCTACACCGTGATCAACCCCAACGGCTGATCGGCCTGAGCACTCGCCGCGCATTATGGGCGCGGCGTTAAACGATGGACGATGGCGGGCGGTGGCCGTGAGGGCCGCCGCCCGCAGCGTGTCGCGCATCGGCCACCGATATTCAGGGTTTTCATTTCCCACGCCGCTTCGCTACGCTGATTTGCAGGGATGCTCGCGATGAGACGCCAACCGGGCCGCATAATTCCATTTACTAATCATCGCCGGCGCGCCGCGGGGCGCAGCGTGGTCGCGCCGATTGCGATCAAAGTCCCGCGCTCGCATCCGAGTCCGACGCGCATGCGCAAGCGAACGCCGGCGCTTCACGGACCGGACTGGCTATTCCTGCTGGGACTCGCGACGCTGGCGATGGGCTTCATGGTGCTGCGCGCCACGGTCCCGGTCACGGTTCGCTTCGCGATTCATCCAGGGCGCTATGCGATTTCACGCACTGGCGCCGGTTCGCTGTCGGTGGCCCGCGCTTCGATCGACGAGCAGCAGGCCGATTCCAACTATCAGGCGACGCCGTATCGGCCAATCATGGACGCCCCCGGCACCGACGGTTCAGGCGCCGGCGCGGAGGCGCGCGACCTCAACGACTGACCGGCCGGCAATCGCGCCGGACGTGCGCCCTCACCCCGCATAGCGCGCGGCTGTCGCGCTCGCATCGGGCTGACGGAAATGATTTGTTGCCGGTGATGGCGACGATTATCGCCGCCGCCGCGCACAACACTTTCAGATGACTAGCGAAACCGACGCACCGCGCAGACCGGATTCCGCCGAACTCGATATCGTGGTGAAGGGCGTCACGATGGCTTTCGGCAGCTTCGTCCTGATGCGCAATCTGAACTTCGTCGTGAACCGGGGCGATATCTTCGTTATCATGGGCGGCAGTGGATGCGGCAAGAGCACGCTTCTGCGGCATTTGATCGGCCTCAAGGATCCCGCCGCCGGCACTATCCTTTATGGCAACGTGAGCTTCACCGGCGCCTCGCCGGACGAGCGCGAGCGCCTGCTGCGCCGCTTCGGCGTGCTCTACCAGAGTGGGGCGCTATGGAGCTCGATGACGCTGGCGGAAAACGTCGGCTTGCCACTCGGCGAATTTACCGACCTCTCGCCCGAACAAGTCCGCGAGATTGCCGCGCTCAAGCTCGCCCTGGTTGGTCTTAAGGGCTTCGAGGATTTTTATCCGAGCCAGATCAGCGGTGGCATGCAGAAGCGCGCCGGGCTGGCGCGGGCGATTGCGCTCGATCCGGATATCCTGTTCTTCGATGAGCCGTCGGCCGGACTCGATCCGATAAGCTCGCGGCTGCTCGACGACCTGATCATGGAACTGCGCGATAACCTGGGTGCGACGATCGTCGTGGTGACGCACGAACTGCCGAGCATCTTCACGATCGCCAACAACAGCGTCTTTCTCGACGGTGAGTCACACACCCAGATCGCCACCGGCGATCCGCACGAGATGCTCGTCCATTCGACCGACCCGCGCGTGCGCCGCTTCTTAACGCGCGGCAGGGACGATGGCGCCGTCGTCTCCGCGCACGGCTAAGCCCCGGCCAGCCGCGTCGGGCAGGGAGGCGCTGTACGGGGAATCGCGCCAATGCTCCGCACTGAGTAATCAATGGTGAAGCTGGCCATTTAGTGACTGGATCATCTGCCGTACTTGCGGATCGCCCGGATCGACTTGATCAAGCCGTATGGCATAGGTCAGCGCCTCGCCGGGCTTGCCAGCCTGAATGCAAAAGCCGGCCAGCGCGGCGAGTGAATCGCGATCATAAGGATGCGCCGCGAGATTGCGCTCGAGGGTTTCGATTGCGGCATCGCTTTGACCGGCGTCATTGAGCGCGATTGCGTAAACATATGAGTATCGAGAATTGGCCGGATCGAGGCGCGCGGCGGCGGCCAGCAGGACGAGAGCTTGCGCATTCTGGTGCTGACGCACCATCAGCAGACCGAGCGCATGCTGTAGTGACGCGTCGGCGGGCGAATGAGTAATCGCATCGTGGAGGACCTGCGCACCATCGGCGTCGCGGTTGTGCGCGCGATAGAGATCGGCGAGGTTGACCGCCGCGGGGGCGAAGGCGGGGTCGAGGGAGAGAGCGATCTTGAGTTCGGCTTCGGCGTCCTGGAAATGCTTTTCTCTGGCGTAAAGCAGTGCGAGATTCAAGTGCGCTTCGGGCCGGTCGGCGTTCAATTGTTGAATGGCGATGTACTCATCGGTGTCGTGGCCGAGCGACGTCGCGGTGACGGCCGAAAGGGCGTCCGGGGAGACGCCGGCGAGCGCCTCGGCAGCTTCGCTTCGCACCGCGCGAACGCGATCGCTGAGCAGCGGAGCGATCAGGCTTGCGCTGGCGGCAGGATCGACGTTCGCGAGCGCTTGCGCGGCGGCGCGCCGCACCAGCGGGGAATCGTCCGTGACTCCGATGTGAACCGCCGCGTCGGCGGGCGCCGGTGCGAAACTGGCAAGCATCGAGAGCGCACTCGCGCGGGCGATCGCGGGCTGGCCTTGATCCGCAACCAGCGCGGCGAGCGCCGGCTGCGCGTCCGGGGCACCGATCGAACCCGCATGGAGAGTGCCGGCGAAGCGCTGAAAGCCGACCGGTGTTCGTCCGTACCATTGGTTGATCGCGGCCGACGCCCATTGGGCCGGCTTGCCGGTATGGCAACTGGTGCACGCGTTGGGCGTGCCGAGGGTCACCGACAGGTCGGGGCGCGGAATCCGCAGGCTGTGATCGCGCCGCGGATCGACAACCATATAGGTTCGCGTCGGCATATGACAGGCGACGCATTGGGCGCCGGCCGATCCCGTTTGGTGGAAATGATGTTTGGAGGAATCGTAGCGCGCAGCGTAATGGCATTGCAGGCATACGTTGTTGCCGTCGGCGCGCAGTTTGAGACTGTGCGGCTCATGGCAATCGCTGCACGTCACGCCAGCGTGGAACATCCGGCTCTGTATAAATGAGCCGTACTCGTAAACCTCGCCCTTGACCTGGCCGTCGGGAAAATAGAGATCCGGATCGAGCAGCGCAACGCGGTAATCGTCGCCGGCGGGTTGTCCGTGGACGGTGTCCTCGTGGATCTGGGTGCGCCGCGAATGACAACGCGCGCACATCTGGATTTCCCGCTCCGAGAGGCGCGGGGCGCTGCGCTCGGGATTGCCGGTAGTAGAATTTATCGACCATCTGATTCCGTCGCGTTCGTTGAGCGCAATAGTCAGTCCGCGATCGGCGGTGAAGGATTGCCAGCCGCCGGATTTACGCGCCCACGAAACATGATTGGATCCGGGGCCGTGGCAGGCCTCGCAGGCCACGTCGATCTCGGCGTAAGCGGTAGAGTAGGTGCGCGTTTGCAGCGAGTAGTTCTTGCGCAAGTTGGTCGAATGACAGTCGGCGCACATATAATTCCAGGTCTGGTCGATCCCGGTCCAATGCAGCGGATCGGCCGGCGCGGCCTGCTGGCCTGGATAGAGAAAGAACCACCGGTGGCCGCCGCTCGCGCGCGGGCGGCTGTCCCACGCGATGCCGAGCGCCTGCAAGCGCCCGCCCGGCATCGCAATCAGATATTGCTGCAGCGGATAGACGCCGAAAGTATAGTCGATCGCATATTCGTGGAGGGCGCCGTCGGGACCGTCGGTGCGTACCATGAACCTGGAGTCGCGGCGGAAAAAGGATGTAGTGATGCCATCGTGGCTGAAGCTCGCGTGGTTGAAATCGCCGAGCACGGTGGAATCCGCCGCGGGCTGCATGGCCTGTTGATGATGCGAGCCACGCCAAAGAGAATTCTCGCGCCTGTGGCAGGATGCGCATTTGGCGGATCCCACGAACCTGGCGTCGGGCGCTGGCGACGGTTTCGATGTAGCGAGACGAGCAGCGGACGGATGGGCTAATCGCATCCAGAGCGCGATTGCGGCAATTGACACTATCGCGAGCGAGAGCATCCAAGTGGGAACACGAGGCGCGTGCGGCGAATTATGGAGCACCGGGGTCCGCTGCGCCGGCGGTGGGGCATCGCGGACATCCTTGATTCCGGCGCGCGTGCGGCTGGCCTTTTTTTTCTTGCTCAAGCTTCGACTTTACTGGTCAATCCAGCATCTCATGGAGCCGACCTTCGTTCGGCTTTAGGTAATGCAGATGATTCACCCGCGTGGTCCAATCATTCATTAATAGCGAAGATTTTGCGATCTGAATTGTGGACGACTAGATCCCGGTGCAATCGGACGGAGTTTCCTGTCCGAATTGGAACGGGCGAGCCAGTCGCAATGGCGCTGATTTCGGTCAGAATCAGCCGGCGTCCCGTATCAGGATCGGAATCGCGCCTTTCGGATTCGATTGGCCGATTGGGCGACTCATCGGCCGCTCGCGGAGTAGGGTCCGACCGATAAAGGCCGGTCACAGCCCATTAGCAGAAGGCGCCGCGATAATCATTTTGTCGTGAAGTGAGCCGGCTGGTACACACGCTAGGACATCGCGGTGGTGTTGACGCTTCTGCCGCGGCCGAAGCTACCAATGAGCGCCGGCGCGGCTTTGAAGGTTTGAAATCGTCCGAACCGGATCGGACGATTTGTAATCCCTCAGAATCCACCACGTCCAAGCAGCAAGACGACGACCACTACGACTAGAAGTACCGGAATAATACCGCCAGTGCGTCCATAGTTACTGTATCCGTAGTATCCGCCACCACCACCGAACACCAAAAGCAATATAATGATTAGCAGCAACATAATTAGTCCTCATCCAGCCGTTTAGGTTATTGGTCGATGTTCCAATTAGTAATAGTTTACTCTTTATATGAACATAATAATGTATGCAGTGATGGAGAGTATCTAGTTTTAGTGCTGTGGGGAACAAATCGCACTCTGAATGATTGACTATCAAGTGCAGCGAAACTCCCTCCCTTCAGGAAACCCGCGATAATAGCCCGCTTTTGGCCTCACGCATTGCACGTTCTTTGAAGAACGTAAATGCGACACAGGCACCGAGAATATCTTGACCCGCCGCACCGATCGTTTCATGCTTAACCTGTTGGGATTGCAAGAATGATTCGAGCCCGAGCTTGATCCAGCAGAGCCTCCAGTGGCTCTTTCGCGCCCTTCGACCACGACACGCTGGATCAATCCCCGACCAGAACAATTGAAGGCAGGTGGAGCGTTTATGTATCTTCCAATCTCTCTTGGCACGATCGTACTGATCATAGTTATCGTCTGGCTCGTCCGCGGCTGACGGAAGTGGACTTTTCCACTAGCAGGGTAAGCTTTAAGAGCGAGTTCGGCCACGCGATGAGCTTCAATTGTTATGGTCAACCGCATTCTGTTAGATCAGGGCAGCCGGTGGATTTGTAGTTGATTATAATAGTTCACCGGGAGATGCCGCATATCTCTCGTAACCCATAACATAGCAAATGGCAAATTGGTCTATCTGACAGGAGAACAAAAGTGAAATCGAAGAGTATTAAAATTCTCGCAATGGCGACTGCGGTGACCTTTAGCGTACTTCCGCTGACGCGGGCATTCGCTCAGGACAGTGTTGCAGGTCAGCAGATGCATGAGAGCGGCGAGTCTATGGATAATGCGGGCTCTAATACTTCTACCGCGGTCAAACACGCGTATCACGCTAGCGTCGATCAGATGAGCGATGCGACACTTACAACCAAAGTCAAGGCGGCCCTCGTGAATGACCATCGCGCTCATGCATTTTCGATTCACGTCGAATCGGATCACGGCATGGTCACGATCGATGGCGCCGTGGCTTCGTCCGCAAACGCCCGCCATATTCAGAAAGTCGTCGCGTCCGTCCACGGCGTTCGAGGCGTGGACAATAAGTTGACTTGGCCGAGATCGTAAAGTTGCAGCTTCCCTTTCCCGGGCCGGTAGGGCTGTTTGCGGCTTGAGTATTCTTCAGCCCTTTCCAATGCTCTCGCCGAGCGCAAACTCTCTCCACCGTATATGGCAAAACGGCCGCACCGTTATTAAAAGCGGTGCGGCCGTTACTGATCGAGTTGTGGACTGATTCGACTCGATCGCGCTCGCAATATTTGGCCACATGCTGAGCGTGTGGTTGCTCCTGGCGACGCTCTTGCTGGTGAGGAGTCTTCCTCGGCCCGAGGCTGGTCTGATCGGGGCGGCTCTCCTGATGCGTCGCCTGCAGTCGTGCGATTCATCTGGTTTGCTGCTCGAACCCCGGGCACCGATGCCGGTTCTCGAAAGAACCGACTAATCAACCCAATTCGTGTTGCTTTGAAGTGGACTCGTGGCTAGTCGAAACCATTCTAAGCAATACTCTGTTCCTCGATAGCGTGGGAATGAGAAAGCGAAAGGAAGCTCTCCAACCGATCGCGATTTACGACCAACTGGCGCCTTCGTCGCATAATCATGTGCTTGGTTTCGAATTCGGTCAGATGTTCGCTTACGCGCGGCCGCGACGCGCCCGCCAGTTCAGCCAAATCCGCGTGACGCGCCTTGACCGTCAAGCGTGTGCCCTGCGCATCCGGAACGCCAAAGTTGTCGCTCAATTCCAGCAGTATCAGGGCAAGACGTTCCCCAAGGGTACAGCTCATAAAGTTCAGGCAGCGCAGCTGGACGAGATCCCATCGCCCAGCGTAGTTGGACGCCATCCGCTTGAAGTCCACTGAACTGATCCCCAGGCATATTTCTATAAAATCGTCCCAGCCGATCGTGCCGACATTGCAGGCCGTGACGGCCTCACACCGGAAATTGTAGTTGACACCGATCACAGGCTGGGGAAACGCAGGTATCATTCCAGGTGCCAGCATGATCACTACGGCGCGCCGGCCCTTGCGGTTTCGGCAGGTGACTCGAGCCACTCCGGACAACAAGACGTAACACCAGTTCGAGTTGTCCCGTTCGTCGAAAATCTGGCTGCGCTTCTCGAACATACTCACGTTCAGTCCCGCAGCGACTTTGCCCAACTGCCGCGCCGTAAGCCAGGATATATTCTTAAGTCCGCGAAGTGTCTGTGCGTGGGAAACTTTAGCAACTTTCATGAGATGGGCCTGGCAGCCTCGCTCGTCCGATAAGCCGTACCGGAGCCGCTGCGCTAGGTTGTGTCAGATTCATTTTATTTCCTTCTGCTGAGTGAGTGGCATTCCGGCATTACTGGCTTATCTGGTGAGCAATACTGCTCGAATGGATGGCGAGTGTTGGATTCATTTCAGTGCGCCGTCGATCATGGATTCGAATCGCTCGCCCACTTGGTACGGATAAAAGACGCAGACTTCACAGGATGTGCGCGCGCAAACGATCTGTCCTGTGAGAAACCATAACACCCGGGGACACGCTGCGACCCGTCATTCGGACCGCTGAACCATCCGCTTTCGACCCTGTCGGTTCTTCACAGCACCTGAGGGTTCGAAGCACGTAACGATCGCCCCGGCTTGACCGAGGACGTCATCGGGATCCTCAAAGGGCCACGCGCAAGCGCAGCGTGGGTGACCCGTTCTCCCGCTTCTTCGATCGCGCACTTCAGTTATCTGAAGAACAAATTATGGGTTGCCGTTATCGATTGTTGTCCTAAGTTAATATATCGTAGACGTACCTGCCTAAAAGCAAAGTACGAAGTCAAAAAATGAATCCTGGAAGAATGATTGCATGACTCTGGTTCATATCGCCGTCGTCCTGATCGTAGTCGGAGTGATACTCTGGCTGATTAATACCTATATCCCGATGGGTGGAGGTATGAAGAGCCTGCTGAATCTTGTGGTGTTTATTGTCGTACTGGTGTGGCTGTTACAGGGATTTGGGGTGATTGGTGCTATACCAGGACTGCGCATCCCTCCGTTAAGGTGAGTAACGCTTTTGCGATCATCGCGGAGCATTAACGGCTATGCCGCCGCCGATCGGGCGAAATCGCTCTGGCCGTGTAATGGTTGATCAACAGAAAGACTTGATGAGGTAATAACGATGGCATTCGAAAACGCTGTAAATTCCACAGTACATGACACCGTCGATCAGGGCCGCCAGACCGCGGAGCATGCGAGCGACGCTGCCAAAGACGGGTACCGGGCTGCACGGAAGTATGCGAAGGGTATTGGAATAAACTTCGATCTTCCTGATTTCGTGCGCCGCGAACCCTGGATGGCCGTCGCCGCCGCGTTTGCGATCGGTTATGTTGCCGCTCAAATCTTGAGGCGCGTTTCATGAATGGGGGTCGATTAGGTCGTGAGTGATTTATTCGATTCATTACCGTACGGGGAAGTGAGCGAGTACGTCAGACGTGAACCGTTCGCATCCTTGGCCATCGCTGCCGCCACGGGATTTGTCCTTGGGGGAGGTGTTAATGGGCGCATCGGTTTGGCAATACTCACATTCGTTGGCCGCAAAGCCCTGCGGGGTGTGGCGACCAGCCTGATTGTCGGAATTATGGCCGGTGGTCCTGACGATCTCAGCCGCGAGGGCGCGCCGCAGGATAGAGAGAATTATGACTTAGTCCTCCCGCGAGATGAGTGGACGTGATGGTAGACCGACACTCGATACCTATTGATGTATCCTCCTCCGTCTCTTCCGACTGGCCCACTTTGATTGAAAGAGCCATCGACGATGTCTCGCGCATACTTCGATCCGAAGCGCATATGCTTGAGAGCAGCCTGAGCTCCGCTTCGCAATTGCAAATAGCCAATACGATTGCGCGTCTGACGATCGTCGCGGCGATGCTCAGCGGGGCGCTATGCTTACTGGCCGCATCGATTCTGTTGCTTCGTCAGTGGCTCCCGTGGTGGCAGGCGTTTGGTGTGATCGGTCTGCCAATGCTGCTTGCAGGGAGCATTTTTAACGCCGCTTCGGGGCCACGATCCGGGACCGGGGCCTGAGCACCTCCGCCGTTATTGGTTTGGAAACCCCGTCGACATCTCTAGTGCCCATCGATGGCGATGATGACGAAGGCCGTGTTACAGGCGGTGTGGCTCAACCGATCCTTGCGATCATTATAACCGCCGCCGTTCTCTATATTGCCAAGGATATATTTGTTCCACTAGCGGTGGCGTCGCTGCTGGCGGTAATCTTCAGCCCGGTTGCTGGGCGCCTTGAGCGTTTCGTCGGACGATTTGCCAGTTGCTTCCTGGTGGTCGTGTCGGCAATCGTAGTCATCGGCTGCATTGGCTATTTCCTCACCATCGAACTTACTTCGGTTGCCGTTCAGATCACTGACTATACTGATAATATTGCGACCAAGATCAATGCGTTGAGAGGAAGTACGCCGGAATGGCTGCAACGTATCGAAGGTGGTGTGAAAGACGTCGAGCAGCAGGTACAGCCTCCTTCAGTTCCCAAGGCGAAGCAGTCCACTCTTTCGACTGTCGTCCAGATTCCGGATACTCGCTCCAGCGTCGAACAGATAGCCAAGCCGGTCGTGCCGATACTCTCGGGTCTGATCGAAAGCTTATTTATCATCGTCCTGCTATTCTTTCTGCTCTTCGGCCGGAAGGACCTGCGCGATCGCATCGTGCGGCTCACCGCACGCGTAAGGGTGACACTCTCGGCGGAGGGTATCGCGACCGCGACGGACGCGGTCGGCCATTATCTTCTGCTTTTTGCACTCACCAATGCAGGATACGGATTGGCGATTGGTATAGTTATGTGGCTGCTTGGCCTGCCGGAACCCGCATTATGGGGGTTGGTCGCGGGTCTGTTTCGGTTTATTCCTTACATCGGTGTCGCGGTCGCCTCGCTGCTACCGAGCTTTGTCGCAGTCGCTGTATTTCCCGGATGGAGCAAATCGATTGAGGTGCTCGCCGCCTATCTTATAATCGATCAAATAGTAAGTTACGCCGTGGAGCCGATACTGATCGGCCGTGGAATTGGTTTATCCCCCTTGGCCTTGCTGGTCTCTGCGATGTTCTGGTCATGGCTTTGGGGGTTGCCCGGGTTGTTCCTCGCTACCTCATTGACGGCATGCCTTAAGGTTGCCGGCGATTACATTCCTTCGCTGGGGTTCCTGTCGGTGTTGCTCGGCGCCGAGGGCACGCTGGAAGATTACAACGATTACTATCGCAGCTTGCTCGAACTGAATGTATCGGGCGCGCGTAATATTGCGATTCGCTATTGTGATAAACACGGGCTTGAACCTACCTTCGACGAGGTGCTGACGCCGGCCGTGAACTTGGCGGGTGATGAGCGGTCGGAAAATCACATCAGCGCGGAAAGCCAGCAACTTGTCAACGATACGACAGTGGCGCTGGTAAATGAGCTTGGCGTCCGGTTCAGCAAGCCTCGAGCGGCCGGCCGACTAAGGATCCTGGGCGCATGTGCGCCCGGTGAAGTACACCGGCTGGGCTTGCAGATGCTGCTCGAACTATTACGCCGATCGGGGGCCGCTGCGAATTATCTCGATGAGACCAAATCATCGGCGGAAATTCGGGATTTCGTCAAACGTTATGCTCCGAACTTGGTATTGTTGTCGTGCACCATGGCCGATCTGTCGCAGCGCGCGATCGAATTGGTGCGCGGCCTGAAGCTTGATTCTCCCAATCTCACGATCATCTGCGGCGGAAGGGGCGCTTTGACCGACGCCGCGGGATTGCTTGAGGCTGGAGCTTCACAGGTTTGCGAGAGTCGTAGTGACATGCGCCGCGCAATCAGGCTTTACGCTCTGTGGCAAGCGGTTTCTCGGTCCCCCGGTTCCAGCCTGCATCACAGTATCGGGATTAGTCAGAAGGAGATCGGCTCCGGGGACTCGCTCACGACTTCCTCGGAGGAGTGACTGTCGACACCGTAATCGATGGTGAACTGGAAACGTTAAATATGTTTCGCAGAAACATTCCGGTTTCTCTTTTAATGATTAACGAGTAGTGTGAGACCTGTTGTTTTCGGTGCGGTCTGTGGATAATGTTAAGCAGTATCGCGGAACCGACGTTGAAAAGCGTGGGACATTTACAATGCTGGTTTAAGCGAACATTATAACAGCTTAAGAGTCTGTAAAGTTTTACTGAAGGAGGGTGCTCAAATGTCGCCATTGATCCTGATCCTGATTTTACTCTTGCTGTTTGGTGGTGGCGGTGGCTATTACGCCTATGGACCTTATGGCGGAATCGGCATCGGTGGAATCATTCTATTGATTCTCCTCGTGGTGCTTCTTAGCGGACGGTTCCGAGCTTAGAAGCGTGCGCCATTCTGATTTCTTCCGCTGCACCAATGGAGGCTCCTTTGATTCTGTTTTCCTCGATCTTCCTGTAAAGCGTCTCTCGGGAGATTCGCGGCAGATCTGCTGTGGTGCGCTTGTGTCCGTCTGTATACTTGAGCGCGCACGATAGGCACAAACCCGAGGATTCCGCGTCTCCCTTGGCGCGAAGACTGAGTAATACCTGCTCTGCAGGGAGCGGATACGCAGACTGCAGAGCGCATCGGCGGATGCCGTCATAGAGGCAGGAGGCAGAAATGATACTTGTTATTGTGGCGGTGCTGAATCAGCAGGTCCGATCAAGAGCGAGGTCAGGTTCCTGCGTCCTGGTTGCGCTACCACCGCCGAAATCGAATTCTGCGGCGAGCCGTTGATGATCCGGTCGGTCCACACGACATACACAAAACTTCTATGAGGCGCATCCCAGAACCGGCTTACATGCAGCCGCTTGAATAGCCCCGAGCGTTGTTCGGTGAAGACGTCTTCGCCATTCTCGAAGGCTTCCTTCACTTTGATCGGTCCAGTCTGCCGCACGGCGACGGAGGCGTCGGACGTATCCTCCGCCAGCCCGAGGGCACCTTTGATCCCGCCTTTCTGAGACTTGCTAATGAAAACGGTGATGCCGTCTATTTTCGGATCGTCGTAGGATTCGATTACGATTTTATGATCCGGCCCGATCAGCTTGAACTCCGTGTTGACGGAGCCGACCGTGTGCGGCTTCGGCCCACATGATATCAGTGAGGCTGCAGACCCGATCATCGCCAGACCCACCGCGATCCCGGCTCCCCTCGCCACTTTCGACTTATTAATCATTTTAGCGTCTCCCTTCGCCAGTGAAGCGCTTCGCGACAATCAGCGATCCCGAGATGTCTACCCAGGAGGGCGCGTGATCGCCGAGGCATGAATAAGGCTAGCCGCCAGCGTTTTCCGCCGGTGTCTTGTGAACCTCACGGTCGAAACCCGGCAGTATCGTCTTGATGAAGGCGTTTTCCACGATCTCGACGAATGCTTCCCAGGTACTGACGTCTGCCTTCTTTAACGAACCGCTGATGGTAATCTGAGTAGCGACTTGCTGCGTCTCGCGGTTCTTAAAGATGTGGGCGGCAGTGCCTATCAGTATTTGTTTGGTCTGGCCAATCAAGCCCTTGCTCTTGTCTTTTTGATAATCGTACACCTTCAAATCCGAGAACATCGGTTTGGCATAGCCGCTTATATTGCCATCCTTTACGCCGAGCTGCGAATACAAAGTGAATCGGCCGTGCGCCACATCAAAGCGGCCATAGGCGCGCAGCAGCGGATTTAGCGCAGTCAGGTCGGTGTTCTCAATCCTGATGTTGGTATTGAATTCGGGACCCTCGCCCGAGGCCAGAAATGTTCCAGTGATATTAGTGTCGCCACTGCCCATAAATTTACCACTGAGAGTCAGCCGCGCCGGCCCTTGCGCCCGGTGGTTGCCCAGATTCATGAGCTTCAGATCGGTGCCTGTGATAAAGAGAGTAAAGGGTGGATTGCCGGTTCGATCGTCGTAGGCAAGCCTGCTGCGCCTGATTTCGAGCTCGCGGATGTGGATATTGACAGCGCGCCTATTGGTCTCTTTTTCAACGGCCTTGCCGGCCACGTTGATACGCTTTGCTTCGGCCTTTGTGGTCTCGGGCAGATGACTATAGGTGGCATTAATCGCATCGATACTAACGTTGTGGACGTCGACATTAGTCACTCTCGGCGAATATTCGATGAATCCGTCGCTGGAGAAGATTCCTCCCAGGATGGCGACGTTGATATGGCGGCTCGCAGTCGTCAAGGCATCCATGGGGACGTCTGTAACAGTGTACCGAGTCTCCATGCCAGGAAATGGCTTCATCAAATAGTTCGCGCTTCCCTGTAAAGACATTTTGCCCCGGTCGAAGATCGTCATGCTGGCGCGAAACCACGATGGATACGGATTGTTCGGCGCCTGGATGCTACGGATGTTGTCGGAGTCCAAGTTTAGGTGAGATAAGTGAAGAGGCTTCGTTGCGCCAGCTTCGACGTAAACGAGGTCGCCCTCATCGACATCCAAATGGTTAATCTTGAACGGATAGGCATTTTGCAAGGCATCCTGCCATCCTTTCTGACGTAGCGACGAGCGGCCGTTTCGTTCGGTCGCTAACTGGGCTTGGTCGATATGAAACTTTGGGCGCTCCAGCAGGACGTATGCCACCACGCGGCCGAAGAGCAGGCCCCTCCAATCGATTCGGAAGCGCATGACCGGGAAGGTCGCGACCGGAGGTTGTGGATGCGCCAATTGCACAATCGTCAAATCCCGCAGCGTCAAGGTGAGGCCGAGAAGTTGAAGATGCGCACGCGATAGTGTGGCGTGATAGCCCTTGAGGCTCGCGTTCATATTCGCCTCGATACGCGGGCGGATGAGGCCGTCCAAAAAGAATGAGACGATGAACGCGCCGATCAAGAGAAAGGCGATGCCGCCCGAAAACCACAGAACGATGCGCCGAACCATGCTGCGGCGTGGCTGGCGAGCGATAGCGTTGGATTCAACCATAAATAGTATTTAGTCCGAAAAAGCGCACCAATTTTCTTTCTTAGACCTTGGACCAGATTAGGCGCGTTGATTGTTTCGTCATGTCGAGGCTCTCTTTTAGAGCCGCTCTCAAGCTGGACGCGTTTGCCAGAAACTTGCCTGAAAGGATAGTTCATTGTATCTCGGTCTATCAGCGGTTTCCGCGATCAGCGCCGCACATTTTCCGACAATCCTGTCTTCGATTTCGAACTGAGCCGGCTGAAACCAGGATCAAATCAATGCGAGCCTTGGTCCTCTCTAAATTCGGCAATAAGGGCGCCCAGTCGTTCACGATCGATCAACTCGCAGTTCCAAGCAGCGGCAAGCTGCCGAGCGGCAGCCGTAAACCTACTGTTTGTGACGACCATAGCACGATGACAGCGATGTATAGGCACGGAAGCCACCGCTTCCTGGACTGCAGAATTCGACACTGAAGATTCATATCGCTTCGTCTGGCAGGCTATCCGTTCTCCGTTGCGCGACAAGATCAGATCGCACCCTTGATCTCCCGGACGGCCAGTCAGTTCCACGTTATAGCCGAGATGACGGAACAGAGCTCCTACGTACCGCTCGAAATGATGTCCGCCCATCACATCCACGTCGGCCAACTGAATCGCCCGTTCTGCACGTTTCCCGGCGCGCCATCGATGAATCATGTACGCTGCGAAAAGCACGACGATCGAGACTGGTACCAGCGCCAATACTACGGCCTGAAGCGGTTGTTGATGGGCGAAGTCAACGAACCACCTGCCGAACGCGACTAGCGCGAGAAATCCTAGCGCCAATAGCGCGACCTGGGGGCTCACTTTCCGCGGCCTGCTACTAACTCTGTGAGTGAATTTCGGAGGCCGTAGCTTCAACGGTCCCCGTCTATCCCAAGACGGGTTCGTTCTGGAACGTCGCGGTCTATACGGTCGCGGAACGTGACGTAGGGTCATATCGCACCGGATGGACGCCTTCGGTTTTTCAAGGACTAAAACTTGGTCTTCCCATTACGCTCCATCTCAAGGAGAGCGCGCAGCCATAGTAGAAGCACTCCTTGCGGTAGGCGAGTTCCCAATCTCTGAGCAGACTTACTGCGTCAAGCTTTTTGGCCTTGAGCGCGGCTGCCAAAGCTTTCTGCCTATTCTTCCGCGACGCAGTCGCTCTCTGGATCCAGTTCGGCGGGATGTTCCCGCCGTTCTGACGCAGGATGAAAAACCCCTCAACAGGGCTCCCGTTCACCGCATCAAACAAACCGGCTTCGCGTGCCATTACCTACCCTCCCATCGTTCCTCGCGAGCATTTCGTCGGAACCGCGGCGCTGGTATCGAGAAGGTCAAATCACCGCAGCGCTCGATGAGGACGCCGCCTGCGTTGAACCAAGCTGCGAACGCATCTTGCTCACAAGCACTTTACCGTTTACCTCTTGGTCGTCGGGTCAAATCAGTTCCACTGTTAGGACCTTCGTCGATATCAGGGACCGTTTCAGATAAGCGCGAAGCTGCGAGGCTCGCATGCTGCCCAGCTGTCGTTTGAACGGTCTGCATTCGAAAAACATGTTGCCGCGAACCAACCGACGTTTTCGCTTCGGTCCATGCTGGTACCACAATCGCGGTTTTGCACTGGCAAGCTCCTGAACCTGCACAAACTGTTCGCGGATGTCACTCCAAGCCGCCTTCTTCGTGAGATATATGCGGGCTATCTTGGCCATCCTATTTCCTCCTGCTGTTGAGACGCTCGCGAATCACCTCGACGCCCTCATCGCTTGGATTCAGTAATGCCGTAATAACATCCCAGCCGGCGAAGCTGTGAGTGAACAGAAGCACCTTTTTCGGACCCGATGACGGCAACTCCGCTGGAAAGTGTTCTAAGCCTAAGCTTTGGAGACTCTGACTTATCGTCTCACACACGTTTCGTCCGAGCTTTTTCTTCTTGTTCTCCCCCATCGCTTCTCGCAGCTCGTCCATGGTAATCGCGCGGATCCCAAAACTCTTCTCGACCTCGGACCTGACTTCTCTGAATGTCTTCATAGTTCAAATTAAGTATCACGACATTATTGTTGATGTCAAGCATATTAAGAATTTAATCTATATAGCTAATATAACCAATATCAGGGATCAGCGGAGAGAAGGGAACAAGCAGGAAATAGCTTGTCGATTGCTGATCTCCTTGGGATATCGCCACCACGAATCCCGGCGGGCCAGGAGCAGCAGATGGAAAGCGAGTTCTATCTCCAGGCACGCCGAGAATGGGACGAACGCTACGACGACTATTTCAAACACGTGGCGCGAGCACTGCTCGGCTGGTCTGCTCGCGGATATCATGCTTGCGCCGGGTCTCTCGACGCGCTGCTGAATGCCGCATACGAGGCGCGGGGAAACATGAACGGGCGGATTCTGTTTCTGCTCGATGAGGTCGCGCGGCTCGGCTACATGGGAATCCTCGAGACGGCTCGCGACGCCGGCCGGACGTACGGAATCAACCTGTTGCTGCTGTACCAATCGCTCGGTCAGATGACGGGCACGTGGGGAACCCAGGGACGGCAGGCGTGGTTCGATTCGTCATACCTCAAGATGTTCGCGTGCCTTCACGACGTGAGCGCCGCCGAGTTTCTGTCCAAGGCCTGCGGCGAATTTACGGCGGTGTCCGAGGGCTACACTCATGGCGCTGGGACCTCGACGGGATCGGCGACTTCGAAGAAGAGCACCAGCACGAATGAGACGACGAGCGAGCAGCAGCTTGTGCGGCGCTTGATCAAGCCGAAGAGATCCTGCAGACGCTTCGATACGACGAGCAGATCGTTCTGATTTCAGTCGCCGACTTGAACGTCCACTGGCTGCCGGATAATCCGCACGTCCACCTGATGCTCACGATGCGAGCTTAACGCGGATGGATTTGGCCGCAAGACAACGGATTGGAACAAGGTCGCTCTGCTAAAAGAGTGGCGCGAGCATTGGGCCGATCTGGCCAACGAACATTTGCTCCGCGCCGGCCATGATGTTCGCATCGATCACCGCAGCTACAAGGAGCAAGGCGTCGAACTGGAGCCGACCAGCCATCTCGGCAAGGCGGTCGAGGAGATGGCGGCGCGCGGCGAATACGCCGAGCGAGCCCGGCAGCTTGAGGAGGTTCGCGAGAGAAACGCGCGGCGAATCGAACGGCGGCCGGAGATCGTGTTCGAGAACCTGACGCGCCAGCGTTCGACCTTCGCGCGCAACGACCTCGCCTGTGAAGTATTCCGCTGCGTTGACGACGGCGAACGTTTCCGGAAACTGATGGTGCGCCTCGAAGGCTCGGCAACAGGGACGCGACCAGCTCAGCCCGCGAAGTGTTCTGGTCATCGACGAGGCCGGGATGGTCGGAAGCAGGCAGCTTGAGCGCGTGCTTTCCGAGGCGAAACGGCAAGGCACGAAAGTCGTACTCGTCGGCGACGCCGAGCAGCTCCAGCCGATTGAGGCGGGCGCGGCGTTCCGCGCGATTGCCGAGCGCGTCGGCTATCAGGCGCTCACGGCGATCCGCCGCCAGCGCGAGTCGTGGCAGCGCGACGCAAGCCGGCATTTCGCGCGCGGCGAACCCGCTCGCGCGCTCGATCGATACCGGGCGCATGGTGCGATTGAATTTGCGGCGACCCGGAGCGATGCCAAGCAACGGCTGATTCAGGACTGGACGAGACACCTTGCGGCAGAACCCGATGGAAGCAGGCTGATTCTCGCCCACACCCGAGCGGACGTTCGAGACCTCAACTATCGAGCGCGGCAGATTCTTCAGGAGCGCGGCGGGCTTGGGAACGATGTCGCGGTCGCGGTCAGCCGCGAGGTGATGCAGTCTGACGGCACCGTCGCGATCGAGCGCTCGGAGCGAATTCTCGCGCGCGGGGACAGGGTGATGGTTCTCAAGAACAACCGGGAACTCGCGGTAAAGAACGGCTCGCTCGCGACCGTCATCGAGGTGACAACCAGTGCAATCGCGGTGCGGCTGGACGGAAAGGAGAACCGAGAAGTCGAATTTCGTCTCGCGGATTATTCCGCGCTCGATTATGGCTACGCCGCGACGATCCACAAGGCCCAGGGCGCGACCGTGGAGCGAATTTCCGCTTGCACCCGATGGCGGTCATCGCGACGTAAGCCAGATGGCGGTCCATTCCAGGCGTCGCGAGCACGAACGCCGCGGTCTTGAAGTGAGTCAACGAAGCGCGGTGCGCGACGACACGAATGTGGCGGATCGTAACCTGATCGAGCGATTCAACAAGGCTCAACAGGAGTTTATTCAAGCCACCAGCAGAGCAGCTCTTGATCCGAGAGCGAAAGCTCGCACGACCGAATTGCGCGCGGAAATGAGCAATGCCGCCGCCGAAATTGCCAAGAGCGCAGCACGGTTGCAGGCGGCCGAGCGCGCCGGCATCGGCGCTCAGGTGCGGGATTTCGTCCGCCGGGCCGAACGCGAAAGCGGGATGGCCAAAGCGAGAGGAATCGAAAAGGGAGACGGGCTCGAAAGATGAGACGCGGCGGGCCGGGGTTTGCCTCGCAAGCTCACATGGTCGCTGTTTTTGTGAAATGAAACAGCGCCCGTGCTCATGCTGCGAACATCTCCTGAAGTACCGACAATACTTGCTGGAGCGTCGAGGGCGCCACGCGGCCGAGGCTGCGAATCACACGCACCCGATCGACCACCCGGATTTGATCGAGCACAACATGACCAGCCTTTCCTGCAAAACGGCAGGCAACACGAAAGGGATAGCGATGCCCGCCGGTAGTCAGCGGCGCGACGATGAAGGTGCGCAGATGACCATTGAGCTCGTCGGGAGAGACAACCACGCACGGGAGCGTCTTTCGAATTTCGCCTCCGCGGGTTGGACTGAGACCTACGAGAAGCACCTCGCCGCGATGTATTTCGCTCGGCGCTACCATGTCCACTCTTTGTTATCGAAACGCGGGCTGGTTGGCGCGTCAAGCAATTGATCCTCATCCCGCGCGCGGGCCAGCTTGGCAGCTTCGCTCCAGCCGGCTCGCGGGTGCGCCACGGCGGAGATCACGATCGCGCCGTTGCGGGCATGGATCTCGACTTCATCCGACAGTCCTGCCTCGGCAATCAGCGGCTTCGGCAGACGAACACCTCTCGAGTTCCCGATGCGGACAATACGAGCCTTCATAACCGACACTCCTGCGTCTTGCGTGATTACGAAGTAAGCACAAGTCTATCCCAAGATCAATTCTGGCGGGGAGATGGTGCCCGCCGATTCTTGCGCCCGAGGGGCTTTGGAAATCCGGCGATGACGCTTTCCGGCAGTAACGCTGTCTTGAGAGCGCCGATGTCTTTCGAGGAAACCCCGCTTTCACTAAAGACGGGCTCCCATCCCTCGACGTGATCGCGGACTTCCGCGGCGATCTGTGTCGCTCGTGATCTTGTGAGGCCGAAACGCGCGGCTTCGGACAGCGCGTTCTTCATGCTTGCTTCGCGGCTTTGAGAACTGACGCCGATACCCTGCATGTGGGTGTAGGAACTCTGCGGATGGGGTACGAGATCGTAGGCCGGCGACAGCCGCCAACCGACCTTGTCCAGAATGACGGCGTGGTTTCGCAGATGGTCGTCATGATTACTAACGAGCATGTTGAAGATCATCCGTCGGAATAGCTGCACGGCGTCGTGCTTGAAGTCCTCGACCAGCTTGCGAAGACCGTCTGCGAGGGCCGGGTAGCTTCCTCTCGATGATTCATCTTCGCGAAGCCCTAGGGAAGCTCTGCACAAGTGTTTCGGTTCGGGTATAAATAGTTAGTTGGGTCG
>JADEYI010001170.1_pt1 | contig 22555 bp, 25 predicted proteins | sample 8542331 | NCBI WGS metagenome assembly JADEYI01 (sample SAMN16510988, study PRJNA670497) | mine drainage metagenome | isolation source: biofilm near Copperflume 1 | place: Germany: Marsberg coppermine Kilianstollen | collected 2018-02
CCCCACGGTACGCGCGGAACCCGACCAGGCGGTGGACCCCGCTATCCAATTACGTAGCGGTCAGTCGACTGCGCTGCTCAGCCGGTGAGCACGACAGCCTGATCAGGACCAATGGTCCCGTCGAACGGGGCACCTTCGCCGAGCCCGTTGCTCGACACCACAAGGCGCCACCCGTCTCCGACCGGGGGTTGACGAACGTGGTCGATGCGATGATCGGTGAAGTTGACCACCACCACCCACACCTCGTCCCCCATGGTTCGTCGAAAGCCGAGGAGTCCGTCGGGCAGCTCGAGGAGATCGAACCCGCCGCGCGACAGCGCCGGTGCGCGCCGTCGGACGGCGATCAACCGCCGGTAGAGGTGGAGCATCGAGGTCGCATCCGCCCGTTGGTCCTCGTGGTTCCGGAATGACTCCGGCGGAAACGGCAGCCACGGCTGGCGGCCGTTCACGCTGGGCCAGCCGTGATCGCTCCGGCCGTTCCATGGGATCGGCGCCCGGCACCCGTCTCGACCGCCCGGGTCGACCTGGCGATCCGGCGGAATCGACGCGTCGAGGAGCCCCAGCTCCTCTCCCTGGAAGAGGAAGGGAGTGCCGCGGAGGGTCAGGAGCAGGACGGCCGCGGCTCTGGCTCTGGGTTCGCTCCGGGCCTCCGTGGTCTCCTCGGCCTCGCCCAGGAAGGCCGCGGCGCGGTCGTAGCGGGAGCGATGGCGGGGGTTGTCGTGATTGGAGAGCACCCAGGTGGGCCAGGCGGCCCTCGGGTCGAGGGCAGCCACGGTCCGCTCGATGCATTCGGTCCAGTGGCCCTCCTGCCACGGGGCGAAGAGCGGCGGAAAGTTGAAGGCCAGGTGGAGCTCGTCCCCATCCCCGTAGTACGTGGCCACGGCCCGGGTGGACAGGAGGAACACCTCGCCGACCATGACCCGCCCGCCCGGATACCCGTCCACGAGGTTGCGGATCTCCCGCAGTCGTCGATGGGTCACGGGAACGTCGTTGAGGGCACAGTGGGGGATTCCGGCCACCGATCCGGGGTCGTCGGGCAGTCCGGGGTCCTTCCCGATGCAGTGGACGACGTCCGCCCGGAACCCATCGACGCCGCGGTCGAGCCAGAAGCGGAGCACCTGGTGCATGGCTTCCACGACGGCGGGCTCGTCCCAGTTGAGGTCGGGCTGGGCCGACTCGAAGAGGTGGAGGTACCACTGCCCCGACGGCTCGTCGAAGGTCCACGCCGGCGCGGAGGGATCGAAGGCGGCCACCCAGTTGTTGGGCGGGGAGCCCTCCGGGGTGGGATCGCGCCAGACGTACCAGTTCCGGTGGGCGCTGGCTCGCCCCGAGACGGCGTCGACGAACCACGGATGGCGGTCAGAGGTGTGGTTGGGGACCCAGTCGATGATCACCCTGAGCCCCAGGGCGTGGGCCTCGTGGAGGAGCCGGTCGAAGTCCTCGAGCGTTCCGAATTGGGGATCGACGTCGCAGTAGTCGCTGATGTCGTAGCCGAAGTCGACCATCGGCGACGGGTAGAACGGCGAGATCCAGAGCGCGTCGACGCCGAGCCATGCCAGCTCGGGCAGGCGGGCGCGAATTCCGGCCAGGTCCCCGACACCGTCGCCGTCGGAGTCGGCGAACGATCGAGGGTAGATCTGGTAGAAGACGGCCTCCTTCCACCACGGATCCGACGGGGCCACGGCTCAGGCTTCCGCCCGGCCCTTGATGCGGTCCAGCGTGGCCGTCATGTTGGCGCGGTTGCGGCCCTCGGCGTCGCGGGTGCCCCGGGCCAGCGGCCCGACAGCGCGCAGGGCGGGGCCCCGGTGGTCGTCGAAGCGCTCCCGAAGTGTGGTGGCGGCCGCCGATTCGCCGGGTTCGACCAGATAGCTCCACCGGGCCACGGCGAGTGGGCCGAAGGAGACGTCCCAGGCGATCACCGCGCCGGGCTCGTAGCGGACGATGGTGCAGGTCGTGGACCACCGGCGCCATCCGGAACGATTGCGGCCCCGGAACGTGGCACCGACGGCCGGGCCGGACGATCCATCGATCCACTGCATTTCGATGCATTCGGCCGTCAGCCCGACCATCTCGACCGGATCACGGACGAGCTGCCACACGTGATGGGGAGATGCGGCGACCTGCACGGACACCTCGACACTCGCCACTCGGGGGACGTTAGCCCCTCACGTCCCGAGGGGGCCGACCCGGATCGCGACCCCCTGTGGGGGCCGTTCGCCGCCCCTCATGGGTCCGCCATTACAGGTTGTGTCCTTTCATGCCGAAGACACCTGGGAAGGCGACGTCATCTCGAGAAGGGCAGGGAGGCATGGTGGATCGGCGCAGCGTAGAGGACGGATCGTTCCTGGCTGACGGGTTGTCGGGGAGCCGACCCCCTGAGGTGTTCGCGTCAGGCCGGGTCTGCAAGGAATCCGCATGCGGCGTGCAGCTGTCCAAGTACAACAGCACGGACTGGTGCGGCGTGCACGAGAGCCCCGCCTCGACGCAGAGGCCCTTTGACACATCGACCCGCCAGCGGGGCATGAGGCGCAACCGGTCGGCAGGCAAGCGTTCGGGCATCGCCAAGCCCGCCCGGCGCACGGCGGCGTAGCCGGCGGCACCTGCCGCCCTCTCGGGGACACGCGCCCCGCCGGAGTCCCGCCACCCGCCATCGGGCCGCCAGGCCCGAGCCGCTCAGTCCCGCCTGTCCCGGACACGGGCCGCCGGAACCTGGTCGGTCGCGGACATCGTGCGGGGACGCCGCCTCGTACACTGCGGTTCACCACGACGGACCAGGGTGGGCGTAGCGCGACGACACAACCGATCGGGGCGCGGCAGCACATCGCCATGGGCCATGATCCGACCAATCATGAACACCACATCGGAGGCAAGCGATGACGCGTCGGCTAGAAGGAACAGTGGCCCTGGTCACCGGGGCATCGAGCGGTATCGGAGAAGCCACGGCCGTGGCCCTGGCGGGCGAGGGGGCAGCGGTGGCCGTCGCCGCCCGCCGCCGCGACCGCCTCGAGGCCCTGGTCGAACGCATCGGCAGTGATGCTGACGTCCTGGTGATCGAGACCGACGTCACCGACGAGGCCTCGGCCCGGGCCATGGTCGAGGACACGGTGCGTGAGTTCGGCCGGCTGGACACCTTGGTCAACAACGCCGGCGTGATGCTGCTCGGGCCGATACTCGATGCACCGGTCGAGGAGTGGCGGCGCATGATCGAGCTCAATGTGCTGGGTCTCCTCTACTGCACCCATGCCGCCCTTCCCCACCTGCTCCGGGCGGCGGACACCGACCCCCGCCGCGTGGCCGACGTGGTGAATGTGAGCTCGGTGGCCGGTCGCGTGGCCCGTCAGGGGAGCGGCGTGTACAACGCCAGCAAGTTCGGCGTCGTGGCGTTCTCGGAGTCCCTGCGCCAGGAGGTGACCCGCCGCCACGTCCGGGTCTCCATCGTCGAGCCCGGAGCGGTTATGACCGAGTTGGCCTCCCACAACCGGCCCGAGATCATCGAGGGCATGAGGGCCACCTTCGGCGACACGGAGCTGATGCGGTCGGAGGACATCGCCGAGTCCATCCTGTTCACGGTGACCCGGCCCCGCCATGTGGCCGTCAACGAGATCCTCATCCGGCCCACCGAGCAGGAGCGCTGAGTGACCGTTGGCGGGTACCCGCCCGCACTCCACTTCCTCTCGGATCTGGGTATCGAGGCCCACGTCGGCCCCGGACCCGTCGCCACCGCCCGCATCCGGGTGACGCCCCACATGACCGGCCGCGACGGTGGGGTTCGGGCCGGGGTCCTGGCCACCCTGGTGGACGTCGTGGGCGGAGCCGTGGCGGCCCGGGTGTTGCGGCCGGACTGGATGGCCACCGCCGACCTCACGCTGGAGGTGGTGCGACCGGCCACCGGCCCCTTCGTCGAGGCCCGGGCCACGGTGGTGCGGAGGGGCAGGACCACGTTGGTCACCGAGGCCGGGGTCTTCAATGTGCTCGACGAAGGATCGGAAGTGACCATCGGTGCCGAGGATCACGGGCCCGTGGCCTGGGCCACCATGACGTTTGCCGTCCTTCCCGGACAGAGTCCGACCTCGACCCTCGACGGGCACCAGGAGCTGCCCGATCGCTGGGCCTTGGCGGGCGAAGGCCTCGACCGCCCGGTGGTCGAGGCCCTCTCCATCTCCGTGGTCGACGCGGCCGAGGGCCGCATCTCGATGCCCGTCCAGGACTACCTGTTCAATTCCTTCGGCGCCGTGCAGGGGGGAGTCATGGCCCTCCTCGGAGAGGTGGCCGGTGCCGAGGTCCTGGGGGAGTCGGCCGGTGCCGAGGGCGACTTCGTGGCGACCGATCTCCGCGTCGCCTACCTGGCCCTGGGCCGGGTCGGTCCCATCGTCTCGCGCTCGAGGGTGCTGGCGGCGCAGGACGGTCATCCCCACCGGAGCGCGGTGGTCGAACTGTTCGATGCCGCCGCCGGTGACAGGCTGACGACGGTCATCGACGTCGGGGCCGTGAGGGTGGCGGCGGCAGCCACCGGCGCCGGCTCGTGACCGAGGTGTCACCCGACGAGGCGGTGGCTCCTGACGCAGGGGCCCCCCGCCGCCTGGTGGCCGAGTACTTCCGCCTGCAGCAGTGGGAGATCCCTCCGACCGGTGGCGAGGAGCGGTTCTCCGAGTTCGGAGGACGCGCCCCCGTGGACGATCATAGCGGGGCGCCGGAGGTGGGCTGCGCATGGGGGGACTGCTCACCACCGTCGACTCCATCGGCGGCGTCCTCGCCGGGTTGTCGGTGCAACCGGATTGGATCGTGACGACGTCCATGATGGCCACCATCGCCCACCTCTCCCATCGGGGGCCGCTCCGGTCGCACGCTCGGGTGCTGCGTCGGGGACGCAACGCCGTGGTGACCGGACTGGACGTGGTCGATGAGGGGAACGACGACCTGCCGGTTGCGGCGGTCACCATGACGTCGGCAGTGCTCGACCCGGGGGCCATGAGTCTCGAGTTCGTGCGGCCGGTTCGGTCGCCGATGCCGCCGCCCGTCCCGGACCCGCAGACACCGGAGGAGTTCTTCAACATCGAACCCGGCGAGGGTCTGCTGACCCGGCTCCACCTCGCCGACCGGCTGCGCAATCCGTGGGGCATCCTCCACGGCGGCGCCGTCGCCACGCTCGTCGACGTGGCCGCCTGCCGTGCCGTGGCCGCGGTGCGCGACGGCGCGGATGGGGACCCCCGAGGCGGCGAGCCCGCCGTCGGTCTGGCTGCGGGCGACACCGTCATCCACTACCTCCGACCGGCTCGGGTCGGTCCGGTCGAGGCCAGATGCCAGGTCCTCGGTGGCCGGGATGGCTGCACCCTGGTCCGGGTGGCCGTCCACGATGTCGGCGCCGCCGATCGGCTGGTCGACCTGGCCTCGGTGGCCGTCCTCGACGTCTGACGACGGTGGTCAGCCGACGGATGCCGGCCAGACCACAGCAGTGCCGTCGGCGGTGACCTCGACTTCGGTCCCGTTGGCCACCACCAGGTCCCCTTCGGCCCGGACGGTGATCGGGTCCGCACCGGTGGGAGCCAGGGGGTCGACCGTGATCACCGTGTCGTGCCCGTGGAACTGGGTCCTGATCACGGTGGCCCGCAACCCGGCGCCGCTCACAGCCGTGGACAGGAGCAGCTGCTCCGGTCGCACGAGGGCCACGGCGGGCCCGGCTCCCAACCACGCCAGGGGGTCACGCCGCAACGCCAGCGGGCCGAAGGGCGTGGACACCTTGTCGCCCTCCACGGTGGCGGCCACCAGGTTGGCGTCACCCAGGAAGCGGGCCATGTCCGGATCCACCGGGTGGTCGTAGAGCTCCTGGGGCGTCCCCCGCTGGCCGATGGTGCCGTCCCGGATGACGGCCACCTGGTCGGCCAGGGAGAGCGCCTCGTCCTGGTCGTGGGTGACCAGCACCGCGGTGATCCCGCCGGCCCGCAGCACGTCCTGGACATCGGACCTCACGCTGGACCGCAGCCCGGCATCGAGCGACGAGAAGGGCTCGTCCAGCAGGACCAGTGCCGGGCGGACGGCCAGGGCCCGGGCCAGGGCCACCCGCTGCTGCTGGCCTCCGGAGAGCTGGTGCGGGTAGCGCCCGCCCAGCCCGCTCAGGCCCACCATCTCGAGCAGCTCGCCGGTGTTGCCCCCGAGTCGGCGCCTGGTGGCCCGGGAGACGCCGAAGGAGACGTTGGCGGCCACGGTCAGGTGGGGGAAGAGCGATCCCTCCTGGGGGACGTAGCCGATGCCCCGCTGTTCGGGCGGCACGACATGGCCGTCGCCTTCGACGACGCGACCGCCGAGCGCCACGCTGCCCCGGTCGGCTCGTTCGAACCCTGCCACCACCCGCAACAGCGTGGTCTTGCCGCTTCCCGACGGCCCGAGGATGGCCGTGAGCGATCCCACCGGCACCTCGAGGCTCACGCCGGTGAGGACGGCGTTGGTGCCGAAGGACTTGTGGAGGTCATCGACCTCCAACCCGGTCACGTTTGACTCGCGCGTGACGGGAGCCGGTCGAACCATCGGCCGAGGATATAGCTCGGTACGGCGGCGATGAGGATCATCATGCCCGCATAGGGGGCGGCGGCGGCATAGGAGAGGTTGGAGGTGTACGCCCAGAACTGGGTGGCCAGGGTCTGGACGCCGGTGGGTATCAACACCAGCGTGAGGGTGAGCTCGGTCACGGTGGACAGGAAGACCAGGCAGAAGGCGGCCGCCATGCCGGGGCCCACCAGGGGCAGCACGACCCGCCACCACACCGCCAACCGACGGCGCCCGAGCGAGCGGGCCACGTCCTCCAGGGCCAGAGGCGCTTGGGCCACAGAGGTGCGCACCGCCACCAGGGCCAACGGGAAGAACATGATGGCGTAACCCACGATGAGCAGCGGAGTGGTCTGGTACAGGGGGCGGAGGGCCCGGATGGAGAAGTAGACCAGGGCCAGGGCGATGATGAGCCCCGGGACCGCCTGGACCACGAACGTCCCCCGTTCCAGGGTTGCCGTCGACCGGCGTGGATGCCGTACGGCCAGTAGCGCCACCGGAAGGGCCAACAGGGTGGCCAGTGCCCCGGCGGCGGCGGCGTAGCCGGCGGTCAGCAGGGATGCCCCGGCGATCGAGCTGGAGGCTGGCAGCGTCGTGGTCCCGCCCTCGACCAGCCAGTAGACGACGACTCCCACCGGGACCCCCAGGGCCAGGCCGACCAGCGCGAAAAGCCCGAGGAGGGCCGGGATCGTGGCCCGGCCCAGCCGATGGCGCCGACCGGCCCGGACCGGCGCACTGGAGCGGGTGACCCGACCTCGACCCCGGGCCAGGGCGTCCCCTCCCAGCACGGCGAAGCTGACCACCACCAGGATCAGGGCCAGCGAGGACGCCACCGGAATGTTGTAGCTGCGTTGTGACTCGAAGAAGATCTCGGTGGTGAGGGTCTGGTAGCGGAGGACCTCGAAGGCGCCGTATTCGGCCAGCAGGGCCAGGGACACGAGGACGCACCCGCCGAGGAGCGCCGGTCGGGCCTGGGCCAGGGTCACCCGTCGCAGCGTGGCCATGCGGGAGAGACCGAGCGAGCGCGCCACCTCCTCCTGGCCGGGGTCGGCGCCCCGGAGGGACGCCGCCACGGGAAGGTAGACCAGCGGGTAGAGAGCCAGGGTCATGACCAGCATTGCCCCGCCGAACCCGTGCACGCCCGGCGCCACGGAGACCCAGCCGAAGCCGATGACAAAGTCTGGGATGGCGACGGGCAGGACCACCACCACCGCCCACAGCCTGCGCCCGGGAAGGTCTGTCTTCTCCACCAGCCAGGCCGCCGCCGTCCCGATGATGGCGCAGGCCGCAGTGACGCAGACGGAGAGGCGCACCGTATTCCACAACAGACCCAGGGTGAACCGTCGGAACACGAGGCTGGCGATCTCCGACCAGCCGGTCTGGGCCGCCTGGACCACCACGTAGACCGGGGGCAGCGCCAACAGGGCGGCGACGGCCGACGCCGTCAACCACAGGAGCAGCGGCCGATCGCGGCGGGCGGGTGCCCGAGGACGCGCCGGCTCGACCAGCGCCATCTCGGTGGTGGCGGATGCGCTCACGACCACGGTGGCCTCGATGCGGTCGCTCCGATGGCGGCGGGCCCGGCACCGACGCTCACCGCTAGGCCAGTCCTGCCTGCTGGAGCAGGGCGATGGCCGAGGCGCCGTCGCCCAGCTGGGCCACGGTCAGCGGAGCCGGCCGCAAGGAGTCGAACGGGGGGAGTGCTTGGGCGGTGGTCACGCCAGAGCCGAGCGGGTACTCGTAGCTCTGGCTGTGGGCGATGATCTCCTGGCCCTGGGAGCTGACGAGGAAGGCCAGGAACTGCTGGGCCGCCGCCTTCTGGCTGCTCGAGGCCAGCACCCCTGCCCCCGAGATGTTGATGAGGTACCCGGCGTCGCCGGCCTGGAAGGGCGCCACCGCCGAGCGGGTGGAGGCTGCGCCCACCTCGGCCCGTTGCCGGTACCAGTAGTAGCTGTTGATGATGCCGAACTGGACGTGGCCCTGGTTGACCTCGTTGGTCAGGGCCTCGTTGGACGGCAACAGGTTGTTGGCGGCGTTGGCCTTGAGCCCTGCCAGCCAGGCGGCCGCGGCCGCCTTTCCGTAGGTCTGCTCGACGGAGATGACGATGGGAAGGAAGTCGGTCTCTCCCGCGGCCAGTCCGATCTTGCCCCTCCATTTCGGAGCGGCCAGGTCCATCACCGACTTCGGAAGCTGCGAGGGGCTGAGCTGGTCGGTGTTGTAGATCATCACGCTGGCCCGGGCGGACACGCCTACCCACGCACCCTTCGGTGAGCTGAACGCGGCGGGCACGGCGGCGAGGGTGCTCCGGTCCACGGGAGCCAGCAGGCCCTTCTGCTGGAGGAGCTCGAGCGCCGGCGAGTTCTCGGCGTAGACGACATCGGCGGGCGAGGCCTGCCCCTCGGTGATGATCTGGTTGATCAGCACCGACTCGTCACCGTTTCGCACCTTCACGGTGATGCCCGTCTTCTTCTCGAAGGCGGCGACCAGCGCGCTGGTCGTCTGCGGGTGCTGACCGTTGTAGAGGGTGATGCTCGCCGACCCGTTGGTCTGGGCGGAGGAGGAGCTGCACGCCGCGGCCGTCACCGCCAGGGCCACCAGCGCCGCGGCCACGCCGGCTCGGGCGAGACCCCGCCGATCCCATCTGGGCTTGGACACGGGCACGATCACCGACTGCCTCCTCGGACCTGGCCCGGAGCTGGTCGTCCACTAGCGCCGGGTTCATCGGACTGCACGAATAAGGTTACTTTCACTAAAAATATTAGGTAGACCGAACATTAGCTGTCAACCAGGCGTTTCACGGCGACGGCGTAGGCTCCGGTGGGGTGGCTAAGCCCGACACCGCAACTGAGACCGCACGAGGACGCCATGACTGCACCGCCATCGCCATCGACCCGCACGTGGTCGATGGAGGGGAAGACCGTCGTCATCACCGGCGCAAATTCGGGCGTCGGGAAGGCCACTGCGGTGGCCTTGGCCGCCGCCGGGGCCCGGACCGTGATCGCCGCTCGCAGCGAGGCCCGGGGCAGCCAGGCATTGGCCGACATCCGCCGGGACAGCGGTTCGGATCTCGTGGACCTGGTGGTGTTCGATCTGGCCGATCTGGCTTCGATCCGCGACGGTGCGGACCGGGTCCTCGAGTCGCATCCCGAGATCCATGTCCTCGTGAACAACGCCGGGTTGGTGCTGTCCGAGCGCTCGGAGACGAAGGACGGGTTCGAGTCCACCTTCGGGACCAATCACCTCGGTCCCTTCTACCTCACCCGACTCCTGAACGATCGGCTGATCGCTTCCGCCCCGGCCCGGGTGGTCAGCGTGGCCTCGACGGCCCACCGATCAGCTCGGCACGGCGTGGGCTTCGACGACCTCCAGTCGGAGAGGCGCTACTCGGCCATGAACGCCTACAGCCGGTCCAAGTTGGCCAACATCCTGTTCACCAATGAATTGGCTCGGCGGTTGGCCGGCACCGGGGTGACCGCCAATTCGGTGCATCCGGGCACGGTCGCCAGCGGCTTCGCCAGGGATGACGACGCCAGGGGTCTGCTGGCCTTCGGGGTCAAGGTGATCAAGCCGTTCATCCTGACCCCGGAGAAGGGGGCACGGACGTCGGTCTACGTGGCCTCCTCCCCGGAGGTGGAGGGAGTGACCGGGCGGTACTTCGTCCGGTGCAAGCCGAAGACGCCCTCGGCGGCGGCCCGGGACATGGAGGCGGCCTCGCGCTTGTGGACGATCAGCGAGCAGTTGGTGGACGAGGCGACGGGCCGGAGACAGGGAGCCCTCTGAGGGTTGGGGCCCCTTGTGGCCGGGCCAGGGCCAATGGTCCGCGTGCCCCGGAAACCTCGGTTCTAAGGTGGTTGCAGGAGCGCGGCCTGAAACGTGCGCTCGAGCGACACGGAGGTCTGCGATGTCTGGTCCAGGGGGAGTGGATGTTACGCCCGAAGAGCGGGACGTCCTGCAAATCGTCGGGAAGTCGTGGGGGTGGGTGCTCTTCTTCGGCATCGTGACCCTGGGCATCGGGGTCGTGGTCACCCTGCACCCGAGGGACAGCGTCTACGCATTCGCCATATTCCTCGGGATCTGGCTCTTCGTGGCCGGGCTGTTCCGCATCGTGGCGGCCATCGCCGACCGCGAGGACACCGGCGGCACCCGATGGCTGATGGCCATTCTGGGCCTGCTGTCGGTGATCGTCGGGATCCTCTTCTTGCGGCATACCAACGAGACTGTCAGCACCCTGGCCTTCCTGATCGGGCTGTTCTGGGTCGTCGGTGGGATCATGGAGTTCTTCAGCGCCTACAGCGACTACGGCTCGCCGACCCGGGGGTGGCGGATCGCCATGGGCGTGCTGGCCTTCGCCGCCGGTGTGGTGACCCTGGTGGTGCCCAGCCTGACGGTGACGACCCTGGCCGTGATCATGGGGATCTGGCTCATCATCTACGGACTTCTGGAGATCGCCCTGTCCTTCGTCCTGCGGAAGCTGGCTCATTCGTAGGTTCCCGTGGGGCTCCAGCGGCCTGACCCGCTGACACCCGGCTACAGCGGTTCGCCTTCCCCCAGTTCCGAGACGGCCTCGGCGATGGCACCGGCCTCAGCCGCGGGACTCAACGCCATGCCACCACCGTCGTCGTGCCACAGCTCGGGCACCCGCCAGAGGAGGACGGCCACTCCGGCCACGCAGGCCAGCCCGCCCGACCACACCGCGAACTCCGGACCGCCGATGGCCGCCGCCACCCCGGTCTCGACGTCACCCAGGCGGGGACCGCCGGCCACCACGGCGAAGAAGGTGCCCGAAAGACGGCCCTGGAGGTGCTCGGGCACGGCCCGCTGCTGGACGGCCTGCCGGAACACCGCCGAGATGACATCGGCCGCGCCTGCCAGAGCCAGCAGTGCCAACCCGATCCAGAGGACGGGGATCACCCCGAACAGGGCGATGGCCGATCCCCATACCACCACGCAGGCGGCGATGGCCCGCCCCTGGTGCCGAACCCGGCTGCACCACCCGGTGAAGAGCGATCCGATGAGCGCCCCGGCCCCCGGGGCCGCGTACAACAGCCCGACGACCCCGGCCCCGCCACCGAAGAGGCCTGTCCCGAGGGCCGGGAAGACGGCCCGAGGCATGCCGAAGATCATGGCGTTGAGGTCGATCCAGTAGGTGGCCGAGAGCAGCTTCTCCCGGCGGAGGTGCCGGAACCCCTCGGTCATCGACCGCAGTCCCAATGGCGTGCCACCACCGCTCGGCACCAAGGGCGGCAGGAGCACGGCGGCGACGAGGGCCACCACGAAGGTGGCCGCGTCGATCCCGTACACGGCGCTGAGGCCGACGGTGGCGATGAGCACGCCGGCCAGCGCAGGCCCGGCCACCAGGGCCAGCTGTTGATTGGCAGTCTGGAGCGCGATGGCCGCCGTCACGTCCTTCTCCTCGACGAGCATGGGGAGGGCGGCCCGGCGTGCCGGCCAGTCGACTCCCTGGAAGGCGGCGCCCGCCGCCGTGCAGGCGAACAGCGGCCACAGGGCGGGACGGGAGAGTGAGGCGTTGATGACCAGGCCGCCGACCGCCGAGGCCATGGCGATCTGCGTGAGCACCAGCACCCGCTTCCGGTCCATGGCGTCGGCCAGCGTCCCGCCCCACAGTGCCCCGGCCAGCAACGGCGGCAGCTGGACCAGGCTGATCAGTCCCACCACCAACGTCGAGCGGGTCAGGCTGTAGGCCTGGAAGGACACCGCCACCAGGGTCAGTTGCGATCCCATCCCGGAGACGACCTGGCCGGCCCAGAGCCGGCGGAACTGGCGATACCGCCGCAGTGGGGACGTATCCACGACGAAGCGGGCCACCCGGCAACGGTAACGGCTGGCTGGGCCGGCGGGCACCGGCGGCACGCAGCCACGACGTCCAATGACACGCCATAGGTCACATGGGCCGCTACAATGGAGACCGTGAGGAGCAGGGACACGTCTTCGTCGAACCGCGATCCTCGGCCCGACGAGGACCGGAAGGCGGGCGATGACGCCCCGTCTTCCATGGCGGTGTCCATTGCCGGCGTTTCGAGGGCGTGCAGCAAGGATGCGCTGGTATCCAGCGCCAAGGCAGCCCGGGAGGCACTCTCGACGGAGTAACAGACACCACCAAGGTCTGGGACCAGTCGAGGAGTCGCTTCTTAGGAAGCGGCTCCTTTTTTGTTTTCGGTCCGAGTCCCCGACCCTGAGGTCGGTGCGACCGATCGTCGCCACCGCTCGGGCCGGCACCGACCATCCAAACTCAGCCGTTGCCCGATGGCGACGGCGTCACCCAGCCTCGAAGAAGGATCGAAAGGAGAACACCATGTCTGAACACGAATACGGCTCCGACATCGGTTGCCGGGACGCATCGACCGCCCGCACCCAACCCGACTGGGCCACCAGCGCCATCCAGGCCAAGGCCACCGAATGGTCGTCGGATCGCGTGCTCGACCCGGGCGACTCCCATGACAAGGGTGAGGACTCGCTGTGCGTCGCCGCCCACGTGCTGGCCCAGCTGCTCGACGCCCGCTACGCCCACGGCTTCGGCCGGGCGTTTCGGAGGCGCGGCCCGGTCGAGCTGGCCGTCGGGGATCCCCTGCCCCTCGACGATCCGGGGCTGCGCCAGGTGGTGAACGTGAGGCTCACCTCCCCGCCGTGGCGGCTGGCCAACCGGCTGGACGAGACCCGCCATGTCCGCCTGGCCGGCCGGTGGGCCGAGGAGTTCTCGGTGACCCTTGACTACCACCTGACCGGGGCCCTCTCTGACCTCGCCGATGCCTCGACGGTGATCGCCACCTGCCATCCCAACCGCAGCGTCGACGAGCTCATCTTGGGCCAGCGCCGTGCTGGCCGGCTGTTCCCGGTCGGCCCCGCCGACGAGGCAGCCCAGCAGGGGTTGCTCGACGCATTGATCGCCCGGGTGGCGGCCGCCGGCGCCCGGGTGGTGGTGCTCCCCGAGCTGTGTGTGACCGGCCGGATGGCAGAGCGGCTGCAGAGTTGGGTGGAGCGCCCCGACGGGCCGTCGGTGCTCGTGGCTGGCAGCTTCCACCATCGCGACCAGGGCCGGGGCCGCAACACCGCGGTGACGTGGGTGCGCGGCGTCGCCGACCCGTTGCTCCACGACAAACACAGCCCCGCCGACCCGCCCCCTGCCCGAAGACATCGAGCCCGACGGGAGACCCGAGCTACGGATCTACGTCGCCGACGGCTGGCATCTGGTGTTGGCGATCTGCCGGGACCTGCTCAACCCCGAGGCGGTGCACGCCCTAGCCGAGCTCGGTGCCAACCTGGTGCTGGTACCGGCCATGAGCGAACGGGCGCTGGCCTTCGCCGGCCAGGCGGCCGAGCTGGTCGGGTCCTGCCAGGCGATCGTCGCCGTGGCCAACAACCCCGCCACCTGGCCGCGCGTGGCTGGGCCGGAGGTGGCGGCCACCCGGGCCGTCTTCGGCCACCCGAGCCTGCCCCAGCAGACCGTCCTGGTCGACACCGCCCACGCCGAGCCGGGGGTCGCGACCCTCGAGCTGAGCTCCGGAGCCTCACGATGGCTGTAAAGAACGCTCCACCGAGCGAGCCGGCCACGCTGGCCGGATGGGTTACCGACGTCGTCGCCACCGGTGACCCCGTGGCGCTCGCCGATGCCGCCGCGGCCATCGGGGCCGCCCTCGCCCTCGAGTCGCCAGCCGGCCATCCCGGCCACAGCCTGGGCGCGGCGCTGCGGCCCGCCGCCCAACTCGCGGTGCCCGCCGACGTGTGCTGCCGGGCGGCCTGGTGCGCCGGAGGCCTTGCCGCCTTGCGCGAGCTGCTCGCCGGCCACGACGACGCGCGCCGCGCCGTCACACCCAAGAGCACCGCGCCGAGCCTCGACGAACGGCTCGTCGACACGCTCGCCGGGAACGGGCCGATGCGCCGAGCCGATCTCGCCCGCGCCGTCGACGCCGCGCCGAGCACCGTCACTTCTGCCCTGGCCCGCCTCGGCCGACGGGGCATGGTGCAGGTGACCGCACGCACCGCTCCAAACGACCGCACCAAGCCGGGCCGCCGACCGGCGGCCACCTACACGCTCACGTCCGCCGGTACGGGCGCCGCCAGCCTGCCATGACCGCCCGACGCCGGCCTGGCAGGCCCGGCGCGACGGTACGGTCGGGCGCTCCATCCGGCCTGGCGCGCCGCGACCGGGCCGTGGCCGGGGACGTTGCCGGTCACCTTGCCTGGCATGCCGACCTCGCCCGCCGGCGGTGGCTGTCTCGACTGGAGGATCGCCTCGATTCCGGCGGGGCGCCCGGTCCTGCCGGCGGACAAGCCCGGCGGGCTGCGGTGCTCGTCGTCCTCGTCGACGACGACGGTGAGCCGTCGATGCTGGTCACCCGCCGCTCCGATCGGCTCGGGTACCTGCCGGGCGCGCTCGTCTTCCCCGGCGGAGCCGTCGAACCGTCTGACCGCTGCCCCATCGAAACCGCGTGGCGCGAGGCGAACGAGGAGACCGGACTCGACCCCACCTCGATCGAGATCCTCGGCTGCCTCCCTGAGCGCACCACCCCCGACAACAGGTTCGTGGTCACCCCGGTCATCGCCTGGAGCCGACACCTGCGCTTCAGCGGACCAGCCGGCGCCGACGAGGTCACCGGGGTGGGGCTGGTAGGTCTGGTCGAGCTCGCCGAACCGCTCTCCGACGGTCCCGTAACGCTTCGATGCGGTCCCACCACTGCAGCCAGGCGGCCCGCGCGGAACCTGGCCGGCAAGCTGCCACCGATGACCGCGGCGCTAACCCGCGAGATCGTCGAGATGGTGAACGGGCCCCGGAGTCAGCCGGGTGACACCGCCGAGGGCAGCGACCACTTGAGCCCGAGCGGCAGGGAAGCCTCGGCCCCGCCCGTACCCAGGCGGATCGGTCCTGTGGACAACAAGGTGGGCCCTGTGGACAACGACGCGAGGAGCCAATGAACAACCCAGGCGAACCCGCGACCACCGGAGGCCTCGAGCCCTCCGAAAAGCGCGCTCGCCGCCACCCGCGCCCGAACATGATGTCCCAAAACACCCGGTCCCCGGCCATGACCCGCCTCGTTGTGGTGGCGCTGGTTGGCGGGCTGCCCGGGACACTGCTCACCAACACCTTCGAGCGCCCACCGAGTTCGACGACCGAGGTGGTCGTTACCCGGACAGCGGCGCCGCTGGCGGGGCCGACCTGGACCTCGCCGCCGTGCTGGCCAGGGTGGAGCCGGCGGTGGTGAGGGTCCAGGCCCTCATCCACCAGGGCCCCCTCACCGAGATGTCCTCGGGCACCGGCCTCATCGTGAGTGCTGACGGCCAGGTGCTCACCAACGCCCACGTGGTCGCCGGCGCCAGCTCGATCACGGTCACCCTCCCTGGCGCCTCGACCCCGACCCCGGGCCAGCTCCTCGGCACCGACGCCGGCACCGACATCGCCCTGGTGCGCATCCCCGGCGTCGCCGGGCTGCCGACCGCCGCGCTCGGGACCTCGGCGAGCGTGCAGGTGGGCGACGGGGTGGTCGCCATCGGCTACGCGCTCGACCTCGGAGGGGCTCCCAGCGTGACCACCGGGATCGTCTCGGGCCTCGGACGCACCGTGCCCGACGGCACCGCCACCATGACCTCCATGATCCAGACCGACGCCGCCATCAGCTCGGGGAACTCGGGGGGGCCGCTGGTCAACGCCTACGGGCAGGTCATCGGCGTGGACCACGCCACCGCCACCTCCAATCAAGGCGTCTCCGTCCAGAACGTCGGGTTCGCCATCCCCATCGGGGTGGCCCTGGCGGTGGCCGAGCACCGGGGGTGGAGCCACTCGTGGACGGGCCCGAGCACCGCCGAAGCGATCCGGGCATCCGGGACCTTCGGCCCTACCCCCCTTGGGTAGGGAGGGCCAAACTGGCTGCCATGAGGTTGGTCGTGGACGTCACAGGGCTCGGAGCGCTCGGCATTCCCCCGCCGGGCTCCGTAGTCGCCCGCAGCTCAGGTTCCGCAGTCCGACCGGATGTCCAGGCTACCCCCAATGCCTGACAATGGTCCTGTGGCCGGGGAAGGTCCCGGCGAGAGGAGGTCTCCACGATGATGTTCGGACACGGAAGCGGATGGGCCTGGTGGCAGGTGCTGGTGATGTGGGTCGGCATCGTCGGCTTCTGGGCGCTCATCGTCTGGGCCGTCTACGCCCTGGACTCGAGCGTCACCCGCCGACCCGACCACGAGCCGCGAGCCGACCGAGATGACGGACCCCGGCGGATCCTCGACGAGCGCCTGGCGAACGGCGACATCGACACCGAAGAGTACCGGCGCCTCCGTGACCTGTCAGGAGCCGGGGACCCCACCTTGGTCGGGGCCGGAGACAAGCGATGAGCTCCCAAGGTCATCGACCACTACGAACGGAGGCAACGCCATGAGCCTGCACCATCAACGAACCACGGTCTTGGACACGGCCCCACCCCCCGCTGGGGTCGGAACGCCACGGCATCGGCCGAGCATCAATATCACCCCGCCCGAGCGGGTAGGGCGGGTCGTGCTCGGCCTCGGCGCCATCGTCGCCGCCGCGGTGCTGCTCACCTCGGCCGCCTCGGTGCTGGCCGTCGTGCTCGAAGCGCTGCTCATCGCCGCCGGTCTCGACCTGGCCGTCACCGGCGGCCTCGGGCACTGCCCGCTCTACGCCCGCCTCGGCCACGTGCCGCGTTCGCTTCGGAGGCCGACATGACCGGCCACGACCTCGGTCCAAGTGCCGGGCACGACCACAAGGCGGCCGAGGGGCCCGGCCAGATGGGACACGGCCAGATGGGACACAGCGGCCACGGCGGGCACCACTGGATGATGATCGCCTGCTGCATTCCGATGATCATCATCGTCGTCGCCCTGGTGGCGGCGGGCACCATCGGCGTCGGGTGGGTCCTCTTCGCCGTCCTCTGTGTGGGGATGATGGCACTGATGATGCGCGGGATGGACCACGGGGATAGCCACAACGGGCCGGATCGTTGAGCGCGCCGGAGCTGAAGCGTACCGAGACGAGAAGGACGAAGAGTGGAAAACCGATGCAAACAAGAGCGAAGGAAGAGGTAATGCGATGAACCCGACTGACATAGCCGTGGTTGCAGCCGATCTCGCCGTGGCCGTCGGGCTCGGCTGGTGGTTCTTCGGACCGAAGAAGACCGCCGAGGCAGCCCTCGCAGGCGGCGTGCAAGAGGTCAAGGTCACCGTGCGCGGCGGCTACACGCCCAACCGTATCGCGGTGAAGGCCGGGATCCCGGTTCGCCTCATCTTTGACCGCCAGGAGTCCGGCGACTGCACCTCCAAGGTGGTCTTCCCTGATTTCGGGGCCACCGCCGATCTGCCGGCCTTCTCTCAGGCCAGCCTGGAGCTCACCCCGGACACCCCGGGGGAGTACGGCTTTGCCTGCGGGATGAACATGATCCACGGTGTCCTCGTGGTCGAAGAGGCCGCCTTGGCCGACGGGCAGACACCGGTCGAGCCAGGGGCCGACGAGAACGAGCACGCCAGCGAGGATGGCCGGAGCGTCGAGGTCACGCTCGCCGTGCCCGACGGCCAAGCCGCCCAGGCGGTCACCGTGGTGGTCGAGGGCGGTTACCACCCCTCCCGGGTGCTCGCCCACGCGGGGGTGCCGCTTCGGATCGCCTTCGACCGTCGCGACGAGGGGGCGTGCTCCGAGCGCGTCGTCTTCGCCGACACAGGCATGGAGGCGACCCTCCCGGCGCATGAGACGACGACCATCGAGCTGCCCGCGCTCGACGCGGGCACCCACGACTTTCACTGCGGCATGGGCATGCTCCACGGCACTGTCGAGGTCACCGAGCGCCCTGTCGAGCCCGCGCCGGGTTTGCCCGCCGCCGTGCAGGTTGGGACGGCCGCCGACGCGGCAGACCAGACAAAACGAGGCACTCACCTCATCGAGCGCCCGAAGAGGGCGTCCCATCCGGTGGTGGTGCCCCCGATGGTCGACGACGGCGTGGCCAGGCCCGAACCCGTGGCAAATCCAGCAAACGGCGAGGACGCCGAGGCGGCCGAGCGGCGCGCCGAGATGTCAGACCTCGCCCGGCGGGTGATCGTGGGAGCGGTCCTTACCATCCCGGTGCTCTTCGGGGGCCTGGCATGGGACTTCTTCCACCCCGAGTGGTTGCCGTCGTTCCTCACCAACGAACCGCCCGCCTGGTTCGACCTCGCGCTGATCGCCCCCGTGTTCTTCTACACCGGCTGGCCGATTCACCGAAGCGGCTGGCTGGGCTTGGCGCACCGCAGCCCGGACATGAACTCGCTCATCACGCTCGGCACCGTCGCGGCGTTCCTCTACAGCCTCGTGGTGACCCTCATCCCCTCCATCGCCCCGACCAAGGTGCGCGGCGTCTACTACGAGGAGATCGGGTTCATCTTGACCCTCATCCTGCTCGGCCGGCTCATCGAGGTGCGGGCCAAGGCGGGCACGGGTGAGGCCATCCGGACACTGCTCGGCCTTCGGGCCCGCACTGCGACGGTGGTGCGCGACGGCACCGAGCGTGAGCTCTCGATCGACGACGTGGTGCCCGGCGACATCGTGCTGGTGCGCCCCGGCGAGAAGATCCCCGTCGACGGCCGGGTCACCCAGGGTCACTCCGCTGTCGACGAGTCGATGATTTCCGGCGAGCCCATCCCGATCGAGAAGGACGCTGGCGACGACGTGGTCGGGGCCACGGTGAACGGCACGGGGTCGCTGCGGATCGAAGCGACCCGCGTGGGGGCCGACAGCGTTCTGGCCCAGATCGTGGACATGGTCCGCCGGGCCCAGGCGTCACGCGCCCCTATCCAGCGCGTGGTCGACAAGGTGTCGTCGGTGTTCGTCCCCTCAGTCATCTTCGTTGCCCTAGGGGCCTTCGCCTTGTGGTATCTCCTCGGACCGCTGCCGGCCTTCACCTACGCCTTGATCGCCGCGGTGACGGTCCTGATCATCGCCTGCCCCTGCGCGCTGGGCCTCGCTACGCCACTGGCGGTCATGGTAGGCACCGGACGAGGTGCTCAGAACGGGATCCTGTTCCGGAACGCCGAGGCAATCGAGACGTCCCGCCGGCTCGACACCATCGTGCTGGACAAGACCGGCACCATCACCGCCGGACACCCGGCCCTCACCGATGTCGTGACCGAGGAGGGGTTCGAGCCCGACGAGCTGCTGAGCCTGGTGGCGGCCGCAGAGGCCGACTCAGAGCATCCTCTGGCGCAGGCGATCGTCGCCGGAGGGGCAGAACGTGCCGTCGCGGCCCCTCGTGCCCAGAGCTTCGAGTCGACCACCGGCCAAGGGGTGCACGCCAGGGTCGGCGAGCACGAGGTGCTGGTCGGCAACGCCCGGCTGCTCGAGGCGGCAGGGGTCGAGGCCACCGGCCTCTCCGAGCGGGCCGCCCAGCTCTCCTCCGAGGGGAAGACCGCCATGCTCGTCGCCGTCGACGGCCGGCCGGCCGGGGTGGTGGCCGTTGCCGACCCGGTCAAGGACGACTCGATCCACGCGGTCGGCGCTCTCAAAGGGCTCGGGCTCGAAGTGGTGATGATCACCGGGGACGCCCGGCGCACCGCCGAAGCCGTGGCTCGCAGGGTCGGGATCGACAAGGTGCTCGCCGAGGTGCGCCCTGAGGACAAGGCGGCCGAGGTGGCGCGCCTCCAGGCCGAGGGACACCGCGTGGGCATGGTGGGCGACGGCATCAACGACGCCCCCGCTCTTGCCCAAGCCGACGTCGGCTTGGCCATCGGGACCGGCACCGACGTGGCCATCGAAGCTGCCGACGTGACCCTTATGTCGGGATCGCTCGCCGGGGTGGCCACCGCCATCGGCATCTCCCGGGCCACGATGCGCAACATCCGCCAGAACCTCGGCCTCGCCTTCGGCTACAACAGCGCCGGCATTCCGATCGCCGCCGGGCTGCTCTACCCGTTCTTCGGCATCGTGCTGTCCCCCGTGATTGCGGCGGCCGCGATGGCAGCGTCGTCGCTGTCGGTGGTGACCAATGCCAACCGGTTGCGCCACGCCCGGATCGCCGGACAGCGTTCCGGCCCCGGCCACGCCGGACCCGCCGCCGCCGCCGTCACCAGCCGGACAGCCGAACAGCCCCACAGCCGAACAGCGGCATAGGAAGGAGTACGACCATGGCACGGTACCTCGAAGCGAACTGGATCTGGATCCTCCTCATCGGAGGCATCCTCTACATGTACCTGCGGCGCCGCCACGGTGGCCATATGGGCGGCATGGGCGGCGGCTGCGGCGGGGGCCACGCCGGCCACGACGAGCACCAAGACGACCACGCCGGTAACACCGGGGGTTCCTCCCTAGATGGTGGCCACTCGGGTCCCGCTCGCGGTGACCGAGACGGCGACGAGAGCGGCGATGATCGCCCCGAGCCGGCACCGGCCCGACGCCACGGGGGCTGCTGATGACCGGGACCGAGACCTACGACGCGGTGGTGGTCGGCGCCAGCTTCGCCGGCCTGGCCGCGGCGGGCCAGCTGGCCGGGGCCGGGCGGGTGCTGCTCGCCGACCGGGAACCGGTCGGTGCCGGCGAGACGTCGGCGTGTGGGACGCTGCTGGCGGTCTTGGAGCGTCTCGACGCCGGAGACGCCCTCGAGCAGGTCCATCCCGAGGTGGTCATCAACGTGGCCGGGCTACGGGTGGCCTTCGACACCGCCTACCCTTTCGCCACCTTCGACTACCGGACCCTGTGCGAGATCCTGGCTGCCCGCCTGGACGGGGTGGAGGTGGCGGTGGCGCCGTTCAAGGGGGTCGAGCCCGGCGGCGCGTTGCTTCTCGGCGACCGGCGGGTGCGCGCCGAGGTGGTGATCGACGCCTCGGGCTGGCGCCGGGTGCTCGCCCGTGCCCTCGGTGCCGCGCCGGCCGACCGAGGACATCTGTCGACCGGGGTGGAGACCCGCCACCACCACGGCGGCCGCGACCTCGAGTTCTGGTTCCGGCCCCCCGAGCGCCCCGACGGGGTGCACTGGGCTTTCCCCGCTGGCGACCATGTCCGCGAGGGATCGGCGTCATATGCCGGCAAGGCGAAGGGGCTGCGCGAGGACCTCGCCCATTTCGAGCACCTCGACGCCTTCCCGGCTCGAGCGGTGCACGGCGGCTGGTTCCCGGCCCACCTCGGTGACCCGGCCGCCAGCCGGGCCTTCGTGGTCGGCGACGCCGCCGGCCAGTGCCTGCCGCTCACTGGGGAGGGGATCCGCCCCGCCCTCGTGTTCGGCCAGGCCGCCGGGCGCGAGGCCCGGACGGTGCTCGAAGGCACGCAGAGCCTCGGGGGGGCCCTGGCCCGCTACCGAGCGACGGTGGAGCGATCCCGGCTCGCCTACCGGGCCCTCGAGCACTTCCAGGACTGGGCGGTCCGCCTCCCGGTGCCTGTGGTGGCGCCGGTGGTTCGAGGGTGCGCGTGGGGGCCGCTCTCCCGCCGGCTCCAAGCGATCTACTGGGCGGTGGCCGACCCCGACACACTGGAGGTCTCACCCGGGACGCGGGCGGTCACCAAGCTCCCCGGCCGCCAGGGCGTCACCGGGGCGGCCGTCGAGGAACGGCGGGGGGCCATCGACAGCAACGAGGAGGCCGCCAGTGCCTGAAGAACCAACCGGCGAGGTTGACCAGCCGAGCCGGGTTGCTCGGCCCTCGGCGTCGCCGGGCTCCGCCGGGACCAGCGAGGGTGCCCAGGAACTCCGACCTGTCGAGCGCACCACTCCCACCGAGCTGGCCCGCGAGCGGGGTGCGGTGCTCCGCGTGTCTGAGGGTTCTGGTCTCGACGCCGATGACATCGACATCGAGATGGGGGAGGACGACACCATGATCATCAGCATGGGGCCCCAGCACCCCTCCACCCACGGGGTGCTGCGGATGATGCTCGAGCTCTCGGGCGAGACGGTGCTGCGGATGAAGCCCGTCATCGGCTATCTCCACACCGGGAGGGAGAAGACCGCAGAAGAGCTCACCTACGCCCAGGGAGCGACCAACGTCACCTGTGGATGCCGAGAACGTCATCCGGATCCTCGACCTGGACTTTCGTTGGCGTGAT
>JADEYI010001171.1_pt1 | contig 22544 bp, 15 predicted proteins | sample 8542331 | NCBI WGS metagenome assembly JADEYI01 (sample SAMN16510988, study PRJNA670497) | mine drainage metagenome | isolation source: biofilm near Copperflume 1 | place: Germany: Marsberg coppermine Kilianstollen | collected 2018-02
CTGGGTACCTTGAGATGGCCTTTACTGGCAAAGTAATCCAGGTAACGCGCACGGATCTCAGTACTTGTTAATTTTATCTCTACAGACACGTCATTCCCCTTGTTCTCTTACTCGACAGTTGTATAATCAGGGATAGCTGTAGGTGTCCTGCGGAGGGAGTGCGCCGACAGTGTCCCAATGGATGCATATATATTGTAAGATACCTTAAGGCCGCGTATAAGCGCATCCTTACGTGAAGCGGTTACACGTATGCACGAGCATTATACCAGAGGAGGGGAAGCATCGCAATAATAGAGGGAGCAAGCAGTATATGCCAGTAAAAATACAGGTTCCGCGGCGTACCCTTTTGGTGCTGTGTGGCCCGGCAGGGTGTGGCAAAAGCACGTTCGCAGCCCAACGGTTCGCGGCTACCACTATCGTTTCATCCGACCATTGTCGCGAACTGATCTGCGATGATGCCACTAATCAGCAGGTCAACCGTGACACCTTTGACCTTTTCTATTATATTATGCGTAAGCGCATGTATCTGGGGCGTTTTACGGTAGCGGACAGTACGGCACTGCATGCGAGTGCGCGGCGTCAATTGCACGAACTGGCCCTACATTATGGCTACTATACCTGTTTGCTCATTTTTGATATTCCGGCTTCCACCTGTCTGCAACGAGATTTGCAACGTGAGCGACGCGTGGGCGAAGCTGTGATTACGTACCATGCCGGGTTGCTCAAACAGGCTATTATGGATGCGCCCAATGAGGGCTGGCACCAGGTGCATATTTTGCAAGAGGCTGATATGGACGCGGTGGTTGAAGTTGTAATGTGAAGATTGCCACGAGCGAGACGTACTCATTTATATACATCAAGCGACTATACTCATCTTTCTTGACTTCTCACTGCCTTCGGCAGTTCGCAAGGTTTTTTAGTAGTTATGAGCTTTGTCGCCTGCGGCGACAAAGCTCATAACTACTAGAGGATGAGAATAGCTGGGGAACACCACTATAGTTGAAGGCTACTGACGCAGGCGACAAAGCTCACAACTACAAGAGGATGGTTAAAGGGGTTTTCATGGGTCATTCAACGAAAACGACTCGTCAACAAGGCGCGGCTGGGATTTTTCCGACGTTCACGCTGGCTCGGTGGCAGTTGCGCCAGACGTGGGGATTGCTGCTGGTCATTGGCGCGGGTATTGTCGCCGCCGTTATGCTCGTCAGCGCGGTACCACTCTACGCGCAGGTTGCCATGAGCGCGGGACTGCGCGGCGTTCTCACCCTGTCCTCGCAAACGACCGATATCGTCGTCAGCAGTGATTCTAAACAAATAGCCGCACCAATCATTAACAAAGCCACGCAAAGCCTGAATCACAGGCTCCAGCAGAACCTGGGGCCATTTCTGGGCAGCACGCAATTTTCTATCGAGACGAAAGATATCCTGGTGAACCCTGCTACTCCTGTCCAGCACGGCCCACAAATCACCAAGTTTATCGGGCTAATTAGCGCACCAATAGCACAAGCACCCTCGCATGTAAAGCTGCTGCAAGGGCGGCTCCCCAACGAGAACAGTAACACAATTGAGGTTGCCCTTTTGCCAGAGGCGGCGAGCAGTCTGCATGTCAGCGTTGGCTCGGTCTTTACGATCAGCATTCCATTTATTGATGCCAGTCAGAGTGCTTTCAACCAGAACGTAGCGTTGCATGTGGTTGGCATCTTTGAGCTAGCCAATGCCAATGACCCATTTTGGCATGGCAACGATTTTACCAATTACGCGCCCAGTGATTTTGTCATCACACACAAGGGGCTGGTCTCCAATGGCACCTTGCTCTCCGTCTTGACACGCCTTTGCAGTCAGGCGGCCGCCAAAGGACAGTTCCTGTATACCTCGCCCTCCGTTTACTGGTACTACCGCCTGGACCCATCACGTATCGCAATCAACGACCTGGGTACCATCATCAATGGGGTTAACAACGTCAAACTTGCTAATAGCAATGACCCCCTATTCGATCAATCGCCGTTCTTGCAAAATACTGTGACCTATCAACAATCCGATATTTTGGATCAGTATCTTAGCCGCACTTCTGTGGCACAACTGCCCATCATCGGTCTCCTGGTGCTGATGTTGGGCCTCGTGCTCTTCTTCGTCAGCATGATGGCTGACCTGCTCGTTGATCGCCAGTCTGAAGAGATCGCCATCCTGCATAGCCGTGGTGCCAGTCGCCGTCAAATATTCAGTTCGCTGGTGGTGCAGAGCATTGGCGTTGGACTCGTCGCGCTGATCGCGGGGCCATTGCTGGCAGTCTGGTTAGTGCGTCTGGTCGCGCAACAGTTGCTTACCGCAACTGACCAGAGCGCGCTCAACCTCATCGCAAATAATGCCGCCCTGGCCGCGTTCAACCTGGGTGGCTATGCTATTTTGGCCGTTGTGGCAACGCTGCTAGCGATGGTATTAGCCATTTACCAGGCAATGGGGCGCGATATGCTGGCCGTGCGCCGTGAGGCCGCACGCTCGACGCGTATACCCCTCTGGCAACGCCTGAACCTGGATATCATCGCCGCGATTGTCGCGCTCACGGGCTATGGCTTCTCTATCTATCTCACCAACTCCGGTATTCTGGACGCGCACCTGCGCCTACTGCTGATCTCGCCGTTGACTTTGCTGGAATCGGCTTTTCTATTGATCGCGATTATCTTGCTTTTCTTGCGCTTCTTTCCGCGCATCCTGCAACTGGGAACCTGGTTGGCGACACGCGGCAGGAGTGCCGCCCCAACGCTTGCCCTGGCACAGATGGCACGGACACCACGCCAACCTGTGCGTATGACGTTGTTGCTCACGCTGGCATCGGCTTTCGCCTTTTTTACGCTGATCTTCACGGCCTCACAGTCGCAGCGCATTCTCGACGTTGCGGCCTACCAGGGAGGTGCCGACTTCAGTGGAACCATTACCAGTAATATCTTGACGCCCGCGCAGCTAGCCGACGCGACGACAGCCTATAGCCGTATCCATGGCGTCGATGCTGTCACGCTGGGGTATACGACACCGTCAACCGCTGGCAGTAGCCAGGCGGGCATGCCGGTAAACTTTACCGCAGTAGACGCCAATACCTTTGCCAACGTCGCCATCTGGACACAACAAGATTCCGCGCAATCGTTGCCCTCGTTGATGGCGCAACTGAGGGCTTTGCGACCAGAGGTCTTGACACGTAAAGCTGTACCCGCCTTTGTTGATGCCGCGGGTTGGGACGCGTTGCACCTGACACCGGGCGCGAATTTTATTTTGAATTTCGGTAGTGTTGGTAGCAATAACCTGGTGAACTATATAGCCGTAGCCGAGGTGCAACATATTCCCACCTCTGCCGATAGCACCGCGCCCGGTATTCTGGCGGACTATCAGAGTTATGTCAAAGTCTATACAAAAAATTATGCTAGCAGCAATTTTATTGTGCCCTTGAACTACATCTGGCTGCGCACCGCTGATGATCCGGCCTCCCTGACCAATGTACGCAAAGTCCTCAGCCAGGGCGATCTCCAGATAGCTCCGCTCTTTGACCGGAGAGCACTGGTTGATACGCTGTATCACGAGCCGCTGTATCTATCACTCACAGGTGTGCTGGCTCTCGGTGCCAGCACCGCCCTGCTGCTGGCCCTGTTCGGCAACCTGGTTTCGTCGTGGATCAGCACGCGCAGTCGTCTGACGAATTTCGCGGTATTACGCGCCCTGGGGGCTTCTCCTGGCCAGGTTGCCAGCACGCTCACCTGGGAGATGGCTATTATCTATGCCACTGCCATAGTGCTGGGCATCATTTTTGGCTCCATCTTCTCCGCCCTGGTCATACCGGGTCTGGTCTTCACCAGCATCGCTCCCAGTGGAGCACCCAATCAAATCAGTAGTGGGTCATTTTATGGTTTGCAGGGTGTACCGCCAATTCAAATCATTATTCCTGGTTCGCTGGGTTTGGCTCTGGTGGCACTTGTCGTTATCTGTATCGTCACGCTGACGATGATGGTGCGTCTCGTCTCGCGCCCATCCATCAGCCAGACGCTGCGGCTCAACGAAGATTAATAGGCTATATATTTTGCCGACAAGCTGGCGGAACAGCTCGGACTTCATAGGGTTGCTTCGGGGTCAAGCATAAAGCAATACTCTCTCTCATTGCTGGTGAGGTGAAAGGAGAAGAAAATGACGCACCTCTCGCGCTGGCTGCTGATTGGTTGGCTGGCATTGGTTTTTCTGACCCTGAACTCCTGTGGAGCCAGCGGCACCAGCCATGTCTCATCGCCAACGCCGCCAGCCCGGCTCCTGGTTTTTTCAAAGACGGCTGCCTTTCGCCATGATTCTATCCCGGCGGCCATTACGGCTCTGCGCAGGCTGGGCCAGAAGCATCATGTCGTCATGGACTTTACTGAAGATGCCACGCTATTTACCATTTCAAACCTCGCACGCTATGCCACCGTGGTCTTTTTGCTGACCACAGGCACAGTGCTGGATAGCGACCAAGCCACTGCCCTGGAGAGCTATATTCACTCCGGCGGCGGCTACGTCGGCATTCACTCGGCCAGCGATACGGAATATAACTGGCCCTGGTACGGACAACTCGTGGGGGCCTATTTCGATCGCGTCCATGGACACTCAAAGGTCGTGAGTGCCGCCGTCCATGTGGTCGATCCGCAAACCCCCTCGACTTCCATGCTCCCTGCCACCTGGATACGCACGGACGAGTGGTACAATTTCGCTACTAATCCGACCGCCTCAGTTGATGTTCTCCTGACCGTCGATGAGGCGACCTACCACGGCGGCGTTATGGGTGCCAATCATCCCATTAGCTGGTATCACAAATATGACGGTGGGCGTGCCTGGTATACCGCGATGGGCCATACAGTTGAGAGCTATGCCGAGCCGCTTTTCCTGGCACATATCTGGGGTGGCATTATGTACGCCGCCGGCGGCAAATTGGGATAAAAAGTTCCGAGCTGAGATACAACCTGTTGCGCATCCCGTGGGTATAGCATATTTTTGGGAAGCAAGCAAGGGATGAAGGAGAGCCATGAAATGCATTTAGAGTGTTGATCATTGCCAGACCCTCCACTCAGGGTCTTTCACTAGGAGGTTTTTTGGAAACGCGCTGACCTCGCCTGTCATTCTGAGCGCAGCGAAGAATCTCTCGTCGGCCAGTACGCAGATTCTTCGCTGCGCTCAGAATGACATTTCCCACTTTCCCTGTTCCATTCCAAAAAACCTCCTAGTGAAAGCCACTCAGGGTACCCGTAAAGGGTACCAATAGGCATGAAGTTATGCGAGGTGGCGCATTTTCCAGAGCGGCCGCCCATAGGTATGAAGTTATGCGATGCTGCCGTTTTCCAGGGCGGCCGCCAGGGCCGCCCCTACAATACACGAAGTGGCCGAACGCTTCCCTGAATTGGCTTACATTTTTTGTGATTGACAAGGGATGGATGGCCTTATACAATGTTTGCAAATGATAGCAAGAGCTTTTCGCGCGCGGCTTTGAAGGGATGATTGAAGGCTATGATGATTGATCTGACGAGGCAGCAGTTCGGTGATTATCGCCTGGTTCGTTTTTTGGGTGCTGGTGGCTTTGCCAGCGTCTATTTGGGCGAAAATGTGCATATTCCCTCGCTCAAGGTTGCTATCAAAATCTTACATTTGATCAATGTGGATCAGGCTCTGTTTCGGCGTGAAGCAGAGACGATGGTTTCGCTCATGCATCCGCATATTGTGCGGCTCTTGAACTTTGCTTTTCAGCAGGAAAGCAAGATGCCTTTTCTGGTGATGGACTACGCTCCTGGTGGTTCGTTGCTCACGCGGCATCCGAGAGGAACACAGGTGCCGCTCACAACGGTGGTACAGTATGTCAAAGAGATTGCCCTGGCCTTGCAATATGCTCATGACCAGCACATTCTGCATCGCGATGTGAAGCCAGAAAACATCCTGATCTGGCGTGATGGCAAGCTCTTACTCAGCGACTTCGGCCTTGCGAGGCTCTCGAAGACAGGTCGTATTTCTCTACAACCATCCTATGGCAAAGAAGGCACACCCTACTACATGGCCCCGGAGATGTTTCGCGGCAAGCCGATGAAGGCCAGCGACCAGTATTCGCTGAGCGTGATGGTCTATGAGTGGCTTTGTGGCACACCTCCTTTCAATGGGGATATCCCCATTCAACTCATGTATCAGCATATCGAAGAGCCAGTACCTCCACTGTGCAATATTCTGCCTACTCTTTCCCCACGGGTGGAGGCGGTAGTACTGAAAGCTTTGGCGAAAAAGCCAGAAGAGCGTTTTCCTTCAGTACAGGCTTTTGCGGAGGCTTTGGGAGAGGCGAGCAGAGCACCGCCTACACCACCTATCGGAACACGATTGCTGACCTATAGTGGTCATTCTGACTCGGTGTACACGCTGGCATGGTCGCCTGATGGCTCACGCATTGCCTCTGGTTCTTATGATAAGACGGTGCAGGTGTGGCAAGCGGAGTGATGTTTGGGTGAAAGTTCGTGTATTTGATGTAAGTCCTAATAAGTTCCAAGGGGTGCGAACTTCGTTGCTTCGAGGTCAAGCCTTTGGAACTCTGCTCAAGAAGAGAACGGTTGTGACTTTGTGACTTGTGACTGTTGTGACACCTCTTTTTTGGTGGTTGGACTGTCAGGGGGCGATGGTGGTGCTGCGGGTTCTGACAAGGGGCCTTGTGTGGCCTTAGAGAGAGTATAGCATAATTGGGGGGAGCAAGCAAGGGGTGAGGGGGACAATGCATTTTACGTAAACTACATCCAAGGTTGATGAATGGTGTGTAGGGGCTGGTTGATGAGTGGACCTGCCCCCATAGACATGAAGTGAAAGACATCTGTGTGGCTACTCCTCCACCAGGGCGGCCGCCAGGGCCGCCCCTACCATACACGAAACGGCTCTGCGAGCCGTATCGCGTCAGGACAAGAGAGGCGTGTATAGTAGGGGCGGCCGCCCTGGAAAACGCGCCGCATGCCTTAACTTCATGTCTATGGAGGTCGGTTTACCAAGTACACGGGCCGATCAATCGGCGGTGCGCCAATACATTGTGCGCTTACGGTTGGTTGCGTATGTTCTTGGTTGTTATAGTACAGGCTCACTTAGGAGTTGCAGAGGGGAGTATGGATGAAATCAGATGCGCTAAAGGACGAGCATGGCGGTGCTGGGCAGGTTGGCGAGGCTGTTCAACTTGCGCTGGCACATTATCCACATCGTAATCAACAACTCTTCTCTGATCACTACCTCAACATCATTTTGCCGGGGCGCGAAGACTGGCGAATGCTGGGCATTGAGGCTGAGCAAGTGTATTACGATCTACAGAAGATGTATGCTGGGTATACTCCTAGCGAGAAGGAGGCGCAAACAGAAGATGACCTTGTTAAACCTGTCCTGAAACGGTTGGGCCATTCTTTTGAGGTGCAGGCATCGCTAGAAACACCGGACGGGACTAAAGTTCCTGATTATATTTTCTACCGCGATCAGCATGCAGTCGTGAGCAGTAAAGGGAAAAAACTTAACGAGACCCTCTTGCACGGACGCGCCTTTGCCGTAGGCGATGCAAAGTATTGGGATCGTCCATTGGATATTTCCCTCAAACATGTGAGCGGAGATTCGTTCACCACGAAGAATCCTTCCTACCAGATTTCTTTTTACATGCAGCATAGCGGTCTGGACTGGGGCATTCTCACCAATGGACGGCTCTGGCGGCTCTATCATAAGGACACAGCCCATAAGCTCGACCGCTTCTACGAGGTCAACTTGCCTGAATTGCTACAGAAAGGCAATGTCCAGGACTTCCTCTACTTTTATGCCTTTTTTCGCCGTCAAGCCTTTGATGCAGGAGAGCTCAGCATTGAGGAGATGCGGTGTGCGAGTGCCGACTATGCACGCGGCGTAGGTGATTCGCTCAAGGCCCAGGTCTATGAGGCACTACGCCATGTGGCGCAAGGCTTCCTGGATTACCCGCCCAATAAGCTTCGGCCCGAACCGAAGACGCTCAAAGCTATTTATGATCATGCGCTGATCGTGCTGTACCGCTTGCTGTTCATCTTCTATGCTGAGTCACGGGAGTTGCTGCCTGTCCGTGAAAACGCCCGTTACCGTGAGAGCTATAGCCTGGAAAGCATAAAGAAAGGTGTCCAAAGGAATCTCGATGCCCACAAGACTTTGTTGCCAAACACAGCTACCCTCTGGCCTCAGTTGAAGGCACTCTTTGGTATTATCGACGAAGGCAGCCCACCACTCAACGTGGCGACCTTCAATGGTGGCCTCTTCGATGCAGAACGCCATCCCTTTCTGGAGCACTATGCAGTGGGCGATCAACATCTCCAGCTTGCCATCGATAAATTGGCTCGTGTAGGTGGGCAGTTTGTTGATTACCGTGACCTGGCCGAGCGGCACCTGGGTACCATTTACGAAGGATTACTGGAGTTTCATTTGGAAAGCGTCACTCCGTCGGATGGCAATTGGACTATAGATATGATTACAGCGAAAGGTGAGCGCAAAGCAAGCGGTAGCTACTACACTCCCGATTATATCGTCAAGTACATGGTGGAGGAGACATTGGGGCCAGTACTGCGGCGGGTCATAGCAAACGCCGCCAATGAGCAAGAAAAAATTGCGGCGGTACTCAACGTCAAGGTACTGGACCCCGCGATGGGAAGTGGACACTTCCCTGTTGAGGCTACCGAATATATTGCCCGTTTTCTGGTGGAGAATATTGAGCAGCCACCAGCAGACAGCGGTGGTGAAGCTGACCTGGCTTATTGGAAGCGGCGCGTCGTGCAAGCATGCATCTATGGTGTCGATCTCAATCCATTGGCCGTAGACCTGGCGAAGCTCTCACTCTGGCTGGCGACAGTAGCAAAGAACCGCCCGCTCTCGTTTCTGGATCACCATCTTCGCTGTGGCAATTCGTTGATTGGTACACGCTTTGCCGATTTACAGAAAGGTACCATTGACACGCAGAAGAAGAGCAGCAAGAAGGCCCAAGCTGCACTCGTGCAAGGAACGGCTGCTGCCCAACCAATGCTCTTTGACGAGGAGAGCCTGCGTCTGACCATGACCACCGCCGTTGACATGATGTGGTTGATCGAATCCAGCCAGGCGCAGACGGTGGCTGAAGTGAAAGAGCAGGAGCAGCTCTACAGTAGCCTACGTCGGAAGCTGATTGATACGTATGATACACTAGCAAATCTGGCGTGTGCCATACATTTCGGCCTTGCGATAGATGCGGCACTCTGGAAACCGCTCACTGATTTCGTAACAGGGAGAAATGCCATCGCGTTTCCGCAATTCGATAGCTGGCTCCAGACGGCTGCCGCTTTCTCCGAGCAGTATCACTTCTTTCATTGGGAATTAGAGTTTCCCGAAGTCTTCTTTGATCGCTTTGGGCAGCAAAAAGGGGCGGCAGCGGGCTTTGACGTAGTGATTGGCAATCCACCTTATGTGCGGCAGGAAGAATTGGGGCAACTCAAAACCTATTTCGCAGTCGCCTATGCAGAGACATATCGTGGTGTTGCTGATCTCTATGTCTACTTCTATCAGCAAGGGTTGCGTCTGACGCGAGCAGGCGGACGGATGTCTTACATTGTCACCAACAAGTGGATGCGTGCAGGTTATGGTGAGCCGCTCCGTGCCTTCTTTGCCAAAGAGGGAGTGCTCGCACGCATTATCGACTTTGGTCATGCGCCCATCTTTGAGGATGCAGATGTTTTTCCCTGTATTCTCGTGCTAGCAAAACCTGTTCCAGAACTGGAGCAAAGCCCTTTGTTGGAGCGTGACGTACGTGTATTGAGCTTTCCCCGTGAAGAACTGGGCAAGGTGAACATGGGTCGCTATATCCAGGAGTACAGTCACAGCCTACCACAGAGCCGTTTTAGCAATGCTGCCTGGAATCTGGAAGTCAAAACAGTAGATCATCTCCTGGAGAAAATACGGCGCATAGGTGTGCCATTGGCTGAATTTGCGCATGTGAAGCCTTTCTATGGCATCAAAACCGGACTGAACGAGGCGTTCCTGATTGATACTTCGACCAAAAATCGTCTCATCCGCGACGACCCTCGCTCTGCCGAAATCATCAAGCCCTACTTGCGTGGTCAGGACATCAAACGTTGGTCGCCCGAATGGGCGGACCTGTGGATGATTATTCTGAAATCAAGCAACAATCATTCCTGGCCCTGGAGTGGCATTGATGAGAGTGCAGCGGAAGAACTTTTTCGACAGGCTTTCCCTTCCATTTATGCACATCTGAAGCCACTAGAGGCAAGGCTGCGTACACGGCAAGATAAGGGACGTTATTGGTGGGAATTACGTGCGTGTGCATACTATGAGTATTTTGACCAGCCAAAGCTGATGTATCAGGAGATACAGTTCCATTCTTCTTTTTGCTTCGATAGCAGTAATCTCTTTTCTAATAACAAGGTGTTCTTCCTACCTACCTCTGATACCTATCTGCTCGCTGTTTTAAATTCGCCGCTAATGTGGTGGCATAATTGGCGTTATCTACCGCATATGAAGGATGAAGCATTAAGCCCAGTAGGTGTGCTAATGGCAACACTGCCAGTTGCCCAACCTACTGAAGTCATCCATGCCGAGGTGGGGGAGATAGTGGCGCGGCTTATGAAGATGAGGCGAACGGGGTATGAGATGCGACGACTAATGCTGGATTGGCTACGTACCGAGTTTGAGGTACAGGAGCCAGGAACACGTCTAGAAAACGTAACTGAGCTTGAGGTACAAGGTTTTATAGAAGAGGTACGGAAACGCCGTCCCAAGACAGCAGGGAGGCTTACACTAGCAGCACTGAAAGACTTGCAAACTGGTTATGCTGAGCAAATTGCACCGCTCCAGCAGCAGAGGATAGAAGCTCTTGCGCTAGAATATAAGCTGAACGATCTTATCAACAGTGCTTATAACCTTACAGCGGAAGAGGTTGCCTTGCTGTGGGAAACCGCTCCACCGCGTATGCCTTTCTCGCCACCCAATAAGATTGTTAGCCCAGCATGAGGGGTACTCATCTCTAAAATGGACGAAGATTACCAGGGCGACCGCAAGGGATCGCCCCTACCATACTACGGTGTCCGTTTTGCTCGTTCCGCGTGTATGGTAGGGGCGATCCCTTGCGGTCGCCCTGGTCGCCATCATGGCCCTCGCAGCAATCATTCACAAACCCTGTGGTTGAGGTTTTTTGTGATTGACAAGGGATGGATGGCCTTATACAATGTTTGCAAATGAGAGCAAGAGCTTTTTGCACGCGGCTTTGAAGGGATGAATGAAGGTTATGATGATTGACCTGACGGGGCAGCAGTTCGGTGATTATCGCCTGGTTCGTCTTCTTGGCACCGGGGGCTTTGCCAGCGTCTATTTGGGCCAGCATGTGCATATTGGCTCCCTGCAAGCCGCTATTAAAATCTTACACCTCACTAACGTGGATCACGCACTCTTTCTAAAAGAGGCGGAGACCATGGCGTCGCTCATTCATCCCCATATCGTGCGGCTGTTAGGATTTTCCATCCAGCCAGGAACCAATATTCCCTTTCTGGTGATGGATTATGCTCCTGCTGGCTCATTACTCCATCGACATCCTAAAGGAACACAAGTGCCACTTACAACGGTGGTACAGTATGTCAAGGACATCGCCTCCGCTCTGCAATATGCTCATGAGCAGCGCATTATTCACCGGGATGTGAAGCCGGAGAACATTTTGGTGGGACGCTCAGGGGAGGTGCTTCTCAGCGATTTTGGGATTGCTATGCTTTCCAAGACAGGGCGTACTTCGCTTGATGTTGGGAATCATAAAGCTGGCACACCGTACTACATGGCTCCGGAAATGATTCGAGGGAAGCCTGAGAAAGCGAGTGATCAGTATGCTCTGGGCATTGTGGTGTATGAACTGCTGTGTGGAACGCCGCCGTTCACGGAAGGTGACATCTATCAGTTGGGCATGCAGCATCTGACTGAGCCGATACCGCCATTACGGGAGATACTGCCCTCCCTCTCTCCGCGAGTGGAGGCAGTGGTACTGAAAGCTTTGGCAAAAAAGCCAGCAGACCGTTTTCCCTCAGTCCAGGCATTCGCGGAGGCGTTGGAAGAAGGGAGCAAAGCATCTCCTTTCGGAACACAATTGCTGATCTATAGCAGCCATTCCAACCCGGTGTCTACGCTAGCGTGGTCGCCTGATGGCTCGCGCATCGCCTCTGGCTCTGATGATAACACGGTGCAGGTCTGGGAGGTGGTTAGTGGACGGCTTCTGCTCACCTATCGCGGCCATTCCGACACGGTAAACACACTGGTGTGGTCGCCCAATGGCTCCCGCATCGCCTCTGGCTCTCATGATATGACGGTGCAGGTGTGGCAAGCTGAGTGATGTTCGGGGGAAAATCCTCGTATTTGATGCAAGTCCTATGGCTCCTGTTCCCTTTAATACCTTTAGGCAAGGTGGGTGCGTTTCATTTTTTGCATGAAGGATGTGTTCGTCGTTCGTAGGGACAAGGGGAAGGGTAGGGTTGAGTGGGGGCCTGGTGCTTGTCCTTGGTGGAAGTGCAGAACCCCCACCAGGACAGGCACCAGGCCCCCGCATCCTCATCCCCACATCCCCCCTGTCCCTACGCACGCCGACATGCCGTTCCGATTAAGTGAGATGTATTGCACACAAAGGACCCTCTTCCCATTTGCTGAATTTGGAGATACGATAGAGGGAGAACACTGTACTTTGTTTCAAGAAAGGCTCGTATGCAGACCTCAGTAACGTGGAGACGACCCGACCTGCAATTTCCTCCTTCGTTTGATACTATTTTCTTCGATGTCGATGGGGTACTTATTCGTACTACTGATTCGTTTCGGGCCACTGATATCGCGGTGGCGGAATATGTCGTGGGGACTATGCATGGCCTGGATTGGGGACAGGACGAGGGCAAGGCTCTTGTGACCATTGAAGATGTTAACGCTTTTAAGCAGGCTGGTGGCTATAATAACGATTGGGATATGTGCTACCTGCTGGCCTCGCTTTGTACCGCCCGCTTGCGCGAGTGGAAAGGGACAGTGCTTGCCGCGAGAAGCAGCCAGGAATGGGCCGATCTCTCACGGGCCGCGCATCTGGAGGGACATGGCGGTGTGGAATGGGTCAACGCGGTGATTCCCGCCAGCGCACGGCTGGACTATGGGATGATTGGTGATCTCTACCATGAATACTACTGGGGAGCAAGCCAGCTAGAGCAACGTTTTGGGCATCCACCGCGCTATCTCCCTGACGCGCCGGGTTTTGTGCATCGCGAAGAGATGTTGTACGCCCCCGATTTTCCCGCGCAGTTACGCCGTGCGGGGGTGCGCTACCTGGGGATGATTACCGGACGCGTTGGGCCGGAGGTAGACAGTGCCTTAGAGCGTATGGAGGCGTATAGTGGAGGGCGTTGGTGGGATGTGGTGATATCGGCCGATGCCTGTCCTAAGCCCGACCCGCGTGCTTTACAGATGGCTATTGCCACCGTGGGTACCAGGGGTGGACTTTACATTGGCGACACCGCCGATGACCACGATTTGGTCATTAATTACCAGGCGGTGAAGCAAGCTGATGAGCCGATGATCCTGTCTGTGATGCTTGTGCAGGAAGACGAGGTACGGGTCTACCAGGAGCGGGGGGCGGATTTTATTATTGCCACGGTGGAAGATATTGTGGGGTGTTTGCAGGAGGGTTCAGGCGGGTAGGGCGCATCAGGCGTATTATGCAGCACATTGGATAAAGAATTATTGCCAGGGCGACCGCAAGGGATCGCCCCTACCATACACGGGCCTGGCAAGCCGATTTACTCATGTATGGTAGGGGCGATCCCTTGCGGTCGCCCTGGAAGCCAACATGGTACACATTGCAATCATTCACAGACCCTGGCTAGCAGGAAGAGATTACGAACAGAGGCCAGACTCTTGTACGAAATTCATACATATGGAGCGTGTACTACTTGGAACCCCATTATGAAAAACCATTTGAAAACTTGGAGGAAAAGCACATGCAGCAAACTGTGACAAGAGGCGGAAGTCCTCCGGCGGTGCGTCAGGGACTGATCTTTGGTGTCATCATTGGCGTCGTCCAGATCATTATAGGGCTGATAAACACCGCGACAAATCTGGGCACATTGAGTATCATCTTTACTATTCTATCCATTGTCGTGGCTCTGGTAGGCTATGTGCTGGCGGGCATGCGAGCTTCGCGGCAGACAGGGAAAGTCTCCACGGGCCTGGTGGCTGGTCTATTGGCCGGACTAATCGGCTCTATCATCTCCTTCGCTGCTACCCTGATTATCACGCTGGTCACGATTGATAGTATCCGTGTCGCGGCGCAAAGGATCGCGGATCAGAATCATGTAAATTTCCATTATACTAACGCGATACTTATCAGCGGCGTAGCCATTTACGGCCTGGGGGCTGTTCTCCTGGCGGGCGTGGTTGGACTGGCGGTTGGTGCTATTGGCGGGGCCATCGGTAGAGGTCGGGCAAACGTTCCCGTCCAGAGCTACCAGGAAGCGATGTTCCAGCCGCCTCCTTCGCAGCCGCCCTACGGGCCGTAAGGTAGGTATGAGCTGGATTTTTGAGTGCGGTTCATTTTTTTGCAAGAGCGTTCTATGGTGTGCGTAGGGACAGGGGGCGGGGCGGACGAGGATGAGGGGGCCTTGTGCCCAATACATCTCACTTAAGGGTCGAATGTCCCGCCTTCGCCCCGCCCCAGGGTACCCGCAAGGGGCACCCCTACCATGGACGAACGAGCCTCCGAAGCCACCTCAGCGTCCATGGTAGGGGTGCCCCTTGCGGGTACCCTGGGGCGGCAGGGCGTGGCTTAAGTGAGATGTATTGGGCCTTGTGCCTGTCCTGGTGGAGATTTGGCACGTCCAGCAAGGACAAGCACAAGGCCCCCCATCTGCCGCCACATCCTCCCCTTGTCCCTACGCCTCGCCACCACTCTCTCCCTTTTGCCCTACAATGAACCATAGGCCGGTTTTTTTATATGCTTGACTTGTTGTACGTTTATTTGGACAATATGATGTACAAGGAGGTCGTAGCTATGTCAGAACGAACATATTCAATTTCCGAAATTCGCGAAGTCATTACGCGCCTACCAGAACAGTTTGATGAAGACCTGGAGGAAGTAACCGTAACACGACACGGTAAACCTGTCATGACCATTGTGCCAACTAAAACGTACAGGGAATTAGTTGAAACGGTGGAATCGCTGCTGGAAACTTTAGACATTATGCGGGATCAAGAACTCATGAAAACATTCCGTGAAGGCGTCAAGGCGATGGAAGAGGGGAAAGTCAGCACACTGGATGAAGCCTTTAAGAGGTTAGGATGGGAATGAAACATTTGCCTAGTGAGGAAGAGGTGATGGTTGTGCCGCCGCGGCGGCACAACCATCACCTCTTCCTCATTAAGCAAACTATTGCTGTTTCTCCTGGGCTTCCTCAATCAGGCTTACGAGGTATTGGAGTTTTTGGATGCTGTGTTGGGCGTTTTTCTTGTTGCGTTCGTAGCCGTCGGGGGCCAGTTGTTGGAACCAGGTGCGAATATCATCTTCCGAGGTATCGTACCATTTGGCGTCGGCCTGCAAACGCAAGTAGACGCGCATCTGTGGGTCTTGCTTCTTGCGTACAGTCAATTGTACTGGTTGACCAACGCTTGCCGTTTCACGCTCGTCGGCGGCAATAGCGGCTGCTATTGCGGCATCGGGGTGTGTTTCTTTGTAGAGGGCTTCAATCTCGGCTGACTTGAAAAAGGAGTCGCGACCAACACCGCGATAGGCTTTGATGCGCCCATCACGTACCCATTGATCGAGCATTACGCGGTCGATGCCCAGGCGTTTGGCTGTTTCACCGGCGTCGAGGAAGGCGAAACGCCCTCCTGTTCCTGGATTATTTAGCATATGCTGCTCCTAGAAAGGCTAGCGTTGTTGCAATGATAATATAATCAGGCTTCTGTAGTTGTATCGACATCGGTTGTTTGTTCCTTCTGTATTGTTGGTTGCACTGTTGGTTGTATTGCTTGTATGGCATAAAACATGAGTAGCGTACTGCCATAGCGTCGTTCATCGCTCAATACCAGGTGGGATAGTGGCACTGCTGCCACTCCTGGCCGCTCTTTAGGATGTATTTGTACGATGACCAGACCGTTCTCGGCGAGGAGCGGGGAGGTATCGAGCATTGCCAGAGCGCGAGCCGCCATGTCTTGATACTGCGGCGGTGCTACATAGATGATATCATACTTCTCATTCCTTGTGGCGGCTCCGGTACCATGAGAGGAGGCGGGCTGCGTCCCTTGCAAGAATTTGAAGGCGTCGGCATGGAGCACAGTGGCGCGGTCGATTAGTCCCGTGATCTGTAGATTTTCGCGTACCAGGGCCAGCACCTTGTGATTCTTTTCAATGAAGGTGGCGTGGGCGGCTCCGCGGCTCAGGGCCTCGATGCCGACGCTACCTGTACCCGCGAAGAGGTCTAAGAAACGCGCCTCGTCCACGCGTGCGGCGAGGATGTTGAAGAGAGCCTGTTTCACACGGTCAATGATGGGACGAGTTCCAATGGTTTTGGGGCCTTTGAGCTTACGCCCCTTCGCTTCACCGGTCACTACGCGCATACTGGCCCTCCTGGATAAGCATGATTACCAACTCGGCCTCGGTGATAAATTCGTCCTCTTTGGCCCAGGAAATCAACGCCTCGACCTGGTCACTTTTCAATTTCTTAAAGGCGTTGACGCCCCAAAGGCCGTCGATAATTTGTAGCAACTGCTCGTCGCTCACCTGATCGCCGACGACATTATGCAGTACACGCAAGCGAGCATCGCCGACAGTGGTAGTTCCGCGCACCTCTTTCAGCCTGTCGAATACTTCTCCTGCAATCGCTCGCTCAGTGTCGGTCAACTCCGGTAAAAACTCGATGCCTTCATCGCCACCCAGATCTAAATCTTCTTCACCATCATCCAGGTCAATTTCTTCATCAAAGTTAGCAGGATAGGAAGACGGTGCATCGCGCACGACCGCGTTGGTAATCTCTTTCAGCCCAGGCGTCTTCACGCTGGAGATCGGTATAGCGGTAGGAGTTGGTGGTGACGCAGGGGTAGGGTTGGCTAGCGGATGAGGAGCATTGGGTGGAGTATTGGCAGGAGACGTCCTGGTATCTGTCTTCGTTGCCTGTTGCTCACGTACAATTGGTGTGGGCATGGTAGGGGTTGAGGCGGCGGTTTCGCGTACCACCAGAGATTGTAACTGTTCCAGAGCATCGCGTAAATTGAGCCCGCTAAGCGTCTTCACATTCAGCAAATCCATCGCCTGTTTAGGGCTTAGCCCCAGAGATTCTTTGATGTACTGAATGAATTGTGGCAATTTCATGCTACCGCTCATATCTCCTGATGTGCCGGGTGCGCTCGGCATACTGGCCCCGATATGATGGCGCGTCGGTGGGACGGCGATATCTTCTTTATCGTTCGCTGTGGGCGGTTGAACTGCTTCACGCGTGGGCGACGAGGTAGAGGCCGTTGGCTGAGGTTCATGAAGTTGTATAGGAGCAGGTGTCGGCGGACGTTGGGCCGATTGGGGCGTCGGTTGGGATGTAGATGGCGACGCCGCAGCCGAAGGTATCGTTGTTTTAGGCGTTGGGGCAACGACCTGTCCAGGCTGATGGCGCGTTGTGGCCTGAGCATGCTGTGTCACCTGACCAACACGATGCTCGACACGGTTAGCCAGTTGTTCAAGACCTGCCTCTGCCTCGCGGAGCAGACGTTCGCGCATCTCTGCACTCGCTCCGATAGGGACTGGAACGCCCATCTCAATCGTATGCATGCGATCACCGACTTTAAACTGCGTGGCGTAGCGCAACCATATATATGCGCCTGCGCCATCAGGCTTGCCTGCATTGCCGTCCATTTTTGACTGCCTTTCACTGCGATGAAACTTACGCACGTACATTATATCAAACTGATGCTAGAGAAGCATATTTCACTCTGTAACATCTTGCCAAATAGTTCGTGGTAGTGTATGGTAACAATACTGGGGTTTATATTCCAGACAGACCAGCATATCGTTAAGAGAGTGTATCAAAGTAGCGCATACCTTGTATAGATGTGCTATATATATTTTACAGGATAATTGCTACATCAGGAAAATATGAGGAGCAACGCCGATGATGATTGGCCCTTCACCAACGCAACAAAAGCCAGAACGCGACGTGAAGCCTGAGGTAAAACAAATCAGGTCTACACCTGCCCGCCGAAGAACGGGCCAGACTCCTATGGCAAGGTTCTTCAAAGCTATTTTCCGCCCCATCCTCAAGGGTGTCTACTACCTGCTAAGAGGCATTGGAGGTCACAAATTACTTACGCTGGCAATGATCCTTCTTTTAGTAGCGAGTGTTGCCGCGACCACTTTTTTCTCGACCGGACAGTTTCCCTTGGGCATTGGAAGCGATCCTTTCAATTTCCATGTGCGTGGCACCAATGGCGGAGGAGATGTAGTAAAAAATTGGCTCTACGCCTTGCGTGATGGTAACGCATCGCAGATGTCGCTGCTGGAGAAAAATATATCAAGCCCTCCTGATCCGCAACAATTTATCAACCAATTCAGCCAGTCGACCGCTCATCTTACCTGGAAATCCATCAATGTGACGGGGGTATACACCGAGTCCGACGCTACAGTTGATAGTTTTGTAGAGGTAGACCTCGCGGCAGCCGGTCCTGGTGGTCCGGTGACGGGGCTGTTGCTGTGGCATTTTGTCACCTTCAGTCAGGGTTCTGAACTCCTTCTTAAAGTGAACCTTGTAGATTTCCGAGCCCCACTAACTTAGTTGATACGTTGTCCCAGCAACAGAAGGGAAAGACCATAGTGGCAGAAAATACGAAAAGCAAAAATGGCGACCTGGACAAGTCTATTGATCTAGGGATGGATCAGTTTGGACGGTTTGTCAGACTGCGTTGGCTCTGGTTGGTGATTGTAGGCATCATCATCTGGTATTTCGCTGTGTTTATTGCCCCGCAGTTACGGTCGCCATCGCCGGGCGAGGTTCTTCTTTATGCCTTCCAGATAGTCTTTGCCGTCCTCTTTGGCATCATGCAATTTGTGGCGATCTTCTGGTTCCTGGGACGCCCACGGCTCTACTGGGTGATGCCAGGGGAGACGGGGGTGACGTTCGAGGACTATAAAGGTAACCCGGAAGTGCTGGAAGCGGCGCGGCGTATCGTGAGCCTGTTGCGCGGCATTAAGGAGTTCCAGGATATGGGCGGCTCACCTGTGCGTGGCCTGCTCCTCACGGGCGACCCTGGTACTGGCAAGAGCTACCTGGCGCAGTGTATGAGTACCGAGGCGGGTGTTCCCTTTGCCTATGCCAGCGCGGCCAGTTTCCGTGCCATGTTCATTGGTATGGATATCTTGATGATTCGCCGCTTGTACACCAAGGCACGGAAACTGGCACGTGAATATGGTGGCTGCGTCGTCTTCATGGACGAAATCGATGCGATTGGTGCGTCCCGTTCCCGCAGCGGTGGTGGCAACATGGCGATGGGGGGCGGCATTTTCGGTGGCATGATGGGCGGCGGTGGGCTGAACCAACTACTGATGGAGATGGACCCGCCCAACATCGAGACAGGCTGGTTCAAAAAAGTGCTGCGTACCATCGGCATGTACCATAGCCGCGTGCAAAACGAGCCGGTGCTGACGGTTGGCGCGACGAACGTGCCAGATTTTCTCGATGCAGCTCTGCTGCGTCCCGGTCGCTTCGACCGCCGGGTCAACGTTGCACCGCCGACCGATAAGTATCGCCCAGAGGTCATTGAATACTACCTGAATAAGGTACAACACGATGCCAAAATCTCTATCGCCGCCCTGTCATCGCGCATGGTCAACTACACGCCAGTGGCGATCAAGCATGTGATAAACGAGGCGGTGATTATTGCACACTTCGATGGGCGCGAGGTTATCAGGTATAAAGATCTCGTAGAGGCACAGGATGTCCATGAATTTGGTCTGCGTCAATTGAGCGAGTTGTCCGCTATCGAACGCAGACGCCTGGCCTACCACGAGGCCGGACACACCGTTGCCTGTTACTATCTGATGGATCGCTACTTCCCAGCCTTTGTGACGCTGCACAAGCATGGCGACCTGGAAGGGGCGGCGGCATTTGCCGCCTGGCGTCAGAAAGAGACGATCATTACCAATAGCCGGGAAGATGTCCTCGCTCGCATCCAGGTCTCGCTGGCCTCGCGTGCGGCGGAAGAACTCTTCCTGGATGTCAATCTGAACGGTGTCGCTGGTGACTTTGCCAGCGCAACACAAATAGCCGCCAGCTATGTGGGCATCTATGGTATGGATGGCACCTTCACCTCCAGCCTGGCCTTCATAGGCACAAATCTTGAAAAATTAGTTGCCGTCTCTGAACTGAGTAAGCGCACAGAGGCTGTACTGCAATCGCAGTTCAAGGCGGTGAAACGCCTTTTCCAGGAACACAGCGAAGCGGTCATCGCGGTCTCCGAAGCTCTGATGGAACGGGAAGAGTTGGTAGCCGACGAAATCAAACAATTGATTGACGAGGCCGATGCCAAACGTGTTGCGCACGCCATTTTCAGCGATTTTGAAGATTTATTGGGCAGCAATGGCAGTGGTAATGGGAATGGACATAGCAACGGCAATACCGTTTATAGCAGCAGTACTAACGGTAATGGGAATACGTCGTCGTCCGATAGTCCTGTTAGAGACGCGTCCGCGCCGTCACAATCGTTCAATAGTGAGGCGAGTAGTACGCAGCTTCCCTTCATCGATGATGGGATACAGCGTTTTGTTGATGAGTAAACATGATTTTCGGGTCTGTTTGACTTCTCACTGCCTACGGCAGTTCGCAAGGTTTTGTGTGGTGTGGATGGAGAGCTTCAGAAGCCTGCGGCTTCTGAAGCTCTCCATCCACACCTTTATGAGGCGGTTGTGACGGCGCGGAGTTCTGGATAGTACTGAGTGAATAGCGAGATAGGGTAGATGTCAGCAAGTATAATTACAACCAAAGGAACCTCCACGGAAAGGGGAAAACACGCTCCCACTCTGCATTGGCCAGGTATCCTGATGTGGATTGTCCTCGCCGCCCTGTTAGCGGTTGCTATCTGGATGCGCTCGATAGGTCTGGGCCTACCCTTTGATAGGGATGGTTACGATGAGGGAGTTTACTGGCAATCTTTAATGGCGATGAGGGCAGGGTACACGCTCTACGGTCAGATATTTTATTCGCAGCCGCCTTTCTTTCTGCTTTCCACGTATCCGCTCTATATCTTGCTTGGTGGCTCCCTCTGGTCGGCACGTATGAGCATCGCGCTGGTCTCTCTCGTTGGATTGCCGGGGGCGTTTCTGCTGGGTAAGGCATTAAAAGGGCGGTTGGGAGCAGTGCTGGCTACGCTGCTAATTGTAGCAGACCCGCTGTATTTGAGCCTCTCGCAAAAAATTGAAGCCGAGGTATCATCGGCGGCTTTTTCGCTGCTGGCCGTGGGTGCTGCCTATTTGTGGTGGGAAAGTTCCGAAGGGACGGTAAGTATCGTGCTGGCCGTGCTCTGCGGCATCGCATTGCCGTTAGGTATCCTGAGCAAGCTCCTCAGCCTTACTAGCCTGGTACCGATAGGGTTGCTGCTGGTGGCTCGTCTCTGGCAATACTGGCAAAAAAAACCAGGTATCACGATGCGCAGTTTGCGAGCCATTTTGTTTGCCGTCGTGACCAGCATCATCGTGACGTTGCTCGTCTTCTTCCCGTATTTCGGCTCGTTGGTCAGCATGCTGCGCGAGGTGGTTTCGTTCCATACTCATGCGCGTGCGGCCCTTATCAACGAGCGGGTATTTAATGGCGCGATGTTCCAGGCATTTTTCAAGGCAACGTTGCCGCTCACTATGGCGGCAGTGTATGGCTTCGTGGCTGCGTGTATTCGGCGTGACTGGCGTATTCTTCCACTGGCGGCGTGGTTACTGATTACGATGTATATGCTCTGGCTTGAGGCACCGCTCTTCAATCGCCATTTTATCGCGCTCATTCCGCCGTTGATCGGTATGGCCATACTGGGTTTAGGTGAGAGTGTTTCGCTGAAGCAATTTTTCGCACGCTTTACGCTGTCAAACGTTATGACCGCGCTGGCTATCATCCTCATCCTGATCGTTATCGCGAGAGATATTCCCACGTATCAACCCTATTACCGGGCTGAAGCCCAACAGGGCAGTGTTTCAGCGACCGCCGCTCAGAGGAATATTGCGAATGATCTACGTAACACAATCACGCCAGAGCAGCTTGTGATCACGGATGGTCAATTTATCGCGGCACTGGCTGATCGAAATACGCCGCCTTCACTGGTAGATACCTCAATGGTGCGTATTGCCAGTGGTTATCTGACGCAACAGCAGCTTATTGGTGCAGCGGAGCAGCCGGATGTCCATGCGGTACTTTTTTATAATATACGTCTGCGCATGTCACAGGTAGCCGGGTTCTATAGTTGGGTGACGCAGCACTTCCACCTCAAGTACCGCTATGGCCCACAACAAGAACTCT
>JADEYI010001172.1_pt1 | contig 22505 bp, 20 predicted proteins | sample 8542331 | NCBI WGS metagenome assembly JADEYI01 (sample SAMN16510988, study PRJNA670497) | mine drainage metagenome | isolation source: biofilm near Copperflume 1 | place: Germany: Marsberg coppermine Kilianstollen | collected 2018-02
CTACACGCTCACGCCGACGCCAAACGCGTAATCAAAATCGCGGCGGGCCCTAACTGGCCAAAGAGGTCGCCATAGGATGATCGCGCGGCGTTTGGATCGACTCGCCTTTGCCATCTGTCGATTGCCGCACGCAGCGCTCGCCGCACCATGAAGTCGCGTCCCAGTGCGAGAACCAGCGAAGAAAGACGGACTACCTGGCTACTCTACGGTCCGACATCGATTCGACGACTCGGGCACTGGTGGCTCCCGGGGATCGGCCCAGTCGCTCCTCCAGGGCCAACACCTGTCGGGTGGTCTGCAACACGGTGTCCGGGTTCAGGCTCATCGAGTCGATCTCGAGCTCCACCAGGAACTCAGCCATGTCCGGATAGTCGGAAGGCGCCTGTCCGCAGAGGCCCGAATGCATGTGGTTGCGACGACAGCCTTCGACGGCCAGGCGAATCATCTGCTTCACACCCTCGTCACGTTCGTCATAGTCGAAGGCGACGATCTCGCTGTCCCGATCCACGCCCAAGGTGAGCTGGGTCAGGTCGTTCGAGCCGATGGAAAAACCGTCGAAGTACTGTGAAAAGCGGTCGATGAGGATGACGTTGTTGGGAATCTCGCACATGGCATAGATCTCGAGGCCGTTGTCCCCACGTCGAAGGCCAAGCTCAGCCATGCGCTCGAGCACCTGTTCGGCCTCGGCGATTCGGCGGACAAACGGGATCATGAGCACGACGTTGGTGAGTCCCATCACTTCACGCACCCGTCGCATGGCTTTGCATTCCAGGGCGAATCCATCGGCGTACGCCGGGTGCGCGTACCGGGACGCTCCGCGAAAGCCGATCATCGGATTGCTCTCCGTCGGCTCGAAGTCTGCCCCGCCGAGGAGGCTGGCGTACTCGTTCGTCTTGAAGTCGGACATGCGAACGACGACCGGCTTGGGCCAGAAGGCGGCTGCGATGGTGGCGATGCCTTCGGCGAGCCGTTCGACGAAGAAGGATTCCCCGTCGGGATAGCCGCGGATCAGCCGTCCCAGCTCTCGACGCACCTCCGGATCGGTCACCTGCTCAGGGTGGGCCAGCGCCAGTGGATGGGCCCGAATGGACTCGCTGATGATGAATTCCATCCGCGCCAGACCCACTCCGTCGTTGGGAAGGAACGAGCTCTTGAAGGCTAGATCAGGGTTGCCGAGGTTGATCATGATCTTCGTTGCCGGCCGAGGCAGTTCGCCCACGTCGTCCTGCTCCACCTGATAGCCGATGGCGCCCTTATAGACGAGACCGGTGTCACCTCCGGCACATGAGACGGTGACCGTCTCACCACCCGCCAACCTGTTTGTCGCATCCCCGGTTCCGACCACGGCGGGGATCCCGAGCTCCCGGGCGATGATGGCCGCGTGGCAAGTGCGCCCGCCCCGATTGGTGACGATCGCCGCCGCTGTCTTCATCACCGGTTCCCAGTCCGGCGTGGTGGTGTCGGCGATCAGCACCTCACCGGGAAGGAAGTCCGAGAGATGAACGACGTTCTCGATCACGCGCGCCGTGCCTGACGCGATCCTCCCACCCACCGAGCGGCCCTTGGTGACGATCTCGCCGGCATGGTCCAGGACGTAGGTCTCGAGCGTGGAGACCTGGCGCTGGGAGATGACCGTCTCCGGCCGGGCCTGGACGATGTAGAGCTGGCCGTCGAGGCCGTCCTTGGCCCATTCGATGTCCATGGGTTGCCCATAGTGAGACTCGATGGTCATGGCGATGTCGGCGAGTTCGAGCACATCTGTATCACTCAGGCAGAAGGAATCGCGATCAGACTTCGGCGTGGGAATATTCCGTGTGGTGTGCTTGGTCTCGCCGTCAACGAAGACCATCTTCACTGCCTTGTCGCCGAGCAGGCGGCGAAGCACGACCCGATGTCCAGCGGCGAGGCTCGGCTTGTGAACGTAGAACTCGTCTGGATCCACAGCGCCCTGGACGATGTTCTCGCCCAAGCCGTATGCACCGGTGATGAAGACGACGTCACGAAATCCGGACTCGGTGTCCAGTGTGAACATCACGCCCGATGAAGCCAAGTCCGACCGGACCATCTTCATGACACCGATCGAAAGCGCCACCTTGAAATGGTCGAAGCCTTGATCGACCCGGTAGTGGATCGAGCGATCGGTGAACAGGCTGGCGAAGCACCGCCGGCAGGCGTCGAGCAAGCTCTCCTCGCCACGGATGTTGAGGAAGGTCTCCTGCTGACCGGCAAAGCTTGCCGAGGGCAAGTCTTCGGCCGTGGCTGAGGAACGCACCGCCAGACTGACGTCCTCCCCATACTCCTCCTGCAGACATCGGTAGCCAGCAAGGATCTCGCCGGCCAGCTCCGACGGAAGGCTGGCACCGTAGACGAGCTCACGCGCTCGCTTGGAGCGACGTCCGAGGTCAGCCACATCCGTCGGATCGAGGCCGTCCAGTGCATCATGGAGTGGCCCGATGATCCCCGCCTGGTCGAGCAGGTTGGTATAGGCATCCGCCGAAGTAGCAAACCCATTGGGTACGCGAACGCCGCGGCCCGAGAGGTGCTGATAGAGCTCACCAAGGGAGGCGTTCTTGCCCCCGACCGTTGCGACATCGCCGATGCCGAACTCGTCGAAGAAGGACACAAATCTTGGTTTGGTCACGGCGGTTCCTCCTCTGGCCAGTTGCTCGTATGAGCCGGGCTGCCCGGACCCGAACGAGTGGGAGAGAAGGGCCTCCCCTGACCACCATGCCGGACAGGGTAAGGGTGTGGTAGGGCAGAAAGTCCCAGAACCTGGCCAGAGTTGATGATTTCGGACTCCTGGCCAGGGACGGGGGGCCGAGCACTCCGGCCTCAGGGCATTGTTGCTCGGGCCAAACCGAGGTGTCCGGCCGCGTCCCACAGGCGGGTCCGGCTGCGAGGATGGGCCACCTGCTCGATGAGCAGACGGGCTTGGTCATACTGACTCCGTCCGAAGATCTCCGCGCTACCCTGTTCGCTCACCACCACCGAGTGCTGGAACGAGCATGCCGGGACCGCCAGGACCGGGACGATGTTCGACGTGTCGCTCTTGTCGTGCCACGAGCGAAGAGCGATCACGGCATGACCCCCGTCGGAATGGAGTGCGCCCTCGACGAAGTCGGGCTGGCCGCCGAAGCCCGAGTAGATCGATCCCCGGACATAGCTGGCGTTGGCCTGGGCGAAGAGGTCGACCTGTAGCGCTGTGTTCACCGAGAGCATGGCGGGAAGGGTGGCGATGAGGCCGGGGTCGTTCACGGTCTCCGTCCGTCGCATGATGAGTCGTGGGTTCTCGTGGGCCCAGGCATAGAGCTCCTGTGAACCGAACAGGAACGAGGCACAGATCGGCCGATCGATGTCGAGGGCTCCGGCCTGCTCCAGCTGCAGTGTGCCATCACTGACCAGTTCCGACCAGACGCCCAGCCGTCGCTTCGAGCGGAGGTTGTGGGCGGCGGTGTCGGGCACCTGGCCGATTCCGAGTTGCACGGTGCCTCCGTCGGTGGCATAACCGGCCACCTGCTCGCCGATGGCTGCCGACATGGCGTCGGGCGGTTCGAGCGGGGGGGAGGGGAGCGGAAGGTCCACTTCCAGCGCCAGGTCGATGTGGTCGACGTCGACTTCTGCGTCCGCCCCTGTGTAGGGCATGTGTCGGTTCACCTGGGCGACGACCAGACCGCCGCGCTGGCGGACTCGCTCGATGGCGGCCGGAAGGATGTTCACCTCGATCCCGAGCGACACCTTCCCCCCGCGGGGCGGTGACGTGTGGATGAGGACTGCTTCGGGCGGCCAGAGCGAGTCGAAGAGGCGCGGCACCAACGACAGTCTCATGGGGAGGTACTCGAGCCGGGGATCGCAGCGCGCACCGGGCCCCACGAAGGGTGTGTTGATGACGAAGCCGTCCCGGCAGGGCCAGCCGGGTTGAGGGTTGAGCACGAAGGTGCGACAGGAGGGAAGGGTGGCGTCGGCCAGGCGCACCAGCTCCCAGGGGGTGGCGAAGTTTCCCGACACCACGACGAGCGGGTTCTGCCCAGCCATCCCGGCCAGGCGACCGGCGATGACTTGCTCGCTGACGATGCGCATGCCGGTGCTCACCCGCCAACCTGCTCAGGCACCGCACACGGCGGCCGGGCCTGGAGCGGCCAGCGAATTGACTGCGTCCAGGTTCCGCATGGTGCAGTACTGCAGCCAAGCCAGATTGACTGAGGAAAGTCGGTCGCAGACCCAGTCCCAATGAAGAGACACGGTGTCCCCAGGTCGCAGGTCGCCCACGAAGCCCAACCCATCGAGGCTCCGACGGGCCCGTTCAACCCGGGGCGGACCAAGGACCAGCCGGGAGCCTTCGAACGCGAGAGCCCTCGAGGCCACCGAGACCATGTCCCGAGTCACCGCCTCGACCAGGCCCCACCGGATCCTGCACCTGTCGAGGACCTCCATGGGCGGCCCGTCCATGCCGGCCCGCAACAGCCCGAGCCACGGGTAGACGGCAAAGACGTGGAAGCTGTGTTGAGGAATGCCACCGGCGGGAACGGCCGACACCAGTGACCCGAGTCGTCGGCCGGCCCGCCGATCGAACCGGTCCTCCAGCGAGTGAGCCAGTGCCGCCGAAGGCACCCGGGACAGCAGGGCATTGCCCACCCAGTAGGCCTCGACCACGCGGCGGTCGAGGGGGTCACCGATGCCACTGCATGCCGCCAGCAGCTGGAGGTAGGGCCACGCTCCATCAAAGTGGGCCGCCAGCTGTCCCAGGCCGACCAGATCGCTTCCTTCCGTGGCCGCGCCGAGCAGAGCCGAAGGATCGCCAGGCCCGCAGTAACCGAGCGAGTTCGGCGGATAGGCATAGCGGGCGAAGAGCACCGGACCCGGGGTGTCCCTCAAACGTGGCCCCTCTCGGCCGTCAACGTCGCCCATCGGTCCGACACCCTGTTCGCTCTCGACGGTTGGCCGGCTCATGCCGTGGCCGCCTCGGCCCGGAACACGGGCGGATGGCGGAGGCTCATCCACACGACCGTGCCGGTCCCCATGGCGATGAGGGCCATCCCAAGAGCCTGGGGCGCCAGCGACGCGGTGCCAGCGGCGGCCTGGAGGAGCGCGGTGACCAGCGCGCTGCCCACCAGAATGGAGGTCACGTCGAGGGCCCGAGCCCGAGCCAGCGCGGTCATCCAGGTGGCGACGTACGCGGACAGCAACAGACCGGTGAGGAGGGCCCAGCCGACCTGGGTGGCGTCCAGGGAGAGCAGCGTGTGCAGAGAACCGGATACCGCCAGATAGGTGACCAGGGCGACGGCGCCGATCCCCATGCGGCTCAGGGAAACGGCGGCCGGGGCCACGTCGCGCAGCAGGACCTTCGCCACCACCACCTCGACAGCCCACAGCAGCGAGGCCGACAGGACGAGGACCTCACCCCGCGAGGCGGCGAGGTGGCCGGTGCCCCCGGCCACCGCCACCTCGCCCACCACGAGCAGCGCGATGGCCGCCCCGTTCCACCAGGTCAGTCGCTCACGGAGGAAGGGGACGGCCAGCACCGCCACCCAGATGACCAGCGTGTCCCGCCAGAAGGCGGCCGGAGCGGCGGTGGTGTCGGCCAGTCCGTCGAAGAACAGCACGAAGGCGAGTCCACCGCCCACGATCCCGACATAGGCCAGCCCCAGCCACCGCAGCATCCCCCACCGCCGCGGCTCACGGCGCCCGCCTTGAGGCGAAGCGTCCCTATCGACGGCGACGAACCGGGCGCCAGCGGTCCTCGGCCACCGGTGCCGGGTCTGCCAGGCCGCCAGGGTGAAGCCGCCGAGGATCACGGTCGCCACCAGGTTCTTGGCCGTGGTGTACACCGCCGGAGACTTGACCGCGTGAACGCCGTAGCTGTTGACGAAGATCGACAGGCCGCTGATGAGGGCGGTGAGGCCGGCCACGAGCACGCCGGGGAGTCCGCCGCCCCGCTCTGCCACTGGCTGACCCACGCCGGACCCAGTCTTGGACTCGGATGTGGTGCCGGCCGTCATGTAGCGACCGGTCCGGCACGTCGCAGTTCAGCCGCCACTGCTTCGGCCTCGGCTGATTCGACGCGATCGATGGCATAGCCGCTGTGGACGACCAGCCAGTCCCCAACGACGGGCGGCGCCCCGTCGAGGGCCAGCAGCGAGACGCGGTGCACGGTGCCGTCGATGTCCTCGACGTCGACGCACGACCCGCCCTCGGCCACCACCCGATGCAGCCTGCTTATGCACATGCTCTGACCTCGCTGATCAACTCGACGACGCGGTGGACTGCCGCTGGCACAGCGGCGTCGACTGCCGGGCTCAAGCCCAGCCCCCGACCGAAGTCTTCCCCCTCGATGCCGACCACGACCACCCGGCTCGGTGCTCGGCCGACGGCGCGGGCCAGGCGGAGCACCCCGGCCAATCCGATCCCGTGTGTGCTGGTGGCTCCGGACAGGTTGGCGGGCTCCCCGCTTCCGGAGGCCGTCAGTTCGAGCACCCGAAGTGTGCCTGGGACCAGTCCCGAGCGGACCGCATCGACGACGATGGCCAGATCGGCTCCGTCCCAGGTGCCGAGCAGATCGAGCGGGTCCGTCACCGGCCCGATGTCGCTGCCGCTGCCTGCCTCGACCACTGCACGAGCAGCCACCAGGGGACCGGCACCGTCGTCTCGGCGGTACTCACTCCCGAGCCCGGCTACCACCACCCGTGCCGACCGGCCGGTCATGCTGTCAACACCGAGACGTCGAGGAAATGGGCGGCACAGGAGATGCAGGGGTCGTGGTTGCGCACCGACTGCTCGCAGCGCCACTGGAGTTCGTCGTCTCCCAGGTCGAGGCCATCCTGGACGACGCGACGGAGATCGGCCTCGATGGTGAGCTGGTTCTGGGAGGTGGGGGGCATGATGCGAGCCCGGACGATGGTGCCGTCCTCATCGATCTCGTATCGCTGGAGAAGGAGACCCCGAGGGGCCTCGGTGACGCCGGTACCCACGCCGGGCCGGGGTTGGACCTCGTCGGCGGGGGGATCCGGGGGAGTGTAGGCCTCCACCAGCGCCAGCGCCTCATCACAGGCGAACACCAGCTCCACGGAGCGCACCACGATGCTCTGGAAGGGATTGGAGCACACCGGGCCCAGCCCGGCCGCGGCCGCCGCCTCCGCCGCGATAGGGGGGAGGGTGTCCGAGTTGAGGGCATAGCGTGCCAGCGGACCGGTGAGGTACGGGTCGCGGCCTGCCAGCCGGGCGTGGAGTGCAGTGGAGCGGGCGACCTGCTCTTCCACGGCCAGCTCACCGAATTCTGCCGGGTCGGCGTCCAATCCGTCCGAGGAGGACGGCCGACCTCGTTCGATGGGGTAGCGACCCGGATCGCGCAGGGCCACGAAGCGGTAGTCGCCGGGCACGTCGGGGATGTCGAATCGAGAGACCCACTCGACGGTTTCCAGAGCGGCATCGCGGGCCCGGCGCAGCGGGTCGGCCAGGGCGGCCACCGCGTCGGGGTCCGGAGCGCGATAGAAGCCGCCGACGCGGACGTTGACCGGATGGACGGCCCGGCCCCCGATGGTCTCCATGACCAAGTTGCCGGTGCGCTTGAGGCCGAGGCCCCGTTCCACCGCGCCGCGGTCCTGTTCGGCGAGCTGCACCGCGTCGGCGCAGCCGAGGAAATCCGGTGCATGGAGGAGGTACACGTGCAGTGCGTGGCTCTGGATCCACTCGCCGCAGTACAGAAGCCGCCGCAGGGATGCCACCCGGCCGTCGACGGTCACGCCGCAGGCGTCCTCCATCGCAGCGCACGCGCTCATCTGATAGGCCACCGGGCAGATGCCGCAGATGCGCGCCGTGATGTCCGGGGCCTCGGTGAAGTGCCGGTCTACGAGCAGGGCCTCGAAGTAGCGCGGAGGCTCGAAGATCTCAAGGGCCACATCGGTGACGGTGCCGTCATGCACGACCACACGGAGCGAGCCCTCTCCCTCCACCCGCGACAGGCCCTCGACGCCGATGGTGCGGGGTGAACCGGACCCGTGGGTCATGATCGGTCCTCTTTCCCACCCGACCGGGCGGTGCGGCCGAAGACGACCGGGACCGGACCACCCTGGGCCGACGCCTCGTCCCGGAAGGCGGGGGCGCCGGCGTTGAACGTGGCGAAGAGTCGTGACACCTCGACGGGGGCCATCCCCTGGCTACGCAGATGTGCGGCCAGTGACGCAGTGTTGGCGGTGTCGGCCGGGCCGAAGCAACCGAAGCACCCCCGACCAACGGCGGGGCACAGGGCGCCGCATCCCGATCTGGTCACCGGACCCAGGCACGGGGTGGCCCCGGTCACCAGCAGACACACCGTTCCGCGCCCCTTGCATTCCTGGCAGACGGAGTGCCCGGGGACGACTGGTGTTCGCCCCGCCAAGCCGGCGAGGATCACCTCGAGGAGTTGCCGCCGGTCAATGGGGCAGCCGTGGAGCTCGTAGTCAACCTGGACGTGGGCCGAGATGGGCGTGGACGTCTCGAGCGAATCGAGGTACTCGGGGTGGGCGTAGACCGTCTCGGCGTAGGCGCCCGAGGCCGCAAAGTTGCGCAGTCCTTGGATCCCCCCGGCTGTGGCGCACGCCCCGATGGTCACCAGCCGACGGGAGTTGGCCCGGATGGCCACGATTCGGTTGGCGTCGTCCGGGGTGGTGATCGAACCCTCCACCAGCGACACGTCGTACGGACCCGCCACGCTGGCCCGTGACATCTCCGTGAAATGGGCGATGTGAACGGTCTCGGCCAGCGCCAGGAGCTCGTCCTCGCAGTCGAGCAGGCTCAGCTGGCAGCCGTCGCAGGAGGCGAACTTCCATACCGCCAATGAGGGGCGACTGACGGGAGCAGGAGGGGCGGCAGTGGTCATCGCTCGCGCTCGCTGAGGAGGTGGGAGACGGCGCCGGCGTAGGGGAGGACCGGGCCGTCCCGGCACAACAGGAATGGGCCGAGCTGACAGTGCCCGCACCAGCCCACCCCGCACTGCATGTTCCGCTCGAGGGCCACCCGGATCCGCTCGGGGTCGACACCCCGGCCGACCAGGGCCCGGGCCGTAAGGCGCATCATGATCTCAGGCCCGCAGACCAGGGCACTCGACTCGGCCGGTTCGAAGGCGATGGCATCGAACACGGAGGTCACAAGGCCCACGTGGCCGAGCCATCCTGGCGAGCCCAGATCCACGGTGACGGCCACCACGGCGCCGGCCCGTTCCCAAGCCTCGAGGTCCCCGGCGAAGATGATTTGCTCGGGCTGGCGGGCACCGGCGACGATGAAGACGCGGCCACCGTCGGTGTCAGGTCGGTGGACGAGGTCATCGATGGCACCCCGTAGCGGGGCGATGCCGATGCCTCCGGCCACCACGACCGTGTCGCCGGTACTGGTCGGGGCGGCGTCCACGGCCCAGGGAGTTCCGAACGGCCCCCGCACGCCGATGACGTCGCCGGTGCTTGCTCGGCACAGGGCCCGGGTCACCGGTCCCACGTCACGCACGGTGTGCTGGAGGGGACCGACCTCCCGCGGCGAGCTGCTCACGGAGATGGCCACCTCGCCCACCCCGTAGGCGGTGAGCATGTTGAACTGACCGGGCACGAAGCCGAGGGGACGGCCAGACGCGGGGACGAGCGACAAGGTAGTGACATCGCCAGTCTCGGCCCGGCGACTGACGATGCGGTGGGGGATCGGGGTCATGGTCCCACAACCAGTCGGAGCTCCCTCAGTCGACCCTGGCACGCTGGTCCTCTCCTGGATGGCCACTGTTGGTTCCGTACAGGTCGAGGAGCCGAATCCGGGTGGCTTGCAGACGCTCGAGGAGGACGGCGGCCAGCCGGGCCATGAGCTGATGGCCAAGGGCATCGTCGGCGTCGGCCTTGGCCCGCAGGCAGGCGGCGTCCATAGCGATGGCACCCACCGGGCCGACGGCCCTGGCGTCGAACTGCCAATGGTAGGGAGGGAAGAGCCAGCTCCAGCCGACAACCCCGCCCGCGCTGACGGTCTCGACGACGATCGACCCTCGGTTTGGCGCATGGATCTCGATGGCGACCAGCCCTCGGCGGACGAGAAAGAGCGTGTCGGCAGGGTCGCCCTCGCCCAGCAGCAGTTCACCAGGGGCGAAGGCGACGTTCCGGGCGCACCCGGCGACCTGGGCCACAGCGTCCCCCGGCAGCCCTTCCAGCAGAGGGTGGGAGGCAACCAGTTGGGCGACCGGGGTGGTCATCGAGCCCGGCCCGGTGCTGTGGACAAGGACCGAACGGCCCCATCGGTCTCCCGGATGGCCGCGGCCTCCTCGGTCAGGTCGATGCCGACCGGGCACCATGCGATGCAGCGGCCGCAGCCCACGCATCCGGAGGTGTCGAACTGGTCCCACCATGTCGACAGCTTGTGGGTGAGCCATTGGCGGTAGCGCGACGAGGTCGAGGACCGAACGGGGCCGCCGTGAAGGTGGGAGTGGTCGAGATCGAAGCACGACGCCCACGTGCGCTGCCGATGTACATCGCCGGTCAGGTCGGTGGTGTCGGACACGTCGCTGCAAAAGCAGGTCGGGCACACCAGTGTGCAGTTTCCACAGGCCAGGCAGCGGTCGGCGACCTCATCCCAGCGGGGGTGCTCAAGGTTGCGGGCCAGCAGGTCGGCCAACCCGCGAGTCTCGAGCCGGCGGTCGATGAGGTCGCCGGACGAGGAGAGGACGCGATCGCGGGCCGCCAGATCGGCGGCTGTCACCTCCGACACAGGCACGGCGGCGAGCACCTCTGCGCCGCGATCGCTGCCGATCCGGACCACGAAGCGGTGACCGTCGTCGTCATTCAGCTCGGTCAGCGCCAGATCGAAGCCGGAGTCGGCCCCGGGCCCCGTACCCATCGACGTGCAGAAGCAGGTGGCGGCGGGGGAGCCGCACTCGGCCGTGACAAGGAATGTGCCGTCTCGTCGGGCCGCGTAACGCGGGTCCGGAAATGCCCCATCCAGCAGTACACGGTCCAACACGGCCAGGGCGGCGAGCTCGCATGGTCGGGCACCCACGATGGCCAGCGGGGGCATGTCCAGGTCGGGCGTGGTCGTCGTGACGCTCTCGCCGTCGACGGTGGAATGCCACAGCTCCTGGCTGGGGGGGAAGAACTCGGCCTTCCACGACCCGGGTCCCACGGCCCAGGCGAAGACGGTGTCGTCGTCGCTCTGCTCCAGACCGTACCGGCCGGGGGCCTGCACGTCATGAGTGCCGACGGGCAGGTCGGCGACCTCTCGTACGGGCCCAGGCATGATCGCCCCGTCTCGGACGACGGGGCCCCTGGTTTCGTATCCGAGCTCAATCAGTGTGGTGAGCAGGGCGTCAAGGCCCTCCGAGCCCATGACGACTGCCTCGCCGATGCGCATAGTTGCAGGCTAGGTCCGGAGAAGCCAACACGAAAGGGCCGGAAGTCCCACCTGGGACTCACCGCCTGGCACCCCGAACTCACGCTACGGCCCATGCGGGCTAAGGGAAAGGCGGAGGTTCAACCCGTCAATGGAGCGGGCGTGATCCGACAACGACAATCAGGGTCCGGTGTCCTGCCGTTCGTAGGCGTCGATGGACCCCGGAGAAACCGGCAGCCGTCAGTTCAACGGCAACCTCGTCGGCCCGGTCACTGGTGAGTCCGTGGGCCGCATGGCCGTGGCCACCCGGCTCGACCAGACGTTCGGCCAGCAACACCCGGCCGCCCGGCCCGAGCACCCTGTGGGCTTCGGCGATCCCGGCGGCACGGTCGGCCCAGCGGTGGAGCGAGCTGAGTGCCCACACAACGGTCGCGCTCTCGTCTGGCCGGGGCAAGGCCTCGGCCGTTCCTTCGAGGAGAATGACCTTCCGGCATCGTCGGAGCCTGTTGAGCCATTGACCGAACCGGAGCATGTCACGCCGCTCTCCCCGGGCCGGCCCCGCTCCGCTGTCCTCAATGGCTCTCAGTCCTTGGATCTGTTCTTGGGAACCCGGGCGACTGCAGAGATGGCCGGTGCCATCGTCAGCCAGAGACCGATGGTGACCACCATCGACGTCACGTACCCGAATGGACGGATACCCACGTCCGTATACACAATCCCTGCAAAGATCATCAACACCCACGCACTCACGAAGAACATGGGCCCAGCGGCAACTACCTTGAAGAAGTCGGTCAACGCAAACACCTCCTGGTCGGCAGCCTACGGTGGCCAGGCCAGCGGTCACTAGGGCCGAAGGTCACGGTCAAGCAGTCCGGCTGGGCGGACGGATCTTGGCCGGCCCGAACCCTGGCCCAGAGTCACTGCTGCTCGACCTCGATCGTCGAGACGGCGGGGTGCCACCCATCCGGGCGCGAATTTGGGACCTTTGGCACTTCTGGACACCGAAATCGGGCAAGAGAATGACCATGTTGGAGGTATCGAAGGAGAAGCCGATGGGATCACTTTTGGAGCGGTCGAGGAGTCGCCGTATCCGGAGCCAAGCTCGCGAGTTGGTCGAGGAGTGCGAGAGCTTCCTCACCGGCCAGTATCCGTCTGTTCTTCAAGCGCGAGGGGTTCCAGTCCCTGAGTGGGCATGGCTCAGCCTGCTGGCGCATGCTCCCGCAGAAACTCTCATGGACCATGCAGCAGGCGGTCCGCGCCGGAACTACCTTGACCGCCTGAACCTGATCTGGTTGGGTGCGGTCGCACTCTTGACCCAAGAACTGGTGGTGCAGGCCGAGCGCACGGGTTGCAGTGTCGAGGAGCTCCAGCACGCGGTCCTCGTCCGGCTCGAACTGAGGTGGGTTCAAACACCGTCGACTGCCTCGGTGGTAGGTCCGAGCCCGTTCGTCGAGGAAGTCCGACAGGCGCTCAATCAGTTTCGGGGTAGCTCCAATCTCCGCTGACAGCCGACGCCGGTCGGCCGCGGCGCCCGGCAGCGCCTCTCCTCGATCAACTGAGGCTCCGATGGGTCGGTGGCGATGACCACAGCCGTCGAGGTTGGACACGTCACCTCCAACCGCACTGGCAGCGGGCATCAAATGCCGCATGCGAGAGCCCACCACACCGACGGGATCACGGCAGGGCCGCAGCAATCGACCTTTGGCCCTGCCAGCCTCGGATGGTGTGCAGCAGGATGGCGATGCACCATTCGGACGCAGAGGGAGGTTTAGTGATGATGTTGGATCTGTCGGACGCGCTGGCGGAGGAGCTCCACGACACGCTGGATGAGGTGCTTCGGGAGATGAGCAGCGAAATTGCCGGCACCGACAATCCGAACTACCGCGGGGTGTTGACGGCTCGTCGCGAGCGACTGAGGGCGATCCGCGTTCAGCTCGAGAACTCGAAGTCCCCATAGCAGTCGGAGTCATCGTCCCAATGGATGGGGCTTGTGCTGAGAGCGATTGGGCTGTGGCGGTCGTTCGAGGCTCAACCTGCGGGCGTATGCAGGAGATCGGCGCGTCGCAATCAGGCGGCCTACCTATATGCGATCGGGGCCGCTGATACTGGCACGCTCGGGACGATGGTGCCGTCACGCATCTCGATGATCCGGTTGGCGTGGGCAGCCACATCGGATGCGTGGGTGACCATCACGATGGTCATCCCCGCCCCACCGAGCCGATCGAGTAGTTCCAAGAAGCGTGTCGTGGACACCGAGTCGAGACTGCCGGTCGGTTCGTCGGCCAACAGGATCCTCGGAGCGTTTGCCAGTGCCCGGGCGATGGCCACCCTTTGGCGTTCGCCGCCAGAGAGCTCTGTCGGGAGGCGGTGCTCACAGCCGCTGAGATCGAAATCGGCCAGCAGCTCACGCGCTCGGGCCTTCCGCTGGCGTGCCGAAGCGTGCGTTCCGAACATCGGGACCTCCACATTGGAGAGGGCCGACAGTTGTGGCAACAGGTTGTGAAATTGGAAGACGAGGCCGACTTCCTTCCGGCGGTAGGCGCTCGGATCGCGCAGGCGAGCCAGGTCTTGTCCGGCCACGGTCACCGAACCGGTGGTGGGCGAGTCGATTGCGGCCAGAAGGTGGAGCAGGGTCGACTTTCCGCAACCGGAAGGGCCGGTGATCGCCACAGTCTCTCCGAACTCCACCGTGAGATCGACCCCTGCCAGCGCGTTGACCAGGCCCGGATAGACGCGTGTCACCCCCCTCACGTCGACTGCGAGCTTACGTTCCGATGGCTCACTCATAGCTCAGGGCCTTCAGCGGGGAGAGAAGCGCCGCACGAGTCGTTGGATACAGCGCCCCGATAAGGGTCATGACAAGAGCGGTGAGGAGAGCCCTCCAAAACGCCCCCTCGGTGAAATTGGGGTGGAGGATGCCCCGAAGCGCCGGCAGGCGGGCCAACCCAGCAGCGACGGCGAACGAGAGAACGACGCCGAGGACAGCACCCAGCAGGGCGAGCAACAGACTCTCTCCCAGGAGCAGACTGACCGTTCGCCGGCGAGTCCAGCCGATGGCCCGCAGCAGACCGAACTCACGGGTCCGTTCGAACAATGACAACAGCATGGTGTTGCCCACGATGACGGCGCCGATGAGGATGGCGAGCACAGTACTCCCATTCACCGCTGCCTGGAGATAGACCAGGTTGCGGTCCGCCCTCCCGAACTGGGTGGCGGTGCGGATCGTGGTCAGCTCGGGTAGGGAGTACTCGACGCGGTTGGCAACCGTCGCCGCGTTGGTCCCCGGAGTCACCTTGACGAAGGCCAGGGTGACGATACCGGGGACACGGTTGTATCCCTGGATGGCCGGAAGCGGGAACATTGCCCCCGCGTCCCCGAAGGAGTTCCCGGTCGAGTAGATGCCAACCACCGTGTTCGAAGTGCCATTGGCGGCGAGCTGCCCACCGACACCGAGTCCGAGATTCGCCGCCGCTCGCCAGCCCAACAGCACCTGGTGGGCCGCTGTCGGACCGTACGGTTGCCCTTTGATGACCCTCACGCCGAATGATGCGAGATCACCGGGGTCGATGCCGATCTCGATGAAGACAGGGTTGTTGGCGTTGAGGTTCTGGGTTTCGACCAGCACTCCCACCACGCTGGCGACACCCGGGAGCTGGCCGACGCGGGCCAGCTCCTGGCGGTCAATCGTGCTGGACAGCGTGTCTGCGGCTCCTTTCTGGATCACGGTGAAGTCGGCCTTGCCGACCGAGACGATGGCTGCGGCCGATTGCTCGAGGCCGCTACTTGTTACGTCAAGTGTGACCACTGCCATTACTGCGATGGCAACAGCAGCGGCGAGCCCGATCGAACGCGCTTTCTTCTTCCACAGGTTCCGGATGATGAGATCGAAGAATGTCACGCGTCCGTACCTGTGCAAGCTCGCCGGACGCCCTTCTCGCCCCATGCACCTCCGACCTCAGCGCGGAGACCGTCCTGCCCGAACTGACGTCTGTGCCTACCGCCTACAAGCCCGCCGGTTGACTTGGCCGACGCAATGAGAGGAGGGGCGGAGAACTCCCAGCCGCCTCTACCCATGCCGTTCACCGTGCCTTCACGCATGCAGATGTACCTGGAAGAACCCACATTTCATTGTCCACCAGTCGGACGTGAAGCTCTAGGGTCCTTCGACCCCTATTTCGGGGTCCGCGTCGGGTTGGGCTAGTTGGTCGAAGCTTGCCGGCGCCGACGGCTTGGCGGTGGGCTCAGGGCCCGAGCGACCTGGTCAAATTGGGGACCACAGTGGCAATTGCCGCTGTTCGCCCGGATAGAGCTCGACCACCTCGCCGTCCAGCCCCACCCGCACCGGACCCTCGCCCCACTCCAAGACGACGATGGTGAACGTTCCATCGGCTACGGCCACGTTCATCCATCGCTGGCGATACCGAATGTCGAGCGTGAGGCTCTTCACCTCGGTGGGAAGGAGCGGATCGAACCAGATCACGTCGTCGCGGGCCTCGATGCCTAGGTAGCAGCGCTGCAAGAGGTCCACCGTGCCGGCCATCGCACCCAGATGGACCCCTTCGGGAGTGGTGCCGCCCTGGGCGTCGTCGAGGTCACTTCGCAGTGCATCTTCGAAGAACTCCCACGAGCGCTCGCGGTCGGAGCGGGACAAGACCCAGCTGTGCACCACCCGGCTGAGGGTGGACCCGTGCGACGTCCTCTGGAGGTAGTAGTCGATGGTCCGCGGGATGATGTCGGGCTCGAAGCTATACCGGAGTCTCTTGAGGATCGCTCCCAGCTCGTCGGCGGACAAGAGGTAGAAGAGCATGAGTACGTCGGCCTGCTTGGATGCCTTGTAGGCATTGGGCGTATCGTCCTCGTCCTCGAGGATGCGATCCAGCCGGGAGATGTCAGCGTAGCGTTGTCGGTACGCCTCCCAGTTCAGTTCGGCCAGATTCTCGTAGCCCTCGAACTGGCTCATGATGCCGTCGGCGTGGAACACGACCCGCATCTTGCGGCTGATGTCCTCCCAGCGGGCCAGCTCCGCATTGTCCAACGACAGGCGTTCGCGAAGCTCGCTGCACCGCGGCTCTGGCAGGATATCGATCAGCTCCAGGGCCCGACAAAGGACCCAGACAACCATCACGTTGGTATAGGCATTGTTGTTGAGACCGGGAACTTCGGCCCCGACATAGCCGTCGTGGTACTCGTCGGGCCCCATCACGCCCACGATCTCGTAGCGGTCGAGTCCCGAATCGTACCGTGCCATGCTGGACCAGAAGCGACTGATCTCGAAGATCATCTCCGCCCCGTAGTTGGCCACGAACTCGATGTCTCCCGTGACTTGGTAGTACTGCCAGAGGTTGTAGGCAATCGCCACATTGATGTGCCGTTGGAGATGGGACGCATCAGGGATCCAACGGCCGGACAACGGATTGAGATGCACGACCTGAGTCTCTTCTCGCCCGTTGCTACCGCTCTGCCATGGATACATCGCTCCGCGGAACCCGGCTTGCACGGCCGCCCACCGAGCTTCTGGCAATCGTCGGTACCGGTAGAGGAGCAGAGACCGAACCAGCTCTGGGAGGTGCAGGATCAGGTAGGGAAAAATGAAGAGTTCGTCCCAGAAGACGTGACCACGATACGCCTCGCCATGGAGGCCACGTGCCGGAACACCGACATCGAGATCGAGCGTATTGCGCGAAGTGGTCTGTAACAGATGGAAGATGTGGAGGTGGAGAATGAGTCGGGTCGTGATGCCATCGCCCTCGAACTCGAGCGAGAAGCCCCTCCAGAGGTCGTCCCATTCACGGGTGTGGGCATGGAGAAGGTCGCTGAAGCTACCCACTCGCGCGCTGTGTGAGCAGGCTTCGGCCAATGGTTCGCTGATCGAGTTGTCCCTTGATGTGAAGAGGGTGACGATCTTCTCGACCGTGATCGACTCGCCGGCTTTGACATCGATGGACATCTCGTCGGCGATGAAGCCGGCCTCTTCGATCACCCGGCGTTCGGGATCCACGGGGCCCGTGCCGGTCAGACGGGTTCTGACCGCTTCGGCGATGGTGATGTCCGACTGGCTGGTTCGGGCGGCCATGACCACCGTCTCGCCGTCGGGCCGGCCAGTGGTCACCTCGGCCAGGTGGTGCTCGTCAAACTGTCTGTAGCGCTCGACACCGGAGTTGGCAATCCGTCCGTCGATACCCGAGCGGACGGTCAGGCGACCCGACCAATTCTCGGGACGCAGGATCGTTTCGAGCCCGGCGGAATGCGGGTCGGCCATGCTCACGAAGCGGCGCTGCTCAACCCGCAGCAGGCGGCCCATGGTGTCCCGCACTGTCATCGTCCGGCTCAGCGTTGCGCTGCGAAGGTTCAGCTCCTGGGAGAAGTCGAGGACGTCGACGTCGCCGAGGGCGAACCAGGGGCCATCTCCGAGACGAAAACTGAACGAGAGCCAGTTGGGGACATTGACGATGCTCTCGTTCTCGACCGATCGCCCGGCAAGTCGGGTGACTCGCCGGTTGTACAGGCCGGCAACGTAGGTCCCCGGATAGTGAGTGCCGTCGGTTACTGCCTCAGGAGCTGCGCCTCGGGTGCCAAAATACCCGTTTCCCAGCGTGCACATGGCTTCGCGTAGTCCCTCGCGAGCCGGGTCGAACCCGTCGTACCTGAGCGACCACTCATCGACCATCGTGGGCTCGATGGCCGATGTGTCTGCCGAAGGCACGGTCACGGTCAATCCTTGGAGGGGTCGGCTTGCAACTCGACGTCTGAGAGATCCTCAACCACGATATCGGCGCCGTGCTGGCGTAGTGCATCTGCGTGTGATCTTCGATCGATGCCGATGACGAAACTGAATCCGCCCCGGTGTCCCGCCTCGACCCCGGCGAGAGCGTCTTCCACCACCGCAGCGCGAGAGGGGGTAATACCGAGGTGGCGTGCTGCGGTCAGGAAGATGGCCGGATCCGGCTTGCCGGGTAGCCCAAGGGTGTCGGCGTCGACCCCGTCAACGATGGCATCGAAGAGATTCGCAATCCCGGCCGCCGTCAGGATCGCCTTGGCGTGCCGGCTCGACGAGATCAGCGCCGTGCTGACTCCGAGCGAGCGCAAGGAGCGCAGCAAGGCGAGCGTCGACTCGAAGGGGGTCACTCCTTCTTCCTTCACAGCTCGCTCGAAGTCCTGATCCTTGAGGTTCCCGAGGGCGCAGACGCTGTCAAAACCGGGCGGATCCGATGAGCTGCCGTGCTCGAGCGTGATCGCACGCGAGGCGAGGAAGCTCTCCACGCCGTCGTAGCGGGGCTTACCGTCGACGTAGCGGAGATAGTCGTCCTCATCGAACGGTCGGAGGCCTTCACCGGTGGTCTCCGAGCGGGCCCGAAGATACTCGTCAAAGACCCGCTTCCAGCAGCGGGCGTGGAGCCGGGCGGTGTCGGTGACGACGCCGTCCATGTCGAAAATGACCCCATCGATCCGATCGATTGGGACCGGGATCTTCGGTGTCGGCCCGTCACGAAACTGCTTTCGCCCCAAGATCATGTCGTCACTGGTTCTCGACCTTGGACCCCGAAGAGGTCGGAGGGGCTGATTGGTATCGGCCGCTCCAGGGCAACAATCCTCCGCCGTCGGCACCACGATGTCGATCCGAGCGGATGAGATCCACGGTGGTGTGAAGGACGAGAGTTGCAAAATGCTGGCCTGACAATCCGCAGGATTGGTCTCGGTCCGGGTTCCGCGCGTCGGTATCGATACCAGGCCCCGGGCTCATTGCTTCATCCTCTCCCGCCTCGGCCGACAACACTAGGGCCGTTTGTCATCGGAGAGGAGGAGTGGTCACCGCCGATGGTGCGCATCGCTCGATACCGGCGGTGGATCGAGTTGCCGGTCGGCGCTCCCTGGTGAGGCACGACCGGCGCCGGGAGGATCCGGTCTCACTCGTCGGTCAGCGGAGGGCCCCGGGAACGGAGTCCGTTCCCGAGCGCGCACGCCGACTGCCGCACGACGAGGGAGAAGTGGGCCTTTCGACTCTGTCGCCAGTCGCCACGGCGGGTGATGCTGAGTTGATGAGGGTCAACAGGTCGGGTGCCCCGATGGAGGTTGTACAGACGGCGCAGTCGTTCCATGATCCCCTGAGATGGGTCGAACTGACGTCGGCGGCTCGACGCTCGAGGCGGGCTCAGCGTGCCCGCTCCTACTGCCATGAGCGATCCCGGGCGTAGGTCGCTGCCCAGAGTGGTGGGCATAGATCCCCGAGGCGTCAACCGCCCCCCCGAGCCCTCCGATGCGCCCGGCAAGCACAAGGACTGGGAGCGACGCGGAGGCCGGCCTCTCCCGAACCCTGCGCAAGCTGATGTCGTCGAGACCCACGTTTCGATTCTCTTCTTTGTCGGCGAACACGTCTACAAGTTGCGCAAGCCGGTTCAATTCGACTTTCTCGATTTCAGGCAGCGCACGGCTCGGCAAGCCGACTGCCAGCGTGAGGTGGAGCTCAACCGACGCCTGGCTCCCGATGTCTACCTCGGCGTCGCCGATCTGACGATGGATGGGGAGCCGATCGACCATCTGGTTGTCATGCGACGCATGCCGGATGCACGGCGGCTCGCCGCGCTTGCCCGACGGGGGGACGAAGACCTCGGACCCTGGCTGCACCGTCTCGCCGAGGCATTGGTCTCATTTCACCGTCAGGCCCAACGCACGTCAGCGATCTCGGCCAACGCGACTGCCCAGGCGATCCGTGCCGCTTGGGAAGACAACTTTGGCGAGGCTCAACCCTTCGTGGGAACCATCCTCGATGAGGTCGATGAGGCGGAGATCCGTCGGCTCGCCTCTCGTTGGGTCGAGGGGCGGAAGCCGTTACTCGATGCCCGGATTGCCTCGGGTTCGGTGTGCGATGGACACGGAGATCTGCAGGCCGAAGACATCTTCTGCCTCGATGACGGTGTGCGCATTCTCGACTGCCTCGAATTCTCGGACAGGCTCCGCTACAGCGACGTCTGCGCTGACGTTGCCTTTCTGGTGATGGACCTCGAGCGGTTGGGTCATGGCGAAGCGGCGAGCCGCTTCCTTCATGACTACGAGGAACTCGCAGCTGACCCGTTTCCCGACACCCTCGTCCATCACTACTGCGCTTCCCGTGCCTACGTGCGGGCAAAGGTGGCCTGCCTAGGCTCGGTGCAAGGTGCCCTTGACGCCCAATTCGAGGCGAAGCGGCTGCAGGCACTCGCCCTCGATCATCTCCGGAAGGCCCGGGTGAGGATCCTGCTGGTTGGCGGCCTTCCCGGTTCCGGTAAGTCCACGCTTGCCGCCGGGCTGGCGGCCGTCACGGGTTGGAAGGTGATCCGCTCTGACGAGATCCGCAATGGACTCGACGAATCTCCGGCGGGCGCCCGGTCCGCTGGGGCTTCCGGCTACCTCGAGGGTCGCTACCACCCGTCAGTGACTACGGCGGTGTACCAGGAGCTGCTCCGCAGGGCCGAGGAGGCACTCGGGTTGGGAGACTCAGTTGTTCTCGATGCCTCCTGGGTCGACGCCGCCTGGCGAGCCGCCGCCAGGTCGCTCGCCGGTCGCACGGCAAGCGATCTCATCGAATTCTGTTGCGATGCCAGCGCCGAGGACGCAGCGGAACGAATAGTCCGCCGACGGTTGGATGATGCCGACATCTCCGAGGCCACGCCCGAGGTGCGATTGGCGATGAGCCATTCGATGGACTTGTGGCCATCGGCAGAAAAGCTCGACAGTTCCGAGCTGGCTCCCGAGGAAATGGTGCGGCAAGCGCTGGATCTGGCCTACCGATGACGTCTCGCACTCCGAAATCCGTCTCACTCGAGCGCGAGGTCAAATTGAGGGCTGACCTGAACTTTGTCCTGCCCGACTTGCGCACGGTGGTCGGATGGTCCGCCGACCAAAGGGAGCAGCACTTCCGCACCGCTTACTTTGATACCGCGGAGTTCCGCTTATGGCAGAGGCGCATTACGCTCCGTCACCGAGCGGGGGATGAGGCGGGAGACGGCACCTGGACCTTGAAACTCCCGGCTCACGGTGAGGGGCCTACCCTCGATCGGATCGAATCGTCCTGGGGTGGCCACCGGCAGTTGCTACCCGCAGAGGCAACTAGGTTGCTCCAGGGCATCGCCCGAAGGTCTTCCTTCCACCAAATCGTAGAATTGGACGCGACGAGGCGTCGGAGCATCCTTCGTGACCCCGGTGGCGTGGTGTGTGGGGAACTGGATGACGACATCGTCACCGTGCTCGGTGGCAGTCGAGACGGCGTTCGCTTTCGCCAGATCGAGCTCGAGCTCGGCCCAGGCGGGGAGGCATTCGTCGGCCCCCTGCTGAAGGAGCTCACGAGGGCCGGCGCACGGCTCGGGGGCGAGCAGAAGCTGGCGGAAGCCCTGGACCTCCCAGGTCGACTGGCGGAGCGTCCGGAGTTCCAGGTCCACAAGACGTCCTCAATGGGGGACTTGGTGGTAACGAGCATCCTCGCCGCGCTGGATCGGCTGCTCGACAACGACTGGCGTATGCGGGTCGATCCCTCAGATCCTTCAGTCGAAGGCGTCCATCAGGCTCGCGTTGCCACCCGTCGGCTGCGCTCGCACTTGAAGCTGTTCCAGCTGGTGCTTGACCCCGCCTGGGTGGCATTTGTGCGCGCCGACCTCAGGTGGTTGGGCGAAGTGCTCGGGAGGGTGCGTGACGCTGACGTGTTGGCTGTCCTCTTCGACGGGGGCGGCGACGGCTCGGCGTTCGACGCTGAGGGTCGAGACGGGCTCCGCTCAGACCTGGATGGGCAACGGCGGACCCACTGCCGAGAACTGGCCGGCGCGCTGGCCGACCGCCGCTATCTGAATCTGCTGGACCTTCTCGAGGCAGCGGCCGATCGGGCACCATTCAACGAGAGTGGAACAGCCAACGGGCTATCGGAACGGTTTCTCCACTTCGACCGTCCGGCAAGGAAGGTCTTGCCCAGACTGGTGGGGCAGCGCTGGCGGGCACTCCGGCGAGAGGTTCGCAGGGCCGGCCCAGACCCAAGCGATCGTGCGTTGCACCGCATTCGAATCAGGGCGAAGGAACTTCGGTATGCCGCCGAGTCAGCCACGCCGGTCATCGGCGAGCCTGCCCGCCGCACTGCAATGGCTGCCGAGAACGTTCAGAATGTCCTAGTTCTACTTGGTGCCCAGGTTTCTGGATTTTGTGACAAGTTTCAGGCGGCT
>JADEYI010001174.1_pt1 | contig 22481 bp, 27 predicted proteins | sample 8542331 | NCBI WGS metagenome assembly JADEYI01 (sample SAMN16510988, study PRJNA670497) | mine drainage metagenome | isolation source: biofilm near Copperflume 1 | place: Germany: Marsberg coppermine Kilianstollen | collected 2018-02
ATAATAATAATAATAATAATAATAATAATAATAATAATAATAATAATAATCTGTAGCCATTGTAGGAGATGCTGGGCCACGTGACACACAGGGCCGTCCTACTGGCAACCCCAGATCAGATAGCACCATGCAACATTCTTGCCAATATTGGCGGCTGCCGAGATCAGAAGCGTTGGTTGGTGCGCCCCTTCACTCTTGTGTTGTTAGGTTCAAGGCAGGTGTCATCCAATGATCGCCAGATGCCTGCGTGGCTCATATAGTGCACACTGACAACAGTTTCAAGGATGATCCTATTGTCACACTCTACTGAGGCTTTGTCCAGGGCCCGGAAGAATTTCCTCAAGAAAAAAAACCTCCTATCCTCGGCTGTTATCCAGAAGTCTTATCCTTGCTTTGCTTTATGCGCAGGTGAGAAACGTAGTGTCAGCACTGCGCATGCCGGATGATGCACTCTGCAACAACTCCCTGATGATGCGAGGGGAGGGTCTGTTGCTCTGGGGCAAATGTCCAGCTGCCCAAGCTGCTGTTGCCAAGGTAAATGTTGGTCATATGGACATAATATATGCTTTTTGGTATTCCTGTGGCACAAGCATCGCCTAAAAAAGAGGTGTATACCATGTAAAGCAAATGCCTTAGCTCAATGGGTGCCTACTATTGTGCAGGATGCAAAACATCCACATCCAGGCAGGACCAAATTTCAAATGCTGCAACAAGCAGATTTGGAAGGAAAGCATAAGAGACCTTTCTTTGTCTGTCCAGATATGCGTGTACTGAGGGTGCTTGGTTTGCTTGACGGTTCAGGCTCTGGCAAAGGAAGCAGGGGCGATTTTAATTCAAGTGCGGGCGCGGGCCTTGCACAGCTCTGGAAAAGCATCGATGTCGCGGCAGTTGCAGGTCTTACAGGCAGCATATCACATTGCTGCTAAAAGTTCTGAAGTGACAACCCCTCCTGCTGACAACAGGCGTCTACGTCCATGCATTTTTTATATAGGTAGGTGGCATAATCTTTGGATTTGAAAATTCACCGAGTTGAAGCTACCTGTAGGACCGACGACAATGATGTATGGTTAGCAGTGTCTGCTAATGCAGACATGTGTTCATATCCTTCCGGCACCGGACTTTTGATGTCAGATATGGAAAAGGTATCAAAGATGTGGACATGCTTGGAATCGGGTTCATGCATCTGGCGTGCAAAAGACAAATGCCAGGAGAGAGTAGAAATGTGGTTGTCCTTGATCGATGCTAGCATCAGATTGATCATACATCATGCCACCGTCACGTCAACAGCACCAGGTGTGATCGGTGTATTCGTTCCAGTAATATACATGCGGCAATATATATCAATATTGAATGCGGCTATTTATTTCATGCAGATGAGCTGGATGTTCTGCTGGATCTGCAATCCACTGGCGCCATTGCGCTGAATGACTTACTGCTTGAATGGTTTGCATCGCTGCACGATCAAGCACGGACCGAGGTGCTCTTTGTTGCGGGCATCACTCACCCCTCCAAGCTGGATCCTGTCGTCCAGAAGCGGTATGCACGAGAGATTTACTCACCAATGCAGTACTTTGCTATATAGTTGTCAACTACAGTACATTTTTGTGTCTTATAGGCCATGCATGCATGCTAATCTGAGGTGCTAGGGTGGAAGACAGACTGAACAAAACCGACCACGCTGTGTGTGGGATGCTCTAGCAGGATGCTTAGCAGGCCATCGTCGTTCATGTTGACTAAGTGCAACTCCCAAACTCTGGTTCATCATGGTCCGTACACCTATTTTGGCTGCCTACAGGGTTAATCTACGCCTTACTTTGTCTGACACGGTGCAACTGTGTCCTGCTGCACGCAGGTTTGGCAAGAAGATCCAGGTGGGCAGGGCTATGGACTGCACATGTTGCCCAACCATCCATGGCGCAAGGTGGCGCGCCTTGCTGGAGCTAGGAAAGCTCAATCAATGACGGTCTATCAGAGGCAAGATCCGCCAAGTGTGAGATTGAATACCAGATTCCAGCCAGCAAGAGCACTTGGACTTGATGGAGTCTATCTGATGCGCACATGAGTGCTGGTTTGTGATAAACACTGTGTACCCACAGTATGCCACACGGTGTAAAAAGATAAAATAACTCTCTCAGCCCACGATGTCATTGCTGCGGCGGTTCGTTCGATTCCCCAGCCAGTGCAGTCGTGGGTGTGCCTCAATGAATCAATTCAAGGCTAATTTGCATTGCCGTTCGCAGCATCATCTGAATGGCATGTGGTGCCACTTGCATCGATCAGGGCGGGCTGGATGTCGACACCACACACGGTGGAGTCGGCTGCACACTAGTTGAGTAGCGCAGATGACTCTCATACTCCCATTTACTTTGCAACACAGACAAGTGCACCGGATTGCAGGGGGAGGAGCGCTGGTAAGGGTGCTGCATCCAGCTGGATGCAAACTCTGCAGAGAGACAGGCAGGGTCCATTTTGTAGCATGTGCTGATTGCCAGTCTCAGGTCGATGGACATAGTCATGGATGGTGCACCAAGCTGTTGAAACGGAATGAATGGACTGATGCATGCCAGACTCTAATTTTACCAAACCCCCTCAATGTTGGTACCAGGTGGTTGACCTTGATAGGGTTTGCAAGGTCCTCGCATTTTTGTCTGAAACGTAAATCTGGTTTACAATTTTTAGGCAACGCATACTGATGATATCTCGATGATCGGCCGTCCGTGACCTGTCTGCGTTCCTATTGAGACCTGCAGCGAAAGCGGTAGCTGACCTTAAGAGAGCATCGGTCCTTCCAAGAGAAACCTCGAAACCTGTTCCTGTCACGACTGAGATTTCAAGCGAGACGAATTATTCATTCAGTGCAAAGAATAATTTGATCTAGTGCACACTGTGGCAGATGTTCTCCAACAGGGCCTTCGAGTCAAGGTCACGTGTGTCCGGTGAGATTCAAGGTCGGCAAGCAGGACCTGAATGATCCCTTGATAATGCGATAAACTCTCAGCACCCGCGATCCTGATATCAAGCAAGTAGCAGGAATACCTACAGATAAGCGTAGATGCGTCGAACCAGCCAGGTAAGTATTGCGTTTGGGATCTTGCTGTCATGTGATCCGCGATTGCGTCTCCTCGTTGAATGAAAAGGTTGAATAGTATGATACGTGAATCTTTATCAGTAATAAACGCATGAATGAACCAGTGCGCTGGATTTTCAGGTCGTGACGGTGGCGTTTGGTGTCACTGTGACGGTCGCGGTCTTGAATCTTTTGAGGCACAGGCTGGTCCCACATCACAATGTGTTTGGCCAGTACGCCAACATCGTCGAGGTGACGATCTTGCAGCAGCACCCTTGCATTAAGGACCAAAGTGAAACCTTGACTTTCTGGCGTGTGTCCTCCTCCAATCTGGGTGTCCAAGGTACATAAGTAGCAGGTGACAGTGCCATGCTGCAACAGGATGACTACCACTGCCTGCAAGGCCTCATACGTGCAGCAAGAAAGCGGCTGAGAAGACTTTCAGTGAAGAAAATATCTAACACCGAGGGCAGCCACCGCTGCTCAACGAGAACAAGGCGCCAGGTGGGGTCTCTATAGTCTCAAATTGCGTGTGCAGATGCCACCGGGTTTCGCGCAGTTGCCATTTCATAGCTGCACAGCATGTAAATCGCATCCTGTAATTGCTCCAGCAAAGCACTTGAGATGGCCAGCTTGTGATGCAACAAGGACGGCTGCTGTTGAGGTGACTCGCTTAGCACTGACCACGGCTTGTGCTGTTTCGTGCCTGGCAGTGGGATGCGCTTTTGGAAGCTCTGCGGATCATGCTGGATGGATCAGAGCTGTCTGGATGGAGCTCGGGGTACTACTACTGGTCTTACACCATCGGCAATACTGCAGCTAAAGAACGCGGGGCATATGTTCACCCAGATGAGGTGAGACCACCTAGTCCTCTATTCAAAATAGAGGACAAATTGCTTGCAAAAGTTGCTTGGCAGGTCCTTCTTTTTCCGCGCTCTGTCTCATCTGGCATGTGCTCCTACTTTGCCCTACCAGGCAATGGGCCTGATTACCTGAAATTGTGTCATCGTTTGTTGAGCAAGAATGCTATTGTCTGCAGAATCAAGGTATGCTGTCTTCAGAACAGGCCTACACGGATGAGGCCTTCCGCTCCTGGTGGGTGAGCAATCCTCCCAAAAGCCTTCAAGTCCACTCGCAGTTGGAGAATGCCAACTCTTGCTTCATCGAGCTGCTAGCCAAAGCCCCTCCAATCTGTGCCACACAGCATAGCCCGGCGCAAAAGGGCATGTAGCTGCAATTTTCTGAGTCCCTTTTTATGGCTTTATTTTTTTGAGTTAGATCGTTTTGAGACTAAAGAACCGTGACAGAATGGTATTTTATGCAGGCTGATTCCTTGCGTTCATGTTTGTTATGTGCAAGTACGAATATCACCAATATTGATGCTGTCGTTCTGTGCAGGGTCTCATCGGCCCGTTGACAGACAACGCCTTCCAGCTGGCCAGTCCACGTGAGATCGCTTCAAGGAACATTCTTGCTGCTGTAGGCGGCTGTGCCAGGCTGAAGCATTGGCTGGTGCGCCAATTGTTCCTTTCTGCTGTTTCTTGAAAGTCCTTCTTACTTGCATGCAGGAAGAGGGTCATGTTTGAAACACCAGAGCAGCGCTCCTCTCTGTAGTGAAGATCCCTTATCAGTATCAATGAGGACCAATTTGCCTGATTCAGGCTTGATCAGAATCCATGCTGTGGGCTGACTCCTTATGTCTAAGGAGTGAGTCATGCATGCACAGGTGACTAATATAGTGCTGCCGCTACGCAGCCCCTTGCTCTGCAAGAGCCCTCTGCTGAGCCAGGGGCGGGGTCTTCTATTGTGCGGCACATCTCCCTCCGGCAGGGCAATTGTTGCCAAGGTACGATACTTGATGCTCCAATCAATGCTTTAACTTATCAATGAGGACATCTGCATGCGCGTACAAAACACGGGTCCGCCTTCAGGCATCTAACTCTTGGCAGGTCGTTAACTCTAACACTAGATCAGAAAGATTTTCGAATCTGAGCTTTTGAATGCGTCGTGACTTTGTGTTGTCTGACTTGTCAGTCCTTGGGCTTGGTAAGTATAACTTCTCAGCAGTACTGCTCGATTGCACACATGCTGTTCTGACCCGGTACTTGCTCGGCAGATTGCACCATTACAGATGCACTGAGTCACCCTTGAAGCGTTACATTGCACGTTCCCTGCTGGCGCTCAGATAATTCTCATCTACTGTAATTGGCTCTGATCAGGCGCTGGCCAAAGAGGCGGGAGCCACATTCATCTACGTGCAGGCGCGGCCTCTGAAGGGGTGCGCCACCGCAACTCGCAAGGTGCTGCGAGCTGCGTTTCACATTGCCGCCAACATGCAGCCCAGCGTCCTCTACATTGGTGCGCTCAATATACACATATGAATACAAAATGTGCCCCTTTCCTGACAAGAGGCAATTTGAGTTCGCAGGCAAGCTGCAAGTGCGCCCTTCAACGCCCTTCATCACTCCTGAATCTGCAAAGTGGGCATGCATGTGGTTGACTGGTGTGCCAAGACTTGGGGTTTAAGCTCTCGGCATGACCAAGAATAGGAATCCAAAGGGAAGAAATGGGGTGTAAAATCCCAGACATGGTTTACTGCTACCGTCTTGTCAGAGCAGGAGTGCCCATGCGTCATTCAGTACAAGGACTCTCTTGCAAGGCAAGTCTTTGGCCAACTCCTGCACAAATTTCTACTAGCTTTCCTTACGCCTGTGCATATTTAACTCATGCAATACTGCTATCGCGCAGATGAGCTGGACGTTCTGCTGAAGGTTCACTACGAGTCAGCAATTGTGTGCGCGGAGCTCCTTACGCAGTGGTCCGCAATCCTCAGGGGCCGTATACGGACCCAGGCCCTCATCATTGCGGGCGTCTCACACCCCTCCAAGATCGACCAGCTCGCTGTTCTGAAGAGGTGCGAGTGCTTATATATAGGGTCCAGGGGGTATGAGGGCCTGCAATCACCCATTACACGGTGACGCATCAGGGGACTGTCAATCTAAAATTGGCGTTTAAATAAGAATTCCAGGTGCGCATGCTTTGCAAATTGGTTGCTGCAGGTCTGCAGTTTAACTCAGAACTTGTTTCCAATAAAACTCAGTAGCTCAGTCTCAACTCCCGGGATTGCTAATTGCAGTGTCATTATCAAAATGACTGAGTGCAGCCATGTGGCAGGGTGCAGCAGGGGTGACACACGAGGGTGACAAGAAGAAGGAACCTCTTCGTGTTCACCCCTCCTGGTGCTCAGAATTGTAGGCACGTTCCAGCAACACAGGCCCTGCCAGTACAGCGAAATGCTTCTGTCTGCAGGTTTGGCAACAAGATTGAGGTGGGCGGGGCTGTGAGCGCAAGAGAGCGCGCAACGCTCATACCAGCAGCTGGTGCAGGTCTCAGGCTGGCACTTGCACAGAGGCACGAGCGCCCAGGCATCCATTTCAACACCAATTTTCAGCCAGCCAGCGCATTTGCACATGGATGACAAGATGTTGATGGCTGTTGAGCTGGTTCTCTTGACCTGAAATTGCTTGTCCGCATTGCACTGTGCATGTAAAGTATGGGAGGCACTGCCATGGCAAAAGCCCGCTTGCGACAAGTTCTTAAGTGATAGGGGGTTGCCTGTGTATGTGAATGCGGCGATGCTTTGCAGGTTGGAAGTGCAATGTTAATCTGAAGTTTTAAATCTAAAGTTAATCTAAGCAACGGTACAGAGGCGATAAGTGGGTGTGCACTTCTGCAAACAAATGCTCTTACAAGACGGCTCTGGATGGCCATCTGCAGTACCAATGCATTGCAGACAGCAGATCCACTCGTATCATAGAAGCCTCAACGTACTTGTCTGTGGGTCAACCAGAAGACAAAGGTGCAATGCACTCACAGTGTTGTCCAATTCAACAGCGCAATCTGGTGTGCCTTCCAGCCAGCAGGATACCATGTCCAGTAAACTCTCACGATCGAGATTTGCAGATGATGGCGCTCTGTAAAGATAGCAGAAACTCTCTCGCGCTGGCTTCAAATTAGTCATGCGCATGCATGCAGGGCCAAGGCATGCGCCATCCAAAACTTTGTCCAGTGCAGATTCCTATCCGGCTATCCCTCGCATTATGATGTGCCTGACCTAAAACTTCTTCTCCACGGCACGTGTCTGACATCCCGAGTTGTATCCACTGCAGGATGCGCGGCAAATGCCCCGACACACCATGCATGCAAGAATGAAATAAATTTAGCGCCCCAGGGGAAAAGGGTATCAAGACCACTAAAGCTCGGTGGTCTGAGCTGCAATCTGGCACATTCCTGAAGCTTGCACTCATAAAATCTGGCCGCCTTAAATGGTTTGTCCACTGTATTACCACTGATGAATTGCCCATCAAATTCTCTAGATTCTAGCATCGAGATCAGTCCTACGTCCTGTAGCAGGCTCTAGGTGAAGCTGCCACGAGCAATCCTTGCCAGGAATGCATTCGCAGCTATACAGTGAGCCTGCTGCAAGTTGCCTGAGCATCTACTTGCCGGTGACGGCGATTCCGGTGGGTGTGACTGAGACTCCCTTTGGCGCCACTGCCGTGCCGGTCGGCACCACAGCGATCAGGGTGGGCTGGATGTTCACTCCACGCGGCTGCACAGTAGTCAAACAACGCACGTCAGTCAGCTACATGCTGTCTTGGCTTTGCAGGACACAGAAGTGCACCGCTCAAGACATCCATGCAAGGAATGACTTAGAGTCCGTTAATTTACAGTCCCCTGAAGAAATGGGTGCAGGGGTGACATGAAAAGACAGAGCAGAGCGACAGAGTGGGTCTCCAAATATAATAATAATAAAATATAAAAATATATTGCTGCAAATCTATGTCAGGCAGGTATGAGATCTCTGCTTCAGCATGCATGAGCCTTGGCTCTGTGTGCGGCAATGCATGCAGAAGATCATGCCATGGCATACAGATTGCTAGGGTTTTGGCTGAAGACCCTTGGATATGTATGAATATGTATAGAGCATTACCCAGATGGCGGCGCCCTGGGGGTTGACGATGATGACGGAGGGGTTGATGTTGATTCCGATGGGCAGGATAGAAGCGCCCTTGGCCGCAACGTTGATCACCTGCGCAGAAAAGCATAACTCATCACTAAGGAAGCCCCCTGAATTACCCCCTGTCGGCCTGCAACAGTAACTCTGCATTGCTCGTGCACCTCGGACCTCACAACGCTACAGAATTGGCAAATTTGCTGTCAGTAAGTGCCCATCATGCAAGGGGGACGCAGCAAACTTATAATTGCGGGCCGCTGGCTGAGCATCAGGAGCACTGACATCTTCAAGCAATTGATCTAAATCAGACGTGCCAAAGACAGTAACGAGCAGTACCGCTCCCTCTCCTTTTTCTCAGCGCAGCAAATCATCAACATTTAGAGACATGATTTATTTTTTCTGGACGGCTCTGCTGCGGCTCCTACAAGTGCGCAGCGGAAGAGGAGAGCCGCCATGGCATGGATGAGGACATCACCAGGACGCTAATCTTCTCAACATTCTTTTGTACGGTCAGCACGGGAGAAGGGAGGGAACGCAGCGGACCTGGGGCACGATGTTGAGTCCGACGGCGGTGGCGGCTGCTCCGACAGCATCCTGGCTGACGAGGCAAGGGGCGTAGTTGACGAAAGCCGATGACACGCTCAGCGCTGTCACGTTGGCGGGCTTCAGGTCGAGGCCGCCCTGCGCACACAGAACCGAAGTGTCAGTGACAGCCGTCTTCTAAGCTCAGAGCAAAGATGTGCATCGTACATCTGCACCTCTGATGGGTGCTCTTATAGGACAGGATTGTTGACACACGTCTCCATGTCAGTCGTCAACCAAAACGAAAGAGTGCTCAGCGACTGTGAGCAGGAACAGCATGCATGCAGGCGAAGCTAGTGAGAGCAGAGCTGCACACAAGGTGGGTTTCCTCCACTTGTAGTGGGGCTTTCACACCCTTCAGCAGGTCTTCGCTGTCTTCGATGCAGATTCAGGAACGCCGGGGGTCTGCTGACATTATTTCCAGCAGGAAGGAGGCATGGCTAAGAATGCAGTAAGGGCCCCACACTGGCCAGCCAACTGCTGTGAAAATCTTTACCAAGGCGAGAAGACTACTGTAAGAAGGTCGACATTACATGTGCTCCTTGTAGATAAGGGGCCCGGGGTCAGTGCCTACCTGGAAGGCTCTCAGGTCGCGGATGACTGGGAGGTCGGGGAAGGGCTTTCCGGCAGCAAAGTCAGTCTGCAGCTTCTGCAGCTGCGTCTGCACCATAGTCTGGAACGACTGCAGCTGTTTGGCAGCCGCTGAAGCACCGCCCTCCTGTAGAGACCATACCGCCAGAGTCAGACAAGGCAAAAGAGGCACGCTTGCTCGTGCAGAAATTTGCTGTCATAGGTGAACCCGCCTGGAGGTCATCTGGTCAACAAAAGGCCTGGAAGGAGAAAATCTTACAACACCCTGATATCGTCAATCATCTCTGCTGAGTCAGGCCCTGATATGCTATTAGGTGCTGCAGCAGGACTGGCAGTGGCACTGCATCTGCACAACTAAAGACTGCACGATATTTGCGCTGTTGCAAAAGATTGAATTCCCAGCAATGAGAGAAAAGTGTCCCAAGTCCTGGGTGGGCCTGCCATGAGGGAGCATGGACTTGTGCTGGGGACAGGTGTCCATAATATGGAGAAGTGCAGTGCTTGGTAAGCCTTGAAATGGAGTGTCTAGACTGTCCACGTGACACCGGGTGCAGATGCATATTGAAGTCATTTGCTGCTGCAAGTTTGAGGTGGCAACGTAAGGTAGGTTCTAGGGGAATCCAAAGGAAGGATGTACAGGGAGGGAGGTGTTCGCGTACCCTGTTTAGCAGTATTTCAGACATGACAGAGGCCCAGCTGCCAAGGCCTGTTGGCAGAGGGTAGTCCTCCGACTTGGTGTAGACAGGGGCATCCATTGCTGCCGAGGCGCTGGTGGCCATGGCAGCCAGGCATGTGGCTGCTGCCAACACTTGGAAGGCCCTGTTCGTCCACAGCAGGGGTGTCAAGCGGGACACGGCACCCCAACATCCAAACACAGCGGGGCCTTAAGCCGCAAATCCGACTGACTCGCCTCACCTTGCCCCAACATGGCACCTCCTTCAAATCTATATAACAAGATGCAGTTCTCCGACCGTGCGACAGCCGCAAGCGATACATCGGCATTATTCATGACATGACCGTGTGGGACACTGTTGCAAGACAGTAGCAACCCAGTTTCGAAGGGCCTGGTTGCCGGAGCAACAACGAGTCACACCCGAGACCTAGATGGGGTCCAGTATACATGGGTGAAGTTGGGCCCCCATTAAAAGGTAGGGTTAGGGTGGGCGTCTCTCGTGTCTCACCGTTTAGACATTGTGGAGAACGCCATTGCTGGAACACAGTGCTCGTAAGAAGGCTTCTGTCTCGTCACAAGGTCGCACGGTCACTGTGCGAGCCTCGAATATGCCTTGCACTGGACGCTGCACTCAGCACTTTGGTTGTCCGATGAAAATGTGGCGAGAAAAGAACTTCAGAGCGGTTTTGAGAGCATTTTTTGTACGGCAGGGGTCAAGGAGTGACTTCTATCCTGTCGTGAAAAGTCCAGTGACTCAGCTCCGAAAGGTCCATCATTTACCTCCCTTGTTGCTCATACGCAGTGAAGTCCGTCATTACGACCACTTTCTCGCAAGCAAAAGTAGAAAATCATTGGCGACTGCTGTTCAAGGCCAACTGCTGGTTTGTACCTGCGGCACGGAAGCCTGAAACAAGGGTGCAGCATCCACTAAGTCGCTCCGTACAATCTTGACACTGCGCGAAGAAAAACTGCCCCGGAAAGGTGCGGGCGCCTGTCTTTAAGACTTCCATCCTAGTGTCTAATGCGTCATTCAATTCTGCACTTGGGTCATATACTTGTTTGCTGGGTCCGTCATCTGCCGAGGATTAGGGTTGGGTCACCAGCGTCCTCATACTGGGGCCAGCGTTAGTCGACCAAACCTAAAATAAGCAGCTTGGGGACTTGTAGCACCCAACAGTGTGTGTCCTTGACGTACTTTGTGCTTGGCACACCATCGACTCCTCGAGATGGTTTCATACGGCAGGACACCTATTTCTGTTTCGAGGCGGCTGTGCCCGTTGCAGGAGGAGTATATACTGTGGAACTGAGAGCTAGCGGAATGGCCCAATTCAAATCACTTGCGGCAGCACCGAGCATGGCAAGGTGCGCAGAGTCCAGGCGTACATCTTGTTATATACACCTTGGTCCCTCACCATGCCCCCCGGCTTTGGCTGCGAAGTGTCTGAATATTGCAAGAGCACTACCTTCGGAGTTATGTAGCGTCATATTGAATGTGTGAGAAAAATTCTTGCCCGCTAAGGCTGTGGAAACGCCTGTTCACAGGGGGGCCCTGTCCATCCTGCTCCTGGCATCCCTCTTGGTGGCTGGCTCTGCCTCCAGGGACATTACCGACATTGCAGGCATCATATCGGACATCAAGGGGGCCACCAAGCTGCCTGACGCCCAGGACTTCGAGGTTGCCTACCAGCAATACGCTGAGCTGCTGGCCCCTGTCATGCTCCTCAGCAATGGGCTCAACTTTGAGGTCAGAACCAGAATACCCTCAAACCCCTGTCCACTCGAGATTCCCTGCTTGACCTGCCAATGCCAGCCATTCCTTGTATGCTCAAGAAGTCCACATATCTCTGTATTCAAATTTGGGCACTGCAGAAGGGGCCTGTAGCTGACAATAACTTGCATTAACTTGTCCTGCCTGCTAAGCTCCTAGATGTTTCCTTGGGCGCTATATGTGATGGTATGCACAGCTCAGTTCCATGCGGGCAGGGCTCAGTGCAGCCCTCTTGTGGGCACTTGAATCTCCTCCAGGCAATGTGTCTGATGCCCCCCTGTGTACTTGTGAGCTGCAGCGTGCGGACCAGGCCATCGCTGACCTGTTCGTGTCCATTGCCAACCAGCTGGCTGGACTGGGCGAGGTGCTCACTGGCAAGCAGAAGCCCCAGGTGCAGACAGTCACCATATCCGAAACCCTTTCCAATCTTGATCTTGAAGACCGCTTTATAAGCCTAGCAGGAGGTACTTGTAAGAGCCCTTGTGTGCAGTATCCCCAAAGAAAAGTGGGCTGAAGTAGAGGACAGTGAAATAGGCAGAATAGAGAAGGCACAATAAGCAGCAACCCCCAATTCAACAGTGGGCACCCCATGCTCAGAAACTATACCTCTCCCCTGCCACCCGGGACACATAACTTTTGTAGGCTTTAGGGTGAATTAAAAATTGTGTACGGCACATTATTGTGTACACAATAACCCGAAAATAAACCTGCGCAGGTGTCCATCAACCCGACTGTGCTCTTCAACAACGGCGCTGCCAACATCTCCACCAACCTCGCCGGCGCCGCCGCAGCGGTACGTACTCTCCCCACATTCTCTTGTGTCCTTAGAGTCATTGACTGAGTATGAGAGCACCACCTTCTGTGCCAAAAAGCTGTGAATGCTCATTCTGAGCAGTATTGCAAGCGCACCGCACGCCCGGCCCAGTCCCTTGCATGCATTCTTCTGATGTCCATAGACTAAAGGTACTGCGCCCTTCAATATCTACCTGAGAGCAGGATGTGGTCTGTGAAGTGAACCTCCACTGCGATTTTAACTTAGAGCCTGCGCATGACACTCAAACTGTGACTGCATCAAGCCCTGCGCTGCCATGGCTGTCATGCACAGCCTAGCAAAACCCGTCTTTTTTTGCTGCTTTTACATTTCTTGGAAGTGATGAGGCATCAGCTGTGGCCCTCAGCGAAGACCCTTGTCCATATAGGATGCAGGGAAGACATGCATTAAGCGTCCCTTTCCAGGTCGACCTGCTCTGAATAAACGCACCTGGCAGGAAAAAAGCATAGATGCAAGCATAGACCAAGGGTGTGTGCGTTGCGCGCAGGCCGTCGGCATCAACTACGCACCCTGCCTGATCAGCACGAGCGCCCGTGGATTCGACGCCACCGCCGCCGCCATCAACTTCCAGCCGAACGTCATCGAGATCCTGGCGGAGGGGCTCGCCGTGTGGCCGCAGGCCATCAACATCCAGCCCGCGCTGATCTACGTCAACCCCTGGGGCCTCAACGTCAGGTGCGCGCATGCGACTCTGCAAAAATACGCGTACTCTGTCTGCACGGGAGGTAGAGTTTCACTCTTTTTCCTGGCCTACAGTCAAGAGCAAGCATTATGCATCCATGTGCCGTGGCATGCACTGAGTCTACCCCAGCTGCTTCCGGGACAGAGCTTGTATTTGTGTCTGCTTTTGTCCTGGAGGAACGAGTCTAAGCGACTCCTGACAGTGGACAGCTTGTTCCTGCTTCTGTCATGTCCATGCCAAGTCCTCAAAGCCTCTGGATACTTGTTTAAGCTCAGCAAACTGCATGTGTGCCTCATCCTGCCTCCTCGCCTGCCCCTGATCAATGCATCTGTCACTGGCTTTGGGTGTCTTCCAGCAGGCATTGACCGGGGCTGTTGTGTCTGTGCATCTGTCAATGTCAATGTGGTCAATGTATTCCTTCAAGCAGACACTGAATCAGTGTCTGCTTGTGCGCGCAGTCCCACCGGAGTCAACATCGCCCCGGCGCTGATCGCAGTCGCACCCACGATCACAGCCATCGGCGACACAGCCGTGGCCGTGAACCCCGTGGGTCTGGCAGTGCCCCCACCCTAAATGGGCAAACCCCTGATATCCCCTGCCTTCCAGATGGCAGCTGCTGACTGGACGACACAGCATGGCGGCTCCGCCTCATCAGGCCGCGCCTGCCATGCAGACTCAGCCGCCGCCATGCGCGCAACAGAGATTTTATTATAATATTTTGAGAGGTTGCGCAGAAGATGAGGGGTCTATTACTGCTTGCAGAGCAGCACGCATAGATTTTATGAGGAGCATTGCCTCCGTTTCATCGCCTGAACCTAGTTGTGAGAGAAGTGTGCACCAGGGCAAGAAGCTGCAGCCAGTGGTGGGGCAGAATTGAGCACACCAAAATTTTGAAAGCGCAGATTGGACCACCGGGCAAGGCTTGATGGCGACAGGGGCACACTCATGCCCAGTGTGACCTCTGCAAGACAACCTTTTCAGTAATGCAGTCAGATTATGGTGGGATGAAAATGGGAGTGAAGGCAAATGAACATTCATGCATGTAAGAATTGCCAAAGAGTGAGGTTTGGGAGTTTTCGGTTTTATGAACAACATTTGATGCCTTGGTAGGAAAGTTGTGACAGCAGGACAATCATTCAGCTTAAAACCGCAGTGCTGATCAGATCTCCTCTAGGCAGGGTGGTGTGACTTTGCTGCAAGATTGCAGCAAGGCATCCGCTTAGGGCTGCAACCTAGTGAACAATGGTATTATTTTATGCTTAAGGTCAGGGGTTGATACATTGTCTGGCAATTGGCAATCCTGTGACCGATGTGACCAGCCTCACTTGTTGGCCACAAGCGCACTGCGCTCCTCTGGCAGAAGGGGTCTGGAACATATAAGCATATGTTGTGCTCATATGCCTCTTGTCAGGCATTGATTGACCGCTTGGAACGTCTATGCTGCTTGGTGATGCCCCCAAACACAGTCCCATATGGATGCAAATGTAATCCAGTCCTTAAAGTCTCACACCTGAGCTCTTCCAAGGATCAAAGCGTAAAGAACCAAAAAACATCATACAAAGAGCTGCATTTTTGGTTTTATGTTACAACGTGCGTGCTTATGAGAAGTAGGAACTAAAAGAAGCTTCCACCAAATGTTTGATCCACGCAATAGATCTACTACGATCCAGATGGTGCCTTTGAAGGTGACTCTGTCTCTCAAGCCATCTGCGTAGTTCTGCAGCGATTGATCTGTCCGACATTCTGATGCGGACAAAAGAGCAGCTGCTGATCACGCATGTCAGAGGAACATCTTCCCAAAGGTGACTGAAAGCACACAGATTCTGGGGCAGAAGGAATGGAAGCAACCTCATTGCTCTGCAGTGTGTGATCCGTTGATTTGCCGACTCGATTGCTTTGTTACCGCACTGACACCAGGGGCCATCACATGAAGAGAAAGTCAAATGGCAGCCCTACGAATGGCATCTGTCAACTGTGGAGATGCAGGACCGTCAGGCGGCGTTGTCTGCTTTCTGATAAGCTGCGCCAAGTCACCAAGTGAGACGATTCTCGAGGATCCCTAGCACATTCATCGAACGCTGCCCCAACGGCAATTTCAAGAGTGGCAAAGCGAACTCAGCTGCCTGTCAGCGGCGACAGCCTGTTCCCGGCCTCTCCGGTTCAGGGTCCAGCAGCTTCGAGCTTTCAAGTCCTCAAATGCCCCGCGCGCCTTGACCTAGCTGCTGTGCGGGCCTGCACCTTGTTGTACAACATCTGACGCATCTGTGGAGGGGTTCGACATTTGCGGGACGTGAGTTGCTGTCCTCCTGTGATTGCTCTCGGCAGTTACGAGAGGCTCGTGACCGCCCGCACCTGGGAAATAGGGGATGTGCTTATCTGGAAAAGAAGCTAAATGCTTCACCGGAACATCCAACTGGTTCTTTTTGTCTTGGGGATGATCATTAGCCATCTCCAATGATGAGTGTGCAGAAATATACTCCACAGCAAGTGGAAGAGTATCTTGTAACATCGCGGTCTTTCAAATGCAGGGCCGTGCGACGTGCAGACTGGCCATCGGCAATTTGCAACAAGTTCTGCCTGGGCAAGAAAGCGATCTTTAGTGATCCATTGCTCGTGTTCAACGCACGCTCGGTGATTCCTGCCTTATCCCTGGCGGCAGCTCACCACGAGTCGAAGGGTTTTTGGACCATTGCTACAGGGAGACTTTGAGCAAGGTAGGGGCTGCTCTCGCTCAGCATTCATCCCGCCACATCTTCATCAATCTCGCATGCAGGATCTTATATTCAGTCATCCTTATCACAAGGTTCCAATATGGGGGCCTTGTGTGAGTGTTGACTGCTGAGTGGTGTTAGCTTCAGGTATATGCCAGGTGACATTTGTCATGACGTTTTTGAGCGGACGCAAGTATTATAGATTATTCTTTAAGATTGAAGCGTACATACAGTGATCATCCAAGGTCGTCTGCTTTTGCTGATAATTTTTGACTGCTCTTGCCCCCCTCATCCCTTTTGACCTTCCCACCAGCTGCATTGGTAGGGGGGGTTATCTTAGGGCAATTACATCGTTCTTCAAACTGTTCCATGCGGGAGCGAAGTGGCGGTTTGCTGTAAGTCTCTTGTGCATGGGCTGTGGAGTCCTCAGGGATGTCGCACTTCTTTTGGCTGAACTTTGTGTTCGTGTTTTCTTGCACCAGGGGCGCCCTTTTCGTTCTGCTGCTCTCGCCGGTGCTTACATGACATTGGATCTGGCAGACGTGCCATCACTGCTCAACAGCAGCAGTAGCCCCAGAGCAGTCGGACCAGCCAAGATGCCACACAGCAACCCATTTGCAGCAGCAAATTCGAGTGTCACTGCCATCTCCACATCACTCCCAGTATCTTCTACTCTGCCAGGTCAGTATTACTGATCCTCAGGCCATGCATGCCTATACTCCCTTCTACTTTCTTGCCATGTCCTGCTACAGACACTCCTGGACTGGAGGTGTTATGTATTTCCCCCACCCCATCAAACGTGAGGCAGCCCTTTCTTCTTAAATGGCACTCGCAGGTAGCCTTGCATGTCTCTTGCCTTCTCTTGGCTGAAGGGGAGGAGGTGAGAGGAATGTGTGATCTGAAGTACCTGCTGTGCCTCCTCTGACGCCCATGCATTATTGGATCATGCAAGGAAGTTTCATCCTACAGTGTGGCTCATGCAAACTCTTGCATGCATGCAGCTGTTTTGGAGGAGCCGGCGCCTGACCAGGTGCCGACAACAGTGCCAGCGCCAGCCTTCCTGATGACCGGGTGGCCGGTCCAGTCAGCAGTCCAGTCAGCGGTCCAATCAGCCGCAGCGGGCAGCCTGAGCCGCAGCCTGGCCTCCTCGGGGCCCATGGCCATCCCCCAGCAGCGTTCCCTGCCTCCCCTTGCCCCTGCAGCCTCCTCCCTCAACGGCAACAGCCCAGGTGCCACCCTCGTTCCACCCGTGTCCATTCACCCGCGCTAAACAGGCAGCGCTGTGAGAAAAGGCCTCACACAATCCAGAGGAGAATGGGGGAAAAGCCTCAGGGAAGCTGCTCAAATGCATCTTGCTCCAAGCAACTGCACTGGAGGCACAGAGCTCTAGCATGATCGAACATCACACTGGGGAAGCCCAAGAAATCCAAGACCCACAACAGAGCTCGGCTAGTCTTAGCAAGTGCAGTTGCCGTGGTGTGACAGCTTTGCAGCGGGGAGGGAAAGTGGAGAGTGCCATTGTAAGGGGTTGGGCCAATCGGTGCTGGTGGCAAGTCTTGCTAGTGTGTGTGTCTTGTTGGGCGCTTGTGCAGCTCCCTATTAGCTGCCTTCCACACAGCTGCGTCACGTCCTGGCTCGTCGCAAGACCTGCAGTATGCACCGTTCAGGGCACGACTTATTTCCGTAATGTTTTTGGAGCCCAACAGGGAGCATGTCATTCAGAAGCTACTCTCATTAGTCCCAGCAGGGCATCCAGCCGTTCAGAAGCTGCCGGCAGCAATTCCATCCAGGCAAGCATTGATCCAGATGTTGTGCTGTCCTGTGCAGGCGTGGGTTCTCTGCCGCTCGGCATGCCGGCGGAGCTCTTCGCGGGCGCGTCGGGGATGTCGCTACCGCAGCTGCAGCAGGGGGGGCCGGCGTTGTTCGGGGTATCCCCCAGCGGCAGCGGGGGGACCGGCGGCCTGCAGTCCATCGAGCTGTTCCAGCGCAGCGGCCTGCGGCCCCTCGGCGGCTCTCTGCCCCTGCACCTACCCCGCTCCGGTGGGTGGCCTGCTTTGTTCTGTAATTTTTGGTCTTTTAAACTTTCTTCTGCGCCTGGGATGGCTGATTCCTTCCCCGCTCCGGTGCATTACTCGCTTTATCTTTGTGTTTCTGATCATTTGGTCAATTTGTGTGCCTGCTTAGACTGAACCTTCCATTGAGACGGCTCTTTCCACACTTGGGAGAAACTTGGAAGGATGTTGAGTCTGCAAAGTTGGTCATAACAGCTGCTGTGCTGCCATGACCATTGCAATCGGGGTAGAGATGCCAACGAATTCTAGCAAGGAATGCTGAAAATTCCTTGCACCTGTGAGCTCTCTGGGACTGAAGCAGCCCAGAGGCATGCCAGTCAAGCTGATGCATGTGCAGCTCTGATGTCACTCCCGAGTATGGGCAGGGAGTGGCTCACAATGTTTGGAATTGATGATGACGACCGTCAATACATGTCCATTACTGTATACTGATTGTCACAACTGCGCAGGCCTTTACGGGATGTCGAATCTGCACATTGCGCCGCTGGACCTCGGCTCATCCGCGGCCGGCAATGGCGGCTCGTTGGGCCCCGTCTCCAGCAGCGTTGACTCTGAGGCCACCTTCAGCGACGCCCTGTTTGGCTCCAGCGCCCCATCTCCCTCCACCGTGCTCCCCATCCACCACCCGCAGCAGGTGCCTCTTCCCTTCTTGCTTTTGATATCTCCCTAGGGATTCGTGACAGATGTTACGGTATGGCTTCCGCCACACTGCTCCCCATCCACCACCCGCAGCAGGAGGTGCCCTTTCCCTTGTTCTTTTTGGCCAACTGACTTTGAGGCGATCTGCCTTTGTACTCACTTGGCTTGGTGAAACACATAGATTTAACGCCCCCTGCAAGATGGGGTGATTGAGGATAGCAGGGGTGATCAGCAACAAACCCTCCAGGATCGATTGGCCTCGTGGCCGCTGCGGGCGCCTCTCTTTACATCTCCCTTGGGGTTTTGCACCAGGAATTTGTGACAGATGTCAGGGTATGGCTCCCACCACTGTGCTCCCAATCCACCCCCCGCAGCAGGTGCCCTTTCCCTTTTCTTTTACTCTGGGGGATTCATACTGGGGCATTTCATCGCGTTGGTCAGAGAGAGTGACGACATATAGCGACAGGTTGTGTCCGGGGGCTTCTTCCTGACAAGGGGAGCACCTGCCCCTTGTCAGGATGCACTTGCTGGACTCTGTTTGCCGTTACATTTCCTGGTGATGTGCCTTGAGCATGGGGAGCCGGAAGAAACTATCTGCTTTGACACTCACTCCTCAGCATGGTCTTCCTCGCTGGTGCAGGGCTGTGTTGGAGGCGCTTTCCCTTGCGTTCCTACTTTAAAATCACCAGCCATATGAGTCTTTGGGAGCGAAGTTCTACGGGGCACTTGCTCTGACAACCTCCAACATATCAATCTTCTGCAATTGGTGACCGACTCAACAAGCAGTCCTGAGTGGGTGTGTATCATGTTGTGTCTGCAGCGCATGAAGAGCCCGTTGTCGGAGGCGGCCAGTGGAGAGGAGAAGGGTGGGCGGCCGCGCTCCACGCTCTCCAGCCAGCTCGCAGCCGGCGGCCGCAAGGGCTCTGCCGCAGGCATCACCAAGAAGACCGCCGGTGCGCACCTGGTGCTGGAAGCAAAGCTTTGAATGCCAAATGGGCAGGGAGTGTTGTCACAGGGGTAGCTGCCAGGCGGCTGCCACCCAGGGCGGAGGATTTTGTAGGGGTCTTTGCAAGTCAGGCAATCCATCTGTGGGAAAAAATGTTGTGCTGTACTTTAGTGGCTTGGCTCTCAAGTCTTGTGCGCGTGCTCAGCGGCATGTTCTTCTTGGCCGCATCATTGATAGGCTTGGTTCAGGCAAGAAGCACTTACAGAATGGGAGGTTGGCAAAGTGCCCTTCATGCAAGTATCCTTCTTGGATTGCTTTTGCTTGCCAAGGCTGCAGGCCCCCCAGCATTACTTCTGTGATGCCTTGTAGTACAAGGTGGCATTGTGTGAATCTGTCCTGACGACGGTCTGGCACTGGCTGTTCCAACAGGCGTGACAGGGGCGGGAAAGGTGAATGGCGTTGCGAGCAAGGCGGCGAGCGGACCCGTCAAGTACCGCGGCGTGCGGCAGCGGCCGTGGGGCAAATTTGCGGCAGAGATCAGGGATCCATCCAAGGTGCGCCTGGTTCAGCCTGCACATGCGCCAGACATTCTTTGCATCTGGTCCCAAAAATGGACATGGTTCCAACATTCTTAGACATTCTCTGCTTGTGGTCAACCTGGGCCATTGCCGCCAGCCTTGGCTGGTCGCCTCGCTCTTTTGAAGACACTGTGTTGATTCATGTGCTTCAACTGCCTGTTTTCTCAAAGCCTGGAGGCAATGGCCCAAGTGCGGCAGTCCTTTCACACCCAGACTCCCAAGTCAGAAATATTTTCTGGGTCTAAATATTGCTGTTGCTGGTTCAGGCACTGTGCTCCTTACTTGGTCTTTTACAGGACTTCTCTGACCTCAATTAACGACGAGGTGGCTGACGTGCGCGCGCAGGGGTCGCGACTGTGGCTGGGCACGTTTGACACGGCGGAGGAGGCTGCGTTGGCGTACGATGCGGCCGCGCGGCGAATCCGCGGCGACGCAGCCATCACCAACTTCCGCCCGGGCGAGGGGCCCTCCACGCCCGTCAACCTCGACTTCCTCGCAGGTGCGCTAGGTTTTACATCAGGGATGCTGCCGTAAGTTATCGCCACTTTTATTAAGAAAAAAAGCGGGTGTTCATGCCATAGCCCGTAATGACGGCACTCGCCAAATGTCAAGAAGGTGCTGCAGTGCTGTTTGTATCACTGTGAGAATGACAGGTTTGCTACCTTGCGAGTGACACCAGCAGTCTACAATGTAGAAAACACCGCAAAGACGCTGCTTGCCCTGACAACCGAGGACTTTCACAAGCATCTTGATGCAAGTGGTGCAGTGGTAGCTGAAAATGCTTTTGACTAACTCATTGTCATAGCCGGAGTGCAACCTTGAGCGGCTCCAGCAGAAGCACAGCACCCTCATGAATGACTCATTGCCAAAACTGAAGGATGTTCTTGCCTTTCACCTGTTTGAAAAATGTTCTCGTCTGGCACCCGCAGCGGCGTTGGGAGGGGAGGAGAGCGACGCGCCGAGCGAGGGGAGCGACCCGAAGGACGCCAGCCGCATCGCTGGCATCGGCGGTTTTGTGGCGGGCAGCAGCGCTCCGGCGGCGTTCCCTGCAGCCGCCAGCATGGCCATGCACCTGACGCGGTCGGTGCGCGCGGCCGGCGCCGGGTCCAGCCCCGGGGCCGCCTTCAGCGCTGCCGTGCAGCCGCTCACGCCGCCCGCCTCCGCGCTCAGGTGGGGGCTGTCGGCGCTATTACTGTGATATCTCCGAGTTCTGGCGCAGGAAGTATTTGGGGAGCGATACTTTGCTGTGCGTGATCTTGCCCCAGATCGTGCCGCGTGGGCCCTCAGCCCTACATTGGGGGAGGCCAGCTCCCAGTCCAACAACGGAATTGCCTTAGACATCGCAGTTTGCAGAATGCGCTGCTGATGAATGTTTTACCTGTTATCTGTAGCGGAATATGTGTGACAAACCCTGTTGCACAGTAGAGAAAACATTCAGCTTTGCCAACTTTGTCTGATTGCAGCATCCACACTGGCAAAATGATATCCCTAGGGTACATCATGGGCATCCCATTATTCTCCTCTCCGCCTGTTCATGTCACTCCAGGGCAGTCACTGAATTGCAGCATGCACCGTTTCTACAGGCACGGAGCTTCAGCGGATGGCCAGGCGCCGTTCGCGAGCAGCGAGTCGGCAGACGCGAGCGGGGACTCGGCCGGCGGCGCGATGGACGAGGACGACCTGTTTGTGGGGGCCATGGATATTGATGACGGTGGCAACGTAGCCGGGCCAAATCTGGCGGTGGCCGGGAGGCAACGCCGCACGATTGGCGATGACGAGGATATGAGCGAGGTTGCCGAGATCATGCTCAACCTCAAGGTGCGATATCTGCTGCAATTATTGAGGGGCCATGCATGGATGGAAATGGTTGACCGGGGTTTTGTGCAGGACTCGGTCGTGTGTCGGATGATGAGTTTGCGCACGTCGCATTTCTTTCAGGTCTGCATTGATCTTGATGTACGGGCCTATATGAAACGCTGTCGGCTGAGTCACTCAGGAGTTTTGCAGTCCTGACCAAAGACTGCTATGGGCTCAATCTCATATTGTCATCGCTTGGCATCATTTGTGTCTTTTGTCGTCCTTGGCTTGCAATATATTTCTGGCATGTTTTGCACGCTGCACAGCTGTAAAAGGGTGCGAACTGCCCGCAGAGTGCAATTTCAAGGCAAAGAATAAGTCACTCTGCATTGGGAATCAGGACTGAGACGCTGTTTGATTGCGCAGGTGCAAGAGAGGAACGGTAGGCGCAAATCTCTGGACCGGGTGACTCCCGCGCAGCGTACCTCCCTCCGCCGCAGCCTGCGTGGCATCGCCTGAGATGACT
>JADEYI010001175.1_pt1 | contig 22475 bp, 19 predicted proteins | sample 8542331 | NCBI WGS metagenome assembly JADEYI01 (sample SAMN16510988, study PRJNA670497) | mine drainage metagenome | isolation source: biofilm near Copperflume 1 | place: Germany: Marsberg coppermine Kilianstollen | collected 2018-02
GGCTGTATCTGGGTGCGGGCGTGGTGATGTGGATGGTCTGGCTGGTCTCGAGCAACATCGGAGCCCTGTTGGGTACAAAAGTGCCCGAGAGTTGGTCGCTGGATTTCGCGGTGCCGCTGTGTTTTCTGGTGCTACTGGTTCCGGCGGTGCAGAGCCGCCCGAGTTTGTTTGCGGCCCTGGTGGGCGGCCTGGTGGCGACGGCTTTGGTAGGGCTGCCGTATCGCGCAGGGCTGTTCGTGGGGGCCATTGCGGGCATTGTGGCGGGGGTCTGGCTCGAGAACCGGAGGCGGGCGTGAAAGGGGCCGAGATGTGGCTCCTCCTGCTGGCGATGGGGCTAATTGCCTTTGCCTTACGCTACTATCCAATATTGCTCTTGGAGCGTTTCAAGCTGCCGCCACTGGTGCAACAAGCCCTGCGCTACGTGCCTGCCGCTACCCTGGCGGGGCTGGTTCTGCCCGCGCTCCTCACCCAGGGAGGGCACTGGGCCATCAGCCCACTCAACCCGCGCCTGATTGCGGGCCTGGTGGCGCTGGGGCTGGCCTGGCGCTTCAAGAACGTGCTGCTGACCTTGGCCGGTGGGATGGGGGTTTTGTGGGCTTTGCAGGGGCTGGGGTTGTGAAGCTCGAGAGTGGTAATTTTCAATGAACAGTTTTTGACCCAGCTATCGAAAAGAAGGCATGTAAGATTCGATTAAATGCCAATTGAAAAGCAGAAAGCACTATTCAACTATTTGAAAGATGCACAAAAAACAGGGCGTACATTTGACGTGCCTACTATAGCGAAGGTGACTGGTTGGAAAGAGAATAGTACAAAAACAACTCTACGCTCGAGGCACTATTCCAGCGTTGTAAAACAAGTGGATAAAGGGACTTATATTTCGATCATTGATCTCGACATATCACTTATAGACTTTGTTGCAGCTATATCACAAAGCTCAAAATCAGTCTTGACAAAAATCAATGAAAAGGCCCAAAACCCCTTGGTAGAACATTTAGCTCGGGAAGCAAAAGATGCTTTCGTTCTCGCAGTAGAGCTATTCAATAGGCCATCGATTGTGAATAAACATGGCCCGTTTGCTGTAGTCATGGGCATGGCATGGGAAAAATTGTTGAAAGCAAGACTAATTGTTCTTGAGGATGAGGGCGCGGTCTTCTTGGCAGACGGTAAAGCTATAGGATTTGAAAAATGTATACATAAAGTCTTTCAAGACCCGAATGATAATGTTCGGAAAAATCTCCTCGAGTTGAAAGAAATGAGAGATGGAGCCATTCATTTTTTAGTTCCCGAAATAGGTAATCTTACGACTCCATTTTTCCAGGCAGCAGTGCTCAACTTTCGGAGGTGTTACGAAGAGTGGATGCAAGAAGTTTTGTTTCAAGTACCTGGCTCTGGGTTAATGAGTCTGATCCTAGCAAATGACCCGATTAAGAGCGTTCATCTTAAGAGTCTTTACGGCGAGCAGTTAGCATCAGCAATATCTACTTACGCCACGGCTCTAAATGAAAAGGTTGGCTCGAGTACGTCGGAGACCTATTGTGTATCAATAGAAGTCACGCTAAAGAACGTAAAAAAGGTTGAAGAGGCGGACCTCAAGGTTTGGAGTGGACAGCATTCTGATAGTGTGAAAGTGATACCAGTGGAAACACCCGTAGATGCAACCAAAACCTATACATTCAAACCAACTGCTTTGTTACAGCGAATCAACGGAATGCTAAGAGAGATGGGAATGGAAAAACAACAACTGACCATGCACTCACTCAATGCCATCATTTATAAAGCCAAATTTCGAAGTGACCAGAAATATCATCGTTATGATTCTATGGGAAATTATCATGCCTATTCTCAAGCTGCTCTTGACAAGATTATTGATCTCATCAAACATGGTCAGGACTACGTTCGTACGGCACTATTGGCCTACAACAAGCGACCAAAGAATCGGTGAGCTCGATCAAAGCTAGTTACACTATGTCGTCACTGTCGTAACCCTTGAGCCAATCTCCTTCCGCACTACCGGCGCGACCTCCGTCCCCAATAGCTCAATCGCCCGCATCATTTTGTTGTGGGGCATGGTTCCCACGCTGAGCTGAAGCAGAAAACGCTGATGCCCGAAGATTTTTTGCTGGAACAAAATCTTCTCGATAATCTGCTCGGGGTTGCCCACGAAGTTGGCCCCGCGTAGGGTCGCAGCCGCGTCGTATTGAGCACGGCTCATGGGGGGCCAGCCGCGCTCGCGCCCGATGCGGTTCATGATGATTGCGGAAGAGGCGAAAGAAAGGTCGGCGGCTTCCCGGCTGTCCTCGGCGATAAAGCCGTGCGAGTTGATGCTGAGGGGAAGCTGGGTGGGGTCGTGCCCACCGCGGCGGGCATATTCGCGGTACAGCTCGAAAAGGGGTGCGAAGCGCTCGGGCATCCCGCCGATAATCGCTAGGGCCATCGGCAGACCGAGCGTCGCGGCCCGCACCACCGACTCCGGCGTGCCACCTACGGCAATCCAGACCGGAAGTGGGTTTTGCACGGGGCGCGGGTACACGCCAAGGTCTTGCACGGGCGCACGGTGCTGGCCTGACCAGGTGATGCGCTCAGATTCGCGCAGCTTCAGGAGCAGCCCCAACTTCTCCTCGAACAGCTCGTTATAGTCGTCCAGCTCGTAACCAAACAGCGGAAAGGATTCAATGAAAGAACCCCGACCGGCCATAATCTCGGCGCGTCCGTTCGACAAAAGGTCGAGGGTGGCGAAGTCCTGGAAAACCCTCACCGGGTCGTCGGAACTCAGCACCGTGACCGCGCTGGAGAGCCGAATCTTGTGGGTGCGCTCGGCGATGCTGGCTAGGATAAGCGCAGGGCTCGAGGCCAAAAACTCTTGCCGGTGGTGCTCGCCCAGCCCAAACACATCCAGCCCCACTTGGTCGGCCAAAGCGGCACTCTCCACCAAATCGCGGAGTCGCTGTTCTGGGCTGACGGTCTGGCCCGTGAAAGGGTCGGGCGTGAGTTCGGCGAAGGAATAAATGCCAATTTCAAAAGGTTTGGGCTCCATAGGCATTCAGTTTACTTTCTATACTGCTTCGTATTCTATCCTAATTCACTTTAGGCTTCGCGCTTGACTAAGCTTTCCAACACCTCGAGCGCCATCCGTGCCGGACGTGGGTCGGGTAACTCGAGCAGGGCGGGCTCGAGGGCCGCCATTCCCTGGTTCAACATCCGCTCGGCCACCTCCTGAGCGTAATGCAGTGCGCCCGACTCGAGGATGCGCCGGTGCAGCCAGTTCACCTCGTCGGCGTTTTTGTGTTCTCTAGGAGTCTGTAGCAGGGCTTCGGCCCGTTCGCGCTCGCCTCTGTCGGTCTCCCGCAGAAAATGCAGCAGAATTAAGGTGCGCTTGCCTTCCCACAGGTCGCCCGCAATCTCCTTGCCGTATTTGGCCGGGTCGCCGCTCAGGTTCAGCACGTCGTCCACGATCTGAAAGCCTACGCCGAGCTTGATTCCGGCCTGCTCGAAGCCCGCCGGTGGCTCGGCCTCCGCCACCAGCGCTCCTAGCTTGAGTGGGGCCACCGCCGTGTAGTAAGCGGCTTTCTGGGCGACCATCTCGAGGTAATCGCCCTCCGTCAAGTCGAAGCGGTGCTGCTGCATCCAGGTCATCTCTAAATGCTGGCCCTGCGCGGTAAGATCTACAATCTTCACAAACTCGTCCAGTACCCTATAAGAGACCCGCCTCTGGGCCAGCATCCCCCACATCCGGGCCTGTAGCGCATCGCCTGCATTGAGGGCTAAAGGCATCCCGTACAGCTTGTGCAGCGCGGGCTTGCCCCGCCGCTCATCGGACCCGTCCTCGATGTCGTCGTGAATCAGCGCCCAGTGCTGGAACAGCTCTAGGGCCGCCGCCACGGGTAAAACCCGCTCCAAATCGGCTGTGTAAGCCAGCCCGGTGTAGCCCAGCAGCATCCCACGCAGAGTTTTCCCACCCCGCTCGGGATAATCGCGTAGCAAGCGGGCATACTCGGCGAGTTCGGGCCTAGAAGCCGCTTCAGGTTTGGGTAGCGCGTCCAATACGTATTTCTGAATGGTCTCGCGGAGTTCGGTGGGGGAGAGCACGGCGGTCATGAGTTGATACTAGGTTAGCGGTGAGCAATGAGCAATGAGCAAAACAGACCCCCCGACATTACCAAACCACCCCGCAATTTTGTGCGCAGCGACTTCTTCGCGGTGCTCCCCTGTGCGCAGGGGAGCACGTAAGACACGATGGCTATCACCCAATCGCTGATGGCCTCGCAACTCGTGGGGGGTCGCCTTTAGCTAGTTGCTCATTGCTTGTATACAAAATCTGCGCCAAGTGCTATCATATTTTCTTGCGATGGGAATATGGCCCGCGCTAAGGCAGCAAGTCAGCGTAGCCGATAGTCGCTCTGCGACTACGCTGATGAGCATAGCCAACAAACGTTTGCGTTTTGTAAGGTTGAGCGGCCCTTGCCGCCGGGCTCTGCCCGTACCAAGGGGTTGTGAGCGCTTCGCCCGATGCGCTACACTAAAGTCTCGACAGGAGGCTACACATGGGTATTCTTGACCGTCTCTCGCGCCTGATTCGCGCCAACCTCAACGACCTCATCAAGCGAGCCGAAGATCCCGAAAAAATTATCGCGCAAGCCCTCGAGGACATGCGCTCGGCCCTGCGCGATGCCCGCATGGAAGTCGCCGAGGCCATGGCCTCCCTGGCCAAGCTCAAGCGCGACCAGCAGAGCTACACCGAACAAGTCTCAGCCTGGGAAGAGAAGGCCACCGAAGCCCTCAAAGCCGGGAAGGAAGACCTAGCCCGCGAGGCCCTCAAACGCAAGGCTCAGGCCCAGAGTCTGGCCGATGGTTTCAACCAGCAGGTTACACAGCAGCAGGCTATCGTAGACCAGCTCACCACCCAGCTCAAAGCTCTGGAAGCCAAAATCCAGGAGGCCGAGAGCAAGCAGACGCTTTTGGTAGCTCGCCAGAAAGGCGTGGAGGCTGCCGAGGCGGTGCGCCGGATGGACTCCAAGTTCGATGCTAACCCAGCCGTGGGAGCTTTTCAGGAGATGGAGCAGCGCGTGCAGGCCATGGAGGATAAGCACGCCGCCCTGGCCGATATGGACAAAGACGACGTAGACAAGCAGCTCGAGGCCCTCAACACCGACAAAGGTGTAGACGACGACCTGGCCCGGCTCAAGAAGCAGTTGGGCATGGATGGCGGCAGCGCCCAGACCCCTCCCAGTGGCTCTTGATAGACCCCCCTGAGTCAGGCAGCACGCCCCCCCCAAGGGGCGTGTTTTTGCTGCGCGAAAGCCGCGATTCAGGCAACAATTCCACCTTCTCATCCCAAAGCTGAAAAACTTTTATACCTACCTCACTTCTCCTAACCCAACCTTGGCTTATCCTGACAAGGTGCGAACAACTTATATCCTCCTCTGCGGTTTATTCTTGCTGGTGCTCTCGGCCTGTAACTCTAGCTCGAGTGGCTCGACGGTCAGCGTAAGCATTAGCCCATCGGGCCCGCTGACCCTGACCCAAGGCAGCCAGCAGCAGCTTTCGGCTACCGTCAGCGGCAGCAGCAATATCGCGGTTAACTGGAGCAGCAATAACCCCGCTGCTGCCACCGTGAGCCCGGCAGGGTTGGTACAGGCCGTGGCGGCTGGCAGCGCAGTCATAACCGCCACCAGCCTGGCCGATAGCAGCAAAAGCGCGAGCCTGACGGTTGTGGTACAGGTCGCCTCGGGTGGTGGCCCCGGCAGCATCAGCGGCACCGTGAGCATTGGCGCAGCTACCGCCAGCCTGAGCCAGGCTGAGTTCGTGCCGGGCGAGCTGATTGTCAAGTTCAAGCCGGGCCTGAGCTTGCAGTCGGTTGCTACCCTATTGGTAGGTGGGGTTCAGCTCCAACAGGTGCGGGCTTTAAGTTTGGCAGATACCTACTTGTACCGCACCACCCAAACTCGAGCCGCCACCTTGAGCGCCCTGAGCGCCCTACAAGCCCGCTCCGACGTGGAATATGCCCAGCCCAACTTCATCCTGAAAGCCCAGGCCACCCCCAACGACCCCTTGTATCCACAGCAGTGGAGCCTGCCCGCCATCAACCTGCCCGCCGCCTGGTACGTTTCGGGGGTCTTCAATCCCGTGACCGTAGCGGTGCTGGATACGGGCATCGTCTCGGCTCACCCCGACCTGCAAAGCAAACTGCTCCCCGGCTACGATTTTGTGACCGGAGAGCGTGGCCCTAATCCCGAAGACACCGACTCCGGCGATTATCACGGCTCGCACGTAGCCGGAATTATCGGGGCCGCCACCAACAACAACACCGGCATCGCTGCCGTGGCCTGGGGAGCCAAAATTCTGCCGCTAAGGGTACTTTCAGCTAGCGGGGGCAGCACCTCCGACATCATTGATGCCATCCACTGGGCAGCCGGGCTTGCAGTCAGCGGGGTGGCGAACAATCCCAACCCCGCTGCCATCATCAATATGTCGCTGGGTGGCCCCTCGCGCTGCACCGACTCCCCGGCCTTGCAGCAAGCCATCAACGACGCGCTGGTAGCTGGGGCCATCATTACGGTGGCAGCAGGCAACGGCAACCCGGCGGGTACGCCGGTGGATGCCAGCACCTTTACCCCGGCCAGTTGCAGTGGGGTGATTACGGTGGGAGCCACCAACCGCGCCGGGAACCGGGCTTCTTATTCAAACTACGGCTCCCGCATTGACCTCATGGCCCCTGGCGGCGAGGCCAGCGACGGCATCCTCAGCACCATCAAAAACTCCAGTGGCAACCCCGATTACGGTTTTCTGGCAGGCACTTCGCAAGCTGCGCCGCACGTGGCTGGGGTGCTGGCCCTGATGAAGAGCAAAAAGCCCAGTCTGGGCGCTGCCGAAGCTCTGAGCATCCTCAAAAACACCGCCCACCTCTTGAGCCCCACCCAGTGCAACCGGCCCAGCAGCAGCGACTGTGGAGCTGGACTCATAGATGCCGGGGCCGCCCTCAGCGCCCTAAACACCCCACCCGCTAACACGCTGGTGATTGGGGCTAATCCCAACACCCTCACCCTGACTCAGGGCAACAACACCCCCGTCAGCCTGACCCTGAGCATTAGCAACAACTTCGGTGGCCCGGTTTCCCTGAGCGTGAGCGGAGCCCCTAGCGGGGTGCAGGCCAGCCTCAGCTCGAGCAGCGTCAGCGGCAACAGCCCCACCGCTACCTTGAACCTCAGCCTGAGCGGAAACCCGGCGGTGGGAACTTATGGCCTGAGCGTGAGCGGAAGTGGTGGCGGGGTGAATACCAGCGTCAGCATCACCCTGAACATAGTAGCTGCCAGCAGCAGCAGCAACCTCAACGGCACCCTGCTCACCCTGTTTGGCCTCAATGGCAGCGACCCCAACAACATCCGCTGCGCCAACGAAATTACCATCAGCCAAAACCTGGTCTCGGCTCCATTCAACTTCGCCAACCTGCCTGCGGGCAACTACAAGCTCCAGGGTTGGAAAGATGTCAACGGTAACGGTATTACCGATGCCGGTGACTACTTCGCCTGGTACACCAGTAGCGGCAGCATTGCTCAGCTCCAACCTGGCAGCAGTGGGCTCCAGTTGGTCTTGCAGCCTTATGTGGGAACCAACCAGGCCACTCGAGTGCAAGGTATCTTCCCACCCTGCCAATAGAGCGGTTTTAGTGCTTCAAGATCAAACCCCCTCAACCGAGGGGGTTTTCCAGCTTTACCTGCCGCAAAGCCAGCAAGCCTTGCACCGGCTCCTTGGTGTCTATCTGCAAAATCAGCCGCAGCAGATATACCACCGCTGCCGCATCCCAGGCTTGAGGACGACAGGCCGCTGGGTAGGGCAGGGGCGGTTCGCCTTCGTGCTTGGCGTACCCACCCACCAGTTCGCCCAGACGCAGGTCAGGCTGGGTAAAGGCCAGGCCGTAGAGGGCCTCGGCAACTTTCAAAACCTCCTGGTGGAAACCGTAGCGCAGCAATCCACCTGCGAACAAGGCGGTATCGTGGGGCCAGACCGAGCCGTTGTGGTAGGAAAGCGGGTTGTAGCGCACTTCTCCCCGGCCCAAGGTGCGCAAGCCCCAGCCGCTCCATAGCGATTCGGAGAACAGCGTTGCTACCAGCTTGGGGGCAATTTCTTCGGGCACGATACCACTCCACAGCAGATGTCCAGGGTTGGAGGAGAGTACCCTCAAGGGTTGCTTTTCCCCATCCAGGGCCATCGCATAAGTGTTGAGCTGGGGCAGCCAGAACCTCTGGTGGAACAGTGTTTTGAGCTGGGCCGCGCGGTCTTCCCAGGCCCTCGCCCTCTCCCCTTCGTTCATCCCCGCATAAAACTCGGCAGCAGCGACGTAGGCGGCATAGACATAGCCCTGCACCTCGCACACCGCCAGCGCCCCTTTAGCCAGCGAGCCATCGCTGTGGCTCTGCGAGTCGCCGGAGTCCTTCCAGGACTGCACGGTGAGGCCCTTGGCGTTGGGCTGGAACTCGAGCAGTCCATCCCCGTCGGGGTCACCGTAAGTGGTCATCCACCCTAAGGCCGCCTCCCAATGCGGCTGAAGCACTTTCACCAAGGCAAAATCGCCGGTACTGCGCCAGTATTCGTGTAGCAGAACCACCAACAGCGGGGTGGCATCCACCGTGCCATAGTAGCGGCTGAAAGGAATCTTGCCCGTGCGCGAAAGCTCGCCCACTCGCACTTCGTGCAGGATTTTGCCTGGAGCCTCGTCGTGGAAGGGGTCTACGACCTGGCCCTGATACTTGGCAAGGTAAGTCAGCACGCCCTTGGCCACATCAGCAGCCCAAGGGAGCGTCATATACGCGGTAATTAGCGAGTCACGCCCGAAGGGACAGACGAACCAGGGGATTCCGGCGGCGGGGAAAAGCCCCTCGGGCAGCGAGAATAACAAGGCCCGCAGGTCGGTGATGGCCTGCTTTAGAACCCGGCTCGAGCCCTCATCCTCGAAGGGCATGGGAAAACGAGCCTGCCAGTCTTCGTAGCTAGGAAGTTCGACCCCCTGGGCCTCCAAGGGGCTCTGGAAGTGGGCTTCGACCTCGAGGCGCACTGTTTCTCTGGGTTGCAGGCTAAAAACCCAGCTACGGCTGGGCGATTCGGGCCTGATTTCTAGATGCGTGGCGACCTGCTGACCGTCCTCGGCAGTGTAGTGAAGGCCGGTCAGGCTGCGCTGGCTGCGGTACCAGCCCCGTGCCTCGAACAAGTCGGAGAAATCGGCCTCGAGGTCTAGGCTAATCTCGGCAGATTGGGGCTGGAGTGAGGTGTTCTCGAGTTCCAACACGTCGCTGAACCCGCCACGTCGCATAGTTAGTTCGCGCCGCAGCCCCACCACCTGCGAAGGCCCTTCGATCAGGCTCCAGTGCTGCACCAGATGGTCGGGGCGCGGGGTTTGCCAGACCAGCAGGCTAAAACCAGGGAGTTTCCAGGAGTAGCTCGAGAGGTAGCGCGTATCGTGGCGATAAAAGCCGCGCCCACCGCCATCGGCCATGCCCTGGTCGGACAAAACTGCGTAGGTATCGTCTTCTTTGAGCGGCAACATGGGAAAACCTCGAGGGGAGAAGTAAGAACGTCGAACGACTAACGCCGAAGGCTAAAGGCGCAAAGCAGAGAGCCGAAAGCTGAAAGCCAAAGGCCGCAGCAAAAGACGAAGAGTAAAAAAGCTACACCAGGACGGCATAATTGCTGTATCGAGAAACGCTGTCTGGGACGTGGTTTGGTTTTTTGAGTTTTTAGCATTCAGCGTTAGACGTTTGACTTTAGCGTCTTGTGTTTAGGGTTTAGCTTTCGGCCTTCAGCGTTTTGCGTTTGGCCCTGCCTCTAGCCTTTTACCCCACTGGTCGAAACCCCTTCCACAAAGTAGCGCTGGAAGATGATAAAGAGGATAATGATGGGAACCATCGAGAGAAAGGTGCTCGCCAGCATCAAGCCCCAGTCCCCGGCCACCCCGTAGGCGCTGCGGAAGAAGGAGAGGCCCAGCGGCAGGGTGTAGTTGGCCTGTTGCCCCGAAAGCACCACCGCCGCCTTGAAAAACTCGTTCCAAACGCCCTGAAAGGTCAGGATGGTGACAGCCCCCAGGGCCGGAGTGGCCATCGGCAGAATCACCCGGAAAAAGGTGGTGATGGGGTTGGCCCCGTCAATCAGGGCGGCTTCTTCGATTTCACGGGGGATGTTCTCGAAAAACTGCTTCATCAGAAAGACCTTGGCCATATCCACACCAATCCACACCACCATGCCCCACAGGTTGCCCAGCAGGTGCAGGTCGCGCAGCACCAGATAGTTGGAGATGAAGGTGGCCTGTTGCGGCACGGCCATCAGGAAGATGATGGCCGCGAAGATGAGGTTTTTGCCGGGCAGGTACATCCGGGCCAGGGCATAGCCCGCCAGCGAGGCCAAGAGCAAGTTGATGACGACCGCCATGATGCAGACAAAGAAGTTGTTGGCGGTCCAGCGCAGGAAGAAGCTCGAGCCGCTGTTGGGGTCACGGGCCTCGTTGAAGACCCGCACGTAGTTGCGGAAAACATAGCCCACCCAGCCCGGCGTGATGCCATCCCAACTGGCGACCCGGCCCAGCCGCTCCATGCGGTTGGGGTCGAGGGTAGCTCCCACGAACTTGACCCCTGCCGGAGCCAGCACGTCCAGGGGCAGGCGCGGAGCTGTGGGGCCGAGGCCTTGGTAGGCGATATTGAAGCGGTACTGCACGATTAGTCCTTGGTCTCCCTGGAAGCGCCCAGGGGCGCGGCTTAGCATCTCGCCGGGGCCGACAAAACCCCCGTGGTCGGCGGCATAGACCTCGCTGAACACCGCCCCCAGCCCAGCTCCGGCCTTGCGGCGGGGAATCACCACGTCGAGGTAGCGCGGGTCGTTGCCCAGCTCGAGGTTGCTCTGGCTTTCGCGCTGCACCTGCAAGCGCAGGGTGGGCACGGCCCGGTCGGGCGGGACGAAAAAGGTCAGGTCGAAGGAGACCTTAGCCCCAGGCGCGAAGCCGCCCAGCCAGGGATTGCCCGCGCCCTCCTGCCCCAACCGCCAAGCGGCAGCCCAGTTTTGCGGCAACACCTGAGCAAAGCTGTAGCGAAAAGGCCACTCCAGGGGATTGTCCTTGAGGCTGCCCAGAAAAGCCACGTAGAACGGCCCGATAAACAGAACTCCCAGCAGCAGCATGACGCCGTAAACCCAGCCCACCCTGGCCCAGCGCTGGCGCATCAGGAAGCGCTCGTCGAAGGTGGGTTTGGGTTTGATGGTTTGTGTCGTCATAGCCATCCCCTACTGGGCCTTCTCCGAGATGCCCACCGCGCGCTGTAGCAGCACGATGGCGAAGGTCAGCACCGCCAGTATCAGCGCCCCCGCCGAGGCTAGCCCAATCTGCCCCACCCCGCTAAAAACGTTGTTGTAGACGTAGTAGGCCAGCACGATGATAGAGTCCAGCGGGGCCGAATCGCCCATCAGGGCCACCTGGTCGAACATTTGCAGGGTGCCAATCAGGGATAGTGTGACCACCAGAAACGTCACCGGGCGCAGCATGGGGATGGTGACGCGGAAAAACTGTTGCAGGCTCGAGGCCCCGTCTATCGAGGCCGCCTCGTAGACGCTTTTGGGAATGTCCTGCAAGCCCGCCAAGAAAATCAGCATCAAGGTGGGGATGGTGGTGAAGATGTTGAGCATGATGATGCTCCACAAGGGGATGGGTACTCCCAAAAAGCTGTCCGAGTTGGTCAGCCAGGCAAAGCTGGGCGGCTGGGCCTCCCTGGGCACTATCACCCCGGTGGCCCCCAGCACCCAGGTAAAGAGGATGGCTGCCAGCAACGAGATGGCTCCCAGGGCCGGGTCGGTTGGAGCTGCCGGCAGACCCCGCAGGCGCTCGAGGCCCACCTGTATGGCCTGAGCCAGCACCAAGATGGTAGCAAAGGTCAGGATTATGGGCAGGTTGGCCCCCACCGCCCCGATAAAGGTGTTGAGAAAGCCAGTTTTCTGAAAAAACCAGATAGCCATCACGGTCACGGCTACCGAGGAGAGAATGCTGGGGAGGTAATAGACAGTGCGGAAGAAGGAAATCCCCCGAATTTTCTGGTTGAGCACCGCCGCCATGACCAGAGCCAGAAAGGTCTGGATGACCGTCACAATCAGCATGTAGCTGATGGAGTGGGTCAGAGCGGCGATAAAGCGGGGGTCTTGAAACAACCCGCTGAAATTGCTCAGCCCCACCAGCTTGTAGGTCGCCCCCAGGGCGGTTTTGTCGGTGAAGCTAAACCAAAAGGTGCGGATAAAGGCGAAGATATAAAAAATCAGCAGGTGCAGCAAAAATGGTGAGAGGAACAAAAGCGCGTACAGTGCCTCGGTTTGCAGGGCTTTTCGCATACTCACCTCCTCGAGGGTAGGGCTGAAATAGTGCCCCCTTGTAGGGGTGAACCCCAGGTTCACCCCTACAAAGACACTTGCGTCCTGGACGAGGTTTAGCGCCAGAGCATCTTGGTTATCCTGGACGTATTCAGGGGTAGGCCAGCCCACAACCCTTTACTTGACCAGACGGTTGATCTGGTTCTGGGCATCGCTGATGGCCTGGTCTACGGTTTTCTTGCCGGTAATCACTGCCAGCAGGGCATCGTTGAACGGACGCTGCCAGTCGCCCCCGTCATAGCCTGCAAACTTGAAGGGCAGCACCTGACCGCCAATTTTGCCAGAGCCGTCGAAGACCACCCGGTTTAGCTCGGACTCCCGACCGGGCCGCTGAAAGATGGGGCTGTTGGCGAGGGCGCTGCGGCTGGGCTGGGCCAGCCCCTTGGAGAGAATCCAGTCCTGAGCAGCGGGGCTCTCGAGCTCCTTGAGCACCTTATAGGGTTGGTTATATCATTTGTCAATAGAGTTTTGTTGACATCAAATATAAAAACTTCAGAAGTAGAGGTGGAGTTTTTGTAATCGCTTACGAAACTGCTCTGCTTCAGGATAAACCTGCCCTCGGATTCTCCAGGCCCACAATTATTTTTCTGATCGCGTTCCCCATCAAAGATGGGTAGCTGGCGCACCCGAGAGGGTTATTTGAGCGTCCCAAAAACAAAAACCTCGAGGATAATGGAGGCTTGCTCGTGAAAATCGCCCTGGGTTATGGGCGTTTGGTATTCGACCCAGGTCAAAAAGTCAGCTCGAGGTCAATTGCCATTCCTATTCACCCGATACACTGTTATATGCACCTGAAAATCCAGACCCACAATACGGTGGCCAAAACCCACACCGTGAAGGCCGGAACTTTTCCGGTGCAGATATATCAAGAACACGCCCACGGTCTCTACGTCGAGCGCGATTTTTTCGGGCATCCGGTTCACAAACACTGGCAGGCTCATATCTTGCCCCAACTAAACCTGCAAATCTGCCGCTTCAGTCCGCATCAGGGTCAACCCGCTTGGAAATATTATGTAGACATGGTGCAAGTCGAACGCCAGGAACATCTCTGGCAAGTGCAGGACTTGTATTTGGATGTGGCGATTTTGCCCGATGGTGGTATCCAGATTTTGGATACCGATGAGCTTTTCTCGGCTGCTAGGGCGGCCTTGGTTAACCTCGAGCAACTTTCCCTGGCCACCCATGCGGCCCACGACCTGCTCAATGGCCTCGCACGGCATGGCAATGATATAGATAGCGTCCTGAAAGCCAAAGGTATCGTGCTGAACTGGGATTACCAACTCTCCCCTGCTGTTTGAGCGCACGGGCAAGCAATATCGGCGCGGGCTGTTGACTTCGGGGCTGCGCTGTAATAAAACTTTAATCAGAAAAACGTTTAACTCAGGTTCTGGTCTATGCCTACCATCAAGGATGTGGCAAAACTGGCGGGGGTTTCTATCGCTACCGTTTCCAACGTGCTCAGCGGTGGGCGCTATGTCAGTCCCCAACTGCGCGGCACCGTGCTGAGCGCAGTACGAGCTTTGGGTTACATGCCCAACGGGGTGGCCCAGAGCCTGCGCAGCCGCCGCACCCAAACCCTGGGGCTCATCGTTCCAGACATCACCAATCCCTTTTTTAGTGGGTTGGTTAAGGCCATCGAGCGTACGGCCAGAACCAGGGGCTACCAGGTTTTGCTGAGCAGCAGCGAGGAAAACCCCGACCTCGAGCTGGGCCTGACCCTCTCCCTGGCCAGTCGGCAGGTGGACGGCTTGATCGTGATTCCCACCCAGGATTCCCCAGAATATCTGCGGCAGCTCGGACTGCCAGTGGTTTTGCTGGATCGTATTGGGGGTCAGGATGGTTTTGACCGGGTGGGCGTGGATAACATCGGGGCCGCACGCCAAGGCACCGAGTTTTTGCTCTCGCAAGGCCACCGGCGAATTCTACTGCTGGCAAGCACCCTGGAACTTTCTAACATCCGCGAGCGGGTTGAGGGCTATCGCCAGGCTCTGCAAGGGGCCCATCTCGAGTACGACCCCCAACTGGTGGTGGCCTGCGGGCGGGAGGCCACCTCCATAAAAGTGGCGCTCGAGGCCGTCCAGAAGCACTGTCCCAGCGCTCTCTTTGCCGCTACCAACCGGCTCTCGCTGGTTGCAGTGCAGGCTATCCGTGAACTGGGGTTAGGATTTCCCCGTGAAATTTCACTACTGGGCTTCGACGATTTCGAGTGGAGCACGCTTTTAGAACCCTACTTGAGCACCGTGGTGCAGCCGCTCGAGGCGCTGGGAGCTGCCGCTTGCGAACTGCTGCTCGAGCGCCTCGCAGAGCCTCTGAGGCCACCCCAAAGAGTGCTCCTGCCCTGTGACCTGGCCGTACGCCAGTCGGTAGCCCAGCAGAAGGAGGTGAGTGTCTGAATCAAACTTAGCAGGAAGTGAAACGCTAAAAGCCGAACGATTAGCCTCAAACGCCAGAGACTAAAGGCGAAATCCAGAAAGGCAGAAAAGCTACACCAGGACAGCGCAATTGTCCTATTAAGAAATACTGTCTGGGACGCGGTTCGTGTTTTTGACTTGGAGCCTTCAGCTTTCAGCGTCAATCGTTCGACATTCGACATTTAGCTCTGTGCACTTTGCAATCAACGGAGGACACCATGCGTCTAAAACTCATAGCCCTCGCCACCCTCGCCGCCGGAAGCCTGGCATTCGCGCAGCAAATCACCATCGCGGCCCTCATGAAAACCACCGCCAACCCCTTCTGGGGCGCGATGGAAGCAGGTGTCAAAGAGGGAGCTGCCAAAAGCAATGTCAATCTGATTTTGCAGTCGGTGGCTTCGGAAACCGATGTCGAAGCGCAGCTCAACGCGTGCCTCAACCTCTTGCAGCGCAAACCACAGGCGCTGATCGTGGCAGCCATCAACTCAGTCAATCTGCTGCCCTGCCTCAAACAAGCCAACGCCCAGAACGTCCCCATCGTGGACTTAGACGGCAACTTAGACCCCACCGTGCTGCAAAAGGAAAATATCAAAATCGCCTTCAGCATCGGCTCCGACAACCGCAAGGCCGGTGGACAGGGGGCGGAGTACATGGTGAGCAAACTCGGCAAGGATTTCAAGGGCAAGGTATTGGTGATTGAAGGACTAGCCGGAAACGTGACCGGGGCCGCCCGGCGCGACGGTTTCATCGAGACCCTCAAGGCCATGGCCCCTGGTGCGCAAATAGTGGCTACCCTGCCGGGCGACTGGGATCGCCTCAAGGCTGCCAATATCACCAACGACACCCTCCAGCGCAACCCCGACCTAGCGGCCATCTATTGCGCTAACGACACCATGGCCCTGGGGGCGGTAGAGGCAGTGCTGGCCGCCAACAAAAAGGTGCTGGTGGTCGGCACTGACGGCAACTCCGATGCGGTGAAGTCCATCCAGGCGGGCCGTCTCAACGCCTCGGTAGCCCAGTTGCCCTACCTCGAGGGCAGTCGGGCCGTAGAGACCATGCTCAGCTTCCTCAAGGGTAGCAAGGTAGAGGGCAAAATCCCCGTGCCCACCTTGGTAATAGACAAAGACGTGCTGGACAAGAAGAGCGACCCCCTGCTGCAATATCTGAAGTAAGGGCAGAGGCCGATAGCTGATGGCTAAAGATCTTAGGTCCAGAACGAGGCTTGCTGAGTTATAGTTTTGCCGCCCCAGACAGGACTTTGTTTTTGGCTATCGGCTATGGGCTTTTCGCAAATTTTATGCAGACTCCCCTTACCTCTCGCGTTTTCTCAGGGCTCAACGTGCGGCTCGAGTCGGTGCTGGTGCTCTTGGGTCTGGCCCTGGCAATGGCGATTTTCGCCCCTGACTTTCTCAGCCTGAGCAACTTTCTCAATATCCTGCTAGCCACTGCCGTAATTGGGGTGCTGGCCATCGCTGCAACCTTCGTGCTGTGCGCCGCCGGGCTCGACCTGAGCCTGGGCTCGGTGCTGGCGGTGGCGGGGGTGGTGAGCGGGGTGCTGTGTGTGAACCTGGGCCTGCCCTGGTTTTTGGGCCTGCTGGGCGGGCTGCTGGCGGGCGGGCTGCTAGGCGCGGTAAACGGCCTCTTGATCGCCAGGGCCGGGATTCCGGCTTTTATCGTGACCCTGGGGATGCTCAGTGTGGCAAGGGGTTTAGCCCTAATTATTTCCGATGGAAAGCCGGTCTACGGCCTACCCCCAGTCATCACTTTTCTGGGTCAGGGACGCTTTTTGGGCGTGCCCATGCCGGTGTGGATTTTTCTGGCACTGGTGGTGGTTTTCCATCTCATCCTCTCCCGCACCCGCTTCGGGCGCTACACGCTGGTGATTGGCGACAACGAGATGGCCGCCAGGGTCACAGGGATTGATGTCCCCGCCCACAAAATCCGGCTCTACGTGCTCTCGGGAACCCTGGCTGGGCTGGCCGGACTGCTGTTTGCGGCCCGTGTCAACGCCGCCGACCCCACCGCCGGGGTCAGCTACGAGCTTTCGGCGATTACGGCGGCAGTTATCGGCGGGACAAATCTTTTTGGTGGGCGCGGAACGGTAATCGGAACCCTTATTGGGGCCTTAATCATGGGCATTCTGCAAAACGGCCTCAACCTGATGGCGGTTCCTTCGTTCTATCAGCAAGTCGCCATCGGTACCATTCTGGTGCTGGCGGTGTGGCTCGACCGGGTGCGCGATCGGAGGCGGGTATGAGCACGCTGCTCGAGCTTCATAACGTCACCAAGCGCTTTGGCCCGGTAGAGGTGCTCAAGGGAGTGAGCTTTAGCCTGGAGGCGGGGGAAATTTTGGGGCTACTGGGAGACAACGGAGCAGGGAAATCCACCCTGATGAAAATCATCACCGGAATTTATAGCCTCGAGGGCGGCGAGATTATCTTCAGCGGAAAGCCGATTCCCTACCCACAACACAACCCCAGGGAGGCCAGAGCCCTCGGTATCGAGATGATTTATCAGGATTTGGCCCTCGCCAAACAGCAAGATGTGGCTGCGAATATCTTTCTGGGTCAGGAGCCAACCTACCGCTTTCTGGGCTTCTGGCCGATGATAGACAAGGCAAAGATGGAAACCGCAGCTCAGGCTGCGATTGCCCGGCTAGGAGCACGAATTCCTTCGGTCAAATATCCTGTCGGGCAGCTATCCGGCGGGCAGCAGCAGTCGGTGGCGATTGCCCGGGCGCTGACTTTCAACCCCAAGCTGGTCATCATGGACGAGCCTACCGCGGCCCTCGCCGTGCGCGAGGTGGAGCACGTGCTGGATTTGGCTCGAGAGCTAAAACGGCAGGGCATCAGCGTAATTCTAATCAGCCACCGCCTGCCCGACGTGTTCGCGGTGAGCGATAGAATCATCGTGCTGCGCCAGGGAACCGTGGTAGCCGACGAGCACACCGCCCAGACCAGTATGAATAATGTAGTAGCGCATATCGTGGGGGCGCACTAAAGGATGCAATACGTCAAACGCTAAACGCAAACCAACAACTGGCGTTTTGCGTCTAGCGTCTAGCGTTTAGCGAGGTGAAGATGCCAAGATTTGGAGCACATGCGTTTATCTGGTCGGCGGAGTGGAACCCGCAGGCGGCGGAAAAGGTCATCAGCAGTGCCGCCGCCGTCGGCCTGGACTTCGTGGAAATCCCACTCCTGCGGCCTGACGAGTTTGATGTGGGGCTGACCAAAGGTTTGCTCGAGCGCCACAACCTCGGCTGCACCTGTTCGCTGGGGCTGCCCGTCGAGGCCAACTTGCCCGAGCATCCAGGGGCCGCCACCAAGTTTCTGACCCAGGCTTTCGACGTGGCCCATCAGACCGGTAGCTCGGTACTCTCGGGCGTGACCTACGCGACGCTGGGTGCGCTCTCCGGGCGGGCTCCCACCGAGCAGGATTACGAAGTTATCGCCAAGGCCCTCAAGCCCGTAGCTCGGCACGCCGCCTCGCTAGGGATGCGCCTGGGCCTCGAGCCCGTCAACCGCTACGAAACCTACTTGATTAATCTGGGTTCCCAGGCTGTAGACCTGATTAATCGCATTGGCGAGCCCAACGTTTTCGTCCACCTCGACACCTACCATATGAACATCGAGGAAAAGGGCTTCGAGAAACCGATTGTGGGGGTGGGCAAGCACCTGGGCTACATCCACCTTTCCGAGTCGGATCGAGGCACTCCAGGCAGTGGAAACGTCCATTGGAACGAGGTTTTCTCGGGTCTCAAAAACATCGGCTTCGACGGGGATTTGGTCATGGAATCTTTCGTAGCCCTGAACCCGGATATTGCCCGCGCAACTTGTATGTGGCGCGACGTGGTGGGCAACCCGGAGGCACTGGTGCGCGACGGGTTGGCGTTTCTACGAGGTAAGGCCAAGGAATACGGGTTGATGGGCTAAAATCTGACTTTGGCCGGAGGTGTGGTGTTTACAGCAATTCGGTTCGGTATCAATCCTCGAGCAGCCCCACAAAGCTCTGCGGGTCGGGGTCTATGCGCAGTCTCGCACCCCGCACCGGCGGCAGAACCGCCATCAACTCGTTCAGGCGCTCCTCTTTGGCCTTCAAAAGCAGGTGAAACACGAACTGATTCCGCACTTTGGCGACGGGTGCTGGAGCCGGGCCGAGCAGTTCTTTGGGCTGGGCTTTGAGTCGCAGAATTTCGGCCAGTTTTTCGGCGGCATCGCGGGCCACAGGCTCCTTGGCGTGGGAGACCTCGAGCTTCACCATGCGGGTGGCAGGCGGATAGCCTAAGCTGCGGCGCAGGGCCAGCTCGAACTTCACGAAACCCTCGAGGTCTACGGACTCCAGTGATTTATGGGCCGGGTGACCTGGTTCGAAGGTTTGCAGCACCAGGAGCGGTCTACGGTGCGGATGCAGGTCGGTCAGGCTCCACAGCAGCCGGTGATAGCGCTCAGAAGCCCGAAAATCCGACTCCAACACGAAACCATCGGCGTAGGGCAATAGCACCAGGGCCAGTTCGGGCAGCACCGGGCCCCGCAGAATGGCAGTAGTCCCCACCAGAACACCAGTTTTGCCGGAGAGCAGCTTGCTCAGGTCGTCCTTGGCCTGAGCCGTATAGCGGTAGCGCGGTAGCTCAGGGACACGCGAGGCCAGGCTCTCCAAAAGCCACTCCACCCCCGGCCCTTTGGGGTCGAAGACATCGGAGTGGCAATTAGGGCAGACCAGGGGGGCTTTCTCCTCGTGACCACACTGGTGGCACTGCAAAAGCCCGGCCCGGCCCCCTTTGTGGTAGCGCAGGGGCAGGGCACAGTTGGGGCACATGGCTTTCCAGTCGCAGTTTTTGCAGCGCAACAGGGCGCTGTAGCCGCGTCGGCTGCTGAGCACAATGGCCTGGCGACCCTTCTCAGCGACTTGTTGCAACAGCGCGACGGCTGCCCCGCAGAGCGGCCAGCCCTGCTCCCGGCGCATATCCAGCAGATGCAGCCGGGGCTTGGCGGTGGGCAAGGTGCGGCTGGATTCGCCGCGAAGCGGGGAGACCGAAGGGGCCAGCCCACTAGCAACCAGGGGGATGGATTGGCTGGCGAAATCCACCACTTCTACGCTCGAGACCTCCGACACGCAGGTCATCCCAACCCCTAGCATCCGTGCTCGGAGCGCGGCCAGGCGGGGGATAAAAGCCCGGCTGCCCGCCGAGAGCTTGTAGGCTTCTGAAGCCTCCTCAATCGCCACGATACGCTCCGGGGCCAAGGGCAGCAGTAAGCCCTGATAGGTCGCCAGAACCAAGTCTGGGGGAGATTTTTGAGATATTAACTCCTTCCAGACCTTGCGCCGCTCTTGGGGGCTCATCTCGCCGTGCAGTAAGGTGGCCTGAGGAAAATATCCCTGAAAACGCCGTAGCAGCGAGACCTCGGGGAACAGCAGCAGCAGGCGTTCTTTGTGGGCTATGGCGGCAAGCACTCGGATACGCTCCAGGAGCCGTCCGCCATCTAATCGGGTGGGAATCGGGTCTAGCTCGAGCCTCTCTATGGTTTGGCCCAACACCGGCTTGACCTCAGCCTGCCACTCGACAAACCCGGCATATCCCTTGTCCACCAGGCCTTTCACCACGCCCGCCCCGACCCCCGCGGCTCGAGCCAGTTCAGCCATGCTCTCACAGGATTTCAGCTCGAGGAGGGTCTCGAGGGCCGCCTTGCCCTTGGTGGAAAGCTGGTCGTCAAGTGGTTGGAGGGCTACCAAAACTTGCTTCAGGCTGCGGTGCTCGGCGACTTCTTCCTCCAAAACCCCGGCCTCGCGCAGATAATCCAGCAGCTTGGGGTCAAAACCCCTGGCCTCCTGCCAGCCCTCGCCAAGGGCTTCCAGACCTTTGGGGAGAATGCTGGGCACAGTGTTGGGAACCAGGCGAATGCGGTGCTCGAGGGGGGGTTCCAAAAAGGGAATCAGATCGCCTAACAGGCTTCCAACCGTGCAGAAGCTGTCCTTGGCGGCGGCGTACAAGAAGGCCATCTCCTCGGCCCGCAACCAGCATTCTTCGTCCAGATAGGTTACCGCTTCGCGCAGGGCAAAGGTTTTGCGCTGGCTCTCCTCGAGGCCCACCACCACCCCTACCCGCAGTTCCCCGCGCCAGGGAACCACTACCCGGCAGCCCAAGGCCATATGCTCTACCCCGTGGGGCGACAAGTAAGACATGGGCTCTAACGGCAGGGGCAGCGCCACTTTTAGAACTTGCACCGGCCTACTTTACCGTGTCCGCCCAGGGCACAAACTTTAGCAACTCACGGTGTCTGAGACTCAAGGGTGGGTCAGGGGCTCTTTGCGCACCCGCCGGGTTTTGTCCTGGTAAAGCAGGGTGTCCGCTCGAGATAAAGCCTGATCCAGGCTCAGATGTTGGGCATCTATCCAGCCCACGCTAACCTGGGCAAAACTACTGCGCACCCTCGAGGCCAGTTCTTTTCCATCGCTCAGGCTCAGGTGTAGCCCACAAAACTCGTCCCCACCGATGCGGTACAGCGCGTCACCTTTGCGCACACTGTGCTTTAAGACCTCGGCAAAACCACGCAAGTATTCGTCTCCAGCAGCATGACCTTGCTGGTCGTTGACAGCCTTGAGGCCGTCCAAATCCCATAGCGAAAACAGCAGCGGTTGCCCCTCACGCTCTGCTAAAGCCTGATACCGCCCGAAGTCGGCCTCGAGCGAGCGCCGATTGCCTAAGTTGGTCAGGAAATCGGTCAGGGCTGCTTGCTCGAGGGTAGCGTAGACTTTCTCGAGGCGACCCAGACCCCAGTTCACCCCTATCCCGACCAGCCCCCCCAGTGCCCAGAGTGGGCTTGCCAGCAACCAGGCTGAAGCGGTGGGATGGGGTAACAAAGCCACCATCAATACCAGCCCCATCAAGGCTCCCCACCCTCCTAGCAAAGCCCCCAGTGCCGTAACCACCAGGGTCGCCAGGGCCGAGGAGGTGTAATAGCTCAGCTCCATAGTCCAGCCTGAGGCTATGGACAAAGCGGGCTGATTGAACAACCACAGGGTGGTCAGAGTCGCCATAAACAAATGGGCCCCGATAGCGGCTTTGGGATAGCCGCGCTGCCAGGGATAGATCAGGGCTGTACCCAACAAGTACGTGACCCCAGCAATGCGGCTAGCCGGGCCACCCAGAATCAGTTCAATGGCACTGGCTCCTAACCCCAAGCCCCAAGCCGCCCGCCAAAACAGGCGATATAGCCAGGCCCAAAGCTGTGGCTGCACGGTCATTATGGCTTCATTCTAACGAAAAAATCTGGTTAGCATGATTTCTGCAGGGTGAAAAGCCTGGCTCGAGCGGCTTTTTGAGACCAGGACACACAGAATAGATAGGGATTATCCACTGCCCAGCGAGTTAGACTCGGTAGGTGCGTGCGGTACTGCTGCCCTCTGGTGTCCTGATTTATGTCGCCCTCTACAGCGTGGTGCCCATGCTACCGGGCCTCGAGCGCCTGTTCCAGGCTCCGCGGGGAAGTGCCGGGCCGGGCATCAGCCTACCTTTTTTGCTGCTGGTGGTGCTATCTCCCCTGGTTCCCCGGCTGCGCTTGCCGGTGGGCCTGGTGGTGGGCGGGGGGTTGCTGGGGGTGGGAATTTTTGGCGTACTGGCTGCGCTGGCTCCCAGCCTGGGAGTCTGGACAGTGTTCCGCAGCTTGCAAGGGGCGG